>ERZ1673697.466-NODE-466-length-63376-cov-17.564915_pt1 | contig 63376 bp, 55 predicted proteins | sample MGYA00580227_ERZ1673697 | MGnify/ENA primary metagenome ERZ1673697 (study PRJEB41218, sample SAMN15661759) | gut metagenome | host: Homo sapiens | place: Canada: London | collected 2015-08-20/2019-03-30 | study: EMG produced TPA metagenomics assembly of... | reverse complement strand
AATGCAGAGATTGCTGCCGTGCAGTTGGAAGAGTTCGGGATGAATGTAGAAAGAGCTGTGGATGGAAAGAATGCTGTTGAGGTTTTCAGAAATCATCCGAAAGGCACATTTGATGTAATTCTGATGGATGTCATGATGCCTGAAATGAATGGTTATGAAGCGACAAAAGCCATCAGGGCAATGAATGACAGACCGGATGGAAAAAACATTCCTATTATAGCAATGACAGCTAATTCATTTGCAGAAGATGTTCAGGCATCACTGGATGCAGGAATGAACGCACATTTGTCAAAGCCGATTGTGATGGATGAAGTGATAAAAACGATTTTAAGGTATGTACGATAAAAGAGCGAATTTGTTAAAATGACGAAAAGACATCATTCCCAAAATCGTGTATACCATCGACCTGACCGATATGCGGATCAACAGCATCAAATCTAAAATCGGCGGTACGGAAATGAACTCAAACTGCAGCCGTCTGGGGCGGAGAAAGATTGGGAAAAATGAAAAACTTTGGAACGAGCGAAACCATGCAGACGCTGATGCGGAAAAGCGTCTGTGCGCTGCTGAGCCTGCTGCTGTTGCTGTCAGCCGTGCTCTCTGTGAAGGCTGCCGCAGAAACCGCCCCTGCAAAGGTCGTTCGCGTTGGTTCGTTTGAGGACACCTTCAACTATTGCAACGAGAAGGGCGCAAGAAAGGGCTACGGCTACGAGTTGCTGGAAACACTATCCGGCTATACAGGCTGGCAGTTCGAGTATGTGACCTGCGACTGGTCGGACTGCTTCGAAAAGCTCAAAAACGGCGAGATCGACATTATGGGCGATATTTCTTATACGGAGGATCGCGCTGAGGAGATGCTGTTTTCGGACGAACCGATGGGGGAGGAAAAATATTACCTCTATGCCGATCTCTCGCGCGCAGACATCTCCGCTTCCGATTACAAAACGCTGAACGGCAAAAAGATCGGTGTTCTGATGGGAACGGAACCGGAGGTGATGTTGACCGAATGGGAAGAAAAACACGGCCTGAAAACGCAGCACGTCAACGTCTCCAACAACGAGGATGTGAAGCAAAAGCTGGCAAATCACGAGATCGACTGCTTTGTTTCACTGGAAGAATCCTTCTGGGCAGAGCTTGGCATCTCGACCATAACCCGCGTGGGAAAATCCGGCATCTACTATGCGCTCAACAAAGACCGTCCGGATCTCAAGGAAGAACTGGACAATGCGATGCGCGCGTTGGACGAAGCGGCTCCTTTTTATACGGCAGATCTGTATAAAAGGTATTTCTCGCTGGATTATATCCCTATCCTTACGGGGGAGGAAAAGGCGTGGCTCAGAGGGCATGGTACTATCCGGATGGGCTTTCTGACGAGTGATCGCGGCGTCAGCACCTATGACCCTGCCACCGGGGAGATTACCGGAACAATAACGGACTATATTCAGTTTGCCGCAGATTGTCTGGGAAATCAGGAGCTGGAATTCCAGTTGGTCGGTTATGACGACAAAGAGGCGGAACTCAATGCGCTGAAATCAGGCGAGATCGACATGATCTTCCATTTCGACCAGAGTCCCAATTTGGCTGAAGAATATCGCCTTGCCAGAACCAACACAACTTGGACCTCCAATATGATGGCGGTCACGAACAAACAGCTCTTTATCGAAAACCAAGTGAACCGCGTTGCCGTTCCCCAAAACAAGATTTCCCTAACAAGGTACATTGCGTTTTATTATCCGCAGTGGGAAATCGTGGACTGCGCTGCACAGGAGGATGCGATAAAACTGGTCAAGGACGGACAGGCAGACTGTTTTATCACAGGGGTCAGCAGCGAGGCGAAATACAGCAAGAATCATGGGTTTTACAGCGTTCTGCTGCCAAATCCTGCCAAATCTTGTTTCGCGGTCAATAGCGGAAACCGCAGCCTGCTGTCCATCCTGAACAAAACGATCAAGGCCATGCCAGCCAATATGCTCACCAGCTCTCTGGCGATGTATAAGAGCTCCTCGCGGAAGGTTACCCTGAGCGAGTTTATAAAGGATAACTTCTTTATGGTTCTGCTGGTCAGCAGCATTGCGGTTGCAGCCATTCTGCTCACGATCCTGAAGCTGCTGCGGAAGGCGCGCAAAGCCGAAGCTGCTGCAAGGAAAGCCGCAAACGATACGCAGGAGCTGAATGCAAAATTGCAGATCGCCGTAGAAAACGCCGAGAGCGCGAACCACGCCAAATCCACCTTCCTGTTCAATATGTCGCATGATATCCGCACGCCCATGAACGCCATTATCGGCTACGCAGACCTTGCCTCCCGGCATTCGGACGACCCTGCAAAGCTGAAAAAATATATGGAGAACATCCAGGTGTGCGGACAGAACCTGCTGATGCTGCTGAACAATGTTCTGGATCTTGCCCGAATCGAGAACGATAAGACGGAGATGGAGTATTCTGTTTCGGATGTCGATAAGGATTTCCGTAATTGCATTGCCATGTTCCGGAATCAGGCAGACAGCAAGGGGCAGACGCTTACGGTGACAGCACATCTGCTGCATCCGTATGTCTATGTGGATATTCCGCATCTTACCGAGATGTGTACGAACCTTGTCAGCAATGCAGTGAAATACACGGGAGCCGGCGGCACGATCCGCTGCGATGTTACGCAGAAGTCCGGCGAAAAAGAGGGCTGGTGCGATACGGTGATCACGGTTGCCGATAACGGCATCGGGATGTCGCAGGAGTTTCAGAAACATATTTTTGAACCGTTTGAACGGGAACGTACGTCCACCATCAGCAAGGTGGAAGGCAGCGGCATCGGGATGGGCATCGTGAAAAAGCTGGTCGGGCTGATGGGCGGTACCGTGGAGGTGGAGAGCAAAATCGGTGTTGGCTCCACGTTTACCGTGACCATTCCCTGCCGCATTGCGTCCGAGGATGAAATACAGGCGAAACGAGAGATCAACCCTTCGGATCAAAAGTGCCTGTGCGGTACAAGGATCCTGCTGACCGAGGACAACGACCTCAATGCGGAGATCGCTACCGAGCTGCTGCAGGAAGAAGGCTGTACGGTAGACCGCGCAAAAGACGGTGTGGAATGTGTGGATATGCTGGAAAAAGCGGCGAACGGAACGTATCAGTTGATCCTTATGGACATCCAGATGCCGGTGATGAACGGCTACGATGCGGCAAAAAAGATACGGAGGATGGATGACCCCCAAAAGGCGGGCATCCCTATCATCGCCATGACGGCAAATGCCTTTACCGAAGATAGACAGGTGGCACTGGATGCCGGAATGAACGACCATATCGCAAAGCCGATCAATATGAATGTTCTTGTGCCGACTTTGCGGAAATACCTTTGATGCGGACAGAAAGCTGTCGCACATAAAAACGACCAATCGGCTGCAATACAACCTATAAACGAATACCGCCGGGGAGCCTTCCCGTTTTGGGGAGGCATCCTCGGCGGATTTTTTAGTTTTCTGCTGCCTTTATAGACTGCGGTCTGCTAATTTCCGCAAGGGAGCATGACAAAAGTGATCCTCCATATCAAGCTGATGCTAACAATGTTAATACGTCCTAACATCGTCAAAAAATATTGAAAAACCCCGAAAGCGTGCTACAATATAGAGATAAAGAGCCTGCCCTCGCTCAAGGGCATGGGCACTCAGATAGAAAACACAGAAATGAGGGGTAACTATGTTTGATACAAAAAAGCTCGCACTGTTTTTGGGCGGTGTAGTGTTCGGCTCTGCCGGCTTCAAGGTGCTGTCCAGCAAGGACGCCAAAAAGGTCTATACCCAGACCACTGCTGCGGTGCTGCGGATGAAGGACTGCACCATGCAGACCGTGAATAAGGTGCAGGAGGAAGCAGGGGACATCCTTGCCGATGCAAAGGCTATCAACGAGAGCCGCGCCGCCGAGGCTGCACAGGAGGTCATCGAGGATACGGCTGAAGAAGAGCAGCCCGCAGAACAGACTGCACAGTGATATAGCGCAGCGGAGCCGCCCTTGGGCGGCTCTTTTTTACACAGAGGGGTAAGAAAAGCAATGAAATGTACGATCTTACATGAAGGCAAGGGACGGATGCGGGTGCACGTCTGCGCCGTGCGCATGACGCTGCACCGGGCAGATGTGCTGGAAGCCTACCTGAACGGGCAGGATAACATCCAGAAAGCCACCGTCTACGAGCGCACCGGAGATGTGGTGCTGACCTACCGGGGCAGCCGGAAGGACGCTGCTGCCCTGCTGGCGGCCTACCGCTTTGACAATGAAGAATTAGAGGTGCTGGTCACCTCCCGCGACAGTCGGAAAATCAATCAGGAATATCAGGAAAAGATGGTCAGCCTTGTGGCAGGCCGGATGTTCCGCAAGGTGTTTCTGCCCGCGCCCATCGCGGCGGCCTATACGGTGTGGCGCTCCATCGCCTTTGTCTGGAAGGGCGTCCGCTGCCTGCTGCACCGCAAGCTGGAAGTAGAGGTGCTGGATGCGCTCAGCATCACCGCCTCCCTCCTGCGGGGGGATTACAGCACCGCAGGTTCGGTGATGTTCCTGCTGACGGTGGGCAGCCTGCTGGAGGAGTGGACGCGGAAAAAGAGCTTGGACGACCTTGCCCGCAGCATGGCGCTGAATGTGGATAAGGTCTGGGTGCGTACCCCGCAGGGCGAGGTGCTGGTGCCGTTGACCCGCGTTCACGCCGGGGACGAAGTGGTGGTGCGCTCCGGCAACATGATCCCGTTGGACGGCATGGTGCTGGAAGGCGAAGCGATGGTGAACCAAGCTGCCCTCACCGGAGAATCTATGCCGGTACGCAAGACCACCGGTGCTACCGTCTACGCCGGAACAGTGGTGGAAGAGGGCGAGTGCGTTCTTGTGGCCAAGGCAGAGGGCGGTGCCAACCGCTACGATAAGATCGTGGCCATGATCGAGGAATCGGAAAAGCTCAAGTCCGGTACCGAGAACCGGGCTTTGCAGCTGGCTGACCGTCTGGTGCCGTGGTGCCTTGCCGGTACGGTGGCTACCTACGCCTTTACCCGCAACGTCACCCGCGCCATCTCCATTTTGATGGTGGATTTCTCCTGTGCGCTGAAGCTTTCCATGCCGCTGGCGGTGCTCTCTGCCATGAGGGAGTGTGGGGAATACCACATCACCGTAAAGGGCGGCAAGTATCTGGAAGCGCTGGCAAAGGCGGACACCATCGTGTTCGATAAGACCGGCACCCTCACCCACGCCACCCCGCAGGTGGTGCAGGTGGTGCCCTTCTCCGGCTGCGGGGAGCAGGAGGTATTGCAGCTTGCTGCCTGTCTGGAAGAGCATTTCCCCCATTCCATGGCAAACGCTGTCGTCCGCGCCGCCAGGGAGCGGGGCATCTCCCACGAAGAGATGCACTCCGAGGTGGAGTATATCGTGGCGCACGGCATTGCCAGCCGGGTGGGCGGCACGCGGGTGGTCATTGGCAGCGCCCACTTCATTTTTGAGGACGAGGGCTGCACCATCCCGGCAGGGGAACAGGCAAAGTTCGATGCGCTGGACCCCCAGTATTCCCACCTGTATCTGGCAGCTTCCGGGGTGCTGGCGGGGGTCATCTGCATCGCAGACCCCCTGCGCCCGGAGGCGGCACAGGTGCTGCATAAGCTCCGGAAGCTGGGCATCACCCAAGCCGTCATGATGACCGGCGACAGCGACCGCACCGCCCGTGCCATTGCGGCGCAGGTGGGGGTAGACCGCTGCTTTGCGGAGGTGCTGCCGGAGGATAAAGCCGCCTTTGTCAGCAATGCCAAAGCCGAGGGACATACGGTGGTGATGATCGGCGACGGCATCAACGATTCGCCTGCCTTGTCGGCGGCAGATATCGGGATCGCCATCCATTCCGGTGCTGCCATCGCCCGGGAGATCGCCGACGTGACCATTCGTGCGGATAGTCTGGAAGAGCTGGTGACCTTAAAAGCCATTGCCAACGCCCTGCAAAAGCGGGTGGGCAGCAATTACCGCTTTGTGCTCAGCTTCAACTCAGCGCTCATCCTTCTGGGCGCACTGGGCATCCTGCCCCCGGCTACCAGCGCCATGCTGCATAACCTTTCCACCCTTGGCATCAGTCTGCGCAGCATGACAGACCTGTTGGAGCAGAAACCTTCCCTGTAAAAATGACAAATCATCCCAGCCAAAAGGAGGCTGCTGCACAAATACCGTGCGGCGGCCTCCATTTTTGGTTCAGATAAACCGGCAGAAACCCAGCCAGCAGCCCAGCAGGGAGAAGAGCAGCGCCTTTGTCAGTGCCAACTTGACCGCATTCAGGATGCCGGTAGAGGAGTAGGTGGCACCGGAAACAGCATCCACATTGGGGTTTTGGCCTTCCAGAATGGCGGGGATGACCTGTTTTGCCCGGGAGAGATATTCCTCCTCGTCCTCGGCGCTCAGAAGGGTGATATCGGTGATCTGATCCTCTGCCACCGTGATCTGCACCGTGATCTTGCCCTCAAAGTCCATGGCCTCGGAGGTGTAGATGCCGTCCAGATAGGTAGAGGGTGCGGTAAATTCCTCCGCCACCAGCGGTGCGGCGGGCTTTGGCTGCGGCGGCAGGGGGTTGTTGACTACCTCGCCGGTCAGGGCGTTCTGCACTGCGCCCAGAATGCCCCGGCTGGTGTAGGTTGCCTCGGAAACGGCATCCACTTCCCAGCTCTGGGCTTCCACCACGGTGGTCAAAAGCCGCTTGGCGCGCCGCAGAAACTGCTTGGTCTCGTGGGAAGCGTCCAGGATCCCGATCTCCGTGATGCTGCCGTTTTCCATGGTGACCTGTACCCGGACGGTGCCGCCGTAGCCCCGGGAAGAGCCGACATAAACGCCGTCGGCATAGGGCAGTTTGGGCAGTACTTCTTCCTCCGCTTCGGAGGAAGCGGCTTCCACCGGCTGCTCCACCACAGCCGTCAGTCTTTCCGGTACGGCAGCCAGCACCGGCACGGTGCGGGGCAGGGCAAAAAGCACAGCTGCCGCTGCCGCCACCGCCGGGAGAAGCTGCACCAGCCCCAGCAGCGCATTGCATCGTTTTTTGTTCATTCCATCTTCTCCTGACACGGAAAAGCAAGGCCGCCTGCTTCAAGCGACCTTGCCGTTTTGTACTATATGTTGGCTGAATCAGGCAGCCTTCCGTAAACTTACAGCGCCACGTTGACCGGCAGGACATACACGCCGTCGGCGGTGTAGAAGGTGATCTGAGTAACAGTCTTACCGATGATGGATGCAAAATAAGGGTCATCGGCATTGAAGCCCAGCTTGGTACCATGCCAGATGTTGGCCACATGATGCAGGCCGTACTCACTGCCATCGGCGGTAGTCAGCACTACGCCGTAGACCTTGTTGGCCTTGTAGTCCAGATCAAAACCGGAAATCTTCATCTCGTAGGTGGTGTGGTGACCGTTGGTCTTCAGCTCCACAGTGGTGCCCTCTACGGTGGTCTCGGTGGCGTGGACCTTGCCAAACTCCCACTTGCCGCTCAGCAGGTTATACCATGCGGTAATGTAGTAGGCAGGTGTCTCACTGAGCTTGTAGTAAGCGTAGCTCTCGTTCTCAAACAAGGCATCTGCGCCGGTGTAGGTGGTGGTGGATTCCTTGCCCTTCAGGGTAACAGTAATGTCGTAGCTGTCGGCATCGGTGACCTGCTTTGCGTTCTTCAGCGCCCATGGGGTCAGCACCTTGACCGGGAAGGAAACGCCGGTGATGTCGGTGCCATCTGCGTTGACGTGGTAGGAACCGCCGGCAAGGTTGCCCGCACGGGTCTTGTTCTTGGTGGCGCTGGTCACAGCGTCGATCTCAGATGCGTTGTCCACACCGGCAGCCTTGTAGAAGTCGGCGTAGGGGATGTTCATCTGGACATAGCTGGAGGTCAGGCAGTTTTCCTGTTCCACCTCTTCCGCAGCGAAGGCCGGGACTGCCACAGCGCATACCAGCATAGCGGCCGCAAGTGCACCTGCAAATACTTTTTTCAATCTCATGGTAACACACCTCTATCTCAGTTTTGAAAAAACAGTTAGCTTAGCCTAACAATCGATGCAAAAAAATGCAGGGGTAAAGCCCCTCAGATGGTTAGGCAAAACAAATTTACAAAGTAAAAATAGCACTCCCACCGGGCGTTGTCAAGTAGAAACCGGCAAGTTTGCAGAGGTAAATTTTTTGGTGCAGGAAACGATCTGCATCCTCTATACCGCAAAGCCCTTGACCTTTTTGCCGGAGCGCAGTATACTGTTTGCACGGTTAGTTTCATTTAACCACAAGGAGGTACTACATGATACAAGACGCATTCTGGGGGATTTTGATCCCCTTTCTGGGCACAAGTCTTGGGGCGGGCTGTGTGTTCTTTTTGAAAAACTCTCTGTGTGACGGCATCCAGCGCGCCCTCACCGGCTTTGCCGCCGGAGTGATGGTGGCGGCATCGGTATGGAGCTTGCTGATCCCGGCTATGGAGCAGGCCGCAGATCTGGGCAGGCTGGCGTTTTTCCCGGCGGCGGTGGGTTTCTGGCTGGGTATCCTGTTTTTGCTGCTGCTGGACCATCTCATCCCGCATCTGCACCAGAACAGTTTGCAGGCCGAAGGGCCAAAAAGCCAGCTCCAGCGCACCACCATGATGGTTCTGGCGGTGACGCTGCACAACATCCCGGAGGGCATGGCGGTGGGCGTGGTCTATGCCGGTTACCTTGCCGGAACGGCTCAGATCACCGCCGCCGGGGCGCTGGCACTTTCCCTTGGCATTGCTATCCAGAACTTCCCGGAGGGTGCCATCATCTCCATGCCACTGCGGGCGGAAGGAATGAAAAAAGGCCGGGCATTCTGGGGTGGCGTGCTGTCCGGCATCGTAGAACCCATCGGGGCAGTGCTGACGATTCTGGCGGCAGGCATCGTGGTGCCCGCGTTGCCCTATCTGCTCAGCTTTGCCGCCGGAGCCATGCTGTATGTGGTGGTGGAGGAACTGATCCCGGAAATGTCGCAGGGGCAGCACTCCAACGTTGGCACGGTATTTTTTGCGGTGGGCTTCAGCGTGATGATGGTGCTGGATGTGGCACTGGGGTGACGGTTGGGGGTCTTGAAAGCAAAATCTCTTTTGGAGTCTCCGAAAATGCCTGAACTTCTTGACAGAGACGACCGCAGGGCGTATTATTTTGGCAGAAGGACCGCTGAAAAGCGGATTTTTTATAGAGCAAAAAGTTAGCATTATCTAACTTGCGACACAAGGAACTGCTGGCCTGTCACCCGGAGCGATGGGCGCACCTTGTGAAAAGCATTGCATTGTGAACTGTAAATAGAAAGAGGTGGCGTTATGTCCTTTTTTGAAAACACCCGCAAGCCCGTAGGTCTTGGCGGGAAGATCATGGTTGCCATGATGAACGTTGGCCACAGCGCAATGGCAGCGTGGGGGCTGCGTTTTTTGCAGCCTGCCCCGGATGCCATGGTGCTGGACTGCGGCTGCGGCGGCGGGGCGAACATCAAAACGCTGTTGAAGCTGTGCCCCAAAGGCAAGGTGCAGGGCATCGACTATTCGGCTGTCAGCGTAGAAAAAGCGCGAAAGGTCAATGCGGGCGCCATTGCGGCAGGACGGTGTACCGTGCAGCAGGCAAGCGTGGCAGAACTGCCGTTTGGACCGGAGCAGTTTGAGGTAGTGACCGCCTTTGAAACGGTCTATTTCTGGCCGGAACTTGTGCAGAATTTCAGAGAGGTCTATCGGGTGCTGAAGCCCGGCGGGGTCTTTTTCATCTGCAATGAAGCAAACGGCGAAACCGCAAAAGACGACAAATGGACACAAATTATCAATGGCATGACCATCTACACGGATACTGCCCTGAAAGCATATCTGGAGCAGGCAGGATTCTGTAAGATTCAGAGCCACAAAAATAAAAAGGGCTGGCTGTGCGTTACGGCGCGAAAGCGGTGAAACAGCGTAAGGAGAACGAAGCATAGGACGAAAAGAAGCGATCCGCAGTGCCTATCGTACGGTAGGCATGGCAGTCATAGCGGCGGTGCTGGCGGCAATTATGACTATTTTTCTTTACTGAGGAAGGTGCCTATGAAATATAAAATCGAGAAAAATACCGTGCAGGAGACGCTGATCCTCCCGCTGTATTCCCGGAAGCTGTGTACGGAGCTGTACCCGAACCTTTACCGGGATGAAACAGCGGTTCGTCTGCTCGACCAGATCGACTACGATTTTTCAGGGGCGGAGAAAAGCTCCCGCAGTCTGATGCAGCGGTTCGGTGCGCTGGAGGTGGCCATGCGGCAGAATGACCTCGCCTTTGAGGTGCGGGCATACCTGAAAACGCACCCCGGCGCAGCGGTGGTCAATCTGGGCTGTGGGCTGGACAGCACCGGCAGAGCCTGCGACAACGGCAGCTGCAAGATCTACAATCTGGACTTCCCAGATGTGATTGCCTTGCGGCAGCAGCTGCTGCCCGCCGGGGAGCGGGAGCAAAACATCCCCTGCGACCTGAAAGACCCCGCATGGTTTGACAAGATCGATGCCTCCGGCGGGGCGGTGTTCTTTGCCTCCGGGGTGTTCTATTACTTCCCGACCCAGCAGGTCCGGGAACTGGTGCGGGGGATGGCGGACGCTTTCCCCGGCGGGGTGCTGGTCTTTGATGCCGCCAACCGCACGGCGGTGAAGATGATCGCAAAAACATGGCTCAAGACTGCAAAGATCAAGGATGTGGGGGCATATTTCGCGGTTTCGGATGCAAAAAGTGAGCTTTCCCCCTGGGACAGCCGCCTGCAGGTGTCCAGCCGAGGTTATATGCTGGGTTACAGCGACCTGAGAGACCCTTCTGTCAGCGGCTTTTTCCGATTCCTCGCAAGGATCGGGGACAACGGGATGAAAATGCAGATCGTGAAGATCGGATTCGGAGGCAGACAATGAAGTATGCAGGGATGCCCATGGGGATGTGGGTGTTGTCTGCGGCCAGTGCGCTGGTGGTGCTGGCCTTCCTCATTATGGCAACCATGACCGGCAAGCGCATGGTTGAAAAAATGCGGCAGTACGGCAACGCCTTGGAGGCCATGTCCAACGAGGCCGTGGAATACGTCCGGGGCATTCCGGTGGTCAAGACCTTCGGGCAGAGTGTAAGATAACAAAAACCGGTGACTTTCCGCAATGGAGAAAGTCACCGGTTTTCTGTTTCAGCTTATCGGATGAGCCAGCCGTAATCCTGCCTGCAATCTACCACATAATCCGCATAGACCACATCATCGGCAATTTGAAAAATAAGCATATAGCGTTTTTCAAACAGGATGAAGCGGTAGACATTCCGTGGGATGTATTCGCCCTTGAGCCACGGGCATCGCTGCGGCATCAGTTCCAAGGATTTTGCAGCCTTTTGGAACTCAACGGTCAGGCGTTCCGCAACAGAATCAATAGAGGCAGAAAATTTAGCAGAGAGACAACAAAGCAGTTCAGTCGGATAAAATAATCGACTGAACTGCTTTGTTTTGTGAAATCACATTTGGATCAGAGGTCGGTTTCCGGGCAGACGATCGCGGTCATCTGATCAAATACATCTTCCATCTGTCGTACCAGCGTGAACTGGGTGCGGGCACGGTCGAGGTTGTGGTTCGGACGGGCGGTGTGGAAGTAGTGGTCCCCCTCCAGGTAGTCGGTGAGGAACCGGGTGCCGCACTCCAGGGTCATGAGCCGTGCACCCCAGGCCAGGCTCTTTTTCTCGGCCAGGCTCATGGAAGCCCCGGCGGTGGACAGATAGCCCTGGGCGAACACCTCATACAGGTGCAGGTCAAAGTGGACCTTGCTCTGGTCCGGTTCGTCCTCGGCACAGTCGTTGGCACCGGTGCGGATGGAGTCGCCAAAATCATAGGCGGACAGGCCCGGCATTACAGTGTCCAGGTCGATGACGCACAGACCCTTGCCGGTGGCCTCGTCAATGAGGACGTTGTTGATCTTGGTGTCGTTGTGGGTGACACGCAGGGGGATCTCTCCGGCAGCCAGCTGGTCCAGCAGCACATGGCAGTCGGCCTCCCGGGCACGGACAAAGGCGATCTCCTCAGCGATCTTGGCGGCCCGGCCCATGCTGTCGGCAGCCAGGGCCTTTTCAAAATTGGCGTAGCGGTTGGCGGTGTCGTGGAACCGGGCAATGGTCTCGTGGAGGGTGGAGGCAGGGTAGTCTGCCAGCTGGTTCTGGAACTTGCCCAGAGTCTCGGCTACGGTGCGGAAATCTCCCTCGCTGCCCACCTGCTGCAGGCAGACAGTGCCCTCCACAAAGTCGTAGGCACGCCAGGCACCGCCCTCAGCGTCCAGGTAGCAGGTGCTGCCGGACAGGGTGGGGACCACGTTCAGGGTCTCACGCATGGGGTCGCCGCCCTCTGCCAGGATCTTGCGGCTCAGGTGCCGGGTAACGCCGCAGACGTTCTCCATCAGGCCCACCGGGTCCGTGAAGGTGTCGGTGTTGATACGCTGCAGGATGAACCGCTTGGAGTGGTCGGCCCGCCAGACCAGATAGGTGTCGTTGATATGGCCCTCGCCGTAGTGGCGGCCGTCGCAGACCACCGGTCCGCCAAAATCAAAGGCGTTTGCTGCTGCCAGGAGAATGGGTTCTGTTACAGGTTTCATGATGTGATCCTCGTTTCTTTATCTTTCATGCCGTTTTGCCGGGGCAGGGCGTTGTCCCTGCCGTACCTGACGGCGGTATTCGTTGGGAGTCAGCCCCTCCGCTTTGCGGAAGCACTGGGAAAAATAGCTGGGGGACGAAAAGCCCATCAGTTCACTGATCTGAGCCAAGCTGTAACCTGTATTGCCCAGCATATATTTGCTTTCCTCAATGCGGCGGCAATTCAGATAGGTGATGGGAGAGATGCCGTACTCTTTTTGAAAGGTATGGGCCAGATAATATTTGTTGATGTGTGCGATCTCTGCCAGACGGTCAAGCGAGATGTCCTCCCGGAAGTTGCTGTCCAGATATCGCTTGATCTCTACACACTCCCGGCTGTCAGACCGTGGCGTTTCTTCCACCTGCAAAGAGAGCGTTGTGCAGCGTACCAGCCAGATCAGCAGCACCTCCAGCAAGTCCTGACAGACGGTTTCGCAGCCATCCAGACTGCGGTCGGCTTCGGCAAGCAGCATATGCAGCAGAGTGACCATCCGTTCCCGGTTTTCACGGCAGTTGAAGATAGCATAAGAAGAATCAGCCTTGCCGAATAAGATCTCAATGCCAGCCACACCCAGAACGATATATTCAAGCGGTGAAGCGTTCAGACTCAATTCCGTGTGCTCCACCTGGGGGTTCACGATGACCATGTCGTCGGGCTTTACCGGAAACAGCTGCCCGGCAAGGTAGAACTGCCCTTCTCCGCTCAGGCAATAGAACAGCTCCGTGCAGGAATGGGTGTGGGTGGTGCTGTTCCAGTCACCGCCAAACCGGCTTTTGCTGATGTACAGCAGCCGGAAGGACTCCCGGGGGGCAGGGGCGTGCTGGATATCAAAGCGTTGGGTGCTCATAACACAACGGCTCCTTTGAGTGATGCAAAAAACATAAAAATAAAAGCAAGATAATTAAAAAAGAGATGTCAAAATGATACGATGTCTCGTAGGCTTTTTTCCATTATAGAGGGAAAGCGAGAAAAAAGCAAGCCCTGTTTTTTAGTGGGTCCTCTATTTTTTGTTCCGGAAAAACTTTGGAATATGTCAAAAAGGTTACAGATAAAGGCAATTTGCCCAAAGCAACCTCTTGAATTTAGCGACTTTGCTGAAAGAAAATTCCAGAGAGCAAGATTTCTAAAAAAAGAAACAACAAACCCCTTGTTCGAGAAGGCGAAAAAACTTATATTGGAGACAGAAAAACACACAGCCCTCCCGGGCAAAACCTGTTTGCCCCGGCTGTGTTTGAACGAGATCAAATGATGGAGGATACACTATGAAACGCATTTCTCGTCGCAATTTCCTGAAGGTGGCTGGCGTGGGTGCCGCTGCACTGAGCCTGGCTGCCTGTGGTGGTGCTGCCAGCTCCACTGCCCCCAGCACCGCTTCTTCCGCTGCTTCTGTTGCAGCTGAGGACGTGACCATCAAGGTTGCTGCCATCGAGACTGGCTATGGTGCAGAGATGTGGAAGAAGGTCACCGAGGCCTTTACCGCTCAGACCGGCATCAAGGTGGAGCTGACCACCGATAAGAAGCTGGAGGACGTCATCGGACCTTCCATGCAGGGCGGCGATTACCCCGACGTGATTCACCTGGCTACCGGCCGTGAGGCTGCCCTCACGGAGCAGTTCATCAAGGGCAACCTGATCGCTGACATCACCGACGTGCTGAGCATGACCGTGCCCGGCGAGAGCAAGAAGGTCAGCGAGAAGATCGCCGGCGGCTTTACCGACACTTCTCTCACCAACCCCTACGGCGATGGCAAGACCTACCTGGCCCCCATGTTCTACAGCCCCTGCGGCCTGTTCTACAACGCCGGCTTCCTGAAGGAAAAGGGCTGGGACGTGCCCAAGACCTGGGACGAGATGTGGGAGCTGGGCGAAAAGGCAAAGGCTGAGGGCACTTACCTGTTCACCTACCCCACCACCGGCTACTTCGACGCTTTCTTCTATGCTCTGATGTACGCAGCAGGCGGCCCCGAGTTCTTCAACAAGGCCACCCACTACACCGAGGGCATCTGGGACACCCCTGAGGCAAAGACCTGCTTTGATATCGTGACCAAGCTGGCCTCCTACACCAACCCCATCACTCCGGCACAGGCGAACGATCAGGACTTTACCCAGAACCAGCAGCTGGTGCTGGACAACAAGGCTCTGTTCATGCCCAACGGCACCTGGATCGTGGGCGAGATGGCCGAGGCTCCCCGTGCGGATGGCTTTGAGTGGGGCATGACCGCTCTGCCGGCTGTGCAGGCTGGCGGCGACGGCTACAGCTACACCTGGTTTGAGCAGGCATGGATCCCGGCCGGTGCCGAGCATCTGGATGCTGCCAAGCAGTTCGTGGCTTACCTGTACAGCGACGAGGCCTGCAAGCTGTTTGCCGAAAGCGGCGCGATCCAGCCTGTGCTGGGCATCGCCGACAGCCTGGAAGGCGACAACAAGATGTTCTACTCCATCTACGACAACGGCGCAAAGGCAGCTATGGGCAACTTTGCTTCCTTCACCGCTATCCCCGGTGTGGAAGTCCGCACCGTGTTCTTTGACCCTGTCAACTCTCTGGTGTCCGGCAGCATGACCGAGCAGCAGTGGATCGACGGCATCAAGTCCGCCAGCGACCAGATGCGTGCCAACATCATCGAGTAAAAACGAAGCTGCATCCGAAAACAGCTTCCAAGGCCCTGCCCAGCGGAGGCGGTTTTGACCGTCTCCGCTTTTTTTGGAGCAATGCCTTATAAAGAAAGGAGCGGTTTGACCCTATGAGATCTGACAGAAGCCGCAAACGGTTCGTGTTCCTCTGTGTGGCACCGGCCACCATCCTGTTTTTCATTTTTATGATTTTGCCAACCCTCAATGTGTTCCGCATGAGCCTGTATGAGCGTGGAGCCTACTCGCCAAACGAAACCTTTGTCGGGCTGAAAAATTTTCAGCATCTGCTGAAGGACACCCAGTTCATCCGCTCCATGCAGAACATGATCCTGCTGGTGGTGGTCGTTACCATCATCACCTTTGCGTTTGCGCTGGTGTTTGCAGCCATCCTGACCCGCGAAAAAATTAAGGGGCAGAATTTCTTCCGCATCATTTTCTACATCCCGAACATCCTGTCTGTGGTCGTCATCGCCGGTATCTTCTCTGCCATCTATAAGCCGGAGAATGGCATGCTGAACAGCATCATCGGGCTGTTCCGGGATATGACTGACCCTATCCTCTGGAAAGGCGAAAAGCTGGTCATTCCGTCCATCATCATTGCAATGGTCTGGCAGGCTGTGGGCTACTATATGGTGATGTATATGGCTTCCATGTCCTCGGTGCCTGCCAGCTTGTACGAGAGTGCCAATCTGGACGGAGCGGGCCGTCTGACCCAGTTCTTCCAGATCACGATTCCGCTGGTCTGGACGAACATCCGTACCACCCTGACCTTCTTTATCATTTCCACCATCAATATGGCGTTCCTGTTCGTCAAGGCGATGACCAGCGGCGGGCCGAACGGTGCCTCGGATGTGGCTCTGAACTATATGTACAGCCAGAAAGATGCAGGTCTGTACGGTTACAGCATGGCAATCGGTGTGGTTATCTTCCTGTTCTCGTTCGCCTTGTCCGCCTGTGTCAATCGTGCCACCAGCCGTGAACCGCTGGAGTTTTAAGGAGGAAAACTATGAAGAAAACGGAAGAAAAATCCTCCCGTTCGGCGGAGGGCCTGTACAAATTTTTTATCTATTTTGTGCTGATCCTGCTGGCTGTGACGATCATTGTGCCGGTGGCATGGGTGTTTATGGCATCCATCAAGCAGAACTCGGAGTTCTACGGCAATCCGTGGGCACTGCCTGCCGGATTCTACTGGCAGAACTTCGTCAATGCGTGGAATGGAGCCAAGATGGGCGAATATATGCTCAACTCCGTTCTGGTCACAGCGCTGGCTCTGGTGCTGTTGCTGGTGATTGCGCTGCCGGCGGCTTACTGCCTGTCTCGTTTCCGGTTCAAGGGGCGCAAGCTGCTGAACACGCTGTTTATGGCAGGTCTGTTCATCAATGTCAACTATATCGTAGTTCCCATCTTCCTGATGCTGCGTGACGGTGATGTGTGGCTGAAAAACCATATCGGCAGCGGCTTTTTGCTGAACAACCTGTTCGTTCTGGCTGTCGTGTATGCCGCCACGGCCCTGCCCTTTACCATCTACCTGCTGTCGGGCTATTTTGCCACTTTGCCCCACGACTTTGAGGAGGCTGCCTACATCGACGGTGCAAGCTACTTCTCCACCATGACCCGTATCATTTTCCCAATGGCGAAGCCGTCGATCATCACCATTATCCTGTTCAACTTCCTGTCTTTCTGGAATGAGTACATCATCTCCATGACCCTGATGAGTTCCACCAACGCACCCCGTACTCTGCCAGTGGGTCTGCTGAATCTGATGCAGGCTCAGCAGAGTGCTGCGCAGTACGGCACCATGTACGCAGGTCTTGTGCTGGTGATGCTGCCCACTTTGATTTTGTACATCTGTGTGCAGAAGCAGCTGACACAGGGCATGACGGTGGGCGGCTTGAAAGGATAAGGTGACAAAACATGAAAACATTCTGGAAAACGCATCCTGCCCTGCGCATCGTGCTGATGATCGTGCTGTTTATGCTGTCCATTGCATTGGTGGTGGCAGGCTGGAAAATGACCGGACAGCTGGCAGGGCTTGGCATCATGCTTGTGGGCGTGGCACTGCTGCTGGCGGTACTGGCCATTTACAACGCAACCTATCAGGATTGAGGATAAGAGAGGAAAACTATGGAAGATAAGTGCAAGACCGGGCGCGTTACCATTCCGACTGACCTGGATGTGGTGCCCGAAACGTTGGAGATTCTGAAAAAGTGGGGCGCGGATGCCATCCGTGACTGCGATGGTACGGATTTCCCGCAGGAACTGAAAAACGCTGATGCAAAGATCTATTCCACCTATTATACCACGCGCAAGGATAACGCATGGGCCAAAGCGAACCCGGACGAGGTGCAGCAGTGCTACATTATGACGGGCTTCTACACCGCCCCCGGCAACACCGTGACCATCCCTCTGATGAAAGGCATCAGCCCGGAGCTGATGAAAGTGAACGATCACGATGACATCACCCGCTGGTGGGAGGTCATGGATCGCTCCACGGGTCAGCCTGTGCCGCCAGAACAGTGGAGCTATGCGGATGGCAGCGTGACCGTGCAGGCGGTGCCGTTCCATGAGTATACCGTGAGCTTCCTTGCCTACCTCATCTGGGACCCGGTGCACATGTACAATGCCACCACCAACGGCTGGACGAATTTCGAGCATCAGATCACGTTTGATGTGCGCCAGCCGAAAACCCACAAATATTCCATGGAGCGTCTGCGGAAATTCATTGCAGAGCATCCGTATGTGAACGTCATCCGCTATACCACGTTCTTCCATCAGTTCACCCTGATCTTCGATGAACTCAAGCGGGAAAAATTCGTGGACTGGTATGGCTATTCTGCTTCCGTCAGCCCCTATATCCTCAATCAGTTTGAGCAGGAAGTGGGTTACAAGTTCCGCCCGGAGTATATCATCGACCAGGGCTACTACAACAACCAGTATCGTGTGCCCAGCAAGGAATACCGTGATTTTCAGGCGTTCCAGCGGCGCGAAGTAGCAAAACTGGCCAAAGAAATGGTGGACATCACGCACGAGTGCGGCTGCGAGGCAATGATGTTCCTGGGCGATCACTGGATCGGCACCGAGCCTTTTATGCCGGAGTTCAAGACCATCGGGCTGGATGCCGTGGTGGGCAGCGTGGGCAATGGCTCCACGCTGCGCCTGATTTCTGACATCGAGGGCGTGAAGTACACGGAAGGACGCTTTCTGCCTTACTTCTTCCCGGACACGTTCCATGAGGGCGGCGACCCGGTGAAAGAAGCCAAGGAAAACTGGGTCACAGCCCGACGCGCCATCCTGCGCAAGCCCATTGACCGCATTGGCTATGGCGGCTATCTGAAGCTGGCATTGCAGTTCCCGGAGTTTGTGGACTATGTGGAAAGCGTCTGCAAGGAGTTCCGCGAACTGTACGAGAATATCAAGGGCACTACGCCTTACTGCGTCAAACGGGTGGCGGTGCTGAACTGCTGGGGTAAAATGCGGGCATGGGGCTGTCACATGGTGCATCATGCCCTCTACTACAAGCAGAATTACAGCTATTCGGGCGTGATCGAAATGCTGTCCGGCGCTCCCTTTGATGTGAAGTTTATCAGCTTTGAGGATATCAAGAACGATCCGAAGCTGCTGGAAACGGTGGATGTCATCATCAATGTAGGCGATGCCGACACCGCCCACACTGGCGGCATCTGGTGGGAAGACCCGGAAATCTCCTCCGCCATTCGCCGGTTCGTCTGGAACGGCGGCGGCTTCATCGGCGTTGGAGAGCCGTCCGGTCATCCATATCAGGGTCATATCCTCCAGATGGCCAGTGTTCTGGGCGTGGAGGAAGAAAATGGCTTTACCCTGAACTACGACAAGTATAACTGGGAAGAGCATCCGAATCATTTCATCTTGCAGGATGCTGACCAGCCCATCGACTTCGGTGAGGGAAAGAAGAACATTTATGCCCTGGAAGGCACGGAAGTGCTGGTGCAGCGGAATAAGGAAGTGCAGATGGCGGCGCATGATTTCGGCAAGGGACGTGCCGTATACATCAGCGGTGTACCGTATAGTTTTGCCAACAGCCGCACCCTTTACCGAGCCATCTTGTGGAGTGCCCACAGCGAGGATGAACTGCACACTTGGTTCAGTTCCAACTACAATGTGGAAGTCCATGCTTATGTCAAAAATGGCAAGTATTGCGTTGTGAACAACACTTACGAGCCGCAGGATACCACAGTTTATACGACGGATGGCAACAGCTTTGACCTGCATCTGGATGCCAATGAAATCAGATGGTATGAAATTTAAGTTCTCCTTATCAATCTGTGCAGTGAACGACCACTGCACAGCATAAGAGAAAACGGTGACTTTCCACAATGCGGAACGTCACCGTTTTTTCGTTATACTCTTCTATGCTGAACCAGATAGGCTCGATAAAAAGTTGTTCCTACGACCAGTTCTTTTTGAAGAGTGTTAGAACGAAGCCTTATAAGAGCAGTGAGATCGGGCATTTGGTTTTACATTAAAAAAATAGAGGACGAGATTATGGGATTGGGCGGAATTATTGTATGGACGAGCATCTGTCCAAGCCGGTGGACATTGCGGTGCTGGAGCGTGCTGTCCGGAAGTACCTTGTTACCCTCCCCGAAAATGAGAGACCGTCAACCGAGATTTACCCGGTGAGCCCCTGAACGAATACAAGAAAAAGGACAGAACTGCATGGCGGCAGTTCTGTCCTTTTTGCGTATTCCGGTCAAAAATAGGTCACCGCCAGCCCCGGGCCGCGGGGTCCAGCATTTCGGCGGCAGAGTAGAGCAGGGCATTGCAGATGGCGGCGGCCACGTTGCTGCCGCCCTTGCGGCCCATGGCCACGATGGCGGGTACGCCAAAGGCTTTGCAGGTGGCAAACAGCCGCTCCTTGCTCTCCACCACATTCACGAACCCCACCGGTACGCCAATGACCAGTGCAGGACGCAGCCCGGCTTCGATCTGGTCGGCGATGGTCAGCAGGGCGGTGGGGGCGTTGCCCACGGCCAGCACGGCACCGGGGTGCTCCTGCGCGGCCCGCTGCATGGAAGCCACCGCCCGGGTGGTGCCGCCTGCTTTGGCAAGGGCGGCCACCTCCGGGTCAGCCATATAGCACAGGGCCGTGCCGCCCAGGCGGGCAAGGCCGGGCTTGGTGATGCCGGCCAGCGCCATATTCGTGTCGGTGATGATGGGAGTGCCCGCCCGCAGGGCCTTCACCCCGGCCGCCACGGCACCGGGGGTGAAGCGCAGATTCCGGGCATAGTCAAAGTCGGCGGTGGTGTGGATCACCCGCTTGACCACGGCGGCGGTTTCCGGCGGAGGCGTCAGGCCCAGTTCCGCCAGCTCGGCTGTGATGATGGAAAGGCTTGTCCGCTCGATGTCGGCGGGCAGATGATGCTGCGGGGTCATACGCGGTTCCCTCCTTTGCGGTCCATGCCCATGGCGGCGTATACGGCATCCATGTCCAGTGCGGCCCGCACGCCGTCGGCCAGCAGGTCGAACTGCTGCTGCCGGTACTGCTCCATCGAGAGCAACGGTGCGTCGGCGGGGGAGATGCCCTTCTTTTTGCACAAAAATGCGGTGAGCTTTTCGGTCAGCTCGCCGGTGTCAAACAGCCCATGCAGGTAGGTGCCGAACACATTGGCCTGCACACACCCTTCCGGCGTGCCGTCGGCCAGAATGCAGAACGGGCTGCCCTGCACTGTCGTGCGCCCGGCGTGGATCTCGTAGCCGGTCAGCTTTGCCCCGGCAAAGGGGATGGCCTCGGCGGTGGCATGGGTCTGGCGCAGCTGCTTTTCGGCGTTGAACACGGTGTCCGTGGGCAGAAGCGCCAGCCCGCGCAGGGTGCAGGGGGTACCGCTTTCTTCGCCGTCCGGATCGGCAAGGGTGTGCCCCAGCATCTGGTAGCCGCCGCACACGCCCAGCACAGGGGTGCCCTGCGCGGCCAGCTTGAGCACCGCCGCTTCCAGCCCGCACTGACGCAGCCACAGCAGGTCGTCTATGGTGTTTTTGGTGCCGGGCAGGATCACCACATCCGGCGTGCCCAGCTGGCGGGGGCTCTGCACATAGCGCACCCCCAGCAGCGGGTGCTGTTCCAGCGGCATGAAGTCGGTGAAGTTGGAGATGTGCGGCAGGCGCAGAATGGCCGCATCCAGTGGTTTGACGGCCCGCCCTGCCTCCAGCCGGGTGGAAAGGGAATCCTCATCCTCAATATCCACCTTCAGGTAGGGGATGACCCCCAGCACCGGCAGCTGCGTTTTTTCTTCCAGCATGGCAAGGCCGGGACGCAGGATCTCCACGTCGCCCCGGAACTTGTTGATGAGCAGCCCCTTGATGCGGGTTCGCTCGTCCGGCTCCAGCAGGGCCACCGTGCCGTACAGCTGTGCAAAGACGCCGCCCCGGTCGATGTCTCCGGCCAGCAGCACAGGGGCGTCCACCAGCTTGGCAAGGCCCATGTTCACAATGTCGTCGGCTTTCAGGTTGATCTCGGCCGGGCTGCCAGCTCCCTCAATGACGATGATGTCCACCTCTTCGGCCAGACTGTTGTAGGCGGCAAGGATGTCCGGGATCAGCGACCGCTTCATTTTAAAGTAGGCGGCGGCGGGCATCTGCCCCCGCACCTCGCCGTTCACGATCACTTGACTGCCGGTGTCGCTGCTGGGTTTGAGCAGGATGGGGTTCATGCGCACGTCCGGTTCCATCCCGGCGGCCTGCGCCTGCACCACCTGTGCCCGGCCCATTTCCAGCCCGTCCCGGGTCACAAAGCTGTTCAGGGCCATGTTCTGGCTCTTGAAAGGAGCCACCCGGTAGCCGTCCTGTGCAAAAATGCGGCACAGTGCGGCGCACAGCAGGCTTTTGCCTGCACCGCTCATGGTGCCCTGCACCATAATGCAGGTTGCTTTGTTCATGCCAGTACCTCCGCAAGGGTCTTTAACAGTTCATCGTTTTCCGGCCCGGTACGCACGGCGGTGCGGTACCAGCTGCCGTCCAGCCCGGGGTAGTTGCTGCAGCTGCGCAGCACCACGCCCCGCTGCCGCAGGGCATCGCCCAGCGTTTCCGGCCCTTGGAACAGCAGGTAGTTTGCTCGGCCGTCCAGTACCCGCAGGCCCAGTGCCCGCAGCCCGGCCGTGAGCCGGGGCCGCTGCTGCGCAATGAGTGCCCGCACCTGTGCCACATAGGCCGTTTCGTCCAGTGCGGCAAGCCCGGCGGCCTGCGCCAGACTGGACACCGCCCACGGCTGCCCGGCGGCCTGCATGGCTTCCAGCAGGGCCGTGTTGGCACACAGGCAGTACCCCAGCCGCACCCCGGCCATGCCGTACAGCTTGGTAAAGGCCTTGAGGATCAGCAGATTTTTGCTGTCCAGCAGGGCTTTGGCGGTCAAGGTGTCGCAGCCGGGCAGAAAATCCAAAAAACATTCGTCCACCACCAGCAGTGCCCCGCAGGCTTCGCACCGGCGCAGGATGCGCTCCACAAGGGGCAGCGGCGTGAGCTGCCCGGTGGGGTTGTTGGGCTGGCAGAGAAATACCATGTCCACCTCCGGCGTGATGGAGGAGAGGATGGAATCCGTCACGGCAAAATCGACCGCTGCCTGCAGAAAATGTCGCCGCACCGCACAGCCCGCACTTTCCAGCGCGGCGGCGTACTCGGCAAAAGTGGGGGCGGTCACCAGCGCGGTGCGGGGCTTTGCCGCCCACGCCAGCCGGAAGATCAGGTCTGCCGCGCCGTTGCCGCAGAGGATAGATTCTGACGGGATCCCCTCGTGCGGGGCCAGCTTTGCCCGCAGTGCCCGGCACAGGGGGTCGGGGTAACGGTCGGCGTGAGGCAGGGCGGCAGCAATGGCGTTCGCCACGCCCTGCGGCAGGCCCAGCGGGCTCACGTTGGCCGAAAAATCCAGCGCGTCGTGCCCGTACTGTGCCCGATATCCGGCCCAGTCGCCGCCGTGTGTCAGCTGCGTCATAAGATCACCCCTCGGATCGCCAGCCCCAGCAGCAGGGCCAGCAGGCTTTCGGCATACATCATTTTATTGGCGCGGCGGATGTCCTCCGGCTCAATGGGACGCAGGGCGTCGCCAATGGTAGGCTTGGGGTAATATTCCCCAAAATAGTAGGCAGGCCCGGCCAGCTGCACGCCCAGTGCTCCGGCACACGCGCTCTCGGTCTGGGCACTGTTGGGGCTGGCATGGTTGCGCCGGTCCCGCCGCCAGATACGCCACGCCCCTTTGGCGCTGTTGCCGGTCAGGGCCGCCGCCGCGCACCACAGCAGGCCCGCCAGACGGCTGGGCAGATAGTTTGCCGCGTCGTCCAGCTTGGCGGGGATGCGGCCGAAAGAAAGGTACGTTTCGTTTTTGTAGCCCAGCATGCTGTCCATGGTGTTGATGGCCTTGTAGGTCAGCGCCAGCGGTGCCCCGCCGATGAGCATATACAGCAGCGGCGCGATCACGCCGTCGCTGGCGTTTTCGGCCACGGTCTCCACGGCGGCTTTGGTCACACCCTCAGCGGTCAGATTCTGGGTGTCGCGGCCCACGATACGGCTCACAGCCTTGCGGGCTGCGGGCAGGTCGCCCTTCACAAGCTCCTTGTGCACGTTCATGCTCTCCAGCGCAAGGCCCTTTGCGGCCAGTGCCTGCCCGCACCAGAACATCTGTACGGCCAGCCCCAGCCACGGGCTGAGCCTTGCTGCGCCCAGGCAGACAAGGCCGGTGCACACAAAGGTGCCCACCGGCAGGCAAAAAGCCACGATGCCGCCGCCCAGCAGTTCGCCCTGGGGCGTTTTGGGCAGGCGGGCGCGCAGGCGCTTTTCCAGCGCGGAGATGGCCTTGCCCATGAGCACCACCGGGTGGGGCAGCCACGCGGGGTCGCCGAAGAGGGTGTCCAGCACAAAGCCGCCCAGAACGGCCAGCCCGGTCATACGTCGGCCTCCCTGGTGTACTGCACGGTCTTTACAAGGTGCAGCACCCGCTTGTCGGCCCAGTCAGCGGCGTCCAGCACAAAGCCGCCCGCGTTGGGGCCACACCATTCGTAGTAGTCTTTATGGGGCAGGGCGTAGCGCTCCAACGCGGCCATCTGGGTGCCGCCGTGGGCCAGGATGACCAGCAATTCTTCGCCGTCGGCCAGTGCCTTGTCCACCAGTGCCGAAAAGGCGCGGCAGATGCGCTCAGAAAAAGCGGCCTTGGTCTCGCCGTCCGGGCAGGGGCTCTCACAGTTGGCGGCTACCCAGGCCAGATAGTCCGGGTCGTGCTCCATCTCAATGTAATTGCGGCCCTCAAAGCTGCCGAAGCACATCTCCTTCAGGCCGTCCACCACCACCAGCTTTGCAGTGGGGAACAGCACCTCAGCGGTCTGCCGGGTGCGGCACAGCGGGGTGATGTACACGGTTTGAGGCTCGATGTCTGCCTTGCGCAGCATCGCGCGGCCAGCGGCAGAAAGCGGGATGTCCCGCTGGCCCTGATAGCGCTTCTCGGCATTGTATTCGGTCAGGCCGTGGCGCAGGAAATAGATCAGCATGTTGGCAGTTCTCCTTTCAGAACGGTGGGGATGCCGCAGAACATCTGCACAACGCAGTCTGCCCGTGCGGCCAGCAGACAGGCCAGCCGCCCGGCGGCTTCGCGTCCGGCACGTTCGGCGGGGTCCATGGGTACCACGCCGCCGCCCACCTCGGTGGCAAGTACGATATCGTAAGCGGACAGCTCGTCCGCGAGTTTTTCCAGATTTTCGGCCCCGGCGGCCAACTCCTGTACATCGCAGATGCACCGTCCGGGCAGGGTCTTGGCAAAGGTGCGCTTGCCGCTGTAAAGCGGCCCGGTGATAAAGATCATAACAGCCCTCCCCACTGGCAGGCACACAGTGCCGCCAGCATCCAGATCTCGGTTTTCTGCAAAAACCACCCGGCCAGATCACCGGTGATGCCGCCGAACTGCTTGCAGGCAACGGCGTGGTACCGCCACAGCACAGCCAGTGCGGCCAGCACCAGCGCCCAACCACCCAGTGCCAGCATGGCGCAGCACAGTACAGCGGCCAGAAGGGCCAGCACCCGGCGTACAGTGACTCTGTCGGCTGCCGAGGCAAAGGTGTGGGCAAGGCCGGTGTTCTTTGCCATGGGGAACGCCGCCACCGCATAGCCGGAGAGCGCCCGTTCCAGCACCAGTGCCATCATCCAGAGCAGCCCTGCCTGCGGGGTGAACTGTACACAGGCGCACAGGGCCAGATAGGCCGCAAAGTAGCTGCACAGACGGATCACGGCAAAGGCCCCGCAGTGAGGGTCCTTTAAGATCTCCAGCTTCTTTTCCCGGTCGCCGTAGCTCGAAAGTGCGTCGCAGGTGTCGGCGTAGCCGTCCAGATGGATGCCGCCGGTGACCCAGACCGGGATCAGGCAGAAGCCCGCCGCCCGCGCTGCACCCGGCAGGGGCAGCACGCCGCACAGGAACCACAGCAGCCCGATGACCACCCCGATGAGCGGGAAGGCGCACATCGCATACCGCATGTTCTTTTCGGTCCAGTTGAACTGCGGCACCGGCACAGCCGAAAACATGGCGAACGCCACGGCAACGGTCTGCAAAACGATCATTTTTCCACTCCTTTATAATAAACAGGGATGCCGCACACCACCCGCACCACGGCGTCGGCCCGGGCGGCCAGTGCATTGTTCACCTGCGCCAGCGCCAGCAGATAGCGGTCGGTGTCGCCTGCGTAGTCGGCCCCGCCGCTGAACACCTCGTTGGAGACGACGATCAGGGTTTCACACTGGGCATACACGGCGTCCAGCCCGGAAAGAATGGCCTGCGCGGTCTGCGGCCCGGCCCCGGCGGGATCATAGAGCTCGTTGGCAGTCAGGTTGCCCAGATCTTCCAGCAACGCGGTACCACGGGCGGGCAGATGCACGGCGTCCAGATGCAGGGGGCACTCCACCGTTTCAAACTGTTTTGCCGCCCGCATTCTGCGGTGCTTTTCCACCCGGGCGGCACATTCGGCGTCCCACACCTGCATGGTGGCCAGATAATAGCGCGGCAGAGTGCTGCGCAGTACCAGACTCTCGGCGTATTCGCTTTTTCCGCTGGCCGCCCCGCCGATCACCAGCGTCAGCATTGCGGGGTGTACGGCGTGATGCCGCCCTCCGCAAAGGAATAACAGTGGTCGTACACCGCCAGTGCCATGTCCCACAGCGGGAGGCTGGCCACAGCGCCGGTGCCCTCGCCCAGATGCAGCCCGGCGGTGAGAAGCGGGGCCTTGCCCAGTGCATCCAGCACCAGACGGGCGGCAGGCTCCGAGGAACAGTGACTGGCAAACACCGCTTTGGCCGCGGCAGGGCACAGCCGCACGGCGCACAGGGCCGCCACGCCGCTGATGAAGCCGTCCATTACCACGGGCACGCCTTCCAGCGCACCGCCCAGAAAGACGCCGCACAGCCCGGCAAGATCAAAGCCGCCCAGCTTGGCCAGCACGTCCAGAGGGTCTGTGGGGTCCGGCTCGTTGCGCAGGATGCCCCGGCAGATGGCATCCACCTTGCGGGCCAGCCCTTCATCCGAAAGGCCGGCTCCCCGGCCGGTCATCCGTTCCACCGGCTGGCCCAGCAGCACCGCTGCCACCGCACTGGAAGTGGTGGTGTTGCCAATGCCCATTTCGCCGGTGGCCAGCAGCTGCACACCGGCAGCTTTCTGCTCCTGCACCAGCCGGATGCCCCAGCCGACGGCCTCCACAGCCTGGGCGCGGGTCATGGCGGGACCCTGCGTGAAATCGGCAGTACCGGCGGCAATGCGGCAGTCTGCCACCCCCGGCACCGGGTCTCCGGCCATGCCCATGTCCACGGGCACCACATCGCAGTGGGCAGTACGGGCCATCTGGCACACGCTGGTACGCCGGGCAGCCAGATTCTCCGCCACTGCGCGGGTCACGCTCTGGTCGGTCTGGCTCACGCCCTGGGCCACCACGCCGTTGTCGGAGCAGAGCACCAGCACAGCCCGGCGGGAAACATCCAGCGCCGCACTGCCGGTGAGGGCGGCGGCATCTTCCAGCAAAGTTTCCAGTGCGCCCAGCCCGCCCAGAGGTTTGGCCAACCCGGCCCAGTGGGCGTGGGCGGCGGCGCGGGCAGCTTCATCCGGCGGGGTGATGCCGGAAAGTAAAGTTTTCAGTTCCGTTTCAGTCATGTGTGTTTCTCTTTTGTCGTTGATAGAACTTTGCACCGCTCACAAAGCGGCGGGGCAGGGAAGTGCCTGCCCAGTAAAGATGCGGGAAACCGGCGTACAAACTCATGCTTGCAAATCCGCATTCCCACTGTACTTTTTCGCTTTTCCAAACGGAAAAGTCCGAACCATTGTCGGTGGAATCCCAGTGGTGGAATTCGTGAATATACAAATGCTCTCCGGCATGGAACAGCAGGCTGTCGGCTTTGGCGGTCATGTCGGCATAGCCGAACCGCACCAGCCGCCCCACCTTGACGCCTTTGCCGGGCAGAACGCCTGCCATGGGCCAGGCGGTACCGCTGGCATCTTCCAGCGTCTGCCCCAGATACAGAAAGCCGCCGCACTCTGCCACCGTGGGCAGGCCGCCATTTACGGCATCCCGAATGGCATCGCGCATGGTTTTGTTTTCGCTCAGCGGCCGGGCATACAGTTCCGGGTAGCCGCCGGGCAGATACAGCCCGCAGATGTCCTCCGGCAGGGTGGTGTCGTGCACCGGACTGAAGAACACCAGCTCTGCCCCGGCAGTGCGCAGGCAGTCCAGTGTTTCGGCGTAGGCAAAGCAGAATGCATTATCCTGTGCCACAGCAATGCGGACGCCCGCCGTTTGCAGAGCAGGCGGCGGCACCGGGGCAGGAGCCGGTCGTTCGGTCAGCGCTTCCAGCGTTGCCCAGTCCAGATTTGCTTCCAGCGCATCGGCCAGCAGGCCGATCTTCTGGGCAAGATCGGTGATCTCTCCGGCGGTTTTCAGGCCCAGATGGCGGCTCTCCACCACCGCCTGCGGCAGGCGGGGCAGATACCCCAGCACCGGCAGGCCGGTCTCGGTTTCCAGCAGGGGCTTGAGTATCCGGAAGAGCTTTTCGGAGCAGTCATTCAGCAGGATGCCTGCAATGTGGCTCTCCGGTTTGAAATGCATAAGGCCCTGGATCTCTGCGGCCAGCGTCACACTGGCCCCCTTGGGCTGTACCACCAACAGTACCGGCAGGTCCAGCGCATCGGCCAGCTCCCAGGCACTGGCGCGGGTGGTCAGGCCCTGCCCATCGTAAAAACCCATGGCCCCTTCGCACACCACAGCCCCGTGCCCGGCGGCATAATGGGCGTACAGTTCCCGTACCGTATTTTTGGCAGAAAGATAAAGATCCAGATTGTGGCTCTCCACCCCCAGCACCGACCGGTGAAACATGGGGTCGATGTAGTCCGGCCCGCTCTTGAAGGCGCAGGGGTCCATGCCCCGCTTTTTCAAAGCGGCCAGAATGGCGCAGGTGACGGTGGTCTTGCCGCTGCCAGAACGCGGTGCGGCGATGACGAACTGCATCATTTGCGTTCTCCCGTGATCAGAAAAATGGGGTTGTTGGCGGTCAGCAGGTGGAGCCTGCCTGCCGGTCTGGTACGGCTCACGGCAAGCTGGGTCACCTCAGCGGAAAGGCCATGAGCCGTAAGGGCTGCAATGGCGGCGCTCAGGGATTCCAGCGCAATGGCGGCAATGCAGATGCGCGCATTGGCGTTTTTGGCCAGAACCGTGTCCACCACCGCGGCCATGCTGCCCTTGGTGCCGCCAATGAACACGGCATCCGGGGCAGGCAGGGCTTCCAGTGCGGCAGGGGCACGGCCCTCAATGAGGGAGAGGTTCCACGCCGCAAATTTTTCGCGGTTCCGGCGGATGAGGGCGCAGGCGTCCGGCTCACACTCCACCGCATACACATGCCCCTGCGGGGCGGCCAGTGCCAGCTCCACGCTCACGCTGCCGGTACCGGCCCCCACGTCCCACAGGGTATCGGCGGGGCGCACGGCCAGTTTGGCCAGCGCGGCGGCCCGCACTTCCTGCTTGGTCATGGGCACCTCGCCCCGGATGAAGGCCTCATCCGGCAGGCCGGGGGTGCGGCGTTCCGGGTGCACGGCATGTTCCACCAGCAGGACACTCAGGGAAGCAAAGGCCTGCCCGGCCAGTTCCTGCGCGGTGCCAAAGTGGATCTTTTCGTCGGGCGTGCCAAGGTTTTCGCCCACAAGGGCGTGGGCATCGCCCAGCCCGGCGGCGGTCAGCGCGGCACACAGGGTGGCCGGGGTCTCGGCCCCGCCGGTGAGAAAGAATACGGTTTTATGATTCATGCAGGCGGACACCGGGTCGCAGGCACAGCCGTGGGCAGAAACAAGAGTCCAGTCCTGCCAGGGGCGGCCTACGGCGGCGGCCAGCAGCTGTACGCTGGAAAGGCCGGGCAGCACCCGGCAGGAGATGCCAAAGGCCCGCAGCATGGGCAGCAGCTGGGATGCGCCGGAGTAGAACCCGGTATCGCCGCTGTACACCAGCGCAATTTTCTCGTCCGGGTGCGCGGCCAGACAGGCCAGAATTTCGTCCGGTTTGTACAGGGCCTGCCGGTTTCCGGTGCAGCCCTCCGGCAGTGTGGCCAGCAGGCGCTTTGCACCCAGAATGCGGTCGGCACCCTGCAGGGCGGCAAGACCCTGTGCGGTCAGGCTGCCGGGGGTGCCGGAGCCCATACCAATGAGTGTGATCATCCTTTCAGCACCTCCCTGCAGCGGGTCAGGATCTGGTCTGCCGTCTCACCGGTCTCGGCCGGGCGGCGGATCACGATGAGCTGGACGCCGGTGTCGGCGGCAGCCTGCGCTTTCTCGGCAAAGCCACCGGCGGCCCCGCCGTCCTTGGTCACGAGAAAGCGAATGGAGAACTGCTCCAGCAGGGCCCGGTTCAGCGCGTAGGAGAACGGCCCTTGTAAAGCAAGGATATTCTTGTGGGGGATGTGCGCGGCCTCGCAGGCGGCAATGCCGTCCAGCGTGGGCAGCACACGGGGGTACAGCCGTTCCGGGGCCAGCTGCGCAAAGGCAGGCAGCTCCTTGGCCCCGGTGGCCAGCAGGACATTGCCCTGCGTTTGGGCCAGAAAATCCGCCACATGTGCCGCCGACTGGAGCACCATGCTCCCGGCAGGCAGGGGGCTTTGCGCACGCAGCAGCCGGTGATATTCCACCCCGGCGGTGCGGCAGGCCGTGCGGATGTTGCGGGTGGCGTCCACCGCATAGGGGTGGGTGGCGTCTACGCACAGGTCGGCTCCCTGCACAAGGGCGGCCATCTCGTCCGGGGTCAACCGGCCGCAGTGCACTGTGATGCCGGCAAAGCTGCCCTGTTCCTCGCTGCCCAGCGGGGTGGCCACGCTCACCAGAACGTCCGCTCCAAACTGGGCCAGCTGCCGGGAAAAAATGCGGCCCTCGGTGGTGCCGCTGAACACCACTGCCCTCATACGCGGTACCCCCGCGGCGTGACCATGCGGCCCTGCAGCACCCGGGTGTTGCGGTTGCCGATGTACACGGTGGTAAACATATCCACGGGCGTCTGCTCCAGCTGAGCCAGCGTCAGCACCTGAGCGCTCTGGCCCTCCCGGCCGATGTTGCGCACCAGCCCACAGACGGTGTCCGGGGCCTTGCCGTTTTGCAGCAGGATGCGCACGGCCCGGGCCAGATAGTCCGGCCGCCCCTTGGAAGAAGGGTTGTACACCGCCATGCAGAAATCGCCCATGGCCGCTGCGGCCAGCCGCTTTTCGATGACCTCCCACGGGGTGAGCCGGTCGGAAAGAGAGAGCACACAGAAATCATGGGCCAGCGGGGCACCCAGCACCGCGCCGCCGCTCAGGGCGGCAGTCAAGCCGGGCACCACCTCCACGGTCACGTCCGGGCAGCCTTCGGCCAGCTCCAGCAGGGGGCTGGCCATGCCGTACACTCCGGCGTCACCGCTGCACACCAGAGCCACGGTCCGGCCGCTGTGGGCAGTTTCCAGTGCCCAGCGGCAGCGGTCCAGTTCTTTGGTCATGCCGGTGGCGTAATATTCTTTTTCCGGGTAATAGGGGCGTACCAGATCCAGATAGACCGGATAGCCGCACAGCACCTCGGCTTCTTCCAGGGCGCTCTGCGCCTGTGCGGTCAAAAACTGCGGGTCGCCGGGGCCAAGCCCGACCACATATACGATATCAGCCATTCTGCCACCTCCAGTCCGGGGCATAGGGGCACAGCGCCAGCGCAAAGGTCACACCGCCGCCCGCCTGTTTCGGGATGCGGATGCAGCCGCCGGACGCCAGCACAGCGGCCCGCTCACACACGTTGTCCACCCCGGTGACGCTTTGCACGAAGGGAGATGGTGTGAACGGCCCGGGCAGTGCCCGCAGCTGCTCCGCAGAATAAAATGTGATGGGCCAGCCGTGGGCCCGGCAGAACGCCAGCAGCCCGGCCTCGTCAGCCTTCAGGTCGATGCTGGCCGCCGCCGCGATGCACGCCGGGGCAAGGCTGTGCCGGGCACAGAAGTCAGCAAAGGCGGCTTCCAACTGCTCAGCACATGTCCCCCTGCGGCAGCCGATGCCCAGCACCCCGATGCGGGGCACCAGATGCAAAGCGTCCCCGGCAGGGGAGAGGGTAAGGGCAAAATCGGCTTCGGCAGGGGTCCGTGCAGGATCCACCCCGGCGGGCGGGGTGCCCTGCACGGGAAACTCAGCGGCAAACCGCACCGACTGCCCGGCCAGCAGCTTGCTGCTGACATGCTTGATGCGCTCCGCTTCCAGCACTGTGCAGTTCTGGTGCTTTGCCCACTCGTCCACCGCAAAAATGCCGTGGGCGTCGGTGGCCGTGGTGATCACCGGAACGGCTCCGCACACGGCGGCCAGTGCACGGGCCAGGTCATTGGCACCGCCCAGATGACCGGACAGCACCGGCACCGCAAAGCGGCCGCATTCGTCCAGTACCACCACCGCCGGGTCCGACGCCTTGCTGCGGCAGTGGGGCGCAATGGCCCGCACCGCAATGCCCACGGCTCCCACAAAAACAAGGGCGTCGCTCTGCGCAAACTGCAGGGCGGTCCACCCGGCAAGGGAGACGCCGCCGCTGCCGCAGCGGTCCACACTGCCGGGCAGGGCGTCTGCCAGCCGCCGGGCCAGTGCCAGACCGGTGTCGGTAAAGGCCAGATAGGCCCGGGTCATTGGTCGGACCCCCTGCGGAACGCGGTGGTAAAACCGGGGTCGTACAGCTTGCTGCGCTCGTACCGGGTGCCAAGGAAATCGCCTGCCACGATGAGCGCTGTTTTGGTGATGCAGGCGTCGTGCACGCTCTGCGCCAGAGAACCCACGGTACAGCGCACGGTTTTCTGCTCCGGCCAGGTGGCCTTGTATACCACGGCGGCGGGGGTGTCCGGCGTGTAGGCACCGCCCTGCAGCAGAGCATCCTGCACCTTGTCCACCAGACCGATGGACAGAAAAATCACCATAGTGGCCCCGTGGGCGGCAAGACTGGCCAGCTTTTCCCGCTCGGGCACCGGGGTGCGGCCTTCCATGCGGGTGATGATCACGGTCTGGCTCACGGTGGGCAGGGTGTATTCGGCATTCAGTGCCGCCGCCGCGCCGCAGAAGCTGGACACGCCGGGCGTGTCATCGTAGGCGATGCCGTCGGCGTCCAGTGCATCCATCTGCTCCCGGATGGCCCCGTACAGGCAGGGGTCGCCGGTGTGCAGGCGCACGGTGATTTTGCCGTCTGCCTCCATGGTGCGCATCACATCCAGCACCTGTTCCAACGTCATCTCGGCGCTGTTGTAAATGGCGCAGCCGGGTTTGGCCAGTCCCAGCAGGGCTGGGTTGACCAGACTGCCCGCATAAATGATGCAATCAGCCTCCTGCAGCAGGGCTGCGCCCCGCCGAGTGATCAGGTCCGGGGCACCGGGCCCCGCGCCTACAAAGTGTACCATAGCAGTTACTCCTTTACCAGTACCGTTGCAAAATATCCGGCCTTGCTGCCATCCTGCGGCGGGCGCGCAGTCGAAAGGTCGGGGAAAATCGTTTCATCCGGCAGGCCGCAGCTGCACACGAGGGCGCTGCGGCTCAACGCACCGTGGGCGTCCAGGGTGTCCAGCAGGGCGGGCAGCTGACGCCCGGTTTTCATCAGGACTTTTGTACCGGGGGTGTCCAATACCTCGTCGGCCCGGCTGCCGGGGGCGATGGTCAGCGGAGCGTCCATGCCGCCGGTAAGGGGCTGATTCAGCCGGGCTGCTGCCGCGCAGAAGCTGGGCACACCCGCCGCCATCGCGGTGGCATAGCCCTGCGCCTGCAGGATCTCCTGCAGATAGCCAAAGGTGGCATAAATGGACACGTCACCCAGGTTCAGCATGGCCACATCCTGCCCGGCATCCAGAAAGGGCCGCACTGCGCTGGCAGCGGTCTCGTGAGAAGCGCGCAGCACGGCGGCGTCCCGGCTCATGGCGAACTGCAGGGGCAGGATGGTCTTGCCGTCCAGCTCTGCGCCCAGTGCCCGGCGGGCGATGTCCAGCGCCAGCATCTGCCCGGAAGCGGTCTGCGGCGCAGCCAGCACTGGGCACTGCCGCAGCAGACGCACGGCCTGCAAAGTCAGCAGCTCCGGATTGCCGGGGCCGACGCTGACCCCGTAAAAGGTGCCGGTCATGCGTTGTTCCATTGTTCAAGCAGCTCCTTTGCAGTTTGTGTTGCGCCAAGCGGCCCGTGCTGGTTGGAAAACAGCACCGCACCCACCCGGAAGGCTTCGCCCGCCCGGCGGTCGAGGTGCAGTTGGATGGCATCCAGCAGGCTTTCCAGCACCGTGGCGCGCAGTCCGGCGGCGTCCAGCAGCTCCAGACAGGCGTCGGTGGTGGCGGCGGCGTACAAAGCCGCGCACAGCTCCCGGCCTGCTCCACAGAGGGCGGCATGGGCACAGAACAGCTCGGTGCGGCAGTCGGCCGTGTGGGAGTGGGTGTTCATGATGCCGCCGGCCACCTTGACCAGCTTGCCCACATGGCCCACCAGCAGCACCTGTTCAAACCCGGCAGAGGCTGCCATATCCAGCGTATCTCCGATGAAGTTGGAGGTCTTGACCACCGGGATGGCCGCAAAGGCCGGGTAGGTGTCGTGCAGGTAGTCCAGCCCGTAGTTGCCCGGGGCAAGGATGAGCCGCTTTGGGGTACCGGCCCGCAAAACAGCCTGGTTCATTTCCAGCTGGATGGTGTCCAGAATGGCCTGCTGGCTCATGGGCTCCACGATGCCGCTGGTGCCCAGCACCGAAAGGCCGCCCTCCACCCCGATGTGCGGGTTGAAGGTGCGCCGGGCCACTTCCTCGCCGTTCTGGATGGAAATGGTCACCGCAAAGCCGCCGGTATAACAGGCGGCTTCAGCCTCCCGGCGCAGGGCCTCGGCGATCATCTGCCGGGGCACATGGTTGATGGCGGCGGCACCAACGGGTTGATCGAGGCCGGGTTTTGTCACCCGGCCCACACCTCTGCCGCCGTCGATGCGGATGTCCGTGCAGCCCGGCAGCAGTTCCACTGTGGCGATCACCGGCAAGCCGGTGGTCACATCCACGTCGTCGCCGCCGTCCTTTTCAATGGCGCATTCGGCCCCAGTGTCGGTGCGGCGGCAGAACAGGGGTGCTACCTCCACCACGATGCCCTTTGGGGTGCGCAGCGCCACCGTCTCCGGCGCATGGCCGGTGAGCAGCAGCCGGGCCGCGCCCGCTGCCCCCAGCGCCGCACAGGTGCCGGTGGTATAGCCGCAGCGCAGCAGCTTCTGCCCGCTGCGGACGTAGTGCTCGAACGTGGGCTTTTGGGGCTTTGCCTGCCCGAACAGGGCCGTATACTGTTCTTTGCTCAGCGCATAAAGCGCGCGGATGTTGTCCGGGGCAAAGGCGGCATCCGGGGTCAGCACGCCGGAAACATGGTCCGGGAACACGCACACCACTGCGTCCGCGATCTTCTGTGCCATGTCCAGCTCATGCAGGCTCACGATGACCGCAAGGCCCTGTTCATGGGCCAGCTTCTGCAGGATGGTCAGCAGCTCGATCTTGCCCTTGATGTCCAGAAAGGAGGTGGGCTCGTCCAGCAGCAGCACTTTAGGCTGCTGGCAGATGGCACGGGCCAGCAAAACACGCTGACGCTGGCCGTCACTGATGCAGTTGAAGTCCCGGTCCGCGAGATGCGCAGCTCCGGCAATTTCCAGTGCATCCTGCACGGCCTGCCGGTCGGCGTCGGACAGAATGCCCAGTCGCCCGGTGTAAGGAATGCGCCCGGCGGCGGCAAACTCAAAGCAGGTGGTCAGCTCGGTGTGGCGGGTGTGGGGCAGCATCAGAGCCAGCTTCTGCGCCCGGGCCGTGCCGGTGTAGGCGGTCAGGTCCTGCCCGTCCAGCAATACAGCACCGCCCAGCGGGGCCAGCTGCCCGGCCAGTGTTTTGAGCAGGGTGGATTTGCCCGCACCGTTGGGGCCGACAAGGACAAGGATCTGCCCCGGATTTGCCCCCAGTGCAATGCCGGAGGCCAGCGGCGTTTTGCCGTAGCCGATGGCAAGCTCCTGCGTTTCACAGAGAAATTCCTTCATTGTGCACCCTCCCGGTTCCGGCGGATGAGCAGCCCGATGACCACCGGCGCACCAAACACGGCGGTGACCGCGCTGATGGAAAGCTCCGTGGGAGCAAACAGGCTGCGGGCGATCAGATCGCACAGCAAACAGAAGGCGGCCCCGCCCAGGCAGCAGCCCGGCAGCACCACCAGCGGCTTTGCGCTGCCCAGCAGCTGCTTGACCAGATGCGGCACTGCGATGCCCACAAAGGAGATGGGCCCCGCAAAGGCCGTGACACAGGCCGCCAGCAGACTGGAAAGCAGTACCAGCAGCCGGGAAAAACGCTTCACGTTCACGCCCACGCTCTGGGCATAGGCTTCGCCCATCTGGTAGGCGCTCATGGGTTTGGAGAGGCAGAAGGCTGCTGCCAGCGCAGGCAGCACCACCAGTGCCGCCGCCTGTACATTGCCCCAGGTCATGCCGGAAAAGCTGCCCTGTGACCAGTTGTGCAGGTTGACGATGTTGGAGTCCTGCGCAAATGCCACCACGAACTCGGTGACAGCGGAACAGATGTAACCGATCATGACGCCGCAGATGACCAGAATGCTCATGCGTTGCACCCGACGGGCCACCGCCAGCACAAAGGCCATGGCGGCCATAGCCCCCGCAAAGGCGGCCAGGATCAGGGTGAGGGAGCTGGTGAGCAGGCCGTGGTTCAGGAACACCACCATCACCAGTGCTACGGCCAGCTTGGCTCCGCTGGAAATGCCCATGACAAAAGGCCCGGCGATGGGGTTGGCAAAAAAGGTCTGCAGCAGATAGCCTGCCGCAGAGAGTGCCGCGCCCAGCAACACCACCATCACGGCCCGGGGCAGGCGCAGCTGGGTGATGATGCCCACCGACAGTGCGTCCTGCCCGCGGCCGGTCAGGGCCGCCAGCACGGCACCGGGGGTCAGGGCAACACTGCCCCAGAACAGGTTGGCGGCAAACAGAACCACCAGCGCCAGCGCCAGCAGGAGATAAGAAAACAGATAGCGTTTTTTGCGGGTCATAAGCGGTTCCTTACTCAACGTGAATGAAATACTGCAATCCGTCCGGCGCATCCTCGGTGAACAGACGGTGCAGCTCCAGGATAAAATCGGCCAATTCCATGCTCTGCTGGAAAAAGCTCTGGGCAACGCACCAGACATGCCCATTCTGCACAGCCTTGAAGTCCGCCAGCAGGGAGCACTTGGCCACCAGCTCGTCGGTGGTGGAGACAACGCCCTCAATGGTACTGTTGTAGATCAGAAAGTCGGCGTCCCGTGCACCGGCGTAGAAGTCTTCCAGCGGCAGGTTCATGGTGGAAAGGCTGTTGCCGTTGTCGGTCAGATCGGCAAACACATAGTCGGCCCCGGCCATCTCGATCATGCGGGCCACATAGTCGCCGCCCTTGCGCACGTTGGCCAGATTGTTGGCCGAGATAGAAAAGAACGCGCAGCTCTTGCCGGTGGACTGCTGGTCCAGCAGGGGAGCGATGCGCTCCGCCTGTCGGTCAAACACCTGCTGTGCCAGTTCCTCCTTGCCCAGCAGGATGCCGTAGAATTTGATCCACTCCATGCGGGCCAGCGGGCCGCTCTCGTAGCTGGAACGCTCCACCAGCACCGGGATGCCGAAGCGCTCCAGCTGCTCCTTGACCTCCGGGGTGTGGTAGATCATGGTGTTCTCGATGGCAAGACCACAATTCGCGGCAAGGATCTGCTCGTAGTCCGGGGCGCTGTATTTGCCTGCATAGGCAATGCGCCCGTCCAGCATGGCCTGCCGGGCCTCGTCCAGATACCAGCCCTCGGCGCGGGTGCCGCTCAGGGCGATGCAGTCCAGTGCGTCCAGTGCAAGGAACAGGTCCATCACCGAGGTGGACACCAGATAGAGGTTCTGCACCGGCTGCTGCAAAACGGTCACGCCCTCGGGCACAGTGCGCAGGGTGGCAGCGCCTTCCGGCCGGACAAGGAACTTTGCCTGTGCGTCCGGGATGGTCAGCAGGGTAGAGCCGTCCGCATAGCAGTCGGCGGTAAACTGGGTGGCGTAGTCCAGCGGGTAGGCGTGGTCAAACACCAGCTCGTCCGTATCGGCCGGTGCAGTAGGCGCGGCAGTGCAGCCTGCAAGCGCCAGCACCGCGGCGGGCAGTGCCTTTAAAAATTGAGCGCGGGTCAGCTTCATGGAAGGTTACTCCAAAGTAAAGGTCAGGGTGTATTCGATCTCGTGCGGGGTGCTCATGGCCACCGTGTCGGCGGTCACGGCCAGCGGGGTGCCCAGGGCAGCGACCGGGATCTCAAAGGTGGAGTTGCCCTCGGTGTTGGTGGGCAGGTACTTCTCGCCGTCCACGACCATATAGTCATAGTTGGGGCTGCTCCATGCGATGGTGGCGGTCATCTTGCCGTCGGCCACGGTCAGAGTGGCGGGGCTGTCCACGGTGGCACGGCCGGAGCCGCCCTCCAGTGCCACAGATACGGTGTATTCGCCGTCTGCGGGGGTCTCGGAGGTCTCCTCGGTCTTGGGCTGGGCATTGCGCACGCTCACGGTGTGGTCGTACCAGGTACCCTTGGAGCCCAGAATGGCCAGCGGGAAGTCCTCATCCAATGCGGTGACCGGGATGTCGTAGCCGTACACCTCTTCGCTGGTGCCGTCGGAGTAGGTCACAGTGTCGGTGGTGGGCAGCAGCCAGTCCGTTTTGTGGGCCTCGGCATCAGCGGCCAGGCCGGGGTACAGGTTCACGATCTTTTTGGACACCAGGCTGACGTGGAAGATCATCTTGCCGTCCTTGACGGTCAGGGTGCCTTTGCCGTCGCAGGCCTCGTTGGCATGGAACATGCCGCTGTCGGTATCAAACTCGGCAGTGTATACGCCGTCCGGCAGAGCGGCGGTCTCCGTGACTTCGGATGCGGCGGAACTTGCCGCGCTGGAAGGAGCCTCGGAAGAGACGGCCGACGGAGCGGTGGAAGAAGTGCCGCAGCCTGCCAGAGAAGCGGCCAGCAGCACGGTGACAACGGAAAGGGAAAGCATCTGTTTGCAGCGCATAGAAAAATACCTCAATGTTTCAGAATCAGAAAGGGAGAAACTCCCTGCAGGTCTCAGTATACCACAATCCTGTCAAAAAGAAAAATTGCCCGAAAAGATCACTCCCTCCGGGCAATTTGGCAGTTATTTTCAGCCGTTCAGAGAATCAATGGCAGCCTTGGTGTGGGCAACGTACAGCTCCTGAATGGAGGGCACTTCGCCCAGACCGGCGATCTGGCAGTCCACAGACTCAAATGCGCCGGAAGCGTTGAACTGGCTCAGCCAGGAATCCTCGTCTGCACCGGCCATGTCGTTGTTGGCGTGATCGCCTGCCACTACCATCAGGGGACGCAGGACGACCTTGGTGTAACCGGCAGCCTTCACAGCCTCGATCACGTTCTCGCAGGCGGTTTCCTCGGGCTCACCCTCCACGGTGCCGATGAACACATTGTCATAGCCCAGGGTCTGCATGGTGGTCTGCATCTGGCTGTAGCTCACCTTTGCAGTGTGGGAAGTGCCGTGGCCCATGAACACGAAGGCGACCTTCTCGGCAGCGGCGGCGTCCAGGCTCTCGTAACCGGCATCCTTCACGGCGGCCTCGGTCACGGCCTTGGCAACCACTTCCTTGTCGGAGTTGATCACGGTGGCGTCAGAGCCGACCTCGCCCAGCAGGGGCTCAGCCACGGCAACGCTCTCGAACTTGTCGCGGTAGGAGTCAATCATCTCCATCATCTCGTCGTACTCGGCACCGTGCATCAGATGGGTGGGCTGCACGATCAGGTTCTTCACACCGTTTGCCACAGCGCGGTCCAGCGCCTGCTGCATGTTGTCGATCTTCTCGCCATCGCGTGCCTGCACATGGTTGATGATGATCTGTGCGGTAAAGGCGCGGCGCACGCTCCAGTCAGGGTAGGCGGCCTGCAGGGCGTCCTCGATGCCCTTGATGTCCTTCACACGGCTGTCGTTGAAGGAGGTGCCAAAGGAGACCACCAGCAGCTCGTTCTCGCCGATGTTGTCCTCGTTGCGGGCGGCATCCTTGGAAGCATCGCCGGTGTCACGGCCAAAGTAATCGGGGTCAGCATTTTCGCCTTCCACCAGCTCCTTCTGAGCGTCGGTCAAGGCGTCCCAGGCAGCCTTGGCAGCAGCACACTGCTCGTCGGTGCTGTCGTTGCGCTCCTGGACATAGATGGCATCGATCAGGTCTGCCACGTTCTTTGCGGCAGCCTCGTCGGCGTCCTCGCCGGATGCTTCGCTGCTGGCAGCGGCAGAAGAACTTGCTGCGCTGGAAGCGGTGCTGGATGCGGCGCCGCCGCAGCCGCTGAGCACACCGGCGCACAGAGCCAGGGCAGTCAGGGCGGCAGCAGCCTTGCGGATGTTGCGTTTTCTCATGACGAATTCCTTTCCTTTTTGTTCGTATAGAACAGTTTGCATACCCCTGAACATGGCGCTGAAAGGGCGTTTTCCGCAAACAAAAAAGGCCTTTCTGCTTGCGGAATGGCAACACAAAAAGACCCATGATCCATAGGCTTTTCGGCACGACCAATTCCTCGTGGTCCGGAGCGGTGCGCTCCTGTACCAACAGCAGGCAGGTTTCCTGGCTGAAAGATCTGCGCCCGCCGCCGCCTTCCCAAAGCAACGCTTCAGTGGCCGGTGCCAAAAGCACCCGGGCCGCGGGCTCCCTTATCACAGTGACGAGATCGTGCGGGATTTGCACCCGCTTCCCTTTTAACGTTCCTGCCGTGGCAAAGCGCCTGCGGCGGAACGCACCTGCTGTTTTTGTTCAGTTCGCAGAGAAGTATAGCACAGTACCGGGAAAAACGCAAGAGCGGCATAAAACAAGCCCCCGACCCTACACGAAATTCATGTAAGACCGGGGGCTTGTTGTGCTGGAGCAGGATACGGGACTCGAACCCGCCGCCTACTGCTTGGGAAGCAGTCGCTCTACCGGATGAGCTAACCCTGCACACTGCTTTATCATTGTAGCAAAGCAGGGGACAAATGTCAAGAGCGGATCGCGCCGAAAACGGTCGGGTCAGTTTTTCGTGGTGTAGGTCAGGTCCAGCACCGGGGTGAAGGGGTCGAACACCAGCCCTTCCACGCCGTCAGCCACCAGCAGACGCTTCTGCTGGGCGGCCAGCGGCACCACAGTGCAGCCCTCCAGCAGCTGGCGTTCACAATCGCGCAGCAGCTGGCAGCGAGCGGTGCCGGTGCGCTGGATGCTTTCAGACAGGGTCCCGGCATAGAGCGGGTCGGTGAGACCGGTCAGATTGTTGTCTCCGGCAAATTGCTGCAGCATCTGGTATACGCTGCCGCCCTCGGCCCGGATGGGAGCCAGTGCGATGGTGTATTTGCCGCTGGCAAGGCGGGCGTCGAACTCCTCCTGCGGCACCTCTTCCACCGAGAAGAAGAGGGAACAGTCTTTCTGCCAGGCACCGTTGATCTGCTCCACCGTCTCGGTCAGGCCGGAGCCTTGGGGCAGCAGAATGGTCACCCCGTTGAAGTCGGAGCTGGCCATGCCCTGCCGGGCCTGCATGTACAATGCCTTTGCATCCGGGATGGTGGGCAGCAGGTCCCCGGCAGCATCGCGGTAGTCGATGCCGTCCACGGTCAGGCCGTCCGGAACAAGGCCGGTCACCTCCGTGAACAGCCCCGAGGAGGGCACCGACAGGTTCTGCAGGGCGATGCCGGCCAGCGCCTGCCGCAGGGATGCAACCGCGAACACCGAGCCTTCCGATGCGTTGAACAGCAGGGCCCAGGTGGTGTCGGAGTATTCCACGCTCTGCAGGGAAGTGGCTTCGGCGGTGTCATCCAGGGCGGCCGAGCACTTTTCGTCTGCAATGAGCTGGGCGGCACTCTTGTCGGTGTTGCTGGTGTTCTGCACAAGGCGCAGGTTGTTCACCAGCGGGGACGCGGCACTGCGGCGCAGGAACAGGCCGCTGGCCGTCCAGTTGTAGATGTAAAAGCTGCCGCTGGACAGAGTGGATGTACTGCTCAGACCGTAGGTGCCGCGGGTGCTCTCAAAAAAGGCTTCGTCACAGGGCATGGCACCCGGCAGGGTGAGTTTGGAAATGAAGGTGTCGTCCCGCTCACTCAGGCGGAACACCAGCGTCAGTTCTCCGATGGCCGACACGCCCAGCGTGCCGGGGTCTGCAGTGCCGTCCAGCACGGCGGCACTGTTCTGGATGGCAGAAAACTCCACCGCATAGGGCGAGGCTGTCTGGGGGTCGAACACCCGGCGAAATGCATACACGAAATCTTCAGCGGTGATGGCGTAGTCCGTGGCGGAACCTTTTGTGCCGGTGTAGGTCAGGCCGCTCTTTAAATAAAAGGTATAGGTGAGCCCGTCGGAGGAGATCTCCCACCGCTCACATAAGTCCGGCACCAGCTCGCCGCTGGCATTGCGGCGCACGAGTCCGCCGTACAGGTTCTCGCAGGCGATCACATCCTCGGCCTTGGTGGCTACCTGCGGGTCAAGGTTTGCGGGGATATTGTCCACAAACCAGGTAAAGCTGGTGCTGGCGGAGCTGCCGCCGCAGCCCGCAAGCAGAAAAGCAAACGCAGCGGCAAGCACCACTGCGGTCATGCGCAAAAAACGATTCAAAAAAGAAACCCTCATTCCGTTCATCATGGTGCAGAAAACCTCAAAAACGGCTCTGCATCGACAAGTGTAGCAGAAACACAGACAAAAAACAATTGCCTTTTTGTGAATTTACCGCGCTTTTTGGTGCCGAGTGCACGGTTTTCCGTTGCCAAGCGCGGCCAAATGGACTATAATAGTACAGCGAAACTCACAAATGCCGGGCAGTTCCGGCGTGTTCAGAATACGATACTGTACGAAGGAGGATCTGTTTTTATGCAGAAGGATCAACAGAAGCTCGAACAGCTCATCAAGGGCAAAAAGGTGGCCTTTATCGGCGCGGGCGTCAGCCACAAGACCCTGATCAAAGAATTTGTGGAGCTGGGGGCACACGTTACCCTGTGCGACCAGAAAAAGAGCGTGGAGGACTTCGGAGATTACGCCGCCACCATCCGGGAGTTGGGTATCGACCTGAGCCTGGGCGAGAACTATCTGGACGGCTTCAAGGGCCAGGATATCATTATGCGCACCCCCGGCTTTGTGGGCTACTTTGAGAAACCCCTGCAGGATGCCATGGCGGCCGGTACCATGGTCACCAGCGAGGTGGAACTGTTCTTTGATTTCTGCCCCTGCCCCATCGTGGCTGTGACCGGCTCCGACGGCAAGACCACCACCACGACCCTGATCGCCAAGTTCTTCGAGGCCGCTGGCCGCAAGGTACATCTGGGCGGCAACATCGGCGCAGCGCTGCTGCCCATGCTGCCCGAGGTGAGCCCCGACGATGTGGCCGTGGTAGAGCTGTCCAGTTTCCAGCTCATCAGCATGCATTCCAGCCCCAATGTGGCCGTGGTGACCAACGTCACCCCCAACCATCTGGACCACCACAAGGATATGCAGGAGTACATCGACGCCAAGCGCAACATCCTGCTGTACCAGACCCCGCCCTGCCGTGCCGTGCTGGGCTATGAGAACGAAATCAGCCGCTCCATGCAGAAGGACTGCAAGGGCAAGCAGGTGTGGTTCACCCGCCTGCACGACACCGACAACGGTGCCTTCCTGCGCAAGGACGGCATGCTCTGCATGGCCGAGGACGGTGTGGTGACCCCGTTCCTGGCTCAGAAGGACGTGAAGCTGCGCGGCCTGCACAACATCGAGAACCTGCTGGCCGCTGCGGCTGCCGTGTGGGGCCTCGTGCCGGTGGAAGCCATCCAGCAGGTGGGCAGCACCTTTACCGGTGTAGAGCACCGCATTGAGCCGGTGCGCACCCTGGACGGCGTGCTGTACTACAACGACTCCATCGGTACCAGCCCCACCCGCACCATTGCGGGCCTGCGCAGCTTCAACCAGAAGGTCATCCTCATTGCGGGCGGCTACGACAAGCACATCCCGTATGAGCCGCTGGCACCGGAAGTCATTGCCCACGTCAAGAACCTGGTGCTGATGGGTGCCACCGGCCCCCGTATCGAGAAGGCTGTGCGCGAATGCGAAGGCTTTGACGAAGCAGCGCTGCCCATCCAGCACGCCGACAACATGCAGCACGCTGTGGAACTGGCCCGCGCCGCCGCAAAGCCCGGCGACATCATCATCCTGTCTCCGGCCAGTGCTTCGTTCGACCTGTACCCCAACTTTGAGGTGCGCGGCCGTGAGTTCAAGAAGATCGTCAACGCCCTCAAGTGATCGCACGGGTCAACACCCCGGCGCGCCGTGCCCGCTTCCGGAACGCTTGCCGGGGCCGCTGGGTGCTGGACGCCCTGCTGCCGCTGGATCAGCAGATCTTCGGCAAAAGCCAGCCCGGCCGGTTCTATGCTGGCCCCACACTGGCGCTGGAACTCAGCGGCCGCACGGCATGGGCAGCCGGGCATGCAAATCCGGAGGAGCTGGCGAGCTTTCTGGCCTTCTGCGGCTGTGGGAGCGTCATTCTGGACGAGGGCGTCTGCCCGCCGCCCACAGGCTGGCACCGGGCCGAAATGCTGACCGTGTTCGGCCTTGCTCCCGGCAAAATGCTGCCCCTGCCTGCTGTAGAGGATGCTCTTTGGAGCAGCCTGACCCTTGACGCCCAGCCGCCCGCCATGACGGTGGCGCAGGCGCTTTATCCAACGGACCCCGCCCGGCGGGACGATGCCTATTCAGAGCTGTGCTCCAAGCGCAGCCGGGGCCGGGCCATGGTCTGGGCGCTGCAGCAGGGCGGGCAGACGGTGTGCACTGTGGGCGCCTATGCGGTCGCAAACGGACAGGCCTACATGGCCTGCGGCCAGACTGCAGAGCCCTTGCGCGGCAAAGGCATCGGCGGGCGGCTCATTGTGCAGATGGCCAACGCCCTTGCAGCAGAAGGGGAGCACCCGGTGTTCCTCTGCGCCCCGGAACGGGTGCATTTTTACACCCGCCTCGGCTTTGCAAAGCTGGAGGAGTATGTACGTTTTGCCGCGCCGTGAGCCGGACGATTTGAATGCCTTCCGTTTCACTCTGGGCATATTCAGAGGAAAAACTATTTTATATTGGCGTTTGGAGCGGCCTGCGGGCCGCTCCAAACGCCCCTCTTGTCCTCTGGCCCAGCGGAGCGTCCATGCTTCTGAAAATACAAGAACATTAAATTAAGGAAACAGATATGTCGATTCTCAACCACTTTTTTGATTACAAACCCGAAGTGCTGGCACTGGACGAAAAGGCCATGGAGCTGTGCCAGCCCTATTTCCGCCATATGGAGGAAATCCGCGATTTCAACCAGCTCAAGATGCTCAAGGCCTTTGCCGACACCCAGATGTCCTCCACCGATATGCTGGGCACCACCGGCTACGGCCTGTGGGACACCGGCCGCGCAAAGCTGGAACAGATCTTTGCCGAGGTGATGGGCGCAGAGGATGCACTGGTGCGCAGCCAGTTCCAGAGCGGCACCCATACGCTGGCGGTGGCCCTGTTCGGCCTGCTGCGGGCAGGGGACACCCTGCTGGCCGCCACCGGCCGCCCCTACGATACGCTGGAGGGCGTCATCGGTCTGGACGGCAAGGGCAAGGGTACCGGTACCCTGATGGACTACGGCATCAAATACGACGAAGCTCCCCTCAAGGCGGACTTCACCCCGGACTACGACCTGATTGCACAGAAGGCCCCCGGGGCCAAGGTGTGCCATATCCAGCGCAGCCGCGGCTATCTGCAGCGCAACGCCTTTGATCTGGACACCATCAAAAAGGTTGCCGACACCGCCCGTGCCGCCAACCCGGATATCATCATCTTTGTGGACAACTGCTACGGCGAGTTCACCCAGACGCAGGAGCCCTGCCAGGTGGGTGCCGACCTTGTGGTGGGCAGTCTCATCAAGAACCCCGGCGGCGGAATTGCGCCCACCGGCGGCTACATTGCCGGCCGGAAGGATCTGGTGGAGCTGTGCGCCTACCGCCTGAACGCGCCCGGCCTGGGCAAGGAACTGGGCTGCACGCTGGAAACGCCCCGCGACATGTATCTGGGCTTCTACTATGCCCCCGGCGTGGTGTGTGAGGCCATCAAGACCGCCATTTATGCGCAGTGCATGCTGGAGCTGCTGGGCAAGAACCCGGTGCCGCGCTACTGTGATGACCACAACGACATCGTGACCTGCTTTGATGCCGGCACCGCCGATGCCCTGATCGGTTTCTGTCAGGGCATCCAGGCTGCCAGCCCGGTGGACAGCTATGCGGCCCCGGAACCCAGCCCGGAACCGGGCTACACCGATGAGGTGGTCATGGCAAGCGGCAGCTTTACCCAGGGCAGCACCATCGAGCTGTCCTGCGACGGCCCGCTGCGTGAGCCCTACACCTGCTACCTGCAGGGCGGCCTGAACTTTGCCGCCAGCCGCGCCGGTGTGCTGCTGGCCATCCAGAAGGCTTATTTCAAGGACTGATTGGGTCATTGAAAAAATAACGTCAAAATTGTCCGCTCTGCTTGCCTGAACACTGTAACAGAAAAGCCCTGTGGCTTCTCAAAACGGGAAGCCACAGGGCTTTTTGTGTCATTCAGCGTCCAACAGCGGCAGGCAGAGGGTAAAACAGCTGCCCTTGCCCGGCTCACTCTGCAGCAGAATCTCGCCCCGGTGCAGGTGCGCCAGCTCCTGCGCAATGGTCAGACCGAGGCCGGTGGAATCGTGCTTGGTGTCGGCGGTGGTGTGGAAGTAGCGGTCAAACACGGCGGGCTGATCCTCCGGCGCGATGCCGCAGCCGGTGTCCATGACCTTTACGCAGGCCTGCCCGTTCTCGGCAGCACACACCACGGTGACCCGTCCGCCGGAGGGGGTGTAGTGGATGGCGTTGGTCACAAGGTTCTGCAAGATCTGCTCCAGCCGCACAGCGTCGCCCCACACGGGCAGGGGAGTGCCGGTATCGGTCCGCAGCTCCACTCCTTTGTGGGCGGCTTCGGCCTGACAGGCGCTGCACACCGCTGCAGTCAGGGCTTCCAGCCGGGCGCGGTCCTCGTTGAGCAGGACCTGCTTCTGCTCCAGCTTAGCCGCCAGAAACAGGTCCTCGGTCAGCCTGCGCACAAAGCCCACCCGCTCCTGCAGCACCGGCAGCAGCGTGGGCAGGGCGTCCGGCGCGGCGGCCAGCGTGTCCAGCCCGCTGCCGATGACGAACAGCGGGCTGCGCAGGTCGTGGAAGATGTTCAGCATCATGCTCTTGCGGGCGTCCGTCTCGTTCTGCAGGGCCTGGGTGCGCTGTGTCACCCGGGCTTCCAGCTCCTGCGCCAGCTGCTCGGTGCGGTCAAATTGCAGTGCGTAGCGGCGGCTGACAAACACCAGACACCCCAGCGTAAAGGGAATGTCGTACAGCCGGGCACAGCGCACCATGTAGAAGGGGAAACTTTCCCGGTAAAACCAGAACCGGAAGGATGGCAGTACGACCGTCAGACGCAGGCCAAAGGTCAGGATGTAGCCTGCCAGCAGATACCAGGCCGGGCGCTCTTTTTTCGCCAGTGCCCGGGCCAGCACCACCAGTACCGCCGCCATGCCGGCCAGCAGGGTGACGCTGCGCAGTACCGCCTGGGTGGATGTACCCAGCACCAGAAACAGCAGGACTCCCAAGACCGAGAGCGCAAAGCGTCGGCTGCCGCGCCGGGGAAGGGCCACATGGAGCAGGGAACAGCACAGCCAGATGGGGGTGAGCACCGCAAAGGGAAAGTACAGCCCCATCAGGAACCCGAGCAGTGCGCCGGTCTGCCCGGCCGGGAACAGCACAGCCAACCCCCAACCGAACATGACGCCCAGATACAGCAGGAAGACTCCCAGTTCATGCTTGGGCTTGAAGCAGAACAGCGCCAGAATGCCCGCACCCATGCTGGCAAAAGCCACAAGCGCCATCAGCTGCAGGCTGCTGCGCAGTTCGCGCCAGTGCCACAGGGTGTCGGGCAGCATCAACCACATCTGTGGGACCGTGGTGCTGGTCACAGTGATCTCGGACGTCCGGCCGGGCACCGGCCGCACCCAGAAGGCCTCACCACGCTGGTCGGTGGGCTCCAGCCCTTTCGGCACGGCGTCCAGCGACCGGGTGGAAAGGCAGAGCACCAGTTCCGGGACGTCGGCAGGCGCTTCAAAGGCAAAACGCCAGTGCCCGGGGCCGGTCTGCTGCCAGCCGGTCAGGGTGACGCCCCGGGTCAGCTGCTCCTGGGTCAGAGCATCGTCGCTGACCGCCTGCGGACAGCGCAGGTTGAGCAGGATGCACAGCCCCAGGATCAGGCTCACCAGCAGGGCCGAGAGCAGAAAATAGCCGGATGTTTTGTGCCGCATAAACACACCTTCCTCAGAAATACAAGCAGGAATCTCGCTAAAAGCGGTTGTCAGGGGATCGTAAATAGGGTATACTGAACTGTAAGGTGGTTTCAGTATACCAGAATTTTGGCAAAAAAGGGAGAGCGGCGGCATGATTCGTGTCCTGTTGGTGGAGGATGATGCAATGATCCGGGAAATGACCCGGATCTTTCTGGAAAGTCAGAAGCGGTTTGAGGTGGTGTGTGCAGCCTCCGGCGAGGAAGCACTGGCCCACGCAAAAGACCCCTTTGACGTGATCCTGCTGGACATCCTGCTGCCGGACACCAACGGCATGCAGCTGTGTCAGACCCTGCGCAGCGGGCATCACTGCCCCATCATCTTTACCTCCTGCCTGGACGATGTGGACACCATCGTGCATGCGCTGGAATTGGGCGGTGACGATTTCCTCACCAAGCCCTACGACAACAAGGTGCTGGTGGCCCGCATTCTGGCCAACGTGCGCCGGGTGCAGATGGATGCCGCCGAGCCCAGTCTCCGGGGCTACGCCTGCCCGGCTTTCCGGCTGGATGCCGACAACCGCAGTGTGCACTGCCGGGGCGAGGACATCCATCTGGCCGATATGGAATACCGCATCCTCAGCCTGTTCGTGCGCAACCCCAACACCTTTTTTACGGCCAATGAGCTCTACCAGAAGATCTGGGGCAAGGACAGTCTGGGCGATGTGCGCACCGTGCAGGTGCACATCCACAACCTGCGCAGCAAGATCGAGCCGGACCCCGCAAAGCCGGTGTACCTGTGCAATGTGTGGGGCAAGGGCTATGTGTTTCGCCCGGAAGGCAAACAGGAGTAAACAAAACAACAGCGCCGCAGAACATTTCTGCGGCGCTGTTTCCCTCTATACACAAAGTCTGTCTCAGCACACGGCGCGGTGTTCCAGTACGGGCACGGGCTCCACAACCGGCGGGTGCATGCCCTCGCGGTAGTCCAGATCGCCCTGATCCAGACCGCGCAGCAGCACCTCGGCGGTGGCAATGTTGGTGGCAATGGGCACGCCGTGCATATCGCACAGGCGCAGCAGGTTCTGCTCGTTCAGGCTGGAAGCATCCACCTTGAGCGGATCGCGGAAAAACAGCACCAGATCCACTTCGTCGCAGGCAACGCGGGAAGTGATCTGCTGTACGCCGCCCAGCTTGCCGGAGAGGTAACAATGCACAGGCAGACCGGTGGTCTGCGCCAGCATCCGTCCGGTAGTACCGGTGGCAATGACTACATTTTTGGAAAGGATCGCGCTGTAGGCAGTGCAGAACTGAAGCGCAAGTTCCTTGCGGGAATCGTGTGCAAGAATGGCAATCGTCATAGTGTTCTCTCCTTTGTTCTCAGTATAGTGTTGTGGGTGGCGGACAGTTTTGAGACGAAATGATGAAACACGCTGAAATCGTTATCAAAATTTCCAATATAGTTTTACCGCGCAAAAACAGGGGTGTCAAGAGTTTTTTTGAAGATTTTGCAAGAAAAAACGGAGAAAGTAGCACTTTTTATTTGTGAGAAACAGAAAAAACTTGGATACAATAGTTTGCCCCAAAACACGGAAAAACCATCAAAAGTGAAAACAATCTTCAAAAATTGTTGTTGAAGAAAAAACGCTCCATGCCGATAAAACAAAAATGCAGGCCGGGACGTCGGACGTCGGCCTGCACGAGAAAATTATTTTCACACTGGGGAGGTGGGAAACTCAGCGGATCTGCCCATCTCCGTGGATGATGTACTTGTAGCTGCAAAGCTCTTCCAGCCCCATCGGGCCGCGGGCGTGCAGCTTCTGGGTGGAGATGCCCATCTCGCAGCCCAGCCCGAACTCTCCACCATCGGTGAAGCGGGTGGAACAGTTTACATACACGGCGGCACTGTCCACAGCTGCCGTGAACCGGTCGGCGTGGGCCTGTGTCCGGGTCAGGATGGCTTCGCTGTGGCCGGTGGAGTGAGCAGCGATGTGGGCAATGGCCTCGTCCACGCTGTCCACGACCTTGACGGCCAGAATGTAATCCAGAAACTCGGTGTCAAAGTCCTGCGGGCCTGCCGGGGTGCCGGGGATGATGGCCGCGGCGCGCTCGTCCAGCCGCAGTTCCACCGGATGCAGGCCCTTTGCCGTGCGGTCCGGGCCGAGGCGCTGAGCCAGCTTGGGCAGAAACTCTGCCGCAATGGCCGAATGCACCAGACATACTTCCTCGGCATTGCACACGCTGGGGCGGCTGGCCTTGGCGTTCTCAATGATGTCCAGTGCCTTATCCTGGTCGGCGGTGTCATCCACAAAAATGTGGCAGATGCCGGTGCCGGTCTGGATGCAGGGGACCTTGGCGTTTTCCACGCAGGCGCGGATCAGCCCGGCCCCGCCGCGGGGGATCAGAAGGTCCACATAGCCCACGGCGGTCATCAGGGCATTGGCCGAGGCGTGGGAGGTGTCCTCGATCAGGCTGACAGCGGCTTCCGGCAGGCCGTTCTCCACAAGACCCTGCCGCAACGCTTTCACGATGGCATTGGCGCTGCGCCAGGCCTCTTTGCCGCAGCGCAGGATGCAGGCATTGCCGCTCTTGATGGCAAGGGCGGCGGCGTCGCTGGTCACGTTGGGGCGGCTCTCGTAGATGATGGCGATCACGCCCATGGGCACGGCGGTCTTTTCGATCACCAGCTCGTTGGGGCGCTCCACCCGGTTCAGCACCCGGCCCACCGGGTCCGGCAGGGCGGCCGCCTCCAGAATGCCCCGGGCCATGTCTCCGATGCGCTCCTCGGTCAGGGCCAGCCGGTCCAGCATCACGTCGCTGATGTGCCCCTTGGCGGCGGCCATATCCTCGGCGTTTGCGGCCAGGATGGCCTCCATGTTTTCCGGGTGGCACAGCCAGTCGGACATGGCCCACAGAGCGTGGGTGCGGGTCTCGCTGCTTGCCAGTGCAACGACTGTTTTTGCTGCGCGGGCGGCTTCCAGAATCTCCTGTGTCGTCATGCCAGATCCTCCTGTCTGCGTCCTTTGAAACGGGTCCCGGCGGGCTTGCCGTCGGCAATGTCGTACAGCACCTCCGGGTGTGCGCCGTTGGCAATGACCATATCGGCGCCGCTGCCGGTGACCATGCGGGCAGCCCGCAGCTTGGTGGCCATGCCGCCGGTACCCAGTGCCGAACCGGCCCCATCGGCCAGTGCCATCACCTCGGGGGTGATCTCTTCCACCAGCGGGATGAGCGCAGCGTCCGGATGGGTGTGGGGGTTGGCCGTGTACAGGCCGTCGATGTCGCTCAGCAATACCAGCAGGTCGGCTTTGCAGCAGCAGGCCACGATGGCGGCCAGGGTGTCGTTGTCGCCGATGGATGTGATCTCGTCGGTGGCCACAGTGTCGTTTTCGTTGATGATGGGCAGGGCCCCCAGCTCCAGCAGCCGGTTCAGCGTGGTCTGAAAGTTGACCCGCCGGTCAGTATGCTCCACGTCCACGCCGGTGAGCAGGATCTGCGCAACGGTGTGATTGTAGGCATTGAAGAGCCGGTCGTAGGTATACATCAGCTCACACTGACCCACTGCGGCACAGGCCTGCTTGCTGGCGGTGTCCTTTGGGCGCTGCGGCAGCGACAGCTTGCCCACGCCCATGCCAATGGCACCGGACGATACCAGAATGACCTCGTGGCCCTCATTTTTCAAATCGCTCAGCACCTTGACCAGCTGCTCCGTATGGCGGATGTTCAGCCGTCCGGTGCCGTATGCCAGAGTAGAGGTGCCTACCTTCACAACGATGCGCATAAGTCCATTAACCCTTTCCCATTTCCTTTGTCTTGTCGTAAGCGGCAAGCACGGCGTCCATCACCGCGCCCCGCAGGCCGTGCTCTTCCAGCACGCGCACGCCCTGAATGGTGCTGCCGCCGGGGCTGCACACGGCGTCCTTGAGGGCACCGGGATGCTGGCCGCTTTCCAGCACCAGCTTGGCGCTGCCCAGGACCATCTGAGCGGCATACTCCTGTGCCTTGGCACGGGGCAGGCCGCAGGCTACGCCGCCGTCTGCCAGTGCCTCAATGAACTGGTACACCCAGGCCGGGCCGCAGCCGGACACGCAGCTGGCTGCGTCGATCAGGTTTTCCGGCACGGCATCCAGCCGCCCGGCCGGGGCCATGATCTTCCGGAAAGCTTCTTCTTCCTCGGCAGTCACATTGCTGGAGCAGTACTGGATCATGCCTTCGCCCACGGAAGCCGGGGTGTTGGGCATGATGCGGATCACCGGGAAGTCCTCGCCCGCCATCTCCTGAATGCGGGCAATGGACAGTCCGGCGGCCATGCTGCACAGCACGAAACGGCCCGGGCGCTCGTCCAGCGAGAACTTCAGCGGTGCCAGCAGGGCCTCCATCATCTGGGGCTTCACCGCCAGAAAGATCAGGTCGCATTCCGCGGCCACCTCAGCGTTGGTCGCCACTTTGCAGCCCAGTTCCTTGGCCAGAGCCTGTGCCTTGGCCGTGGTGCGGTTTGCCAGATAGACCTTTTTAGGGTCTGCAGCCTTGCACACGGCCCGCGCAATTGCGCCGCCCATGTTGCCGCAGCCCAGAAAACCGATCGTTTCCATCATAATTCATACCCTCCCTTACGGCAGACGATTTCTGCATGTTTCCATTGTAAGCACGCGGGACGATAAAATCAAGAGGAACCGCCTCTTTTTTGCCGCGGCAAAACCGGGCGGCCATGCCGGAAGGGTGGAGGAGGTATTCCGATTTGATATGGCCGGATGCCCAAAAATATACGCGATGCAAAACACAAACTTGCGTGAATGCACAATAAATTCAAAAAGTGTACAAAAATTGTCCTTGCTTTTTGACAGGATTCTGCGGTAAAATAGGACATGGAAAATCTTCTCACGGATTTCGCCGCACAGGGCAGGAAAATTTCTGCCTGGAAAGGATGGTTTTTGTGTCACAGACGACCAAGCGGGCGCTGGAGGCATCGCTCAAAAAGCTGCTGCTCCAGAAGCCCCTCAACAAGATCACGATCAACGACATCACCGAGGACTGCGGTGTGAACCGTATGACCTTCTATTATCATTTCAAAGACATCTACGATCTGGTGGACTGGATCCTTGTGGAGGACGCCTCCAAGATCCTGGAGGGCCGACAGAGCTTTGAGACCTGGAACGAGGCATTTCTGGACATTCTGCAGCGGCTGCAGGAGAACAAGACCCTTGTGCTGAATGTTTACCGTTCGGTGGGCCGCGAGCAGGTGGAACAGTACCTTTATAAATTGCTGGACCCCACGCTGAAGGAATATGCCGACCGCGAGTGCAAGGACATCACGGTCCAGGATGCCGACAAGCAGTTCGTGGTGGACTTTTACAAGTACGCTCTGGTGGGCATGACGCTGGAATGGATCCGCCGTGACATGAAAACCGACCCGGCGGCCATGACCGAGCGGCTGGGCACCATGATCCACGGTGACCTGCGGCGTGCCCTGTGCCGGCTGGCTAGCAACCGGGGCGGCACCGCACGGGACGAGGATTAAGCCCCGGAACTGGCCGAAAACGTACAAAATCTTATCAAACAGTGCGCAGTGATGGGTTTTCCATCACGGCGTATTTTCTGATGTATGGCACCTTTCGACGGAACGTGGTACCATACATCCATAAAATAAAGGATGATTTCAACAGAATCTGTTTGGAGGAAAACGACTTATGAACACTTCTCTTGAGAATTTGACCCATAAGATGCAGCGCGCCGCCGTTGGCAAGATGGTGGACGTGGTGCTTTCTCATGCAGATAAGGATCCTGAAAAGACCATGGGTCAGATCGTGGATCTGGCAAAGCAGTTTTACGGCAGCTCCTTCAGCGATGAGACTTACGAGCGCGCCAAAAAGACCCTGAGCGACCCGGACAGCAAGTGGTCCAAGCTGATCAACTGTGTGCTGGACCAGACCGACCCCCATGTGGCCCGTACTACTGCCCTGAACCTGGGCTATGAGGCTTTCTTCCGGGGCACCAAGACCATCCGCGAGAACCGCGTGAAGTACCAGTGCAACATCCCTTGGCTGATCCTGTTTGACCCTACCTCCGCCTGCAATATGCACTGCGTGGGCTGCTGGGCCGGCGAGTACGGCAACAAGAACAACCTGAGCTTTGAGGACATGGACAAGATCGTCACCCAGGGCAAGGAGCTGGGCGTGTACCTGTATATGCTCACCGGCGGCGAGCCTCTGGTGCGGAAGAAGGACGTGCTGAAGCTGGCTGAAAAGCACAACGACGTGCAGTTTGCCATCTACACCAACTCCACCCTCATCGACGAGCCCTTCTGCCAGGAAGTGCAGCGTCTGGGCAACATCGCCTTTATGCTGTCCATCGAGGGCACCCCGGAGACCAACGATGCACGCCGGGGTGAGGGCCACTACGCCGCTGTGATGCATGCCATGGATCTGCTGAAGAAATACGGCATCCTCTTTGGCACCTCGATCTGCTACACCAGCCAGAACATTGAGGCTGTTACCAACGACCAGTTCATGCGGCTCCTGTGCGACAAGGGTGCCCACTTTGGCTTCTACTTCCACTATATGCCCGTGGGCAACGAAGCCGCCCCGGAGCTGATGCCCACCCCGGAGCAGCGCAAGTACATGATCGACCGTATCCGCTATCTGCGCTCTTCCGAGTGCGATATCCCCTTCTACCCCATGGACTTCCAGAACGACGGCGAATTTGTGGGCGGCTGCATTGCCGGCGGCCGCAACTACTTCCACATCAACTCGGCCGGCGACGCAGAGCCCTGCGTGTTCATCCACTATTCCAACGCCAACATCCACGACCAGAGCATCCTGGAGATCCTGCACAGCCCGCTGTTCATGGCTTACCACAACGGCCAGCCTTTCAACAAGAATCACCTGCGTCCCTGCCCGATGCTGGAGAACCCGGAGCTGCTGGAAAAGATGGTCCACGAGACCGGTGCTCACAGCACCGACCTGCAGTCGCCGGAGAGCGTGGAGCATCTGTGCGAGAAGTGCAAGAGCTACGCTGCCAACTGGCAGCCCACGGCAGACGAGATCTGGTCCCATACCAAGATCCGCGAGAGCCGTTACGAGAACTATAAGGACTGGAAGCCCTCGCAGCCCATTGAAAAGTAATCAGCGGCAGACATCATAAAACGAAACAAAGCCCCTGCGTCCCGACCGGATGCAGGGGCTTTGTTCTGCCGGTGAGAGAAATGATGGGGAACGGCCAAAGCGCAGCGGAGACCAGTTCAAATCGTTTGCGTAACGACCCTGCGACAGCAAAAAGCCCCGCACCGGGGAGCCGGTACGGGGCAGGGAAGATGCTTACGTTTTGTCGACGGAGGGGGCCTGCGCCGGGGCTTCCGGTGCGGGAGGATCATCCTCCGGGTCGCCGAAGTTGTCGTGATAGGTGTTGAGCATATCCAGCTCTTCGTTGCGGCGCAGACCGTAAATGACCAGCTTTTTGATCACGTCGTAGATCACGGCGAACAGCGGCACGCCCACGATCATGCCGGCAAAGCCCCACAGGCCGCCAAACAGCAGAATGGCGAACAGTACCCAGAAGCTGGAAAGGCCGGTGGTGTTGCCCAGAATCTTGGGTCCGATGATGTTGCCGTCCAGCTGCTGCAAAACCAGCACGAACAGCACGAACCACAGCGCCTTGATGGGGTTCTGGATGAGAATGAGCAGCGTGGCGGGGATGGCACCGATGAAGGGGCCGAAGAAGGGGATCACGTTGGTCACACCGATGATCACCGAGACCAGCAGCGCACTGGGGAACTTGAAGATCAGGCAGCCGATATAGCACAGCAGGCCGATGATGGCAGAATCCAGGATCTTGCCATTGATAAAGCCCCCGAACATCCGGTCAGCGTACTTCACTTCCTCGGTGATCAGGCTGGCCCACCGGGGCTTTACCACGCTGTACAGCACCATCTTGCCCTGCTGCACGAACCGCTTGCGGCTGGCCAGCATATACACGGCTACGATGATGCCGATGATCAGGTTCTTCAGCACCACCACCACGTTCAGCACCCCCAGGGCTGCGCCGCTGAGGATGTTCTGCATGGAGGGCAGCAGGGTGTTCTTGATCCATGTGTCCAGATTGGTATTCAGGGCGGCGTAAGCCGAATTGAGCAGTTCCATGATCTGCTCGTTCTTCTCAATGAACTCCAGATGGTTTGCCCAGTACATGAACTTTGTAATATTGGCCTGCGCGGTGTAGTACAGGGTGGTCACGCTGGTGATCAGCTGCGGGATGATCATCATGCACAGCGCGTAGATCAGCAGAAGCCCGAACAGGATGGTGAACGTCACGGACAGGGCGTTGATCAGGCCCTTCATCTTTTCCGGGATGAACCGGCGCAGGAACGCCTCAATGGTGTTGCACACCGGCTTGAGCAGATAGGCGATGACGGCACCGTAGATAAAGGGCATCAGGATGCCTGTCAGGGTGGAGATGGCGTCCCCAAAGCCGTCAAAGCGGTAGATCAGGAAAAAGAAGATGATGCTGAGAGAGATGGCCCCAAACCCGGCAAGCATCCCGTAAAGATAGGGCTTGATGTGCGGTTTTTTGTCGATCATGGCAAACTCCATTCCCGTCGGGGGCTGCAGGATGCCCTTCGACGCTTATCAGATTTTATTGCTTCTGCGCCAGATGTGCAGCTTGTCGGCCTCACGGATCAACTCCTCCCGGAAATCCGGGTGTGCCACGCTGATCAGAGCCTCGGCCTTTTCCCAAGAGGTCAGGCCCTTCAGGTTCACGCAGCCGTACTCGGTGCACAGGTAGTGCACGTTGGCACGGGTATCGGTGACAATGCTGCCGTTCTCCAATGTGGGACGGATGCGGCTCTCCAGCTGACCCGTCTTTTTATTAAAGAAGGTAGAGGACAGGCAGATGAAGCTCTTGCCGCCCTTGGACAGGTAGGCACCCAGCACGAAGTCCAGCTGACCGCCTGCACCGGAAATGTGCTTGATACCGGCGCTCTCGGCGTTCACCTGACCAAACAGGTCGATATCCACGGCATTGTTGATGGAAATGAAGTTATCCAGGGCGGAAATGCTGCGAATGTCGTTGGTGTAGTCCACCGGGGCAGACATACACTCCGGGTTGTCGTTCAGGTAATCATACATCTTCTGGGTGCCGGCACCAAAGGCGTAGACCTGACGACCCTTGTCCAGCTGCTTGCGGGCACCGGTGATCTTGCCGGCCTTGGCAATGTCCACAAAGGCGTCCACATACATCTCGGTGTGCACACCCAGATCCTTCAGATCGCTCTGGGCGATCAGGCCGCCGATGGCATTGGGCATACCGCCGATGCCCAGCTGCAGGCAGGCACCGTTGGGGATCTGCGGAACGATCAGGTTGGCAACCTTCAGGTCCACTTCGGTGGCAGCACCGGGAGCGGCCATCTGGCCGATGGGCGGGTTGTCGCCCTCCACGATGCCGGTCACCTGCGAGATGTGCACGCAGTTCTCCATGCCGCCCAGGCAGCGGGGCATGTTCTTATTGACCTCCACGATGATCTTTTTGGCCTTTTCGCACACGGCACCCAGATGGGAAGCGCTGGGGCCGAAGTTGAAGTAACCGTGCTCATCCATGGGGGTCACCTGGAACACGGCCACATCGACGGGGTCCGGGCTCTCACGGTAGTAGCGGGGCAGCTCGGAATAACGGATGGGGGAATAGAAGGAGAAGCCCTGCGCAATGGCCTTGCGCTCAATGCCGCCCATATGCCAACTGTTCCAGGTCATGTGGGCAGCGGGGTCGTCGATCTGGAAGATCTCAGGGACCCACATCAGAATGCCGCCGCGGAAGTTGACCCCTTCCAGCTCCGGCAGGCGCTTGGCCAGCTCGGCATCCACAGCAACGGGGGTGTTCACGGCCCAGCCGTAATCCACCCAGTCACCGCTTTTGACCAGAGCAGCAGCCTGTGCGGCCGTCATGCGTTTCTGAGCGTACAGTTCCATAAAATCCATTATAAACCATCCTCTCTTAAAAAACATAAAAGAATTGTAAACTTTCTACAATTCTGCACGGATAAATTTTGGCGGCACAGGCCGCCCGGCGGGGGTGCCTGTACACAGCTTTGCCACATCTGTCTGTTACTATATAAATAAGGCACAGAACAGATGCGTCTGCACAACTTAGTTATAACATTAACAAAGTGCGGAATCAATAGTTTCGGGCGAAAAAATACGTCATCTGGCAATCTGACTAAAATTCTTGGTTTTTTGTGACGATTGTTTGGTGCGTAAAATCCAAAAAAGTTGGGAAAAGGACTTGATAAAATTTTGACGATGTGATTTACTAATAACGTAGCAAGCAGCTGCCCTGCAGTGCAGAGTTGATTGTTTAAAATTTAACGATAAATCGTTCTGCGGCTTGCACACAAGACTGGAAAGTGCTATCATGGCAGAACCAAAACGCGCTTTTCACAGCGCACAAGGAGGACACTGGCCGATGGCAACAGCAGTTTATCCCGGTTCGTTCGATCCGGTCACCAAAGGACATCTCGACATCATCAAGCGCGCCGCCAAGATCAACGATCATCTGATCGTTGCGGTGCTGATCAACAGCGCAAAAGACCCGCTGTTCACCGTGGAGGAGCGTGTGGCACTGCTTACCGAGTGCTGCAAGGGCATCCCGAACGTCAGCGTGGAGAGCTTTGACGGCCTGACCGTGGAGTTCGCCAAAAAGCGGCACGCATCCGTCATGGTGCGGGGGCTGCGGGCGGTCACGGATTTTGAAAACGAGATCCAGCTGGCTCAGACGAATCACGCATTGATGCCCGGCATCGAAACCATGTTTCTGGCCACCAGCATCAAATGGAGCTACCTTTCTTCCACCATCGTGAAGGAAGCAGCCCGCTACGGCAGCGACATCGGCAAATTCGTGACGCCCAATGTGGAAAAGGCCGTCAACGAAAAGTTCGATGAACGGCGCCGGAACGGCAAGCTCTGATCTGTTTGCAAAAATGTCCACAGGGCATTTTGATAAAAAGGTTTACGAAACGTAACACACATACAATTCAGGAGGCTATTCACATGAAAAAGATCGTTATCGCATCTGCATGCCGTACCGCTATCGGCAAGTTCGGCGGCACCCTGGCCAACGTTCCCGCAGTTGAGCTGGGCTCCATCGTCATCAAGGAGGCCCTGAACCGTGCAAACGTGAAACCCGAGCAGGTCGATCATGTTTACATGGGCTGCGTCATCCAGGCTGGTCTGGGCCAGAACGTCGCTCGTCAGGCTTCCCTGAAGGCTGGCCTGCCCATCGAGACCCCCGCTGTCACCGTCAACGTGGTGTGCGGCTCCGGCCTGAACTGCGTGAACATGGCTGCTCAGATGATCGAGGCTGGTGATGCCGACATCGTGGTCGCAGGCGGTATGGAGAACATGGACATGGCTCCCTTTGCCATGATGAAGGCTCGCTACGGCTACCGCATGGGCGCACCCATGGGCAAGAGCGAGATCGTGGATACCATGGTCAACGATGCTCTGTGGGATGCCTGCGGCTTCAACAAGCACATGGGCATGACCGCTGAGAACGTCTGCACCAACGAGACCTACCAGAAGAAGTACGGCTACAGCCCCATCACCCGTGAGATGCTGGACGAGTTTGCTTACAACAGCCAGCTGAAGGCTGACAAGGCCATCAAGGACGGCGCCTTCAAGGACGAGATCGTTCCTGTTGTCATCAAGGGCAAGAAGGGCGACACCGTGTTCGATACCGATGAGGGCCCCCGTCTGAGCGCTCCCGAGGTTCTGGCAAAGCTGAAGCCCGCCTTCACCAAAGACGGCATCGTCACCGCTGGTAACTCTTCCGCCATCAACGACGGCGCTGCTGCTCTGGTCGTCATGAGCGAGGAGAAGGCTAAGGAGCTGGGCGTGAAGCCTCTGGCAACCTGGGTCGCCGGTGCTCTGGCAGGCGTTGAGCCCGAGGTCATGGGTCTGGGCCCCATCGCTGCTACCAAGAAGGTCATGGCCAAGACCGGCATGACCGTTGCTGATATGGATCTGGTCGAGGCCAACGAGGCATTCGCAGCACAGTCCATCGCTGTCGGCGAGGCTCTGGGCTTTGATAAGGACAAGCTGAACGTCAACGGCGGCGCAATCGCTCTGGGTCACCCGGTCGGCGCTTCCGGCGCTCGTATTCTGGTCACCCTGCTGTACGCTATGAAGCACCGTGGCGCTCACAAGGGTCTGGCTACCCTGTGCATCGGCGGCGGCATGGGCTGCGCTACCATCGTTGAGATGGACTAAGCACTCTTTCTCTGAATCCTGACTGAACCACAGACCCGGAGCGCCGGAGGGAACCGGAGAGCTCTCCCGCGTTCCGGGGGCTGTTTTGAAAAAACTGAACTGTATGAAATGGAGGTTTTCACAATGGCATTTGTAAAAACCGAGGTGCAGGGCGCTGTTGAGATCATTACCATCGACCGTCCCAAGGCACTGAACGCCCTGAACCCCGAGGTTCTGGCTGACCTGAAGGCTGCTTTTGAGGCAGTCGATCAGGAGACTGTCCGCTGCATCGTTCTGACCGGCGAAGGCGACAAGAGCTTCGTTGCTGGTGCTGATATCGGTTCTATGAGCACCATGACTAAGGCAGAAGGCGAGGCCTTCGGCAAGCTGGGCAATGATGTGTTCCTGATGATCGAGCATTTCCCCATCCCCGTGATTGCAGCCGTCAACGGCTTTGCACTGGGCGGCGGCAACGAGCTGGCTATGAGTTGCGACATCCGCATCTGCTCCGACAACGCTGTGTTCGGTCAGCCCGAAGTGGGCCTGGGCATCACCCCGGGCTTCGGCGGCACCCAGCGTCTGGCCCGTCTGGTGGGCATGGGCATGGCAAAACAGCTGGTCTACTCGGCCCTGAACATCAAGGCCGATGAGGCTTACCGCATTGGTCTGGTCAATGCCGTGTATCCCCAGGCTGAGCTGATGGAGAACGTGCTGAAGCTGGCCAATAAGATCGCCAAGAACGCTCCCATCGCTGTGCGCAACTGCAAGAAGGCCATCAACGACGGCATCAGCCTGCCCATTGAGAAGGCTGTTGAGGTCGAAGAGAAGCTGTTCGGCGACTGCTTCGAGACCCACGACCAGAAGGAAGGCATGGCCTGCTTCCTGAGCCGTGAGAAACCGAAGCCCAAGGCAGTGTTCACCAACAACTAATCAACTATACAATTTTTGATATTAAAGGAGAGATTTCCTATGAAGATCGGTGTTATCGGCGCTGGCACTATGGGTCAGGGCATCGCAAAGGCATTTGCACAGGTTGAGGGCAACACTGTTGCTCTGTGCGACATCAAGCAGGAGTGGGCTGAGAATGGTCTGGCAAAGATCAAGAAGGGCTACGAGAAGCTGGTTGCTAAGGGCAAGATGACCCAGGAAAAGGCAGACGCCATCGTGGCTGCCATCACCCCGGGCCTGAAGGAAGACCTGTGCGCTGACTGCGACCTGATCGTGGAGGCAGCGTTCGAGGATATGAAGGTCAAGCAGACCACCTTTGGTGAGCTGGATGCCATCTGCAAGCCGGAGTGCATCTTCGCTTCCAACACTTCTTCTCTGTCCATTACCGAGATCGGCAAGAACGTCAAGCGCCCTGTGGTTGGCATGCACTTCTTCAACCCCGCAGACCGCATGAAGCTGATCGAGGTCATCGCAGGCTGCAACACTCCTGCCGAGACCGTTGAGAAGATCAAGGAGATCTCCGTTGCCATCGGCAAGAGCCCTGTTCAGGTCAACGAGGCTGCCGGCTTTGTCGTCAACCGCATCCTGATCCCCATGATCAACGAGGCTGCCTTCATCAAGATGGAAGGCGTTTCCGACATCGCTGGCATCGACACTGCTATGAAGCTGGGTGCTAACCACCCCATGGGCCCCCTGGAGCTGGGCGACTTCATCGGCCTGGACATCTGCCTGGCCATCATGGACGTGCTGTACAAGGAGACCGGTGACAGCAAGTACCGTGCATGCCCGCTGATCCGCAAGATGGTCCGCGGCGGCAACCTGGGCTGCAAGACCGGCAAGGGCTTCTACGTTTACAACGCAGACCGCACCAAGACCCCGGTCGATCAGCTGTAATTTCTGCTCAACATTTCTCCCGGCTGTGGGAAAACGGTCGGGAGGAATTTGTTTGAAAACCGGACTGTTCCGGCAAATGAAAAAAGACCCGTTAGGAGGATATAGCGATGGATTTTACTCTGTCCAAGCAGCAGCAGATGGTGCAGAAGATGTACCGCGAGTTTGCTGAAAACGAAGTCAAGCCCCTGGCCAAGAAGGTCGATGCAGAAGAGTACTTCCCCAAGGAGACCGTCGAGAAGATGGGCAAGCTGGGCATGATGGGCATCTATTTCCCCACTTCTGTGGGCGGTGCCGGCGGCGATGTGCTGTCCTACGTCATGGCTGTGGAAGAGTTGAGCAAGGTTTGCGGCACCACCGGTGTCATCGTTTCTGCTCACACCAGCCTGTGCGCTGCTCCTATTTATGAGAACGGTACCCCTGAGCAGAAGGCAAAGTACCTGCCCAAGCTGTGCAGCGGCGAGTGGCTGGGTGCCTTCGGCCTGACCGAGCCGGGTGCCGGCACCGACGCACAGGGCCAGCAGACCATTGCCAAGGAAGAGGATGACTGCTGGGTGCTGAACGGCTCCAAGATCTTCATCACCAACGCCGGTTATGCTGATGTGTTCATCGTCATTGCCGTCACCGACCATGTGCTGGACAAGAAGGGCCGTCCCACCAAGCTGTGCTCTGCCTTCATCGTGGAGCGTACCGACCCGGGCTTCTCCGTCGGCAAGGCTGAGGACAAGATGGGCATCCGTGGTTCTTCCACCTGCGAGCTGATCTTTGAGGACTGCCGCATCCCGAAGGACCGTATGCTGGGCGTGCGCGGCAAGGGCTTCCAGCTGGCTATGGCTACTCTGGACGGCGGCCGTATCGGCATTGCATCCCAGGCTCTGGGCATTGCTGAGGGCGCTCTGGAGGAGACTGTTGCTTACGTCAAGGAGCGCAAGCAGTTCGGCCGCCCCATCGCCGCATTCCAGAACACCCAGTTCGAGCTGGCCGAGATGAAGGCCCGCGTGGAAGCTGCCAAGTATCTGGTCTACGCTGCCGCTCTGAAGAAGCAGCAGGCTATGGACGGCGCAAAGGTCCGCTACAGCGTGGAGGCCGCACAGGCCAAGCTGATCGCAGCCCGCACTGCCAGCGACGTGACCCGCCGTTGCCTGCAGCTGTTCGGCGGTTACGGCTACACCCGTGATTACCCCATCGAGCGCATGATGCGTGATGCCAAGATCACTGAGATCTAC
>ERZ1673697.465-NODE-465-length-63503-cov-7.894827_pt1 | contig 63503 bp, 63 predicted proteins | sample MGYA00580227_ERZ1673697 | MGnify/ENA primary metagenome ERZ1673697 (study PRJEB41218, sample SAMN15661759) | gut metagenome | host: Homo sapiens | place: Canada: London | collected 2015-08-20/2019-03-30 | study: EMG produced TPA metagenomics assembly of... | reverse complement strand
GTCGCTGAAGCGACCCGCCGCAGGCGGAGAATCCCGCGAAGCAGGATTCTTTTTTTCATTTTTCGGATAACAATTTATAAAACGAAGTAACGACTGGGGGAAGGGGAGAAGTGTATGCGGCAGAAATGGTTCCGGCAGATATTGAGACTTCGGCTATATATTATTTTATTGCTGCTGATTCAGGTGGCAGTGCTTGTTTGGCTGATTTTAAGCACCAGTGCGATATCTTTGTGGCTGACAGTCATTATGTACATTACAGGAATCATGGCGTCTTTACGTATTATAAGCTGCAGAGATAAACCTTCTTATAAGCTGCTTTGGGTGTTCCTGATACTGCTTTTGCCAATATTTGGAGGCTCCCTTTATCTGTTGCTGGCATTTCAGACATCTGCGAGGCGCATGGACGATTATCTGAAAGAATTAGTACAGGACAGCGAACCTCTTTTAAAGGAAGATGCCTGTGCTTTTGAAGTAATCAGTAAAAAGGCGCCGGAATGTATTCCGCAAATGTTTTATCTGAAACAGGCAGGGTTTCCGGTATATCAGAATACAAGATGTACGTATTTTCCTTCCGGGGAGAGCGTCTTTCCTGATATTTGTGAAGAAATACAGAAAGCCGGGAAGTATATTTTTCTGGAGTTTTTTATCATTCAGGAAGGCGATATGTGGAATACCATTCGTGATATTTTGATACAAAAGGCACGGGAGGGTGTGGAAGTAAGGGTCCTTTATGATGATATCGGAAGCTTTTTGACCCTTCCGAGAAATTATCCTGCGATGCTGGCGCGGGATGGTATTCAGTGCCGTATATTCAATCCATTTCGTCCGGTGCTGTCTTCTTTGCAGAATAACAGAGACCACAGAAAGCTGATTATTATTGATGGGGAAACGGTTTTTACAGGGGGCTTTAATCTGGCAGACGAATACATCAATGCTATAGAAAAGTTTGGGTACTGGAAAGACTGTGGGATGAAGCTCACAGGAAAGGCAGCATGGAGTCAGACGCTCATGTTTTTACAGATGTGGAATCTGACATGTAAAACGAGGGAAGATTTTAGCCGATTTCGATGCGAGTCAAAGCAGATGGAAAATACAGTAAGTGACGGGCTGGTTCAGCCCTATGCAGACAGTCCGTTGGATGCGGAAAATGTGGGAGAGCATGTATATCTTCAAATGATAAATAATGCGAAAAATTATCTTTATATTAATACGCCATATTTGATTGTAGACGACAGTATGGTCTCGGCGCTTTCACTGGCGGCAAAGAGCGGTGTTGATGTGCGGATTATTACACCCCATAGATGGGATAAAAAACTGATACATATGACAACGCGTTCTTACTATTTACCGCTTCTCAGGGCAGGTGTAAAAATATACGAATATACACAGGGATTTAACCATGCCAAGACTTTTGTATCGGATGATAAAACGGCAACGGTAGGAACAACAAATCTTGATTATCGCAGTCTGTATCTGCATTTTGAATGTGGTGTGTGGTTATATAAAAACAGGGCAGTTGCTCAGGTAAAGGAAGATTTTTTAGCCTCCCTGCAGGTTTGTCAGGAGATACAATTAGAAGACTGCCCGTCAGGACTTTTTTATAAACACTTTCAGGAGCTATTACATGTTATAGCTCCGCTTATGTAAAAACAATAAAGAAAAAATGAGGGAAACAGGATGGGCGCTTTTATATATTCATTAGAGAGAAAAGCATTTAGCAAAATAATAGATGCCGCATTAAGGAGTTTGCCTAAAGAGCGTGAGGCATATCTGCTTCAGCTTACAGACCTTGCAGAATCTTATATGGAAGATAATTTTAGCACGGAAGTATATGAGGAAATAAGAAAATTGATACATAATCCGGATACGAAGTGGATGCGATATGTGAACAGAGTATTGGATGAGACAGATCCTCATGTTGCAAAAATGATGGCGTTAAATCTGGGATATCAGGTGGCTTTTTTGGGTACGAAAACCATTCGTAAAAATAGAGAACTGCATGGCTGTCATATCCCATGGATAATTCTGATGGATCTTGCAGGTACATGGGATTTTCACTGCACAGGATACAGGGAAGCAGAATATGGGAATGAGGGGAATCTTACCTGCGGAGAAATGGACAGCGTTATTTCCCAGGGCAAGGAATTGGGAATCTATTTTTATATGATGACGGGCGGAGAGCCTCTGGTAAGAAAGTCAGATATCCTTGAACTTTGTAAAAAACATAATGACTGCGTATTTCACTGTTTTACAGATGGGACTCTGGTGGATCAGCAATTATGCGATGCTATGAAAAAGGTTGGCAATCTGTCATTATCTATTCGTCTGAAAGAATCTGAGGAAGCAGGTGATTTCAGACGAGGCAGCGGCGTTTATGAAAAAGCAATTCATGCAATGGATTTATTACATGAAAATGGATTGATTTTTGGAAACAGCATATGCTGCACAAGAAAAAACCCGGAGGCTGTGACATCCGATGAATTCTTTGATTTGTTAATTGAGCATGGAAGCAGGTTTGCAGGGTATTTTTATTTATCGTCTGAAGGGATGAAAGCGGCGCCGGAACGGATGCCGACAAGAGAACAAAGAGAATATATTTACCACAGACTTCGTGAGGTAAGGGCAAAAGAAGGCGGCAGGGAAATATTTACCATTGACTTTCAAAATGACAGAGAATTTGCTGGCGGCTGCATTGCCGGAGACAGGACGTATTGTCATATGAATATAAATGGGGATATGGAACCCTGCACATTCTTTCACTATTCGGGTGCAAATATTCGGGATAACACTTTACTGGACGGCTTAAAACAGCTTTTTAATAAAAACATGCCCGGCGTTTGTCCCATGCCGGAAAATCCGGAGAGATGACGATAACCTTATATGCGTTCAGAAAGCTGCAGCCAGGTTTCCCGGGTCAGAAAGCTTTCGGAAGCTTTTTCTTCCATTTCCAGAAAACGATGATAGGGAATACTGAAGGAAAGCAGATGCTTATCAATATATTTTCTGGCAGAAGGGTCGGTCAGACCGATGAAACAATGGTCCGTGCCGTCCTCCTGGCCTTTTAAGGCATGAAGAATGGACTGGGCACAGCCGGCGCCGAATCGGATTTCCACATTATCCTGTGTAGGACGGTCATAATTGGCTAAGGTGACCAGTGCGGAAAGCTGGTCAGGGTTCACAAGAAAAATGACCGCTTCGGGTTTTTCAGACGTATCGGTGAGATTCAACGGCTTGAAGATAACAAAATCTCCGGATGTAATGCCGGGGACTGTCGTACAGTATTTTCTTGCGTAGCCCGGAGATTCCTTATAAAATTCTCCGGGACGTCCGCCCTCTTTTCCTACGGAAAGGAAATATTCGATTTCTCCTAACTGAAACGGCTGGAAGCCAAGGCCGACTTTGCCACCCCTGCAGACCGTTGTGTTTCTTCCGGCTGCGGCTGTTCTGCCGTTGGCTGCGGCTGCAAGAAGTGACGTTATGCATCCCCATTTCCCTTCTTTGAACTGGACGGCGCCTTCGGGGGCAAAGTCTGCTTTCAGGATGGCCACAGGCTGTCCTGAAAGCTTTATATATTCTGCAATTTTACTTTTCATAGAAATTCCTCCCGGGGTGAAAGTATAAGACAAAGATTCCTCTAAATAATCTGTATTTGAACGCCGTTCGGATCTTTTATAAAAAAGAACCGGGTGTGTGGGTTTGGCGATACGATTGCAGAGGGATTCAGTCCCTGCATCTGTTCATGCGCTTTTTCCACATCATCTACGTGGAATCCAATGGACAGACCGGAACCGTTGTAAGCCTGAGCCTCATCGTCAATAAGCTCAATTCGTACATCGCTTTCGGGATTTTCCAGAAACTGGATAGATTTTCCCATAGCTCCGGTAAATTTTTCCTGAACCGCGAATCCTAAAACATCACAATAAAATTTAGCAGATGCCTCCGGGACGGCGGTGTGGATTGTTATATGCAGCATTTTCATTATGAATCATCCTTTCTGTGATTATTTATGGGCTGTTGAATCGGTGACAGCCGGTTTCAATTTGAATTTAAGAATCAGTGCAGCGCACAATGACAGAATACTTCCGTATAAAAACGGCGCGCAGGCGCCGAAATTGTCCCACAAAAGTCCGGCAGTAATACTGGCAGGCAGCAGGGCGATTCCGGCGAGGGTGGAATGGAGTCCAAGCATGGTCCCTTTCAGGTCTCCGGGGGCGATTTCTGCGATAAAAGCCCGTTCTGCGCCGGCAGTCATAGCTGTAAATGTACCATAGACAACGAATATCAGAATCATCAATGGCGCAGAGCTGCAGAAAGCAAATCCGAAATATACCAGAGAAAATGTCAGATAGCCGCTTACGAGCAGACTTTTTCGTCCGATCCTGTCCGACAGCTTTCCAAAGGGAACTGCCAAAACAGAGGCTGTCAGGTTATAGATAAAATACAGCAAAATAGTATTGCTGCCGTCGAATCCAAGATCCGATGCGCGAAGCAGCAAAAATGCGTTGGAAGAGTTTCCGAGGGTGAACAGGAACGTAACAAACAGATACAGCTTTAATCGTCCATCCAGCCTGGAAATATTTTTCCAGAAATGCTCTCTCTGAAAGGGTTCTCTCTTTTCCTTTTTCTCGTGAATGAAGAAAAAAAGGAGCAGTGCGATACCTATTGGAATAACAGAAAGGGCAAAAACGGTTTTATAGCCATTTTCTCCGATGGTTTTCATCAAAAGAAACGCCAGTAAGATACCGATGGCAGAGCCGGCCATATCAAGCATTTTATGAATACCGAATGCCTTTCCCATACTGTTTTTGTCGGCGCTTTCGGAAACCATAACGTCCCTTGGGGCCGTACGTACGCCTTTGCCAAAGCGGTCGATGACCCTTGCCGAAAGGATTCCCGTCCATGAGCCCGCGAATAATAAGGCGATTTTATAAATAACGCCCGTCGCATAGCCGGAAAAAGCGATGGCCTTTTTATGCTGAAACCGGTCGCTGATATAGCCGCTGAATACCTTTAACAGACTGGCAACACTTTCGGCAATACCTTCGATCATGCCCACGAGCGCGGGCGTTGCACCAAATGCGGCTGTCAGGTACAGCGGTATCAATGGATAGACCATTTCACTGGAAATATCCGCAAAACAGCTCACCAGACCGAGCATAATAATATTGCGAATCCCCTTTTGTGTCGTATTATCTTTATTTTTCATTTTGAATTTCTGTAACCCCCTGATATTTTACTTTTTGCTGAAGCTCTTTTGCCGGATTTGGCGCCGCTTCGGTCAGAACATTTTTGCCATACCAGCTTCGCAGATACAGCGGAACCGGCTGGCCCTTGTAGAAAAATGGCTCTCCGTTATGCGCTAATACGCCTGCTGCAAAGGCTTCTGCGTCGGAAATATTCGGATAAGGCGTAATCAGAGCAAATTCGTCGCCGCCGATTCGGAATATCTGCATATTTTCCACGGCGTGTGTGTGAATCCGCCGAACGGCTTCCATTAACGCAAGATTTCCGGCTTCTTTTGAAATTTCATTGATTTTTACCATTCCGGCCACATCGAAGCAGACAATATAGCAGTCTTTGGCACGATGGACGGCTTCAATCAATAATGGCGATTTCCTGCGTATTCCGGTGTCGTCAATCTGCAGGGGCGTAAATACAGCCTGCGCCCTTTTCCCTTTTCGGTATTCTGAAGGAAGCACACAGTTTACTTTGGAAAAAGCCCGGCTGAAAGCTTCTGTGGACGTATAGCCATATTTAAAGGCAAGATCCGCTACAGGGATTTTCGTTTCGGACAGTTCCTCCGCTGCGGTTGTCATTTTACGCTTCATAATATATTCATTGATGCTGTATCCGAAGGTAAAGCGGAACATTTTCTGCAGCGCAGACAGGGATACACAGGCGGCATGGGCAATGTCTGCCTGCGAACAGTTATCCAGCATATGGTCTTCGATATATTCCAAAGCGCTGGTAAGTTCAAAATATTTCTGCATGACGCACCTCCTGTTGTTTTCTATCTTATCATATAAAGTGAAAAAACGAATTGATAATTTGAGCATTTTTTATCACACCTACTTGAATTTGGGCATAAAATAGGTTATAAGTAAAATAACTCTTTGCACTGCATTACATTCTTTTGGAATGCGAGATCACCAGTACAAACTGAGCAGGCAATAAATATGAGGTTTATGAAGCCGGGCTGCAAATCCGTGGCAGCAGATGGAAGCGATGCACATCTGTGGGACAGTTGTATGTTCTACAGGTGTGTTTTTTTATTGCTATACAATAAAAAACGCTCCGAGAGGATCGCACTGCGGCGAAAGAGAATTGTGTCGCTGAAGCGCCCCGCCGCAGGCGGAGAATCCCGCGAAGCAGGATTCTTTTTTATACATACAGACCGTCTCAACAATAGGGTGCCGATAAGAGAAATCATAGAAAACCGCAAAAAGCGGTAAATCAGGGAGGATCCTTTTATGGCAAAAGAAACAAAAAAGGTATTTAATGAAAATGCCATTATCAAACAGATTTCCTTAGTGGGGATTATCGGTAACATTATTCTTTGTGCATTTAAAATGTTTGCAGGTATTGTCGGCAAGTCGGGGGCCATGGTTTCCGATGCGGTCCATTCGCTTTCCGATGTTTTTGCCACATTTATTGCCTTTTTAGGAGTTAAAATGTCGAAACGCGGTGCGGACAAAGCCCATCCCTACGGACATGAGCGGATGGAATGTATTGCTTCCATGATTCTGGGGCTGATTCTTCTTGTAACAGGAGTCGGGATTGGAAAAGTCGGCTTACAGAATATTCTTTCAGGGAATTATGAGACGCTTTCTGTTCCCGGGACGATTGCACTGGCAGCAGCCATCGTGTCCATCGTGGTCAAAGAAGCGATGTACTGGTACACAAGACATTATGCCAGAATATTAAACTCTGCGGCGTTTATGGCGGATGCATGGCATCATCGGTCCGATGCGTTTTCTTCCGTTGGTTCGTTGATCGGCATCGGCGGCGCGATGCTCGGGTTTCCGGTTTTAGATGCCGTTGCCAGTGTTGTCATCTGCCTTTTTATCCTGAAAGTCGCTTCGGATATTTTACTGGATGCTGTGAAAAAAATGCTGGATACCTCCTGCGGTGATGCCTTTGAAACCGAGCTTGAAAAATATATCTTAGAACAAAAGGATGTTGTTCGTGTAGACCTGCTCCATACCCGTATGTTCGGAAATAAAGTATATATTGATCTGGAAATCAGCGTCGATGGAAATAAAACGTTCCGGGAAGCCCATGCCGTTGCGGAAAGTGTTCATGCCAATGTCGAGAAAAAATTTCCAAATACAAAACATATTATGATCCACGTAAATCCGACAGAGGAATAAAAATTATTAAATTAAAAATCGTGTCAGCCATAGAGGGGCAGCGTCCGTTTTCAGACGCTGCCCCTTAAAAATTCAGGAAAGACAGCCCATTTTTAAAAAGTTTTTTTAAAAATGGTTATTGACAACGAATTTGAGTTAGTATATACTAACGAAGAAAAAGATGGAAATCAACATATACAGGAGGGAAAAAGAATGCCTTTATCAATGGTCGCTGCCGGTGAAGTAAATACAATTAAAAAAGTCGGCGGCAAAGAAGAAACCAGACGTTTTCTTGAAAATCTCGGATTTGTTGTGGGCGGCGCCGTGTCGGTGGTGTCAGAGATCAATGGAAGCCTGATCGTGAATGTGAAGGACTCGCGGGTGGCCATTGGCAAAGAGATGGCAGCGAAGATCCTGATATAAGAATAGAGACAGGAGGGAAAAAGAGACCTATGAAAACTTTAAGGGAAACAGCCTGCGGACAGAGGGCAAAGGTGAAACGGCTGCACGGAAACGGGCCGGTGAAACGGAGAATTATGGACATGGGGATAACAAAGGGTGTGGAGGTTTTCGTGAGAAAAACAGCGCCCCTGGGTGATCCGATCGAGGTGACCGTGCGGGGATATGAGTTGTCTTTGCGTAAAGCAGATGCGGAGATGATTGAGGTTGAATAAATTTTTTTATATGTTGATTAGTTTCGGCTAACCAACATAAGCCGGATGAAACATAAAAAATGACAAGATAAAAGAAAGCAGGATATAACTATGGGAATTAAGATTGCACTTGCAGGAAATCCAAATTGCGGAAAAACGACCCTGTTCAATGCGCTGACCGGTTCCAACCAGTTCGTTGGCAACTGGCCGGGAGTTACGGTGGAAAAGAAAGAGGGAAAGCTCAAAGGGCATAAAAATATTACGATCATTGATTTGCCGGGAATTTATTCCCTGTCCCCCTATACGCTGGAAGAAGTGGTGGCGAGAAATTATCTGATTCGGGAAAGGCCGGATGCGATTATTAATATTGTTGACGGTACCAATATCGAACGGAATCTGTATTTATCAACACAGATCATGGAACTCGGTATTCCGGTGATTATGGCCGTCAATATGATGGATGTGCTGGAGAAGTCCGGAGACCGGATTTATACGGAGACGCTTGCTGAAAAACTGGGCTGTGAAGTGGTCGGAATTTCCGCTTTAAAGGGAACCGGTATACAAAAGGCGGCTGAGAAAGCGGTGGCGCTGGCACAGAACAGTCAGGCGGCGGTACCGGCACATGCCTTTGATGATGAAGTCGAAATGAGAATTCAGAGGGTGGAGGAAAAACTGGGAAGCCGTATTCCGGAAGCGCAGAAACGGTTTTTTGCCATCAAGCTGTTGGAGAATGACGATAAAATTCAGGAACAGATGACAGAGCTTCCGGATGTTTCCTCTGAAATCAGAGAATTGGAGGAAATATTTGACGACGATACGGAAAGTATCCTTACGAATGAACGCTACATGTATATTTCTTCAATTATCGGAGAATGTGTAACGAAAAGCCGGAAACACTCGATGACGGCCTCGGACAAAATTGACCGGATCGTGACAAACCGCTGGCTGGCGCTTCCGATTTTTGCGGCGGTCATGTGGCTGGTCTACTACATATCCGTCAGCACTGTCGGGACCTTTGTGACGGACTGGACGAACGACGTCCTGTTCGGAGAAATAATTCCGCCGGCGATCGAAGGACTTCTTACGGCAGTCCGCTGTGCGGACTGGCTGAAGGGGCTGATTCTTGACGGTATCGTGGCCGGTGTCGGTGCGGTGATCGGATTTGTTCCCCAGATGCTTGTGCTGTTTTTATTTCTGGGATTTCTGGAGGCCTGCGGTTATATGGCGCGGGTGGCCTTTATTATGGACCGTATTTTCCGAAAATTCGGTCTCTCAGGCAAATCCTTTATTCCGATGCTCATCGGAACCGGATGCGGTGTGCCGGGCATTATGGCATCACGGACCATTGAAAATGACCGGGACCGGAAAATGACGATTATGACGACAACCTTTATTCCATGCGGAGCGAAGCTGCCGATTATCGCGCTGATCGCGGGGGCATTGTTCGATGGTGCGTCCTGGGTGGCGCCAAGCGCTTATTTTGTCGGCATTGCAGCCATCATCTGCTCCGGCATTATTTTGAAAAAAACGAAAATGTTTTCCGGAGATCCGGCGCCTTTTGTTATGGAGCTTCCGGCATATCACTGGCCGACAGCGGGAAGTCTGTTCCGGAGTATGTGGGAACGCGGCTGGTCCTTTATTAAAAAGGCGGGAACGATCATTCTTCTTTCTACAATCGTATTGTGGTTTCTTATGCGCTTTGGCTGGGTGGACGGCGCCTTCGGAATGTTGGAGGCAGAGCAGCTTGACAAGAGTATTCTGGCGGCTTTGGGCGGCGTGATCGCACCGGTATTCGCACCCCTCGGATGGGGCGACTGGAAAATGGCGGTGGCGGCGGTGACCGGGCTGATCGCCAAGGAAAATGTTGTCGGAACCTTTGGAATTTTGTTCGGATTCGCAGAAATCGCGGAAGACGGGGCCGAAATCTGGGGACAGCTTGCAGGCAGCATGACCGCAGTGGCCGCGTATTCATTTCTGGTGTTTAATCTTTTATGCGCACCGTGTTTTGCGGCGATGGGAGCAATCCGGCGGGAAATGAACCATGCCAAATGGTTCTGGTTTGCCATCGGTTATCAGACATTGCTGGCCTATGTGGTATCGCTGTGTGTTTACCAGATCGGAACGCTGGCCGGCGGCGGGTTTGGCATCGGAACGGCGGCAGCGTTTGTTCTGATCGCCGGATTTATGTATCTTTTACTCCGGCCCTGCAAAGAAAAAGGCCGCGGACATATGAAGGAGGTGCTTGAATGGGAACAGTAATGACGCTTTTAGTGCTGACGGGTGTGGTCGGATGCATTATCCGGGGGATGATCCGGGATAAGAAAAACGGGAAATCCATTCATTGCGGCGGTGACTGCAGACATTGCGGCGGACGCTGCCATTAGAAGAAGTATTATGCAGCCTGATGACGCCGCATAATACGTAACTTCAGGATTTCATCGTTGCTAAAATATGTTCTTTGAGTTTTTTAAAGCTGAGGGGACTGAGATCGTGTTCAAGACGGCAGGCGTCATTTAGTGCGGTTTCTTCGTCAACTCCCAGATAGATCAGCCAGGAGGAAAGAAGCTGATGACGCTCGTAGATCATTTCTGCAATTTCCTGTCCGGAATCGGTCAGGTAAATATAGCCTTCCGGAGTTACCGTGATGTGGCCGTTCTCACGCAGATGTTTCATGGCAACGCTGACGCTGGATTTTTTGTAACCCAGTTCTTCGGCAATATCGACACCGCGGACCACCGGTTTCTTACCGCTTAGAACAAGAATGGCCTCGAGATAGTCCTCTGCGGATTCATTTCTTTTCATGGACGACACCTCTTATAGGATAATATTATCATCAGAATATCATATTTCAGGCAGGGCGGCAAGGAACTTAAAAAGTTCCTGCCGCCCGCAGTTTGTTTTAGTAATTTACCTTACGAACTTCGAAAAAGCTCTGAGGATGGTTGCAGACCGGACAAACTTCCGGCGCTTTGGTGCCGACAACCAGATGTCCGCAGTTGCGGCATTCCCAAATCTGAACGTCGCTCTTTTCAAATACCTGTTTGGTTTCAACATTATTTAACAGAGCGCGATAACGTTCTTCGTGGGATTTTTCAATGGCAGCAACGCCTCGGAACTGTTCTGCCAGTTCGTGGAAACCTTCTTCATCAGCTTCTTTCGCCATACGGTCGTACATATCTGTCCATTCAAAATTTTCGCCTTCGGCAGCGTGAAGCAGATTTTCTGCGGTATCACCCAGCTCGCCCAGGGCCTTGAACCAGAGTTTGGCATGTTCCTTTTCATTCTCAGCCGTCTGAAGGAAAAGGGCGGAAATCTGTTCGAATCCCTGTTTTTTTGCAACGGAAGCAAAATATGTATATTTGTTTCGTGCCTGAGATTCTCCGGCGAAAGCTTCCCAGAGATTTTTCTCTGTTTTAGTACCTGCGTATGGATTTTTGGCAGGCGCTTCCTCGATTTTGACAAAAACGCTGGCTGGCTGTTTGCAGACAGGGCATTTAAAGTCTTCCGGTAAAGGTCCTTCGTGAATGTAACCGCATACGGTGCATTTCCATTTTTCCATTGTAAGTCCTCCAATACATTTTTTTGCATGGCACAGGCCATGGATAGTTTTATTATACTGCAAAACCCGGAGATGTCAAAGGATTTATTGACATATGCCATAAACTGCTCTATACTGATATCAGGTGGTGGTGGAAGTATGGATTTTGCAGATTATTTCCCGATTTGGGATAAGCTGACGCCGGTTCAGCGGGAAAAAATTTCCCGGAGCGCGATTCGAAGAAATGTAAAAAAGGGGACGCTGCTTCATAATGGTTCGATGGATTGTCTGGGACTTTTACTGATCCGGTCCGGGCAGCTGCGGGCGTATATTTTCTCGGACGAGGGACGGGAGATTACGATATACCGGCTTTTTGAAAGGGACATCTGTCTCTTTTCCGCATCCTGCATGATGCAGAGTATTCAGTTTGATATTGCGATTGAAGCGGAGAAGGATTCAGAAATCTGGATCATCCCTCCGGATATTTATAAAAAAATCATGGAAGAATCCGCTCCGGCGGCCAACTATACGAACCAGATCATGGCCAGCCGTTTTTCGGAGGTCATGTGGCTGATCGAGCAGATCATGTGGAAGAGCTTTGACCGGCGCCTGGCAGCATTTCTTCTGGAGGAAAGTGCGCTGGAAGACAGCCGGGTTTTAAAAATAACCCATGAAAAGATTGCAAATCATATGGGTACTGCCCGGGAGGTGGTCACCCGGATGCTGCGCTACTTCCAAAATGAGGGGATGGTTCAACTGTCCCGGGGAACGATAGAAATTACAGATTCCGGGCGGTTAGAGGAATTGCATAACGCATAATTACTGTATGCGGGTGGAAGACTGTCCGGAGAGGCATATTTATGTGACATGGGTCAATAAAAAGGACAGGATGAAGAGGTGGCGGACATGAATGAGAAAATTTATGAATTTGATGCAGAACTTCGGAAAGTGCCGGATATCGACGGGGCTTATATTGAATTTCCCTATGATGTCCGGCAGGAATTCGGAAAGGGCCGTGTGAAGGTTCACGCTGAATTTGACGGCGAGCCCTATGACGGCAGCCTTGTCCGTATGAAAACGCCCGGCCATATTATCGGAGTCCGTAAGGACATCCGGAAAAAGATCAATAAGCAGCCGGGAGACCGGATTCATGTGAGAATCCGGGAAAGAGCATAGTTATTTTGAATCTTCGGATTCGGAATGGCGGGCGATGCGTATCTGGACAGCCATGCAGACGATGAAGCTGACGATCAGGAATAAATAAAGACTGATCCCCCGGCTCAGAAGCATGGCTGTCTTTATATTTTCCGGGCCGAAAATGTGACGGAAGGCGAAGAGAAAACCGCCTTCGGCCGCACCGACCGCACCGGGTGTCGGAATGGCGGAGGCCGACAGGGTCAGTATGGACTGACAGGTGATGACTTCCCCCGGGGTATATCCGGCAAATCCCAGAGCCCGGTAAACACAGTAGGGCACGAGAGAAAGAAAGGTCATCTGAAGCATGGAAATGCAGAGAACACGGAGGAAAAGCCGTGGATTTTTTTGGATGATCCGGGCATGTTTCCGATAATCTGCAAGTTCACGCAGGCCGCGCTGCAGCGTGGCTTCTCCGGATTTTACCAGCCTTATCCGGCAGCAGAGGTTTATAAAAAAACGGAGAAGCTTTTCTGCGGCAGTCCGGGAGATGAGAAGCAGCGCCATGAGCCCGGCAGCCAGACCGTTGACGGCCAGACCAAAGGGCAGCAGATATTTCAAATGTCCGGCGGTTTCCGCTGCCAGAGCGGGATGGAGTGCAGCCATGAGCCCGGCGAGCAGCAGCATGGCCATCTGATAGACCATGACAATATATAAAATCATAAAGGAAGAATGGGCCAGAGAAATCCGGTCTTTTTTCATATAATATATCTGAACCGGCTGACCGCCGCTGGCCGACGGCGTGATGGAGCTGAAATAAAAACCGATGAAGGCATATTGGCCGCAGCGGAAATATTTCAGGGGAAATCCCAGCGTATGGGATATCTGGTGCATATTTGCCGCTTCACAGCCGACGAAAAGAAACATACACAGGAGGCCGAGCAGCAGCCAGCGGCCGTCGGCATCTTTCAGGGCCGACAAAAATGCCGGAAAGTCATCGCCACGGAAAATGACAGCGAAAGTCGCCGCCATCAGCAGGAGAAGTATCAGAATATTACGGCCATAGGATATTTTTTTTTCGCTGCGGGATGTCATGGGCGGTTACTCCTTTTATATATTGATCCAATGTTAAAAATTCATAGCCCCGGGATTTCAGCCAGGGGATGGCAGAAATCAGGGCATCAATCGTACGCATTGGCGCGCCTTTGGCTCCACCGGTATCCTCGCCAGCATCATGGAGACAGAGAACGGCGCCGTCAAAGACCCGGTCCTTCAGACGCTGGGCGATCATGGCGGAGGTCGTATGTTTTTCCCAGTCCTGAGCCATGACATCCCAGAGAATCCGTTTCATATGATAATGACGGACACAGCGGTTGGTCACAGGGGTCGAAATTCCCCATGGCGGACGGAAATAGACCGGAGCCTGTCCGGTCAGTTCCCGGTGAAGCCGGGTGCAGGCTTCAAAGTCCCGTCTGACAAAGGCGGGGCCGGAAAGCAGGGCATTTTTATGGCTCATGGTATGACTGCCGACGGTATGGCCGTCGGCGATCATCTGACGGATCAGCTCCGGATGGTTCCCGGCATGATTTCCGACGACAAAAAAGGTGGCGGGAATATTTTCGTGTTTCAGCAGGTCAAGCAGGACGGGGGTATAACGGATATCCGGCCCGTCGTCAAAAGTTAAAACTAAGGATTTCATTGGATGCAGAACCTCCTAACGGATAGGATTTGATGACATGGCCGATGACATCGGTCAGCGGGCAGCAGTCAAGGGAAGCTTTCATAACCTGCATCTGCTGCTTGCAGTCACGGATTTTCTGAGGATGGCTGACAAAACGTGCGATTGCCATGACGGCCTGATAATCGTCAAAAATGGCCAGCTGCTCGCCGATATGGTGCCGTTCGATAAAGTCCGCATTATATTTTTCCTGATGGAGCTTCGGATTCAGGGCAATCATCGGCGTTTCTGAATGAATGGCTTCGAAGGTTGTTATCCCGCCGGGCTTTGTGACGACGATGTCAGCATCGTGAAAATAGGTTTCAATATTATGGACGTAGCCCAGAACATGGATGCGCTCAAAACGGTTTTCCAGTTTCTGCCGGAGCTTTTCGTTTTTTCCGGCGATCAGCGTTATTTCTGCAGGAACGGCATCGTTCAGCAGCTTATAAAAATCCAGCCTTTTTGGAAGCAGACCGAGACCGCCGCCCATGAGAAGGAGCTTTGGGCGGGGATTACCGGAAGCGGTTCTGTTTTTAAATTTCCGGCGGACAGGAATTCCGGTGACGAAAATCTGATTTTCAGGGACGCCCTTTTGAATGAGGGCGCTGCGGACCTCGTCGGAGGCGGCCATGTAGGCGTCCGTACACCGGTTGATCCACTCCGGGTGGCCGGTAATATCCGTGATGCAGGTAATCAGCGGTACCGGGCAGCCGCTTAAGCTTTTATAATAAGAAACGGCCTGAGAGCAGAATGCCAGAACGGAGATAATCAGATCCGGACGTTTCTGCTGAATCAGACGGTGCATTTTCACATAGCAGGCGAGGGCGTGATCCGGGGTCCGGTTCGGCGGATAATTCTCGGACTTCCTGTAATGATAGTTGTAAAAAAATGTATTGTGCCCGATGAGGGATGAATAGCCGGCATAGATGTATTTCGCACAGCCGGGGGTCAGATATTCGATCCAGTCAATGATTTCAATATCATCCTTCGGGTTGTTTTCAAGTTCTTCTTTTATGGCCTGAGCGGCCTGATAATGTCCCATACCGAATTTGCCGGTTAAAATTAAAATCTTCATAGTCATCTCCCCTTTTCAATTTGATTATATCGAATAGAATTTAGGATTCACTGACAGAAATCTTACATCTTAACCAATGCATTTCTTACATTTTTCTTATTTGTCGGATTAATTGTAAAAAAAGCCCCAGTATCAAAAGATACTGAAGCTTTTCAAAAATATTCGGATTACATCTGTTTTTTGACAACGGCATATTCGTTGTCATTTTGATAGTAGGGACACTGATAGTGGCTGTCCGTGACAAGACGGACATATTCATCTTCGTCCATATCCATGTCGCACATGTAAGATTCATAATCCTCGTCGTATATGTAATACAGACAGGTATCACAACTGGATTGCTGCTGTTTTTTTGACATTTGACATCCCTCCGGGATGTATTTTAGCAGATTTTTCTGCCGTTGGCAATGAGTTTAAAGTTCAGGCCGAGAAGTTCCGAGGCGCGCTTGCACATCAGCATACGCTGCATAAAAATTTCAAAATAGTCCATGATGGAGCTGATGTTTTCATCAAGGACGATCTTTAACTTGGCGGTTTTATCTTCGGCGTTGATAATAAGCTTGGAAGACAGGGCGGCATAATTCACCCGGTCGTGCTTGTCGAAGGTCTCCTTTACCTGATTGCGGACACGGTTCCGCCGGACATCGGTTTTGTCGGCGAGGATCAAAGCAGCGGATACAGGGTCCACAGCCGTTCCGGTCCGTTCATCATGCTGGCCGATGGCGCTGACGATGACAGCGGTATCCAGAGGATCGACGTTCCAGCGGTTCAGCAGGGTAAAGGCCATGATGGCGCCGCTGTGGGGATGGTCATGCCGGTTGACACAGTTTCCGATATCGTGCATATATCCGGCAATTTTTGCCAGTTCTACCAGGTGGGGATCATATCCGAGGGTTTCCAGAATTCTGGCGGATGTTTCAGCAACCTTCGCCGCATGTTTCCGGGAATGTTCCGTATAACCGAGGACGCCCAGGGACTCATTGCCCTTTTCAAGAAAGGCATTGACTTCTTTTGATTCTTTAACCATCTTATAGGTTATCTTTTCATAATTCATTCTTTTTTTTCCTCCGTTTTATAGGATATCATGAAAAAACAGGTTTATGCTATATATTTCCGGTGAAAAAATGGTAAAAAGTATGTTAAGCGCAGAAATTTTATCTCATAAAATCCGAAAAATGAGTCATACTAAACATGAAAAAACAAGTTCAAAGAAAAAGCATCAGTATAAAGGGGTAAATTGTATGAAAGCTACGGGAATTGTAAGAAGAATTGATGACCTCGGGCGCGTTGTGGTCCCGAAAGAGATTCGAAAGACACTCCATATCCGGGAAGGCGATCCGCTGGAGATATTTACGGACCGGGAGGGAGAGATTATTTTAAAAAAATATTCACCGATTGGCGAACTCGGGGCATTTGCAAAACAGTATGCGGAAGCACTGGCCCAGAATACGGGGCATATTGTGAGTATTACGGACCGGGACAATCACATTGCGGCGGCAGGAACGGGCAAACGGGAGTTATTAAACAAGCCGGTCAGCAGTTCGCTGGAAACGCTGATCGAGGGCAGAAAGATCCTGGCCGCAGCCGCCGGGGATAAGGCTTATGTGCCGCTGCTCGACAATGAAACGGAACGCTACAGTTATGAAGTCATCTGTCCGATCATTTCGGAAGGGGATGCCATCGGCTCGGTGGTCATCGCCAGTAAAGATGATAAAACATCCATGGGAGAAGTGGAGAAAAAGCTGGCCGCCGCCGCCGCCGGATTTCTGGGCAGACAAATTGAACAGTGAGAAAAATGTGCCATGACTGAACTTAAGTTATGGCATATTTTACAGTTGGCGGCTTGTATCAGAGGTCAGTATCCGCTATAATTTAAGCAGAAGAAAATGAAGCGGCGCTTCAGGGAAAGGAGAAGGATTCATATGACAGAAATACTGGCATTAAAGGTGAATGACAAGGATAATGTAGCCACGATTTTCGCAAATGATGTCAAAGCGGGAATGGTTGTTCAAATCCGGGATAAGAAGGGAAATTCTGTGTCGGAAACACTTCTTGCAGATATTCCTTACGGACATAAAGTGGCGGTGAAGCCGATAAAAAAGGGGGAACCGATCATCAAATACGGCGAGGAAATCGGTGTGGCAACGGCGGATATTGATACCGGAGCCTATGTGCATGTACATAATCTGGACAGTCAGAGAGCCAGAGGCGATTTAAAGTAACGGGGGGAAAGACAATGGATTTTATGGGATATGTACGGCCGGACGGAAAGGCCGGTTCGAGAAATTATGTTGCAGTGATACCGAGTGTTGTCTGTGCCAATGAGGTCGTGGACGCGATTGTGTCACAGACGCTGAATACAAAGGGGCTGTTCCACCATCAGGGCTGCTGCCAGCTTCCTCCGGATCTGGAGCGGGTGACGGATACACTGATCGGGCTTGGACTTCATCCGAATGTGGGCGCAGTGCTGATCGTCAGCCTGGGCTGTGAAGGCACGGATGTTGAACGGCTGTATAAAACGATTCAGGCTTCCGGAAAGCCGGTGGAAGTGATCGGTATTCAGGAGCTTGGCGGCATGACAAATGCCATTGCCGAAGGTGTCCGGGCGGCTCAGAAGCTTTCGATGCAGATATCGGGGATGCAGCGTCAGCCGGTGGATATCTCCAATTATGTGATGGGAATTAAGTGCGGCGGATCCGATGCGACCAGCGGTCTGGCATCGAATTGTGTCATCGGTTATGTGGCCGATAAAATCGTCGATCTGGGAGGTACGGTTGTTTTCGGAGAGACTACCGAGTTTATCGGCGCAGAGCATATTCTTGCGCGGCGCGGCGTGACACCGGAGGTCGGTGCGAAGATTTTTGAAAAGGTGGCTGCGATGGAAGCCCGGGCGAAATCTCTGGGCTGCGATATGCGTAAAGGCCAGCCGACACCGGGAAATATTGCCGGGGGCTTAAGCTCGATCGAAGAGAAATCGCTTGGCGCCATTGTAAAATCCGGAACAAAACCGATCCAGGGCGTTATGGAATATGCGGATATCGTGACAGATCAAAAGGGATTATGGATTAAAGATACGCCGGGACGGGAAATCGAAATACTTACAGGAATGGCGGCGACAGGCGCTCAGTGTATTCTCTTTTCCACGGGACGGGGCGCGCCTCAGGGATTTCCGATCCTTCCGGTGCTGAAAATCTGCGGCAATCCGAATACCTATGAACGGATGCAGAACGATATGGACATTAATGCGGGACGGATTATCGAAGGACGGGCATCCATTGAGGAAGTCGGCGAGGAAGCTTTTGCCCATCTGCTGCGGATTCTTTCCGGCGAACAGACAAAGGGTGAAACGATAAAATATAGCCAGTCTATGGATATTTATACATTGGGACCGGTCATTTGATGTTCCGAAAGCGGGAAGGCATTTAAAGGGTCTTCCCGTTTTCTAAAAGCAATAATGTTAAATAAATAACAAAGTTGACTAAAAAAGTGTTTCAAGTGGTCGAACCAATTTGGTTTATTCGGCGAATATACCAGTTGATATGTGCAAAATAGACAATTATAAACGCATAAAATCAACATAATAGTTAATTTAAATCAAAAAAGAATGTGAAAAAATTATTAAAAAAGTATAAAAAGAGACAGATTGCATAAAAGAAATGATAAGGAAGATTTAAAAATGCGCAAAATATATAAAAAACTATTGACTTGACGGAAAAATTGTAATATTATTAACAATATGAAAAGGAACTCGTTAACATCAAAATCCAAGGTAATAGGAAGTCAGAAAGATTTAAAAAAGGGGGATTTTACATGTATGCTATTATTGCTTTTATTCCAATTATCGTAACCATCATTGTGATGGCCGGATTTAACTGGCCTGCAAAAATTGCGCTTCCACTGGCCTGGTTAATTACAGCGATTGTTTGTTTCGCGTTCTGGAAGATGGATCTTATCACCATCGCAGCTCAGACAATTGCAGGTTTCCTCGGCTCCATTGATACCATCGTCATCATCTTCGGTGCGATTCTCATTATGAACACATTGAAGCAATCCGGTGGTATGGGCGTTATTAACCGTATGTTTACAAACGTTAGTGATGACCCGCGTATTCAGGTAGTTATTATCGGTTTCATGTTTGGTGCATTTATCGAAGGCGCTGCCGGTTTCGGTACTCCTGCAGCTCTTGCAGCTCCGCTGTTGATCGGACTGGGATTCCCGCCGCTTTGTGCAGCAATGTGTGCGCTGATTCTGAACAGTACACCAGTTGCTTACGGTGCTGTTGGTACTCCGACAAATACCGCATTCAACATGGTAAGCAGTGAACTTGCAGGCGCAGGCGTTACAAATGCTGAAGCATGGAAATTAGGTCTGACAAAATGGGTTGCTATTCCTAGTGCGATCATTTGTCCGATTATTATTTTCATTACGGTATGTATGATGGTTAAAATGTTCGGTAAAGATAAATCCATCAAATATGCAATCGAAGTGATTCCTTACATTTTAATGTCCGCAGTGGCATTCGTTGTTCCATATTTAATCTGTGCAGCTTTCCTCGGACCGGAATTCCCATCTCTGATCGGTGCTCTGGTTGCTCTGGTTATCTGTGTACTTACGGCTCAGAAAGGTATTCTCGTTCCTAAGACGAAATTCGAATTCCCGGAACACTCTACATGGGCAGAACACTGGAAATCCACTCAGGATGTTCAGGAAGATGAATCCATGAAAGTGCAGACAACGATGTCTCCGGTTATGGCATGGGTACCTTATGGTATTATCGCTCTGATCCTCGTAGTTACACGTATTCCGCAGACAGGTATTAAAGCGATCCTGAACGTTACAAAAGCACCGTTCGCTATCGCAGTCAGCCACATCTTTGGTGTTGAAGTTAACTTCGCATGGAAATGGGCATGGAACCCTGGTGTTCTTCCATTCATCCTTGTTGCACTGTTAATTATTCCTCTGCACAAGATGAAAGGCGAACAGGTTAAAGCAGCCTGGAAGACCACATTCTCGATGGTTGCAGGCGCTGCAATCGCATTACTTTTCGGTATCGCCATGGTTCAGTTGTTCAAGAGCTCCGGTGCTCAGTTCAACAACAGCGGTATGGACAGTATGTTAATCGTTATGGCAAATGGTATGGCAGACCTCTTTGGTAAAGCTTATATCGTTGTTGCTCCATTGATCGGTGTTATCGGAGCATTTATCTCCGGTTCCGCAACAGTATCCTGTACACTGTTCTCCACACTCCAGTACGCTGCTGCTGTACGTCTCGGCCTTTCAACAATGCTGATTCTGGCAATGCAGGTAATGGGTGGCGCTATGGGTAACATGGTTTGTGTAAACAATATCGTTTCCGCATGTGCAACCTGTGGTACAATCGGTGCAGAAGGTCGTCTGATGCGTTCCAACGTTGTTCCGTGTCTGATTTATGCAGCACTGACAATTCTGATTCTCGGCGGTCTGATCCTGACAGGATTTAATCCGATGGCATAGGAATTGTTTGTAAAATAATTGAATCAATAAAAAATAAGAAAGACCTGCCGGTTTCGGCAGGTCTTTTGATGTGATGTTTCATTCTTTCAGTTCCAGCACTTTCTCCACAATTTCCGCCGCATCTTCGATGCAGCCCGGACAGGAGCGCAGCACTTTTCCGGTGCCGATACCCTTTAAATCACGGCAGGCGGTTGCGCCGTTTTTGTCCTCGAATTCCTTTAAAATGGCCGCGGAAAGTTTATAGGTCGATGCCTTGGAATCGGGATGTTCGAGATTTCCCGTGCTGTTTTTGAATCCGGCGAGCAGGACAGCGCCGGCGATGGCGCCGCAGGTGCCGTTGGTACAGCCCATGCCGAGACCGAAAGCCTCACCGGCTTTAAACATGGTCTCTTCATCCACGCCGATTAAATCGCAGTAAGCGCAGGCGACCGACTGACAGCAGTTATAGTTTCTGTCATGGTTTTCCAGCGCTTTTTTTGTTCTTTCTGACATAACGTCTCCTTTGAATTATCTTTCTGTATACATGACTTCGTCTTTGATGTTCTTTGCCGTTTCCTCATCTTTTAAAAGAGCGATCAGGGCGGCGGCAAATTCAATGGCAGTGCCGAGGCCCCGGCTGGTAATTACATGGCCGTCAACGACAGCGGCATCGGTGACAACATCGGCGCCGCGAAGTTCTTTTTCAAATCCCGGATAGCTGGTGGCCTTCCGGCCTTCTAAAAATCCCAGATGACCGAAGATCATCGGTGCAGCGCAGATAGCTCCAACGTATTTGCCCTGACGATAAAAATCTTTTAATAAATCCATCAGCGGGCCGCAGGCTTCAAGGTTACAGGTTCCCGGCGCGCCGCCCGGAAGAACGAGCATTTCAGTATCGGAAAAATCCGTATCCGACAGCAGTGCGTCTGCGGTGATATGGATATTGTGGGCTCCGGTGATATCAAGCGTATCGGCGACAGAGACCACCTGAATGGAAATACCTGCCCGGCGCATTAAATCGACGACAGTCAAACCTTCGATTTCTTCAAGGCCCGGTGCAAAAAAGATACAGACCTGACTCATTACAGGCACCTTCTTTCTGTGTTATTTTATATCCGAAGAGATATAAAATAAGTTTAAAGGATTGACAGCCGGATGTCAACACGGTGGAAATACGAAAGAGGTATTTACCAGCACCCGGTAAAATGCTATAATAAAGGATAATCGTGTAGCTGAATTGGAAAATAATCAGAAATAATGAGGTAGAATATGAATAATGATATGGAAATCAAAGGGCGTTTAAAATGGTACCTGAGATGGCCGATTATACTTAACATCATTGTGGCGGCGATGGCTATCGGTGTTTTTGTACTGGATCATCAGGCGGGTATTCTGATGGGCGTATTTTTCCTGGTGCATCTTATTTTTTCCATTGTTGTCTCCTTCTATTCAAAACCGGCCATTACAGAGGAACTGATAAATTTTGGGCTGGAATACGGTCAGGTGCAGAAGAAACTCCTTCATGATCTGGAAGTGCCTTATGGCGTTTTGGATGCTTCAGGGAAGCTGATGTGGGGAAATGAAGCGCTTTCTTCCCTGGTCGGCAGTCTGGCTGTGAGGAAAAATATTCAGGCGATTTTCCCGGCGGTGGATTTTGAAAAGATTCAGGAGATGAAGGAAAAGAGTTATCTGGAGATTGTCCATGAGGACCGGATTTACCGGACAGAGTTTTGCCGGATGCATGTGGAGGATTTTGCGGAACATAATAATCTGGTGGGCTTTGACCATCCGGAGAATCTGCTGATCGCCATGTTTATGTTTGATGAAACGGATATACGCCGTTATATCCGGGAGAATCAGGAACAGAAGCTGGTGGCGGGAATTATTTTTATTGATAACTTTGAAGAGGCGATGAGCAGTACGGAGGAAGTCCGACGGTCATTGCTGGCAGCGCTGATTGAACGAAAAATTACAAAATATATGCAGTCCTATGATGCCATTATAACCAAGGTGGAGAAGGACCGGTATATTTTTGTGGTCAATCATAAGCACATGTCTGCGATTCAGTCCAGCCGCTTTTCGATTCTGGATGAAGTCCGGGAGATCAACATCGGTAATGAAATGTCGGTGACCATGTGCATCGGTGTGGGAATGAATGCCATTTCCTACGGCCAGTCCTTTGGATGGGCCCAGAATGCCATTGATCTGGCCCTTGGACGAGGCGGCGATCAGGCCGTTGTCAAAGCCGGAGACAAGATTTCTTACTATGGTGGAAAGACGAAACAGGTCGAGAAGGGAACCCGTGTCAAAGCCCGTGTGAAAGCCCATGCGTTAAAACAGATCATTCTCGGCAAGGATCAGGTAGTTATTATGGGCCATAAGGTCGGGGATGTGGACAGCTTCGGTTCCGCTATCGGCGTGTATCGGGCGGCCAAGGCATTAAATAAACCGGCCCACATTGTCATTAACGATATAACGACATCGGTTCAGCCGATTTTGAATACCTTCAAAGATAATCCGGAATATGAGCCGGATATGTTTTTAAAAAGCAGTGAAGCTGCGGCTATTATGAATATGGAAACTGCCCTGGTGGTCGTGGATGTGAACCGCCCGTCATATACGGAGGGGCCGGAGCTTCTCAACCGGACAAAGACCGTGGTTGTTCTGGATCACCACCGCCAGAGCAGCGAATCCATAGAAAGTCCGGTGCTGTCCTATATTGAACCCTATGCGTCTTCAGCCTGTGAAATGGTGGCAGAGATTCTTCAGTATATTACAGACGGGGTGAAGCTCCGTCCGATTGAAGCCGACGCCATGTTTGCCGGACTGATGATCGATACCAATAATTTTGCCAGCAAGACTGGTGTGCGGACCTTTGAAGCGGCAGCTTTCTTAAAGAAAAGCGGCGCGGATATTACCCGTGTCCATCTGGCTTTCAGAGACAGTATGGAAATCTACCGGGCCCGGGCGGAGGCAGTGCGCCATGCGGAGATGGAAAATGATATGGCCTATGCCGTATGTCCGGCAGAGGGGCTTGAAAGTCCGACGATCGTCGGCGCCCAGGTGGCAAATGAACTGCTCAATATTACCGGAATTAAGGCGTCCTTTGTATTTACGCGGATAAAGGATACTATTTATGTCAGCGCCCGCTCGATGGAGGGCGTGGACGGCATCAATGTCCAGCTTGTTATGGAACGGATCGGCGGCGGCGGTCACAGTACGATTGCCGGAGCACAGCTCCTGGATATGACGGAGGGAGATGCCGAAGAACTTGTGAAAAAGACGATTACAGATATGCAGAAAGAAGGAGCGATATAAATGAAAGTTATTTTATTGGAAGATGTAAAGAGCCTCGGAAAAAAAGGCGAGCTTGTTGAAATCAATGAAGGCTATGCAAGAAATTTTATTTTAAAGAAAAAATTAGGTCTGGAAGCGACGACAAAAAATCTGAATGATCTGAAGCTGAAAAAGGCTAATGAAGAAAAGGTTGCGAAGGAACAACTGGAAGCTGCGAAGGTTTTTGCAGAAGAACTGAAGGAAAAAGTGGTTAAAGTATCGATTAAGACCGGTGAAGGCGGCCGGGTTTTCGGTTCTGTTTCCACAAAAGAAATCGCAGCGGCAGCGAAAACCCAGCTCGGACTGGATATTGATAAAAAGAAGCTGCATTTGCAGGAACCGATTCGTATGGTAGGCACTGTGATCGTGCCTTATAAAGTACATCCTCAGGTGACCGCGGAATTGACGGTAAAGGTCGCTGAAGCGTAATCAATTCAGAGAGGAGACACTTCGATGGAAGAAGCGTTAATCAAGAGAATATTGCCTCACAGTGACGAGGCGGAGCGGGCGGTGATCGGTTCCATGCTGATGGATGCGGATGCGATCACAACGGCTTCGGAAATTATCGGCAGTGGTGATTTCTACCAGAGACAGTATGGGATTCTCTTCGGCGTTATGACGGAGCTTTACAGCGAGGATAAGCCGGTGGACCTGGTGACGCTGCAGGAACGTCTGAAAAATAAAGATGTCCCGCCGGAACTGACAAGCGTTGAGTTCATCAGCGGTATTTTAAATGATGTGCCGACATCGGCCAATGTCCGACACTATGCGGAAACAGTTGCTGAAAAGTCGCTGTTACGGCGTCTGATTAAGGCCAATGAGGATATTGCCAATACCTGTTATCTCGGCAAGGAGCCGGTGGACCAGATTCTGGAGGATACGGAGAAGAAGATTTTTGACCTGCTTCAGAAAAAGGGCGGCGATGATTTTGTTCCCATTCAGGATGTGGTTTTAAGCGTTATTGATAAGATTGAAATGGCGGCCAAGCACAAAGGCACCGTGACCGGACTGGCGACGGGATTTTATGATCTGGATTATAAAACCTCCGGATTCCAGCCTTCGGACCTGATTCTTGTGGCGGCCCGTCCATCCATGGGCAAGACGGCTTTCGTGCTGAATCTGGCCCAGTATATTGCGGTAAAAAGCCAGATTACAACGGCAATCTTCAGCCTGGAAATGTCCCGGGACCAGTTGGTCAACCGACTGTTATCCATGGAATCCAAGGTGGATTCCCAGTTGATCCGTACCGGTAATTTAAGCGCCAATGACTGGGAAAAGCTGATCGAGAGCGCCGGGGATATCAGTCAGGCCCCGCTGATTATTGACGATACGCCGGGAATTTCAATTTCTGAACTGCGTTCCAAATGCCGGAAATATAAGCTTGAAAATAATCTGGGCCTTGTAATCATCGACTATCTTCAGCTGATGAGCGGCGGCAATAAACGGAGCGATTCCAGACAGCAGGAAATCTCGGATATTTCCCGTTCGCTGAAGGCTCTGGCCAGAGAAATCGATGCGCCGGTCATCGCCCTGTCCCAGCTCAGCCGTGCCTGTGAGACACGCCCTGACCACCGGCCCATTTTGTCGGACCTTCGAGAATCCGGGGCCATTGAACAGGATGCCGATGTGGTTATGTTTATCTACAGGGATGATTATTATAATAAAGATACCGATAAGAAAAATATTTCTGAAATTATTATTGCCAAACAGCGTAACGGCCCAATCGGTACGGTGGAACTCGTATGGCTGCCGAATTACACGAAGTTTGCCAATAAATCAAAGCAATAAAATAGCGCAGGTTTCGGCGTATACAGTGCCGGTCACGAATAAAGTGACCGGTTTTTTTATTTTTCGAAGAGGGATTGTCGATAAGATGTGGGGGCGTAAAATTGAAATATTTTGTTTATTTGCTATAATTTGATTGTTAGGTAACGAGAAGGTTATAGTGGAGGTATTCTATGGAAGAGATGCGATACACAATTTCGGATGCAGCAAAGATGGTTAAAGTGGAATCTCATGTATTAAGATACTGGGAGGATGAACTGTCACTGGATATACCAAGGAATGAAATGGGCCATCGTTATTATACACAGCGGGAAATCGATGTATTCTGCCATATACGGGCGCTGAAGGACAGGGGATTTCAGTTGAAGGCGATAAAGGATGTTCTGGAGATTATGTTTTTGGAGGAAAAGGAGAACAATATCATTTCTCTGGACAATGTACGTCAGGGCTACGAGGACAATGAAAATGAAGCCCGGAAAAAGGACGATGTCAAAGCAGCGGAAACAGCGACGGCGGAACTGGCCGAAGTGAAGAAGGCAGAGGTCCCGGCAGCCGCCGGAATCAGTGCGGCAGAAAAAATGAGCCACTTCAAATACATAATGGATGGTATTGTGGCTCAGGCGCTTCAGGAAAACAATCTGAGACTGGAAGAGGCCATAACACGGCAGGTTACCGACCGGCTTCTGAATGAAATGGACGCCATGGAACAGGACAGGGAGAGAAAAGAGGAGGCCCGCTTCCGGAAACTGGATGAAGCGCTTCGGGGAAGACAGCGGGGGTATCAGGAGGTGGCTGCGGCAAAGCTTCCACCCTATACACCGACAAAAATGAACAAACGCCGTTTCGGATTGTTCCGAAGATAACAGCGGAAAGTAAAAAAGGTGCTTTGAGTAAAAACTCAAAACACCTTCTTTTTATCTTTTTAAGATTAGTCAGCCTGAGAAATAGCTCCTGTAGGACAAGCTCCTGCACAGGTACCGCAATCGATACATTCTTCAGCTTTGATTTCGAATTTTCCATCGCCTTCAACGATAGCGCCAACTGGGCATTCGCCAGCACAAGCACCACAGGAAATACATTCAGATGAAATTACATATGCCATGATAGTTACCTCCTTATAAGTATAATAAATCAAATAGTACGTAAGTTGTACGAACTTATTGTAATACAAAAAGGGTAATAAGACAAGTATAAAATCATGAAATATGGGAGATAATTTATGGAAGGGCAGTTTCAGGGGGTGCTGGGGCTTGCCAAGGTGTAAGGAATGTATTATAATAAGCAGTAATTAAATTTCAAAAGGAGGGCTTTGAAAATGGCACAGGTAACAAAAGATACTATGATTGGCGATTTATTAAGAATTGATGCAGGCGTAGCACCGATTTTAATGAGCATCGGTATGCATTGTCTGGGTTGTCCGTCTTCTCAGGGAGAAACAATTGCAGAGGCTGCTATGGTTCACGGTATTGACCCGGAAGCATTAGTTTCAGAAATTAATAAATTCCTTGAAAAGAATGATAAATAGGATAGATGAAATAGAAAACAGCGGGAATGGTCCCGCTGTTTTTTATTGTATAGGAAATTCCTATACAATAAAAAAACGCTCCGCGAGGATCGCACTGCGGCAGAAGAGAATTGTGTCGCTGAAGCGACCCGCCGCAGGCGGAGAATCCCGCGAAGCAGGATTCCTTTTTATACAGGAAATCCTGTAAATTCGAAACGCTTTCAAAGGCGTCTTTGGTTGTTCAGAAAAAATGTTACAGATTCGCCAGTTTCTGAACGGCTCTGTTTTTAATCATCATCGTGAAATGTTCGTTATAATAAGCAATGGATGCGGCACCGGATGGTACATACTCACCGTATTCTACAGCGATGTTGCAAATCTTATTATAGAGGACCGGTGTCGCCCGTCCCTTCGTAATCACCAGATAAAAATCGCCGGTTTTCGGGTTTTTATACAGGGTATTACGGCTGTTATAGCGATTTTGAATGACCCGGGCAAAGCGGCAGACATCTTCCAGACGATGGAAAAGGAAAATCTTTGTCAGATTTACAGCCGATGCGGCGGTGTTTGGAAGTTCTCCGTCTCCGCTGTCGGATGGCTGTGATTCCACGGACGCTTCCGGTGAAATTTCTTTTTCAATCAATTCTTCGCTGATCTTTTTGAATAAATCTAAAATATCCGCGGCACTCCGGTATTCGGCAGGAGAAGGCTTTCCGTCTTCCAGGTCATCATCATCGAGGGATATATTTGTCGGAGAAAATTTAGAAAAACGGGTATCCAGCTCTTCAGGATCTTCAACCTTGGTTACGATCAGTATAATACATTCACTGGAAACAGGAATGGCTTCAATCACCAGGGGGATGTCATTGGCTTCAAAGCCGACTTCCGTAGAGGCCTGAGTCATCATATCCCGGAAAAGACGTTTTGCTTTATCAGAACCATAAGCGAGTTCGCTTAATTTGATTTCACGATTTACCAAATCTTCTTTGTTTAATGTACAACGAATCTGGTTTTCATTAAGTCTCTCAATCTTCATAGAAATCACTCCTTTAAGGTGGATTGAGGTTACCTACAGTATACCTACAGCAGCAGAAACTGTAAAGAGATTAAAATATAAAATTTTAAGAAAGATTTTGTCGAAGCATTAAAATTGCTGCTTTTTTTCGATTCTGTTATAATAAATATATAAGGTTTCTGAAGTAATGTGCCTGACCTCTGAATTCATTTCCGATATTTTTCCCTGTTATATGAATTTTATAATTAATTCTGCGTGGCAGCATTATATTTAGATAATCTTATTATATGTCAAATGTGGGATATCATTACATATTATGAGGCTGCATCTCATTGAAAGTGGGTAAGATTTCCATTAACATTTGCCTGATGGGCTCCGATGTAGTATAATTCTTATATAGTCTGCATAGGAGCCTGTCGATGTGGGAAAAGAAAACATGAGAGACCAGGGCAGATTATTTACCCGTGAAATAAAAAAACCAAAAGGAAGGTCAGGTTAAAGCACATGAATAAGATAAGAAGATTTATGGGAATGTTCATTATTTCTGTATGCCTCCTCAGTGTTCTTAGTGGATGTGATCTAATCGATGAATTGAGGTCTGAAACAGATGTGGTAGATTATAATACGACATATGGCATCGGTGAAGGGGAATATACGATTACACTGAATAATGAAATGATGGACGTTGCGGCGATTGATGATGGTCAGGGCAATGTCTATATGGATGCAAACACAGCAAACAAAAAATTTAATTCCAGAATTTACTGGCAGGCAGATGAAAATGTTATTTTGTATGCGACGCCGGAAGGAATGGCAGAGTATACACCGGATTCCACCAGCTACCGGATTGGAGATTCCAGTGAATCCAGCGATATCCCGGTAGTCATTTCCAGAGACGGTATGCTGTATATTTCTCTGGATTTCCTGAAAGAAAACACAAAGATGGATTGTGACGTATTTACGGATCCAAACAGGGTCGTTATCCGCACCGTATGGGGTGAAGCCGATATGACAACGGTCAGTGGAAAGAAAGCGACGATCCGCTATCAGGGCGGTATTAAAAGTCCTGTTTTCCGGAAGCTGGAAAAGGGCGAACAGCTCTATGTACTGGACGACGGCAGCGGTGATGAATGGGCACAGGTGGTTACCGAAGACGGATATAACGGCTGGGTTTTGAATAAATATCTGGAAGAGCCGTCCACGGTAACGCTGGAAGAACCGGATTTTACAGAGCCGGAGTTCACGAGTATTTCTAAAAATTATAAGATTAACATGGCATGGCATGGTGTTTACAGTGAATCCGCCAATGAGGAACTGGAGCAGATTCTGAAAGAAACGCCGGGGATTAATACGATCAGCCCGAGATGGTTCTATTTCCAGAATACAGACGGGGATCTGATTACCCTTGGAAGCGCCGATTATGTGAAAAAAGCCCATCAGGCCGGTGTGGAAGTCTGGGCCATGTTTTCCAATGAATTTACGAATTTTGATGGTGAGATGACCGATGAGATTCTCAGCTCCAGACAGAAGCGGGAACATGTTCTGGAACAGTTGGGAAAATATATCGACAGCTATGATGTTGATGGCATTAACCTGGATTTCGAGATGATCGGTGAATCCGGTGCAGATAACTATATTCAGTTTGTCCGCGAATTGTCCGATTTGTGCCGCGAAAAGAAAGTTGTATTCTCTATTGATAACTATGTTCCGATGTACTGGATGCATTACAACCATAAAGAAGAGGGAATTTTTGCAGACTACGTCGTGATTATGGGCTATGATGAACATCACAGTACCTCTGAGGTGGCGGGTTCGGTAGCTTCTATGGGATTTGTCCGTCAGGGTATCGAAGATATGCTGTCGATGGTTCCGGCAGAAAAAGTGATTAACGGTATTCCGCTCTTTACCCGTGTCTGGGCGACAGACAGCAATGGTTTGGTGGAATCCTTCAACTCGGGTATGAAGGAGGCCAGAGGTTATCTGGAGAGTCATAATGTAACGCCGGTTTATGATGAAGAAACGGGCCAGAATTACGGTGAATATACGTCCGAAGTCGATGGACGGCGGTATCAGATATGGCTTGAGGATGAAACATCTATCAAAGCACGTATGGAAATGATTCAGGAATATGATCTGGCGGGTGTGTCCAGTTGGAGCATCGGCTGGGAAAGCGGTCCTGAAATCTGGGAATTAATTGCAAGTTATATGAAGTAAAGTTTAACCCCCGATGCTGCCGGAAAAAGCTGTGAGAAAGCTTTTCCGGCAGCACCGGGGGTTTTTTATTGTATGCGAAGACAGGCGGGCGCCTCTTAGAATTCTTCATCTTCATTTTTATCTGCAGGGTAAAGGTGTTCATAAAGAGCAGTTTCGTCGGCATCCGGATATTGTTGAATCATATCTGCAATTGCAGCCACCGTTTCGGCAGGTTCATCCAGAAGTTCGGAGATATCTTTCAGAGACATTCCTTTTTTCAGCAGGTTATTTATGACTTTAATACAATTTTTGGTTTTGCCCTGAAATTCCCCTTTTTGCAGACCGATTTTTTCGGAGTATTCACGAAGAATTCGGTCGTGATTTTCCTGGTCAAAGGTTGATAATACCATACTGGTCACCTCCGCACGATGCTTTACCAGAAAATCTTCAAGAATATGCTGAGAGATACATTCGCTTATGGTTTTTTGAGCGGATATTTCTACCGACAGACCTTTTTTGAGAAAAGACCTCATCTTGTTTACAAACAGAGCATATTCCTTCAGCTTTCGGCAATGCTTCATGATTTTTTGATTTTTTCCATAATTAATGTTCAGAAGGACAGCCTTACATTCCAGGCAGGGTGTTTTTTCCGGATATTTCTTAAATGCCTGGGTTAAACATAATGTTTGTCGTTCCGGTGCTGCCGTGGTTCCATTATAAAAAACGATATACTGAGGAAAAGGCAATTCCTGAAGTACACGGCTGTCACTGAAAATCATCCGAAAAAGACAGTCCTTGTAGGAACGGTTAACATGGAAATTTTGAATTTCATTGTTACATAAAATCGGGTTACCTGTCACGTATACCCACCTCCATTATAGAATTTTTTCATTTGGAATTCAATCCAAAGCTTATAAAAATAAAATTGGTGAAAATTCTGCGGAAATCGCAAAGATAAAATAAAGGACAGGTATAGATTACTACAAAAACGAAGAGCCATCAATCATAATCCATCGACAAATTATCTATCCCATTCCAAACAAAAGCCCGGGAGTTCATTTCAGAAAGCTTTTTGCAGCTTTCTGAAATGAACTCCCGGGCAGGTTTTATTCGTGTCTCAATGCGTCGATCGGATTAAGATTTGCCGCTTTGATGGACGGCAGAAGTCCGAAGAGGATACCGATGACCATGGAGAAGATCACGGAAAATAGGATGGCCGGAACGCTGATCGCAGACGGCGTCTGGGAAACCTTTGAGATGACCTGGGCCATGATGATGCCGGCCAGGACGCCGATGATGCCGCCGAGGCTGGTCAGCACAGCGGCTTCGGTCAGAAACTGGGCTAAAATCCGGCGCTTTCTTGCACCGATCGCCTTTTTCAGGCCGATTTCCCGGGTACGTTCGGTAACGGAAACGAGCATAATGTTCATAACGCCGATGCCGCCGACAAGGAGGGAGATGCTGGCGATCCAGATGAGCTGCTGGTTTGTCGCAGCGCTCAGATCCTGAAGGTTTTTGGCCTGTTCCAGAAGGTCCGAAGCCTTGTATTTAATATCGGCCGAGGTGACCGATGTATTCAGAAGATCTGCACACTTCCGTCCGGCAGCGCTCATTTCATCGGTACTTTTTGCCCGGATAATAAGGTTCTGCGGTTCGTCATAGTTATAGATGATCGGCCAGGAGGCATTCGGGATAAAAAGGATGCCTCCGCTGGAAGCGTTCATGTAATTCATATAGTCTTCCATGGAATTAATGACCGGTTTGAAGGTATTGGTTTTCTGGCAGATGCCGACGACGGTAAAAAGTTCGCCTTTAATCTCAATGGTTTTGTTGAGCGGATCTGTTCCGGAAAAGAGGGACTTGGCTGCGTCCGAGTCCAGAATGGCAACCTTGCGGAAGTTTTTGTAATCACTGTCTGTAAATCCGCGGCCCTTCTGCATCTGATAACCGCAGGTGGAAAAATACCGGTGGTCGATACCGTAAATTTTTCCGCCGTTAAACGCCGTATTATTATAGTAAATGCCTTCTGCGTAATTTCTGGCGACATAGAGGGAGGCGCTGTCAACGCCTTCGACTTCGAGAAGGCTGTCGAGAGTATCGCTGCCGATAACGGGGACGCCCTGAGGCAGACCGTTATAAGTGGCGTCATATTCCCAGTCATTCTGATAGAGTTTGATTTCGACGGTATTATTTCCCGAGCCGACCAGGTTCTGTTTAATCTGCTCATTGGTTCCCTTGATGGTAGATACGATCGAAATAATTGCGGCGATACCGATGATGATACCGAGCATGGTTAAAAAAGAACGCATTTTGTGGGACCAGATGCCCTGGAAGGAAAGTCGTATATTTTCAAGCATAATCCGGGCCTCCTTTAATACATGGCAGGGGAATCGGTTTCTTTGGTTTTAACCCCTTCTTTGACGGCTTTTCCATAAGGAAAGGCAATCAGATCTTCAGCGGTCAGTCCGGAACGGATTTCCTGGTAGTAGCCGTACAGTGTTGCGCCCGCATCAATGACCTGCTTTTTCAGACGGCCTTTTTCGTCGGCAATAAATACATAGTATTCACCATTGTCCTCACGGACATAGGCCTTTGGAATATAAAGGGCCTGGCTGGAAAGGCCGGCGTCGGCCGTGATGCTCACATTTACGGGCTGGTTATTTTTAAATCCGCCGGCATCGGTGAGAACCGCTGTGAAAGGATAGTTGGACGTATTCGGGTTTGTACCGTAAGCCTGGGCATTGTCCGAAACCGGATAATCCGAGACGGAGGTGACTTCGGCCTCTGTCATCATGCCCGTTTCCATATTTGTAACGCTTACCTTCTGACCGATACGAAGCTCGTCACGGCGGAGTTCATTGATCGTGCCCTTCAGGTAAAAGCCGTCCTGACTGGTGACGGTGATAAAAGGAAGGGAAAAATCCATGCCCGATTCCGGGCTGCCGACAGCTTTAACTTCACCGTTGACTGTGCTGAGGATGGTTCCGTCGGAAACGTCCTTACGCATTTTTTCATACTTCAACACCGCTTCTTTGCGGTCGATCCCCAGCGTTTTCTGCTGTTTTTCCTTTTCCTTTAACTGTTTATCTCTTTCTTCGGCAGTGATGCCGTTAAAAGGATTGATGGTATTCTCAGATTCCGGAGCGGTTTCCGATATGGACACATCATAGGTGTTCATAAAGGTATCCAGTGTCATTTCATAAAAATCTGCGGGAATCTGATAGGTATAACCGTCCAGATAAATGCGGCGGCCGATGGATGGAATCTGGAGAAAGACGACAATCGGTTCGCCGTTTTTCCGTCCGGTTTCCATATCGATACCGATGATGCGGTAAAGGAATTCCGGAGTGATGATCGTTTCCGGAGAACATTTCACCGTGTAAACATTTTTCATGCCGTCCTTAAGAAAGAGAACGGTTCGCTGGTCCAGACGGGCCACGATGGCATCCGGGTCTGCGCCGCCTTTATTGGGCGAGGATACGATCTGAGGCGTGTTCGGTTTCATCAGGATATCCACATCTCCGGCGCCGGGCTGCCGGACGGCAGCGTCTTTAAGAAGCCGGATATCCCGGTCCACCGCAGCAATCTGAATGTCTATCGTATCAATGGCGAGGGCCTGCATTTCCAGGTCCAGAGCAGCCAGGGTATTGTCAAGCTTCATCAGAGGCGTCCCTACGGAGACAACGTCCCCTTCTTTAACGAGAATTTCCTGAATGACCTGTTCTTCGGTCACATAAACGTCCTGTGTCATATCGGTGGTTACGAAGCCGGAGGAAGCATTTTCCTCACCCCAGTAGGGAATGGACAAAATAGAAACAGGAGTGACTTCGACCTGCGTATTGGCATTTTTATAAATACGGTAGCCGCCGATACCGGCTGCCGCCACGGCAAGGGCGGCAGCGGCGCTAATCGCGGCAATCAGAGGTTTCTTCAGTTTCATCTTTTTCGGCCTCCTTTTCTGTCAGAATACCATCACGGATGATGGCCTGCCGTCTGGCATGGGATGCAATGTCTGCATCATGGGTAATCATAATAATCGTAATGCCTTCGTCATTCAGTTTTTGGAAAAGATCCATTACCTGTTCGCCGGAGGCGCTGTCCAGAGCGCCGGTCGGTTCATCGGCAAGAAGAATTTTCGGATGGTTGACGATAGCACGGGCAATGGCAACACGCTGCTGCTGTCCGCCGGAAAGCTGTGTGGGACGGAAATGGAGACGATCGCCGAGGCCTACCCGTTCCAGGGCTTCTGTGGCCAGCGCAATACGCTCCTTTTTGGAAACGCCGGCGTAGATCAGCGGCAGATAAACATTTTCAAGGGCGGTCTGCTTTGGCAGCAGGTGAAAGCTCTGGAAAACGAAACCGATATTGTAAAGCCGCGTGTCGGAAAGCTCATTATCGGAATAGGAGAGAACGTCCTCCCCGTTCAGATGATAAGTGCCGGAAGTGGGTTTGTCCAGACAGCCGATAATATTCATCAGCGTTGTTTTGCCGGAACCGGAGGGGCCCATGACCGCCAGATATTCCCCTTCCGCCACGGCGAGGGAAATGTCCTTCAGAATGTGAACCTCCATGCTTCCCTGCATATAGTCTTTATAAATGTGTTCTAATTCAAGAATCATTGAACGACCTCCTCCGCAGCGGCATTTCCCTCAGGCATATCGGTGGTCATGCCGCCGTTTACAGGCATATTTTTGGTACATGGCATACCCTCCTTCAGGTGTTCTTCCGGAAAGGCAATATAATCCTCGGCGGTCAGGCCGGAAGTGATTTCATATTCATCCATCGCTTCATCGTGTTCTCCGGTCGTGATCTTCCGTTTTTCCAGCCGGTCATTTTTTCCGGCAGCCCAGACATAGGCATCATTTCCGTCAATGACGAGATAGAAGGCAGAGAGCCACAGTCCTTCTTTGACTTTGGTCTGGCCGAGGTCCGGTTCCATGAAAACGTGCTGCCCCAGCATCAGCGGCGCCCCGTCTGTAATTTCCACATAAAAATTATAGGAAGACGATGTGGTCGATGTATCATAGCTGCTCATCATATAGGAATTGTTGTTCGAATTCACCGGATTTTCAATATCAATTTCGGTGACGGTGCCGTTCCAGACAATAGTTTCGTCAATCCGTGAGTGGATGAGCATCGGCTGTCCGGGGGTGATGGAAGCAATATTCTGTTCGTTCAGCGTACCCTTGATCCGGTATTCTTTATTGGAAAGAATCGTCATATAGGCGGAATCATCGCCGGAACCGTAGATATTCGGATTTGAACCGTCGTTGATGCTTTTGACAACGCCGTCAATTTCGCTGTGAATGGTGGCATTTTCAAGAGATTTACGGATCTGCTCGACTTCAACGGTTTTACTTTTCTGGTTATATTCGGCTCTTTTAACATCGTTCTGGGCGGTGAGAATCTGAGTCGTATAGGAAAAGACTTCACTTTCCGGAGCCTGTTCTTTTTCCTTTTTCAGGGTTTCAATCTGTTCATACAGGGTGGATATTTCATTGGCAATCCGTTCCAGTTCCAGTTCCGCTTCGCTCAGCTTCATCTGAGTTTCATCGGTATCATAGGAAAATAATTCGGTGCCCTTTTTGACCGTATCGCCTTCCTTCACAAAGACTTCTTTAATTTTACGGTCGGAGGCTTTCTGGATTTTAATCGTTTGCTGAGGTTCGACGATGCCGGCAAAACGATTGACGGTTCCGGAAAGGTTTCCGGTGAGCTGGGCCACAGAGGTTGTGTAGGCTGCACCGGCTTCGGATGCGTCTCCGGGTTTTCTCAGGAAGAAGAACCAGACGGCGATCAAAACTGCCAGAATGACGGCGGCTCCGGCGCCGATGAAGATGCGTTTTTTCTTTTTGCTCATATACTGTCCTCCAAAATCAAATTAATAATAAAAGTATACCATAAAAGCACAGGGGAATATAGGGAGGTGGCGCAATCTTCGCAATATTAAGATTTACTTAAGAAATCCAAATTTATTGATATTGTGGAGTTGACAGTGGAAAAAATATATACTATGATGATTAAGTATATAAAAACGAAGATGGAGACAGTAGCCTTGTGGGAAGTTTTCAGAGAGTCCGGGACGGTGGAAGCCGGATATCAGTAGCACGAAGTCGAAAATCACTCCGGAGTTGTGAACCGAAAACGGGTTTTTCGTGAGTAAGGGAGCCGGCATCCTGCCGTTACCGGGAGAGCATATGTTGGTATGCTGCATAAGGTGGTTTAATGATTGTTTTCGGGCTTTCATCCTTTGCGGTGAAAGTCCGTTTCTTATTTATGATAAAAGAATGGAGGAATTATTGTGTACGACAAAGTTTCTACGAATATGAATTTTGTGGAAAGAGAAAAAAACATTGAGAAATTCTGGGAAGAAAAGGATATTTTCAAAAAGAGTATTGATGCCCGGAAAAAAGCGCCGGAATATACCTTTTATGACGGACCGCCGACAGCCAACGGCAAACCCCACATCGGTCATGTACTGACCCGTGTAATCAAAGATATGATTCCGCGTTACCGTACAATGAAAGGATACAAGGTTCCGAGAAAGGCCGGATGGGATACCCACGGACTTCCGGTAGAACTGGAAGTTGAAAAGATGCTCGGTCTGGATGGAAAAGACCAGATTGAAGCCTATGGCCTGATTCCGTTTATTGATAAATGTAAAGAAAGTGTCTGGAAGTATAAAGGAATGTGGGAAGATTTTTCCGGTACCGTTGGCTTCTGGGCAGACATGGAACATCCATATGTCACATATAATGACGATTATATTGAATCCGAGTGGTGGGCATTAAAGAAAATCTGGGAAAAGAGCCTTTTGTACAAGGGCTTTAAAGTTGTCCCTTACTGCCCGCGCTGCGGAACGCCGCTGTCCGCTCAGGAAGTGGCCCAGGGCTACAAAGATGTGAAGGAACGTTCCGCGATCGTGCGTTTTAAAGTGGTTGATGAGGACGCTTATATTCTGGCATGGACAACAACACCATGGACGCTGCCGTCCAATGTGGCGCTCTGTGTGAATGCGGACGAGGATTATGTGAAAGTGAAGGCAGCGGACGGCTATACCTACTATATGGCAGAAGCGCTTCTTGACACGGTTCTCGGAAAACTGAAAACCGAAGATGCGCCGGCTTATGAAGTTCTGGAACGCTTTAAAGGAAAAGCGCTGGAATACAAGGAATACGAACCTCTCTATGAAGCCGCAGCAAAAATTGCCGAAAAGCAGAAAAAGAAAGCCTTTTATGTATTATGCGACGAATATGTAACGCTGACCGATGGTACCGGCGTTGTTCACCAGGCTCCGGCATTTGGTGAAGACGATGCCCGTGTCGGCCGTAAATACGACATGCCTTTTGTACAGCTTGTGGATGCCAAAGGAAATATGTCCGAAGATGCGCCTTTTGCAGGGACCTTTGTGAAAAAGGCAGACCCGCTGATTCTTGATGACTTAAAGAGCCGCGGCCTGTTATATGATGCGCCGAAATTTGAACACAGCTATCCACACTGCTGGCGCTGCGATACACCGCTGATCTATTATGCAAGAGAATCCTGGTTCATCAAAATGACAGAGGTGAAGGATGATCTGATCCGCAATAACAATACGATCAACTGGATTCCGGAAAGTATCGGTAAAGGCCGTTTCGGCGACTGGCTGGAAAATGTTCAGGACTGGGGCATCAGCCGTAACCGTTACTGGGGTACGCCGCTGAATATCTGGGAATGTGAATGTGGCCATCAGCATGCTGTCGGAAGCCGTCAGGAACTGGTGGAAATGAGCGGTAATCCGGAGGCGGCCAATGTTGAACTGCATCGTCCGTATATCGATGAAATCACAGTGACCTGTCCGAAATGCGGCAAGCCGATGAAACGTGTGCCGGAAGTGATTGACTGCTGGTTTGACTCCGGCTCCATGCCGTTTGCACAGCATCACTATCCGTTTGAAAATGAAGAAGTCTTTAAGGCTCAGTTCCCGGCAGACTTTATTTCCGAGGCGGTAGATCAGACCCGTGGCTGGTTCTATTCCCTGCTGGCGATTTCAACATTGCTTTTCAATGAAGCGCCTTATAAAAATGTTATCGTTCTCGGACATGTCCAGGATGAAAATGGCCAGAAGATGAGTAAGTCCAAAGGAAATGCGGTGGATCCTTTTGACGCTCTGGAGACCTACGGCGCCGATGCGATCCGCTGGTATTTCTATGTAAACTCCGCACCATGGCTGCCAAACCGTTTCCATGGCAAAGCCGTTATGGAAGGCCAGCGTAAATTCATGGGTACATTATGGAATACCTACGCATTTTTTGTTCTGTATGCGAATATTGATGCATTTAATCCGTCAGACTATGCATTGGAATATGATAAATTATCCGTTATGGATAAATGGCTGCTGTCCAAACTGAATACACTGGTTAAGACAGTGGATGCCGATCTGGGAAGCTACAAGATTCCGGAAGCTGCCCGCGCACTTCAGGAATTCGTTGATGATATGAGTAACTGGTATGTCCGCCGGAGCCGTGAACGTTTCTGGGCAAAGGATATGCCGCAGGATAAGATCAATGCTTATATGACACTGTATACGGCCCTTGTGACGGTAGCAAAAACCGCAGCGCCGATGGTTCCGTTTATGACCGAAGATATTTACCAGAATCTGGTCCGCAATGTTGACGCATCGGCTCCGGAAAGTATTCATCTCTGCGACTTCCCGGAAGTCAACGAAGCATTGATTGACCGGGAGCTGGAAGCGAATATGGAACTGGTGCTTCAGATCGTTGTTGCCGGCCGTGCGTGCCGTAACACAGCAAACATCAAGAACCGCCAGCCAATCGGTAGAATGTATGTCAAAGCCGATTTTGAACTGCCGGAATTCTATCAGGAAATCGTGGAAGATGAGCTGAATGTCAAGACGATGGAATTTGCCAAAGATGTCAGCGCATTTACATCTTACACATTCAAACCGCAGCTTCGCACCGTTGGACCGAAATACGGCAAACTGCTCGGCGGCATCAAACAGGCCCTTGGCAGCATCGACGGAAATAAAGCGATGGCTGAATTAAAAGAAACCGGTCTGCTGACACTGGATATCAACGGTGAAAAAGTCGAACTGGCAGAGGAAGATTTACTCATCGACTCTGCACAGACAGAAGGCTATGTTGCCGTAACCGATAAAAATGTCACGGTTGTTCTGGATACAAAGCTGACGGATGAACTGATTGAGGAAGGTTTTGTACGTGAAATCATTTCCAAGGTACAGACAATGCGTAAAGAAGCGGATTTTGAAGTTACAGACCATATTGTCCTTTATATGGAAGGAAATGATAAACTGAAAGCAATTGCCGAAAAGAACAGTGAGGACATTAAAAAAGATGTTCTGGCAGAAAATATTATTTTTGACAGTTGCGACGGTTATGTCAAAGAATGGAACATCAATGGTGAAGCAGTGACCATGGGTGTTAAAAAAGCCTGAACCTGTTCAACGAAATGGAGGGAGCTGGATTGGAAATGAACCATGAAACATTCGCAATAAACCCGACATCTGAAGGATTTGACCGAGAAGCATTTAAAAAAGAAATTTTATCAAACTTAAAAGTGCTGTATCGTAAAACACTGGATACAGCGGCAAAACAGGAGGTTTTTCAGGCAGTGTCTCTGGCAGTCAAGGATTTGATCGTTGACCGCTGGATCGCTACCCAGAAAGCTTATCAGAAAAAAGACCCGAAATTTGTTTACTATCTTTCGATGGAATTCCTCATGGGCAGAGCCCTGGGAAATAATCTGATCAATCTCTGCTGCTACAAAGAGGTAGCGGAGGTTCTTAATGAGATGGGACTGGATATAAATGTCATTGAAGACCAGGAGCCGGATGCGGCTCTTGGTAATGGCGGCCTCGGCCGTCTGGCAGCCTGCTTTATCGAGTCCCTGTCCACGCTGAACTATCCGGTTTACGGCTGTGGTATCCGCTATAAATACGGAATGTTCAAACAGGAGATCCGGGACGGTTATCAGGTGGAAGTACCGGATAACTGGCTGGAAAACGGCAATCCTTTTGAAATGAAACGGCCGGAATATGTGCAGACCGTGAAATTTGGCGGCTATGTGCGTATCGAATGGGATAATGAGCGTCAGAGAAACCGTTTTATTCATGATGGCTATGATGCGGTGCATGCGATTCCGTATGATATTCCGGTGGTGGGCTACGGCAATAATATGGTCAATGCCCTGAGAATCTGGGATGCCCAGCCGGTTCAGGAATTTAACCTGGCATCCTTTGACAAGGGAGATTATCTTCAGGCCGTAGAACAGGAAAACCTCGCCAAAAATATTGTGGAGGTCCTTTATCCGAACGATAATCATTACAGCGGTAAAGAACTTCGTCTGAAACAGCAGTATTTCTTTGTATCCGCAAGTGTACAGCTTGCCATTCAGAAATACAAGGAGACACATTCCGACCTGCATAAGCTGCCGGAAAAAGTCTGCTTCCAGTTAAATGATACCCATCCAACAGTGACCGTACCGGAACTGATGCGGATCCTTCTGGATGAAGAAGGCATGGAGTGGGATGAAGCCTGGGAAATCACAACAAAATGCTGTGCATATACGAACCATACCATTATGGCAGAGGCTCTGGAAAAGTGGCCGGTGGATTTATTTATGCGTCTGCTTCCGAGAATTTATCAGATTGTTCAGGAGATTAACCGCCGTTTCCTCATTCAGGTGGAAGAGAAGTATCCGAATCAGTATAATAAGATTCGGAGTATGGCGATTCTTTATGAGGGTCAGGTACGCATGGCCAATATGGCGATTGTTGCCGGATTTTCTGTCAACGGCGTAGCCCGTCTGCACACAGAGATTCTGAAAAAACGGGAGTTGAGAGATTTCTACGAAATGATGCCGGAGAAGTTCAATAATAAGACCAATGGTATTACGCAGAGACGTTTTCTGCTTCACGGAAATCCGCTGCTGGCTCAGTGGGTCAGCGAAAAGATTGGAACCGATGCGTGGATCACGGATTTATCTTTCATTAAGAATCTGGAGAAATATGCGGATGATCCGAAGGCCCAGAAGGAATTTATGGATATTAAATACCGCAATAAATTGCGCCTTGCCGAATATGTGAAAGCGCATAATCATATTGATATTGACCCGAATTCTATTTTTGATGTTCAGGTTAAACGGTTACATGAATATAAACGCCAGTTATTGAATATTCTGCATGTGATGTATTTATATAATCAGTTAAAGGCCAATCCGAATATGGATTTCTATCCGACCACATTTATTTTCGGCGCCAAGGCGGCAGCCGGATATAAGCGGGCAAAGGAAACAATTAAACTGATTAATTCCGTAGCGGATACGATCAATAACGATCCGTCGATCAACAGTAAGATTAAAGTCGTATTTATTGAGAACTACCGGGTATCCAATGCGGAAATCATTTTTGCGGCCAGCGATGTGTCGGAACAGATTTCCACGGCAAGTAAAGAGGCTTCCGGTACCGGAAATATGAAATTCATGCTGAATGGTGCGGTGACCCTCGGAACGATGGATGGCGCCAATGTGGAAATCGTTGAGGAAGTCGGCTCGGAAAATGCCTTTATTTTTGGAATGTCTTCCGAAGAGGTTATGGCCTATGAAGCCAATGGCGGTTATCATCCGTCAGAAATTTACCATAACGATATGGATATTAAAAAGATTCTGGACCAGTTGGTTGACGGTACATTCAGTCACGGTGACCGGGAGATGTTCCGGGAAATTTATTCCTCCTTCCTTTCACCGTCTTATGGCCGGGCAGACCAGTACTTTATTCTGAAAGACTTCCAGTCTTATGCGGAAGCCCAGGCAAGGGTCAACAAAGCTTATCAGGATAAGAGCCGCTGGGCAAAGATGGCGATACTCAATACAGCTAAATCCGGCAAATTTACATCGGACCGGACCATTGAGGAATATGTAAGAGATATCTGGCATCTTGAAAAGGTTCAGGTAGAATTATAAGCTTATCATAAGAAGTATTCAGCTATTGAACAGAGCGCTTCTGTGCAGATTTCCTGTTTAAAGGGAATTTGCCGGGCGCTCTGTTTTTTATTTTGAATAATTTTGTCGATACTTTTAGATTTTTTTGTGAGCAGATATATGCTATTATGTATTTAAAGATTTCATTTCAGAGCAGTATTCCGCTGCCAAATAAGTATTTCATTGCCGATTGTCTCCGGCATAATCCCTTATTCTATTTTTCTTATATCAAAGACAAAATTCCTGTAAATGAAGAAAATTCAGTTGTATTCCCATTTTTACAAAGCTATAATAAGGAGGATAGCAAATGAAAGATATTGCTTATCAAAATAAAGATATTACGCAGAAATTCTCTGCGGAATTACTAAAGAATAAAAGTCTTGCAGTTTACGGACTTCCGGATATTTACATTAAAGATCTGCTTCCGACAAATCTTCCGGCAGTTGAGGCAAACGAGTTGCGGATGGACAATCTTTTTGTACTCGGTGATGATACACTGGCATTGATAGACTATGAAAGTTCTTTTGGAAAAAAGGATGTCATCAAATATGCAAATTACATTGCCCGTATCCTCAAACGATATGAAAGTGATACAGGAAAAAAATTTCCGTATCTGCAATTGATTAGTCTGCCCCTAACAGTGAAAGGGCGGGAAGAAAAGCGGAAAATGGCAGAAAAATCAGTGATGCTGGCAGATCACATTGCAGATGATGGACAACGGGTCCAGGCACTGGCCGGTGTGCTGACATTTTCAGATAAGGTGATTAACGGGACATTCGCAGAACAAATAAGGAGGTCGATTCGCATGAATAAGGTAGTTAAGCTGATTTATGATGAAGGAGAGACAAAGGGTGAGCTGAAACATGAAATATTTATTGCCCGAAAAAAACTTGCAGAAGGAATGGACAGAGAAGATGTGAAAATGTTTATCAGAGAACTGTTGGAGACAGATGAAGAAAAAACGAATCAGGTGGTTGAAGCGGTGATTGGGCATCCGGAAGCAAGCGATATCGAAATCGCAGATATTCTGTATGAAGCAGGGCGCAGAATATCCCTGGAAGATTAAGGGGCGCTTTAATCTTCCGAAGGAAACCACAGCGTTATTATCAGGGTGTTGTTTTCATAGTCGGCCTCGATTTTTCCGTCCATATCTTCGGTGAGCATCCGGGCGATGGCAAGACCGAGGCCGGTGGCATTTTTACGGTTGTCTACGGTATAGAAGCGGTCAAAGAGATGGGCCGTCTGTATTTTATCCAGCGTGTCCGATGGGTTTTTAAAACGGATGGTTCCATCCGGGGACAGAGAGAGAAAAAAAACGCCGCTGCTGTATTTGATGGCGTTGCTGAGGATGTTGGATAAGATACGGGAAAGGGCCTGAGGGTTCAGTTTCCGGCAGACCGGAGCAAGCGGAAGCTGAATGTCCGGTTCGATGCCGCTGGCTTTAAAAGCGCCGTAATAAGCGGCAATACATTCTTCAAGGGCGCTGTTCAGGCAGACGTTTTCTCGGATATTATAGGGATTATCGGAAAGGATGATGGAATATCGGAATAATTCTTCGGTCAGATCTTTCATTGTCTGAATCCGATTTTCGATAATCCGGAGATATTTCAGAGAAAGCTCCGGCAGATCCTCCTGAGACAGTAAATCCATATAGCCGCAGATTGCAGTCAGAGGTGTGCGAAGGTCGTGTGAAATGTTGGTGATCGCTTCTTTGACCTCGCGGTCGCCGCGGATAAAACGGATGTGTTCTTTACGAAGCAGCTTTAGCTGCCGGTCAATATCGGCAGCTAAGGCTCTTATTTTTTTATCGGAACAGGAAATATCGATGCCGACGTTAGTGTCTTCGCGGAGCCGTTCGGCAAATTCTCTGCGGAGATCTTCAGCAGCCTGCCTCATGGAAATGATTTTCCAGAGGCAGAGCAGCAAAAGACAAACAAGGATGATACATAAGGTGATAAGAGATGTAACCATAGCGGCTCCTTTAACAAATTATTTGATATCTTTGCGGTTAAAAATAAACAGTCCGGCAATGTTGCAAAGCAGTGTAATGACGGCAGAATACAGGGCCAGAAGCCATGGATGGGCGACCTCAGTCCAGGTGAACTGCATACACTGACCTCCCGGAAGAAAATCATAGAAAAACTGGTAAATATCCCGCTCCACACCGGTCAGATACCGGGGGTTGTCAATCATTTGAATCGCCGTTTCTCCCTGATCGCCGGTCACCAGAGCTTCTGTCATTTCCGGCTGGAACAGCGCCTGGGCAATCCATACTCCAATAAAGAGCAGGGCAAAAGCGGCCAGTATACTGATGACCGCCGTGTGGGCCTTGCTGGAACTGAGCATACCGATCAGATTAAAGATGGCCCCATAGGCAGTGCAGAGCAGCAAGCCGTCCAGAAGCAGAAGACGGAGCGTGGATCCGGGCATTTTGAGCTGTCCCATCAAAGGCAGGCCGACGATATCTGTCAAAAACAGTGTGGTAAAACAGATAAAAATGGCGGCAGCGGCGCAGGTAAGAAAACTGGACAGGTAAATCTGATTTCGTGTCCGGCCGATAATTATTTTATTGCGGATTGTTCCGTCGTTATATTCTGTGCCGGTAAACAGGCTGAGGACGATGGATAAAATTACTCCCAGGATGGAGAAACTGGCGAAGAAGACCGAGTCCAGAGGCAGGGATTCATTGTAGCGTACCATATTGGTGTAGGTAGAAATCAGAATCAGTTCACTGTAGGCGAGTAAAGTGAAAGAGCATCCCCAGAAAACCTTGCTTTTTGCCAGGCGGCGGAGATTTGAACGCAGCAGCTTACGCATGACCTTCACCTCCAAGCAGACGGATATAATAGCTTTCGAGGCTTTCATCTTTTTCATAAACTGCCTTAAGACGGCAGTCTCTGGCAGCCAGTTTCATGACAAGCTCCGTGACGTCCGGCTGGCCATAGATGTCGGCGGTATGCTCCGTCAGGATTTTGTATTCAAGGCCTTCTTCATCCAGAATACAGGAAAGGACGCCGGTGTCGGAAACATCTACATGAACACCTTTCCGGCAGGCATTTTCCAGATCCCGGGCGCTGATTTCTTTAATCATATGTCCTTTGTCAATGAACCCATAGTGGGTCGCCAATCTGGAAAGTTCATCCAGAATATGGCTGGAAATGAGAAATGTAATCTGGTGTTCCTGATTCAGCTTCAGTATAAGCTCACGCATTTCAATGATTCCCTGGGGGTCCAGACCATTGACCGGTTCGTCCAGTACGAGAAAGTCCGGATTTCCGGCAAGGGCAACGGCGATGCCGAGGCGCTGGCGCATACCGAGAGAAAAATCCTTTGCCTTTTTCCGGCCGGTCCGTGAAAGGCCAACCAGTTCCAGAAGCTCCCGGATACCGTCAAAGGATGGACGGCCTAAAATCATATATTGGTGCCGGAGATTTTCTTCTGCGGTCATGTTCAGATAAATCGAGGGTGTTTCGACGACGGCTCCCATGCGGCGGCGGGCCTTTGACATATCATCTTTTCCGTACTTACTGCCATAGAGTGTGTATGAACCATCGGTCGGACGCTGGAGTCCGCAGATTAAACGGATAAGCGTTGTTTTTCCGGCACCGTTTTTTCCGACAAAGCCATAAATCGCACCTTTGGGAACGTTCATGGACAGATCGGAAATGGCTTTAAAATGTCCGTAATGTTTGGAAAGCGAGCGGGTTGTTAAAACATATTCCATTGTGTTTGCCTCCTTGGATTTGATAGGGACAGTTTAACAGGCGGCAGTTAAGGCACCGGTAAAGAAAACAGTAAAGAAAGGGTAAAGATTAATTTTCCCGGAGTTTAAATCCGATGCCCCAGACAGCTTCGATATAATCTTTTCCATGAACCGCCCGGAGTTTTCTGCGGAGATTACTGATATGGACTTTGAGGGAACTTTCCATACAGTCCGGCGTATCCCGGCTGATTTTATCGAGCAGGAGAGATTTGGTGATTACCTGTCCGGGATTTTGCATCAGTAATTTCAGAATCGCATATTCGGTTTTGGTCAGGTGGACCGGAATTTCGGATACCCGGACCGTGTGGGAAACGGTATCCAGATGCAGTTCTTCAAAATTCAGCCGCTGTCCCCGGGAATCCGCCGTTTGGCTTCTGAGCTGTACGGCAATCCGGGCCAGAAGTTCTTTGGTATCGAAGGGTTTGGTCAGATAATCGGCAGCGCCGGCCATCAGGACATCGACCTTATTATCGATATCAATTTTAGCGCTGATAACAATGACCGGAATCCCCTGGATTTCGGGAAGAACCGCTTCGCCGGAAAGGCCGGGAAGCATCAGATCCAGAAGAATCAGATCGGGCTGGCGGCCTTTCAGAAGGAGAAGGGCTTCCGTACCCGAATAAGCCCGGATGACGGAATAGCCGTTTCGGTTCAGAAGATCTTCCAGCATATTTCCAATATAAACATCATCGTCAATAATTGCAATCGTATACATCAAATCACCCGCCTACAGGAAAATAATCATGACACAGCCGATAAGTAACAGAAGAAGAACGACAGGAAATATAATCTGTGTCGGCGGTACAAAGCCGGCGCGCTCACCTCTGCGCGTCTGACTTACAGAACGCCATGCCAGAAAAAAGGTCGCGGAGAGCAAAAGAAAGATGATGGATTCGAGCAGCAGAGGTATCTGTTCTGCGGCTACAGGAAATCCGTGAAGCAGCGTAATGCCGACGTAAACCAATCCCATCAGAAGGAAGATTACAGAGGCCGCACGAATCCTTGCAAACCATCGGTTTTCCATTTCAAACATAGATTCCCGGTCGGTATATATTTTGGCATCTTCCGGATCCAGATCCGGTGAATAGGGCCTGCGGAAATAGTGCCAGCCATTAAAAGTGGAGTTGATGTATTCCCAGCCGGCGTCCCGGAAACATTCAATATAGCGGTCCATGTCCGGGATTTTGGTGCAGTAATCCAGTTGATAGATGTAGCGCCGGCTGTGATCCCGACGGAACGTGGAATGAAAACATCCGCCTTTAATCAGTTGAAGTCCGTTTTTTGAGGCTTCGTTCAGGTCATTTTCTTCGCGTTTATATTCCCATACAGCGTAAAATTTGTGGCTATTTAAGGTTTCTTTCATCATCCATTATCCCCTTTCATAATGCTGTCGGCAGTGTCGGAAAGATGCCGGATCCGCTGAACTTCCCGGATCAGAATCTCACGGCCGAAATCTGTGAGTTCATACAGACGTTTGCGTTTATCTTCCGGATGATCGCTGATTGTTTCGCGAATCCAGCCCTTTTTCATCATATTGCCGGTGGCGCCGTACATCGTACCGGAGCCGATTTTTACCCGTCCCCCGGAAAGCCGTTCGGTTTCCTGCATAATTCCGTAACCATGGCTGGCGCCCTGGTACAGACAGAGCAGGATATAAAAATAGCTTTCGGTGAGGGGCTCATTTTTATTTAACATAAAATCACTCCTTTGGTGAATGGTTAGTATGTCGTGATGCGATATATCGTTTATGACTATATCGTATCACGACATATATCGTCTGTCAACATATTTTGCATAAAAAAATACCCATCACAGCTTAAGATTTAAAACAGTGATGGGTATTTTTGAAAATTAAATATGAAGAATGATGCAGGCAATCCGAAAATAAATAATGAGGGAAAGCGCATCAACAATGGTTGTGATAAACGGGCTGGCCATGACGGCCGGATCAAAGCCGAGACGTTTGGCCAGAATCGGCAGAAAGCAGCCGACGATTTTGGCGAAGATGACAGTGACAACCAGGGTGATACAGACAACGGCAGCAATCGGAACAGTGACACGGTCCAGAATGAGCAGCTTGACGAAATTTGCCAGAGCCAGGGTGATGCCGATTAAAAGTCCGACGCGAAGCTCTTTCCATACAATCTTTAAGGTATCGCTGTAGGCGATTTCGTTCAGAGAAAGGCCTCGGATGATGGATACAGAAGCCTGGCTTCCGGCATTTCCGCCGGTGTCCATAAACATCGGAATAAAGGCCGTCAAAACGACGTAGGATGCAAGGGCTGTTTCATAGGCGGAGATGATCTTTCCGGTAAAGGTGGCTGAAATCATCAAAAGCAGTAACCAGGGGATGCGCTTTTTCCATGTTTCGATAACCCCGGTTTTCATGTAAGGTTTATCGGTTGGCGTGATCGCGGCCATCATTTCCATATCTTCAGTGGTTTCCTGCTGTAAAATATCGATAATATCATCGACGGTAATGATGCCGACCAGACGATTTTCACTGTCAACGACCGGAAGGGCGGTGAAATCGTATTTCTGAAAAAGCTGAGCGACTTCTTCCTGGTCCATTTTTGTGTTGACGGAAATAACGTGATCTTCCATAATATTCCGCATGGTTTCCACCGGGTCACTGAGCAGCAGCCGGCGCAGAGACACGGCGCCGACCAGACGGCGGTGGGGACTGAGAATGTAGCAGGTGTTGATCGTCTCTTTGTCAATTCCCTCCTGCCGGATTTTCCGTAAAGACTGATCCACGGTATACCCCTCTTTAAAATCCATGAATTCTACAGTCATAATGCTTCCGGCAGAATCATCCGGGTACTGGAGCAGATGGTTGATGTCTCTACGGGTTTCCGGGTCGGCGGTCGCCAGAAGCTTTTTCACCACATTGGCAGGCATTTCATCGATTAAGTCCGCCGCATCGTCTGCATTCAGGTTGTCCAGAATGAGACCGGCTTCCCGATCGGACAGGTTAATAATAATATCCTGTTCAAGTTCGATGGGGAGATAGGAAAAAGCATCGGCTGCCAGAGCTTTTGGAAGAAAACGGAAAATCCGGGTACGTTCATTTTCAGGAAATTCTTCAATCAATGCAGCGATATCCACCGGATTCATTTCTGCGATTTCGCGGCGGGCTTCAAGGTATTGTTTGTTATCCAATAATTCATTAATCTTATTAAACATCGCAATTCTCCTTTTCGGTATGTAGTTTTTATGGAATTTTTGGGGTCAGGCCCGGGAACGTCGAGAAAATTTTCGATATGCTGTTTCATAAAAACCACCTGCCTTTCGGAAAAAATTGCCGGCAAAAAAATGCCTGACTATCAGTATATCATAAAAACACATATTACACCAAGCATTGTTTTTTGAAGAGGATATGTATATAATGAAAAAATAGGATGTGAGAATATGAAAATACAAAAAGCTTTTTTAAAAAATAGAATGAGCAAAACGCTCTATAATTATCCTCAAAATACGAAAGCCGGGGATAAAGATTTTAAAATTTCATTTTCGGTGAGCGCCCTCGAAGAAGAAAATGCCGAAGAATTTGGCGGAGAAACCCTTTCAAGCTATCATCTGCTTCTGGAAGGCCGGGGGAAATACGATTACCGGGACGGGCGAAGCCTCGAGGCGAAACTTCTGGATATCCATTCCTGTGAGGAGGGGGAGAACCTGAAGGTGACCGGTGAGGGACGCCTCTTTCATATGACGATGGATGGCGGTGTCCGGGGCTTTATCCGGATCTTAAAACCGGAACAGATGCTTTCCATGCGGATCGGTGAGGGCGTTGGTGACTGTGTGATGGCCTTTTTGGGCATCGATGGCGGTTTTCGTCTGGAAGTGGATGGCGAAGCGGTGAACTGCGATCGGGATGAAGCTGTTTTTATTGAGATGAAAAACCGGGAGTTCGGTCAGTTAAAGCTCTGGCCGGAACAGCCGGGAATGACGATTGTTTCAGCAAACAGCGTGATGCTGAGTCCCTATGATTTTGGAAAATATATCGGCGTCCGTTTTCTGGAACGGGGCGACGGCACCTGCAAAGCAAGATTGGATGTGCGGCCGGAACATATGAATCCGATCGGGACGGTCCACGGCGGCTGTCTTTTTACACTGGCGGATGCGGCCTGCGGCATTGCAGCATCGTCGACGGGAGGCATTTGTACAACGGTCAACAGTAATATTCAGTTTTTAAATGCGGCCTTTTATCCGAAGTACCTGACGGCGGAAGTGAAGCCTAAAAAAATCGGACATAAACTTCGAGATTTTCAGGTGGAGATCCGGGATGATAAGGAACGTCTGATCTGTACGGTGGACTTTGTATTTTACAGTTTACAGAAGTAACTTAAGAGAACGTTGAGTTGATAAAGCGATGCCTTTGTGATAAAATAGGGGCATATGTTTTAACATAAAGTATAAGTGCAGAAATGCCATATCGGAGGAAAAAATCATGGACGAATATAGTTTTGTCATAACCACAGATACCTGCTGCGATTTGCCGAAAAGTTATCTTGAGGAGAACGGCGTTGATCTTGTAACATTATATTATAATATGAATGGTGTTGCCTATGGCAATGGCATTGAGATGGACGTCAAAGAATTTTATGATAAGATGCGCGGCGGGGAGATGCCGACAACGATGGCAGCGAATCCGGAAGAACTGCAGGAGATGTTTGAAAAGCATTTGAAAGCGGGAAAAGATGTGCTGCATCTGGCCTTTTCATCCGGACTGAGCAGCAGCTATAATAATGCGGCAGTTGTCGCCAGAGATCTGAATGAAGAGAGCACCGGACATAAAGTGATCGTTATCGATACCCTTGCGGCGTCACTGGGCCAGGGGCTTGTTGTCCATAAAGCGCTGGAACTGAGAAAACAGGGAAAATCCTTCGAAGAGACTGCGGAATGGGTGGAGGCGAATAAGCTTCACTTCTGTCATCAGTTTACGGTAGATGATCTGAATCATCTGTACCGCGGCGGCCGGGTTTCCAAACTGACAGCGATTGCCGGAACATTGATCCAGATCAAGCCGATTCTGCATGTCGATGACGAAGGTAAATTAATCCCTATCGGAAAGACCCGGGGACGTAAGAAATCCCTGCAGGCGCTGGTGGATAACATGGAACGGACGATAGGAAGCTATAGAGATGCCAACGATATTGTCTTCATCAGCCACGGGGATGCGCTGGACGAGGCACAGTATGTGGCGGATCTCGTTAAAGAACGTTTTGGTATCGAGAGCTTTCTGATTAACTATGTCAGTCCGACCATCGGTTCCCATTCCGGTCCGGGAACGATTGCACTGTTTTATCTGGGAGACCGAAGATAACAGCTTTTGATTTTTTGAGCGGATATTCGTAAAAAAGCCGTTTTCTGCAGAAAACTTTGGACAGTTTTCTGTGGAAAACGGCTTTGGTTAGTTATTCGATACCGCGGAGAAAGACCTTCGGAATGTAATCCTGCATCATCGCCTGAATCGCCTGAAGCTCCAGCTTTGAATAGCTGGAAAAAACCGGCATGATCACATCTTCGGAAGCGACATAGGACTGCAGGTAGTAGGCCTGACAGCCTTTGAGCCATTCGGCAATTTCAACCATATCGTCGATGGAATGGAGCTCGCGGACAATGGTTGTCCGGAATTCGTAGTCCAGACCGCTTTCGCGGATCAGGTCGGCGGATAACTTAATCCGGGTGATATCAAAATCCGTTCGACCGACGGTTTTTGCGTATTTACTCTGGCTGTTTTTAATATCCATGGCCACATAGTCGACGAGCCCTTCTTTAAAAATCTGGTCGAGCTGGCCCGGGTCGTAACCGTTGGTGTCCAGTTTGACGAGGTAGCCCATGGATTTTATATCATAGAGGAGTTCCCGGAGATCCGGCTGACACGTTGGCTCACCGCCGGTGATGCATACGCCGTCAAGAACGCCTCTGCGTTTTTCAAGAAATGAATATACCTCTTCCAGAGGAATATTCGGAAGCTGGCCGGCTTTTGTGACAAGAGAACCGTTGTGGCAGAAAGGACATTTAAACTGGCATCCGCCCACAAACAGTGTGGCAGCCACATGTCCGGGATAATCCAATAATGTTGTTTTTGCAAGACCTTTGATTTCCATACCTATACCCTCTCAATAATCCAATAATCTGTTCTTTATTATTTTAGCATAAAACCGGAACCGGTACAATGAAATTAAATTTGAATTTGAATTCTTAAAAAAAGTGTAGTAATATGTTCACTATACATTGTCGGTCGCTCACAGCCTGACGGCGTGGGCCCGGCGTTTTGAAAATGGAGGTTGGAAGGATGGACCGTTTTATGATTCACAACCTGTTTGGCATTGAAGGGTTTAACATTGCCTGGTATGGTGTGATTATTGGTGTTGGCATGGTTCTTGCAGTTTGTGTTGCGGCTTTCCGGGCCAAGCGTGCCGGATATAAAACAGATTTAATTCTCGACTTTGTTTTGTTTGCAGTGCCGATTGCGATTGTCTGTGCCCGGATTTATTATGTGATTTTTGAATGGGATATGTACAGTGACGATCTGATGAAGATCTTTGCGATCCGTGAAGGCGGACTGGCCATTTACGGCGGCGTCATCGGCGGTATTGCGACAGCGGTCGTTTTTTGTAAGATTCAGAAGTTTCCGCTGCTGAAGCTGATGGATTTTGCGATGCCGAGCCTTCTTCTGGGACAGATTATCGGCCGGTGGGGAAATTTCATGAATCAGGAAGCTTTTGGCAACCTGATTACAGATCCGAAGCTTCAGTTCTTCCCTTATGGCGTTTATATTGAAGATCTCGCAGAGTGGCATCAGGCGACATTTTTCTATGAGAGCGCGGCGAATCTGGTGCTGTTTATTATGATGATGATCGTGGCGCGCAGGGCGAAAAAGGATGGATGGATGACGGTGCTGTATCTTGTCGGCTATGGCATCATCCGCTGCTGTATTGAAGGACTTCGGACGGACAGCTTATATCTGATCCCGGGACTCCGCGTGTCCCAGCTTCTGTCTGCGGTGCTGATCGGCATCGGACTCGGCATTGCCTGGGGGATTCGTTCGGGAAGGCTCCGTTCGGCAGCATATAAAGGAAATTATTGTCTGACGAACGGCGGTGGAGAGGATAAATGATGACACAGGATGAAAAATACATGAAAGCGGCCATGAAGCAGGCGAAGAAGGCGGCGGCCATTGAAGAAGTGCCCATCGGCTGTGTCATTGTCTATGAAAATAAGATTATCGGCAGGGGCTATAACAAACGGAATCTGAAAAAAAATACCCTTGCCCATGCGGAAATTATTGCGATGAACAAGGCCAGCAAAGTGATCGGGGACTGGCGCCTGGAGGACTGTACGATGTACGTGACGCTGGAGCCCTGCCCGATGTGTGCCGGAGCGATTGTTCAGGCGAGGATCCCCAAAGTGGTCATCGGTTCCATGAATCCGAAAGCCGGCTGTGCCGGATCTGTACTGAATGTGCTGCAGACCGATGGCTTTAATCATCAGGTGGAAGTTGAGACGGGGGTGCTCGGCGCAGAGTGTTCCGAAATGCTCAGCAGTTTTTTCCGGGAACTCCGGAAAATAAAAAAAGCCCGGAAAAAGCAGGAAGAACAGTCCTTGACAGACAAATAAAAACAGGATATACTGGGTGATATCCGTGCAGCCGGGGAGATAGCGGTGCCTTGTACCTGCAATCCGCTACAGCAGGGGTGATGTCCTGTCTGAGGGCTATATCCTGTGGAGCTGCCCTGTATAAGTGGCGTTGAAGCCTGGGTCTTGCGCAACAGAAACCCATGAACCGTGTCAGGTCAGGAATGGAGCAGCACTAAGTGGGAGCTTTTGTGTGCCGCGAGGGCGCCTGGGCCGAGTTAACTGTACAGGTAACGTCTGTGGGAGTGGTTCGAAGCAGGGCGCACGGATTAAAAAGAAAGTGAGAGGATATTCCGATAGGGATATCCTTTATTTTTTTGCCTTTTATCCGGGCCTTCATGGACAAAGGGACAGAAGTGTATTATCCTGTATACATAGATTTGCATGGAACAGGGGAGGATGAAAATATGTTGAAAAAGATGCAAAAATGTGGATTAGTGGTTGGAATTATGGCGGCATTGTTCATAATGACCGGGTGCGGACAGAAGGCGCCGGAGAAAACAGCGCAGGAATCTGCGGCGGCTGTGGAAACTGCGGCGGAGGAAACTGCGGCGGAGGAAGCGGCGGTTGTCACCGGGGAAGCGGCCTGGGTATTTCGGACGGCGGATGGCATCTATTATTGGAAATATACTGCCGAAAGCTTTGAGGAGACAGCGCTGTTTGCCAATTATAAAGCGGTTCCCGGGGTGAAAAATCAATTCGTTTTCCGCGGGACGGACGGCACGGAAAAGGTACTGTTTGAAGCCGATGGCTATGGCGCCGTGGTTATTGCCGGAGACAGGCTGTTTTATGAGTCGGCGATGGACGAACAAGGCGGCACGGAGATCCGTTCCTGTACCCTGGACGGACAGGACGTTGTCACCCTTGGTGAAGGCGAACTGCTCTTTGGGACCGATGACGGCAAAGCGGTTATATGCGATGTGATGACGCAGATGCGGATTGACCGGATCGAAGCGGCAGACCATACGCGGACGGTACTGGCAGAAGGAGCTGCCTATCTGGATCACAAAGGGGATGTTATTTACTATCAGCCGCAGGAGGCGGATTCCGAAGCGGCCGTTTTAGGTCAGGTGACGCTGTCTCAGATGCAGACAGACGGTTCGGGTCAGAAGAACCTTTATACAACGGCGCCGGATTTATATGAAGATACAATGCAGGGCGCTGCAGAGATTGCACGCCTCATTGTCCGGGAAGATAAGATTTACTTTTCATATGGAAGTATTGCCGGATCCGGTATGTTTTTCCAGGGAGGAAAAGTCGTAAAAATGGATTTAGACGGGAATCATGCAGAAGTGGCAGCCGGAAATGAAGCCCTTGTGAATTCGATCTTCTCTGTCAATGAAGACGGCAGCGTCCGCAGTGAATTCCCTGAATTTGAGGAAATGCTTTTTACCCGGATGCAGAAAACATTTTCGGTGGATGGCATGATGTATATGTTTAACAAAGCCACGGGGGCGCCGGAAGAAATTCTGACACCGGAAGATTATGGGTCTGTAGGAGATGGCTTATGTAATTACTGTGAAGATACCTGTCTGCAGATCGATCCGCTGGAGGTATCTGAAGGCAGCGCCTATTACCTGGCGACCTACGGAACGAAGGATCCGGAAGGAAATATGGGCTGGCGTACGTCCTATCGGCGTGAGAATGGCGCTTTGCTGGAAAAAAATATGGAGACGGGGGCAGTGACAACTCTGTTTACATATTAAACAAGGTTATTGCAATTCTGCACTTCATCATTTATTATATAAGATGGATTTTGTCGTAGATTCAGGCATCAAAGAAAGGAAGGCCTTTTATGAGAAGAATTGGTATGTTAACCAGCGGCGGCGACTGCCAGGCGCTGAATGCCACAATGCGTGGCGTTGGAAAAGTTCTTTATAATAAATTAGATGAAGTCGAAATTCTCGGATTCAGAGACGGCTATCGCGGATTGATCCAAAACGATTACCGGGTTATGCGTCCATCGGATTTTTCAGGAATCCTGACGATGGGCGGAACCATTCTCGGTTCCTCGCGTCAGCCTTTTAAAAAAATGCGTATTATTGAAAGTGATGGCATCGATAAGGTTGCGGCCATGAAAAAGACTTACCGGGAACTCGGGCTGGAGTGTCTGGTCGTTCTGGGCGGCAACGGTTCACAGAAAACAGCGAATCTCCTGCGGGAAGAGGGACTGAATATCGTATCGCTTCCGAAAACCATTGATAATGATATTTTTGGCACGGATATGACCTTTGGTTTCCAGAGCGCTGTGGATATTGCGACCAATGCCATTGACTGTATCCATACAACAGCGGCTTCCCACGGAAGAGTGTTTATTGTGGAAGTTATGGGACATAAAGTCGGATGGCTGACCCTTCATGCAGGGATTGCCGGAGGGGCGGATATTATTCTGCTTCCGGAGATTCCTTATGATCTGGACTGTGTTCTCGCAGCCATTGAGCGGCGGCATAAAGCGGGAAAACGTTTTTCCATTCTGGCAGTGGCAGAGGGGGCCATGTCGAAAGAAGATGCCATGCTCAGCAAAAAAGAATATAACAAAAAGAAACTGGAAAGCCCTTACCCGTCGGTTTCCTATCAGCTCGGCGCACAGATTGAGGCGGCAATCGGCAGGGAAATCCGGATTACAGTACCGGGACACACCCAGAGAGGCGGCAGCCCGGATGCCTATGACCGTTTTATATCATCCAGACTCGGTGCGGCGGCAGGCCGCCTGATCGTAGAGCGGAAGTACGGACGAATGGTTGCCTTTGACGGCTTTGAAGTTGTTTCGGTGCCTCTGGGCGAAGTGGCAGGAAAATTAAAATATATCGATCCGGAAGGCGCGGCGATCCGTGAGGCCAAAGACATGGGTATCTGCTTCGGCGATGAATAAAAGATAAATGAGGAGTGAAAAGCGTGTCTTATCAGGCTCTTTACCGAAAATGGCGTCCTCAGACCTTTGAAGATGTCAAGGGTCAGGAACATATTGTAACAACGTTAAAAAATCAAATACGGCTTGGAAGAGTCGGACATGCCTATCTGTTCTGCGGTACCCGGGGTACCGGAAAAACATCGGTGGCGAAAATATTTGCAAAAGCTGTGAACTGTCTTCAGCCGGTGGACGGAAGTCCCTGTGGCGAATGTGCCATGTGCCGGGCGATTCAGAGCCAGACATTGATGAATGTGATCGAGATTGACGCAGCTTCGAACAACGGCATTGACAACATCCGGGAAATCCGTGACGAGGTGGAATATTCACCGACGGAAGGCCGTTATAAAGTATATATTATTGATGAAGTGCATATGCTGTCTATCGGCGCTTTTAATGCGCTTTTAAAAACGCTGGAGGAACCGCCGGAATATGTCATTTTCATTCTGGCGACGACGGAGGCCCATAAGATTCCGGTGACGATTCTGTCCCGGTGCCAGCGGTATGATTTCCGGAGAATTACGGTAGATACCATTACGGGGCGTCTGACGGAGCTTGCGGAGAAGGAAAATCTCGATGTGGAAGAAAAAGCGCTGCGCTATATTGCCAGAGCGGCGGACGGTTCGATGCGTGATGCATTGAGCCTTCTCGATCAGTGTATTGCTTTTTATCTGAACGAACGGCTGACCTACGATCATGTGCTGGATATTCTCGGGGCTGTGGATACAACGGTGTTCAGCCGGCTCCTTCGCAGCGTGCTGGATCAGGATATCGCAGGGGCGCTGAAGCTGATTGAAGATGTGGTTGTTCAGGGACGGGAGCTGGGACAGTTTGTTACGGATTTCACCTGGTATCTTCGGAATCTGATGCTTGTGCAGAGCTCGGATCAACTGGAGGATATTCTGGATATGTCCACGGAAAATCTGGCAGCCCTGAAAGAAGAGGCGGCCCGGATCAAACAGGCTGTGCTGATGCGCTATATCCGTATTTTTTCAGAGCTGACGAATCAACTGCGCTATTCGACGCAGAAGCGGGTGCTGATTGAACTGGCTGTGGTGAAGCTGTGCAGGCCTCAGATGGAAAATAATTATGAATCGATTCTGAACCGGCTGGCAGTTCTTGAGGATAAGATTGAAAACGGCATGACATTTGCGCCGGAACGTCCGGTCAGACAGGCGGCCGTAACGGAGGCTGTCAAAGCGGAAGAGGCGTCTGCCCTTCCTCCGGCTCAGGCCAGGGATGTGGAAGCGGTCGTCGGACAGTGGGGAAAGATAACCAGCGGTCTGGAGGCGAGCATGATGATTATGCTGAAGCCGGCGCTGGTCAGTGCGGGGCCGGATAATCAGATCATTCTCGGCTTCCGTCAGGAGATGAATAAAGCGTATTTTGATGAAGAAAGTCACAGAGCGGCTGTGGAGGCATCCGTCAGCGAGCATATCGGCAAGGCTATACGCATTGTTACGAAGCTGCTGGATTCGGGGAAAAGCGAAGAGACATTATTTATAAATCCGAATAAAATACGGTTGGAACATGTAGAATTTATTGATGAAGACCAATTTTAACGGCCTTCAGAGTAAACATATATAAGGAGGAATATAAAATGGCAAAAAGAGGTGGATTTCCGGGAGGAATGCCTGGAAATATGAATAATTTAATGAAACAGGCACAGAAGATGCAGAAACAGATGGAGGAAGCGACACGGGCTCTGGAGGAGACCGAGGCGGAAGCGACTTCCGGCGGCGGCGCTGTGACCGTTAAAGTTTCCGGCAAAAAAGAGATTCTTTCGATAAAAATCGAGGAAGAAGTTGTGGATCCGGAGGATATCGAAATGCTGGAAGATCTGATCGTGGCTGCGACAAATGAAGCGCTGCGTAAAATCGATGAAATTTCCCAGGCATCCATGTCCAAGGTGACCGGAGGTCTTGGCGGATTTGGAGGTTTTGGTTTCTAATGAGCTATTACAGCAGTCAGATCAGCCGTCTGATTGAAGAATTGTCCAAATTACCGGGAATCGGTTCAAAGTCGGCCCAGCGTCTGGCTTTTCATATCATCAATATGCCGAAGGACCAGGTAAAGGGACTGGCGTCGTCGATTGTGGATGCCAGGGAAAATATTCAGTACTGTAAGCAGTGTTATAATCTGACGGACAGTGAATTATGCCCGGTGTGCCGCAATGAAAAGCGCAATAAAAAAGTGATTATGGTTGTGGAAACACCGAGGGATCTGGCGGCCTATGAAAAGACGGGAAAATACGAAGGGGTTTACCACGTGCTTCACGGGGCTATTTCCCCGATGCTCGGCATCGGGCCGAATGATATCCGTTTGAAAGAGCTGATGCTCCGCCTTCAGGGAGATGTGGATGAAGTAATCATTGCCACAAACTCCAGTCTTGAAGGGGAGACAACCGCCATGTACATCAGTAAGCTGATTAAGCCGACTGGCATCAAAGTCAGCCGCATCGCCAGCGGTGTTCCTGTGGGCGGTGACTTAGAGTATATTGACGAAGTCACCCTGCTCCGGGCGCTGGAAGGCCGGGTAGAGCTTTAAAATCCCCTGGCTGATGCATTTGCCGAAAACGGCCATCTGCCGGCCGGCTTTCGGGTCAAAAATATCCTGAAAGACACCGGTGATCTGTAAATCTCCGATGGGCGGCAGCTTTTTGCCGACACCCTTTCCGGGGCGCAGGGGCCCTTTTTTCAAAAGTATATAACCGGACTGGGAAATGTTTCCCAGAGCAGCATCAATGGCTATGATAAATGGCCGCTGATGCTGTTTTTTTATTTCATGACAGCTCCGGTTAAAATTCAGTGCGTGAATCGGGGCGTCCAGTGTTCCGTAGACCTGCCCCGGAAGGTATTCGGACAGGATCGTTCCGATGACCGGGCCGAGACAATCGCCGATGATCGCCGGGGTACCGATACAGATATATACCGGAGTCCCGTTTTTTTTATTGGTCATCTGAATCAGCCGGTTCAGATGACTGTGGAAAATCGAAGCGGCATCCGGATAGTCCGGGTGTATCCAATACATCATGCAAACTCCTTTTTCCAGTAAGTCTGTACATATATATGTAGTTTTATACGGCTTCATCAATTTCTTTACGAGGCTGCCGATGAAAAAAGTGTTGAGAAATTGTGGCCGTCCGATGACAGGTTTCGCCAGATAAATTCGGTGAAATATGGTAATCTGTGCTTGTTCCGGAGAGTGATTCAGGGGAAGGTGAGGTAATGATCGAAGTTATGAGTCATTTAAACAGTCAGGAAAAGCTGAAATTACCGAAGAATATCCGTCAGATTGGTTTACCCGAAGAAAAAAAGAAGATCTACGTGGAAGATTACGTGGTGACCTATATGAATCAACTGGCATCGGAATATCCGAACCGTCAGAGTGCGGCGGTTCTCCTGGGATTCCATACGAAACAGGAAGATGTCCGGCTGACTTTTATCAACGGGGCTATCGGAATTCCATCAGCCAGTGTGGATGAAGACCAGGTATCTTTTTGCAGTACCCTGTGGGAAGATATTTACGGGACGATGCATACCTACTTTAAAAACAGCGAGATTGTCGGATGGTTTCTGACCCGGCCCGGAAAGTCTCTGGGGATTAATGAAAAGATAACCAAGATTCATGTGGATCAGTTTCCGGGAAGAGATAAAACATTATTTTTAATGGACCCGCTGGACAGAGAAGATGCATTTTTTATTTACGAAGGCGGAAAGCTGGTGCAGCAGCATGGCTATTATATTTATTATGAACGTAACGAGGATATGCAGAACTATATGGTGGAACACGGTAAGGGCAAGGGAACGGAAGAGGCGCTTTCGGCTGCGGATCTGCGGAAAAACGGTAGCGCCCGTCAGAATCCGGAAATATCTTCGCCGCGCAAAAGTCCGGGCAGAGGAAGACGGATCGGTGGAACCATGGTGGCGGCCATGGCTATTGTTGTTCTGGGGATGACACTGATGAACCGTTTTTATAAACCGGGTGGGGTGAAACCGGTCAGCGGTCCTGTGGAAGGCGAAACGGTGAACATTCAGGTCGTCGAAGCCGATACGCCGGAAGCGGCGGAGAGAGAAACGGAAACTTTGGAAACAGATTCGGAGAAAACGGTGTCGGAAGTGTCGAATACGATGACAACCAAACATTATACGGTGCGTAAAGGGGATACACTGGCCAATATTTCTCTGAGCCTTTATGATTCACGGAAATATGTGGACACAATCTGTGAAATCAATGATATCGAGGACCCGGATGTTATTTATGAAGGCATGGTTCTGGAACTCCCATAAAAAATATAGTGCTATTTTTTCTGAAATGCGTTATACTAGGGACGATATTATTATTTAAGAAAGATGATTCAGAATGGAAAAAATACGCATATATTGGAAAAAAATAAAGGATGTTCTAAAGTACCGGCTCTGGAACCTTAAAGGCTGGGTGAAGGACCATAAGAAAGCAGTAATCCTCGGAGCGGCGGTTTTTGCGGCCCTCCTTGGGCTGGTATTCGGATTTTTGCTGCGGACGTATCATCATTATGAAGTGGTGGATTCCATGGAACGAAAGAGTGATACGTCTGCAAATTACTATTTCCGGAAGGATGGTGTTGTCTGTTACAGCAAAGACGGTGTTTCTTTTACAAATAATAAAGGTGAGATCGTCTGGGATCAGGTTTTCGGAATGGCTGCGCCTAAAATGAGTACCTGCGGGGATTATATGGCCATCGGTGATGTGGGAGCCAACAGTGTATACATATTTAACGGTGCAGGAAACCAGGGCGAGATTACCCTGGAAAAGCCGCTGCAGGATCTGCGGGTGAGCAGGCAGGGAGTTGTTGCCGTGATTTTGTCCGACGATGCGGCAAATCAGATCAATCTCTATGATAAACAGGGAAATGTTCTGGTCAGTGTCAAGGCGACGATCGGCACTACCGGGTATCCGCTGACGCTGGCATTGTCCGAGGATGCTTCCCGTCTGGTTGTCAGCTATGCCATGTTTAATGATGGAAAGATAAGTACCCAGCTTGTTTTTTATAATTTCTCGAATATGGAGAGCAGCAGCGAGCCGGCGGCGACGTATACCTGCGATCAGTTGATCCCGAAGGTTGAATTTGTGAATGGCCAGACGGTGCTGGCATGTGCCGAAGACGGGTTTCGGATATACAGATTCAGGGAGACCGTTGCAGAGCAGATGAACCAGACATTTGAGACAGAGTTAAAAAGCATTTTTATGACAGATAAACATATCGGGGTTGTTATGAAGAATACCCAGGAGGCTCCGGAGGGAAAAACCGTGGATAAATATATTGTCCGGGCATATAATTTCTCCGGTGGAAAGGCCGGATCATTCACCTTCGATTTTGATTATAAATCGGTTTCGGCATCAGATAACGAAATTATTTTTTATAATGACCGGGAATGTGAGGTTTACAGTTATCGTGGACATAAGAAATTCCAATATGCGTTTGAACATAATATAGAGAGTATTTTACCGGGAGAAAAAACCGGAGAGTATATTCTGCTCGATGCTCAGAATATGCAGACCATTCGGGTGAAGTAGAAAGGGGTATTGGAATTTATGAATGGAACAGGAATCAATTATGTACTGATAGCCGCGGCGGCCATTTTAATCCTGTCGGTGATTATCGGAGGTGTCCGTGGGTTTATTAAAACCTTTTTTTCAGCATTCTCGGTAATCATTGCCATCTTCCTCGCAGTTCAGATCGGGCCTTATCTGGGAAAAGTGATGCAGAAGACGCCGATATATACATCCATATCGGAAAGTATTGAGGAAAAGCTGGATGCGCGGGCAGAAGCCGGGGCAGAAAAGGTTTCGCAGCAGATTGAGGCGATTAACAGCTATCCGCTGCCGGATTCTTTAAAAGAAGCGCTGATTGAAAATAATAATAACCAGATTTATGAAGCCCTTGGCGTGAACCAGTTCAATCAGTATGTGGCATCGTATATGGCCTGTCTGATTATCAATGCATTGTCGTTTTTAATCGTGCTTCTCTTTTCCTTTATTATTTTAAAAATTATTGAAGTGAGTCTGGATCTTATCAGTAAGCTTCCGGTGCTCAATGGAATTAACGCCCTTGGCGGTGTGGCTTTTGGCGCTGTCCATGGGTTGATCCTGCTTTGGATATTGTGTATTGCTGTAACGGTGTTTTCCTGGACAGGACCGGGGGAATGGATTTGCGGTCAGATCAGCCGCAATCCTTTACTGAGCTGGCTATACGATCATAATTATCTTCTGGCGACATTATCAAATATGGGAAAAATGCTGTTTTAACAGGATAAAAGTGCGGGCCTTCCGGGAATATGGAAGGTGTCCGTACTTTTTTTATAAAAAAATAAAAAAGGGTGTTGACAGGGCGCTGTATTAATGATATTATATCAAAGCTGTCGCGTGAGGGCACAG
>ERZ1673697.459-NODE-459-length-64289-cov-9.867095_pt1 | contig 64289 bp, 51 predicted proteins | sample MGYA00580227_ERZ1673697 | MGnify/ENA primary metagenome ERZ1673697 (study PRJEB41218, sample SAMN15661759) | gut metagenome | host: Homo sapiens | place: Canada: London | collected 2015-08-20/2019-03-30 | study: EMG produced TPA metagenomics assembly of... | reverse complement strand
ATTTCGCGAAAAACTCGCACGGAATCCGACAAAAGAAAAGAAAATAAAACAAACTCCTCCTCTATCCCCCTCACAAACCCCGTTCCGGACTTGAAGGAGGAGGCGGAGAAACTTCTTTCTTCCCTCCAAAAAAGGCAATTAGCAGTATCCCAATCCCCGAAGCCAGAAAACGAGGACGAAAAAGCCCCCAAAAGGAACGAAACCGGACTCCTACAGCAACTCGGAATGCTCAACATCCCCCCAAATCAGATGCGCGAGATATGCCAACTGTGCCGTTATGGCGAAATCGGCCATCCCGTTTGGACGCTATTCGATGAAATCCGCCGCAGCCGCGGACGCATCACCATGCCCGGACTCTTCATCATCAGCCGCCTCAAGCAGCTGAGGCAGTCCGCCGGAACAAATCAAAAAGCAGTATAAACCATTCAAAACAAAATCATTATGAACGAAATGTCCTTTTTTTACCCACGCCGCAAAGATACCAAGTGGGCCGTAGCATACCCCGAAAAAGTCAGAGGCGTCTACATCGAGCAAATCAAACTCACCTGCAGCAGCTACCGTGAGGCGCTGAGCATAGCCAGTGCCCTTAATGCCGAATGTGCAGCACACCCCATACAGGAAGGAGGCCGCCCATGACTACCCCAGCCAAGAAGCAGAAAGGCGGCACCCTCACTCTCCGCCTTACTCCCGAGGAAACCGCACAACTAGAGCACCTCAAGCAACTCACAGGCCGCACCACCGGAAGCGACCTCATCAAGTACCTCATATCCAATCATGAGCGTATGATAGAGCAATACCACGAAGCCATCAAGCTACACACCGCCGAGGCTCGTAAACTTGCCGAAGCCCATCAGGCCTTGAATAACTACTTCGAAGCCTACGAACGCCTCAAATCCCTTCAACTTATCGAGTGAAGGGCAAATAGCAGGAACGGAATAACCATCGAAAAGACATTAGCCGTCAGCCAATTTTTTCTCTTCTTTCCGATGCGAAAATATCACTCCGTCTTGTGATGAGCAAGGATCGCTACGCTATTTCGAGAAAATCTTCCTTTTTTTCGGGAATACCGAAAAAAAGAGTATTTCCTCGAAATTCCTTGCACATCACAAGCCGAATCGATGAAAAAAGCATAGGAAAAAAGAAAAAAAATTGGAGGGGCTACGCACTGGTCACAATCGCTCCTACCATAGTACAAACCATTTAAAAACAAAACATCATGAATCAGAAGAACCACGAAAAACAGTACGAAATCTATTGGAACGAAAGCGGTGTTCGTCTTCGCCTCTTGGCTCATGCCGCCAACGACCAATTGTTCCAGGAACAATGAGCACGTTTTATCAAATATGGGCTCACATGGGCAGAGGCGAAAGCCTCCTGCTCCGTGAGACCAAGTATCACAGCGTGGCTGTGATGCTCAAAGACTTCTATTTAGACCAAATCATCAACATGGAAGGCGGCTACGGCATCGAGATCCGGACGATCAAACAGACACCGGATTTCAAGAGAAAAAAAAATCCCCCATGAGCCGCCTCGCTTGGCGATGGGAGATTCTGAATACAGAGATACCACACTTTCGCGCGGTATGGAGGCAAAGGTACAGATTAATCAGCACAAAAAAGAAAAAAATGATAGCAAATTAAAAAGAGCTTTCAAACCGGCCACTCTATTTTACTATCATTTCTTACTATCAGCAGCTTGATCAATGCAAGAGCTTACCAGGAGCATGATAGCAGATTGTTCCGTCCGGCGCATACCCCGGCGGCAGCCGCTTCATGAATCCATTTCCTATCCTAATGTTTCCCCCACCCATGAAGCCGCTACCGAACCCATCCGCCATCCGGACCTACAACGCCAATGGGACAGCATCGGTGCAGCGCCTTACAGGCACAGCCCCGAACCCATCCGCCATCCGGAATCCACAGTCTACCATCCGCGCCTGTATTGTGACGTTATAGCTGGTATTCCTCCACCATTCTACGCTCAGTCCTGCCCCCCTCCGCAAGTTTGCTCCCGGGGTTAAGGTTTTGGCTGCTTATCTACCATGCATTTTGCAAGTTCCGGCAACTATCGCACCATACCTCCACCATTCTACTGCATCGCAACCCCTCCATCATCCGGACGTTACCAAACATTACCCCATGCGGCACGCTCCATTCGGGCGGTATTCTAAATTTTCCTAGGGGGACACCCCCAGACGTTTTTTGCTCCGTTTCTCTCCACAAAAAACGCCCCCGAAGAGGTGAAGCGGTGTTCGTCTTCGCCTCACGGCTTTTTTATGCAGCATAGCTGCAAGGGTGCCCACCTTGTTTGAATGGGGCAAGCCCCAAACCCCGTTTGGAATGGGCATCCTTTAAAAAAATATCCTGAGCTCCTTCGTCGTGCGGTATTTTTTTAAAGGCAGACCCTTGCATCTATGCTACATAAAGCCGTAAGGCTCGCTCACTCCCGGGCGCGGCTATGATTTCTGGGGCCATCATAGGTATAGCCGCGCCCTCCCTCTCATTGCAGCAGCGTGCCGGGGGGCGGGGGGTGTGGCCCCATTACCCCCCCTAACCGCCCCCCGCCACACGCTCTTGCATCGGCACGGCGTCCTCGCGCTTAACCATTCGGCACGTTTCCCCATCCGGACCTATCCCCTTCGGAACCCGGTTATCTTTAATTACCCCATGCGGAACGTGCACGCCTGATGTACACCCCCGAAACCCCTGCCTAGGGTACGCGGCTCCCATCCACCATCCGGACTGCTACTCTCAGCGGTGGGCTGACGCCCGCCGCTTCGCCGCTACGCTCACAAAACCACCTCTATCCTAACTATACATAACCATACCCCTGTTAGGCTATAGAGTATACGCCTGTAAAAAAAGCACTATCTTTGTTACACATAACCAAAATGAATCACGATGAATAACCACCCCATCAACGCCCTCCCCTTTGAGAACCGCGCATACGGCTTCCAAGAAATCGCCATCGCCTATTTTCCCAACATAGCCCCAGCCAGTGCCAGCATCCGCCTCAAAGCGTGGATTAAGGACGACCCAAACCTCCTGTCAAACATGTACAAAACAAACTACCACCTCACCAGCCGAATCCTCAAGCCCTGCCAAGTCCAACTAATTACCGATGCATTCGGATCACCCTTTTAAACCGACAAACACCATGCAAACCGCCAATCTGCAAACCATGCTCCGCCCACTCATCCCCGGCTACACCGTCCCTCCGGTGACACGCACCATCACCCTCATAGTCATACACTGCACCGCCAGCCGCTGCACCAGCAACCTCACCCCCGAAACACTCGAGCTGCTCCACCGTCAAAGAGGTTTCAACGGATGCGGCTACCACTATTATATACAGAAAAACGGCACAATCCACCCCATGCGTCCTCTCAACCTTGCAGGCGCCCACGCCTACGGCCACAATGCCCACAGCATCGGCATCGCCTACGAAGGCGGCCTTTTATCGGACGGCACAGCCGCCGACACCCGTACCCCCGAACAACGCAGCGCGCTCCGCGCCCTGCTTACGGCCATCCACACCGTTTACCCATCCGCCCTAATCCTCGGACACCGCGACCTCTCACCAGACCTCAACCACAACGGCACAATCGAACCGGAAGAGTACATCAAGCAATGCCCCTGTTTCGATGCCATCCCCGAATATTCCGATCTCTTATTCCGGACCGGAACACTGACGAAACATTTCCTCACGAAATAAATTTCGTGAGCACTCCCGGCTGAACACACCCCGTTATCCGGTCAGCAATCATCCTGCTCACCTCATCAATAAGATGAGCAGGATGATCGCAACCACACGAAAAAACTCCTAACCACATTCAACCCCACACACCGCCCCCAGCGTTGTGCCGTTATACTACCTTTGCCCCCGTAACCAAAAAACACAAAGCAATGAAAGCAACTCTCAAGACAGCATGGCGCATCATAAAGACCGCCGCCAAGCTGGCAGCGTTTTTTGTCAACGACAAGAACTGGACCGACCTTCTGAAAGACCTCCGCGACACGTGGAAAGCCTAAACACCGCCTCCGGAACTTGCAGCAGCGCACCGCCCGTGCGCTTCGCGCTACAGGCGCACACCATTCCAAGAGAACACCCCGGCGCTCCGCGCCCCGGTGTTCTTTTTCAATAGTACGTCCGGATTAACCGCATAACCGCACAAAACCACACGAAATCATCCCCAACTCTACACACCGCCCCCGGCATTGTGCTGTTACACTACCTTTGCTCCGTAACCGTTACACAAACCATTAATCACTAACCACTAATCACTAGCTACATGTCATTAAAATACAAACTCTCAGCCCGTACCAGTCCACACGATCTAGATGCGGAAGCCAAAATCTACGCCGGAGCCGTCAACAGCGGCACCCTATCCATGGAAGAAATCTGCTCCAACATCGAGCGCAACTCCACCGCCACCCGTGGCGATGTCAAGGGTATAGCCCTAGCCTTTGCCAACTACCTCATCAAGTCCCTCACCGCAGGTAACTCCGTCTACCTCGAAGACCTCGGATTCTTCCGTGTCGGCTGCTCATCCAAAGGAGCGGAGACTGAGAAAGCCTTCACTCCGGCCAATATTACGAGAAAGTACATCAACTTCCAGCCCAAGGGCCAACTGTCCGATGTGAAAGCAAAAATCACCTTCGAGAAAGTAGGCAAGTCAACCGATGCAGCAGTAGTAGAACAGTAACCCGTTTTACCCATTATTAACCCAACACACACAAACATCATGTTAAAGTACAATGTAATTTTGCAAAGAAACCCACGAGACGAAGATGCGATGCCCAAGTATCACGCCCGTATCATATCCATCGCCCAAGACACCATCAGTACCATTGCCAAGCAGCTCAGCGAAGACTGTACCCCCAACGAAGAAGACTGCCTAGTCGTAGTCGATGGCATCATGAAACAAATCATTGCCGGACTGAAAGAAGGCAAGATCGTTAAGATAGACCGTTTCGGGTCATTCCGTCTTACCATCAAAAATGACGGTCCGAACTGTCCCACAGTCACCGAATACCTTAAAGACCCGGCCAGCTTCAACCAGAAAACGGCCATCGCCGGAGTCAACCTCATCTTCACGCCAGCCAAAGAACTATCATTGGCTGTTAAGAAAGCCGGAGCAGAGAAATACGTACCGGAAGACGAGAACCCCAGCATCAAGAAAGCCAAGGAAGCCGCAGCTAACAAGCCAGCTGCCTAATCCGATCATTTCCCCCCAAAAAAGAGGTGGAGCAGCTACGCTGTCCCACCTCTTTTTTTTGCCTGTTCGTTTTTCTGTTTCATCGGGTCGGAACTCCGTCCGTCCCCTGTCCGATATCGGGTCCCGTTCCGGTATTTCTTCTTAATCCTCCTTTCCTGTAGGAACAGGAAAGAACAGCCTCCACACATCTTTAGCCAGTATTCTTATATATTGTGAAACATAATCCCAACCCGTTTTTTTTCTTTGCGCCATCATACTATCGAATTATTTTCAACAAAAGTACTAATATTACTTTAGATTTTATCTCAATTTATCTTGTATTTCAAAAAGAAAGTTTACCTTTGTCATCAAATAAAAAAAGTTCTTTGAAGAGGCTTAAACTAAGATTGCAGTCCAATCGGTGTCTAATTCGGTGACACCAGCAACGGGAGTAAATTATAACTATATGATTTTATGCACAAAAGAGATAGTAGGTTCGAGTTCTATCACGCGCACAACATTCCATATAGAAACAGACAAAAACCCTCGAAATCGGACAATTTCGAGGGTTTTTCTTATTTTAATCACTTACTGAAAAAAGAATCAGTATTGATAATGTAAATAATCGACATCTATCCATCCTTCTTCTTTTTGATCATTGAAAGTATATATGCCAATGCGATCACCACGATAGTTTCCCCATACCATTTGATAAGGCTCACCAAACGGATGGAAAGTATCACCATTCAAACTATAATAATATTGTGATTTTCCATCAAGCCCCCACCGCGATTGTAACCAAATATAAGATTGAATTAACTCTTGACCTAAGGTAGAATGATCATTATAACGATATTCCAAATAACGTTTTCCATTCTTTTGTACAATGCCCAATGCCGAACTTTTGGAAGACATATGGCATAAACCAGCCTTTTGCCCATCGGTCATTTGGCTAACATCAACCTTGATTGTAACACAATTCATCGGAGTACGAAAAGTACGTTGAGTCAGTGTATTGCCGGCTTTTAATAATTGATTGCCTTCTAGCGGAGCAAACGCTTTCAATCGAAGCCACCCTGGACGCTCTGTAAGCGAGAACTTTTCAGCACGTGGCTGATAATTCCATTGCCATTGCACAGACAGCTGAGGTTGGTCGAAATCATCACTTCGTTGTATGCATAATTTTTCTTGTTCTATTACAGGCATTGGAGCATTCCATTTCATAGTGCCAATCTTTTCAGGAAGCACCTCACCTATAATCGGCCAATTATCAATCCAAGTCACAGGAAGCAAACTGACAATTCGTCCACTCCAGTCACCTGATCCGTGATGAGTAAAAAAATACCAACGGTTATCTTTTCCCAAAACAATACCTCCTTGATTAGGTTCCATCGCTTCACGGCTGGGTAACGCCAGTTGCTTCTCTTCCTTATAGGGACCTGTTATTTTCCTGGCACGTTTAGCCATTACGTAGCGCCCGAGTTCAGATTTATGCTCACTAAAGATGAGATAATACCAGCCATCAACCTTGAGCAGTTTATTGGCTTCCCGCCCATTCCCCGAGTTGAGAAGACGAGCCGATTTTCGATCGATGCTCCTCCCATCGGAAGCCATATCAAACAGATAAGTCTTGTAGCCATCGGCAAAACATGTACCAACAAAATAAGCCTTCCCGTCTTCATCCCAAAGGGCAGTGCAATCATCCCAACCAGATTCGGAAAGCAAAGTGGTTAGTGGTTCCCATGGACCTTCAGCACGGGAAGCCGAAGTCATGAAATAGCCTTCATCGGGCGTGCCGAAGAAGAGATAGAAACGCCCGTTATGATACCGAAGGGTTCCTGCCCAAATACCACGTGCATATCTGTTCATGCGATTCCAATTCAGTTCTGTACCAATCTGTGTCAGATCTTCTACTATATTCGTGCAGATTTCCCAGTTGACTAAGTCTTTGGAGTGCAGCAGAGTCATACCCGGCGAAAACTGAAAAGTGGACGAGATGGCATAGTAATCCTCACCGACCCGGATACAGTCTATATCGCTGTAATCCGATGGAATAATAGGATTCTGATATGTACCACCCGGTTGTTCACCCCAGGCAGTCCACTGCCCCCACTTGGGTACTTGTTGTCCCATCAGGCTGATGCTAAGACAGAACGAACAGAAAGTAGATAATAAATATTTTATCATAAAAAAAGTCTTCAATTTTAATGATGGATAATCAAAGATTGCATAAAGAACAGAAAAGGAAATGCTCCTCTTCCTTATAAAAACAGATTACAGACAAAAAGCTATGTGACAAACTAAAATTTCACATTTATTTTTTCACCTTTATAAGCCACAGTCTTTTCGCTTCCATCCGGCATCCGAACCGTAAACTTCCGTTTATCCAGCATCCCCTCATAACAGCCACGGCGTGCATCAATGGTCAACATCCGCTTGGCGTCATTCCAAGCCATCGGTATTTCGGTATAAGCGCCGTTTTCGTAATTATAATTATCGCCTTCGTCCTCATAAAGCGTAAAATTACCATCGGCACCGGGATAAACACAGACCCTGAGGTTGTCCCATTTCTTCTCGCCCACGTATTGCACATCAGGACCTAACGGAACGATGCTTCCAGCACGTACATAAAGTGGAATACGATTGAACACGGTGGCCACCTTCAGATTCCGGCCGCCTTCTACCACTTCGTTCGTCCAGAAATCGTACCATTGGCTACCGGCAGGCAAATACACTTCCATCTCTTTAGGCTGGGTAAAATCGACTGACAAGAGAGAAGGGGCAGATTCCTGGGCTTTGCATCCCCAACCTTCATTCTCTTTCAAAAGCTTCTGCGCCTGCTCGGGAGTATACTGGGCATGCAGTACGGGAGCCACCAGAAAGGCCGATCCAAACATATACTCACTGCCAATGTCCCATGTCTTGGGATCATTGAGGAAGTCCATGAACAATGCACGCATGAACGTAGAATTGCGGTGGCTTACCTCCCATGATGTAGAATAGATATAAGGAATCAACGAATAACGGAGTTTCACAGCATCAACCAATGCGTCATACACAGGCTCACCTGCTTTACCATAGAGGAAAATTTCGCGAGGCGCATCGGCCCCGTGACTGCGCATCATCGGACAAAATACACCGAACTGCGACCAACGCACATACAATTCATGAAACATAGGATTTTTTGTTGCTGTTCCATTACCCAATCTATTGTTATAAGAGCCGGCAAAGAATCCGCCAAGGTCAGTGTTCCAATGTGGCATACCAGTTAGGGAAAAATTCAATCCGGCAGTGATTTGCCTACGGAACATATCCCATGAAGAACCGACATCGCCCGTCCATACATTTGAGCCATAACGTTGTTGCCCCAAGAATCCCGAACGAGTCAAAATAATGACACGTTTGTCACGAGTCAGTGCGCGCTGATGGTCAGACACTCCGCCTACCGTCACAAGCGGGAAAGCGTTCCGTACACTGCGGAAAGAACCAAGATAAGTCTGCCGGTCAAAATCCGAATCTCTCTGGTTGAAATGGTCAGGTTCTGTCGAGTCCATCCACCATCCGTCCATACCAAGTTGAAAAATACCTTTGTTCAGATACTTCCAATAAATATCGCGCGCTTTCGGATGATATGGATCATAAACCTTCACACCCGAGGGATAGTCAAAGTTAGGTGGCCAACCTTCTACACCCGATTCAGGCCATGTAGCCATATCCATCAGTAACCCTTCTTCCTTAAGAGCCTTGAAAGGTTTAGTCTTCGGACCGAAAGAAGACCAAATGGAAATCATCATGTGTGCATTCAAATCATGGACTTCATCAATCATCCTCTTCGGATCACGGTATTCATAGTTCAGAAACTCCATTGCATTCCATAAATAGTTACTCCCCCAATATTGCCAGTCCTGAATGATACAATCAAGCGGGATACCCAGTTCACGGTATTTCTTCACGACACCCACCACTTCATCCTGACTCTTATAACGCTCTTTGCTTTGCATAAACCCATAACTCCACAAAGGCATCATAGGGACTGAACCGGTCAGCGAGCGAATCTGTGCAATTACACCATCAGCCGAACCGCCATACATGAAATAATAGTCGATGCAATCGCCTACATCTGAACGGAACGACGTTTCCTGCTCATTGTCAACATACATCGTGCCTGCATAATTATCCCAAAACACACCATATCCTTTAGTCGATTGAAAAATAGGAGTTACGTCTTCAATATTGCCTTGTACTAGATACTTTTCCATCCCACGTTGCATCATCTGTCCGTTCTGGAGTTGTCCGAGTCCATAGAGTCCTTCGCCCTTATCGGTTTCAAAACTTTGGTAAACAGAATAAGTGACCCGGCCGGCATCATTGACAGGTGTGAATGCTTTCACATTCTCCAATTCCTTTAATAGGGATGCCCCGTTACTTGTTTCGTAAGTTAGAATACCTGTTTGTGTATCCAATTTCACGGTCAGTGAACGACTTTTCATCACAATATTGCCATTCCCCTGTGTGGAAACTTTGAGATTTATGTTCTCAGGCTCAGCTATAACCGAAAGACTTTTCTTCTCTATCGTTTGCCCATGCGGCATTTTCAATACACGCAGACTATTGGCGTTGAACCATTGCACTTCCACGTCTATTTTTTTTCCGGGGATAGAAGCCTTGATGCCAGTTCCTGTCCGCTGATATTCTTGCGCCCAGCCCCAAGTGGTCAACAAACAACAGACTATAAAAATAAGATCTCGTTTCATAAGCTCTAATTTTATCGTTCTTAAATGATTCATATCGTGAATTTGAGAAAACCTGCAACATTAATAAATATTCCATTCCCAAATTCCTGCAATGCCATCTGTTATGCGGATGCGAAGATAACGGAATCTTTGTTGAAGCGTATCATTGTGCGGTGACTTCATTTGCTTGTCCAGATGCCCTCCACAAGGTTGCCAGTTTTTTCCGTCTACGGATCCCTCAAGCACATAAGCATGTCCAGCTGTCGGACGTACAAAATACACCTCGCTTCGGTGTATTTTTTTAACACATCCCAAATCGGCCACAATCCAATTATCCCGATCATTGCAATCGGGCATCCAACGCGAGCCATTAGCTCCGTCTATGGCAAATTCGGGTACAAAATATTCTGTCCGTTTGAACAAAGAATCCTTCATAGGTTTAATGTCTAGAGGTTGGGCAATACTGGAGGCATAAATTGTATCTATCTTTATTTTTTTGTCCCTCTTCACTTTACGAAGAGCCCCTACCCCCTTCATGTCAAGCTTTACTTGACGGATCGTGCCATCGTCATTGAATTCCAACCGGTTGACATAAGTCTGGCGGTTGGTACTCCGACGTCCGAACTCCAAGTAGGCGAAGTAATAGTCATCAGTACCTTCCACATTAAACACACATCCATGTCCAGGGCCAAACACTCCTTGTTTATAGTCGGTAGTAGATATAATGTCTTCTTCGGGGATTTCGTATGGTCCCATGGGTGAAACACGACTCATAATATATGCATATTGGTAGCGCTCATCACCTCCTTGAGTATAGAGATAATAATAGATACCTTTACGCTTAAAGAATACAGGCCCCTCACTATAAGCTTTCCGAGGAGTAACGATAGTATCCACTTTGTCATTCAGTGTAATCATATCCTTATCCAATTTAGCCACACACCTACGCCCCCAAAAGGCATAAGCTTGTCCATCATCGTCAATAAAAACTTCCGCATCAATACCCGAACGATTGTCTATTTGCAGAAAAGTTGAGCTTGTATAGGGCAATTCAAATTTATTTTCCCCTCTTGCCAATCGAAACGGGCCGTCAGGACAATCGGCAACAGCCGCATACATATATCCGTTAACAGTGGGATAAATATAATATTTTCCATTGGCTTTCACTGCTTTGCTGGGTGCCCAATACTTTTGGTCAGTAGCCGACGGAAAGTAGCTTCCCTCAAAACTCCAGTTCACAAAATCTTTTGACTTCCACACGGTAGGCGGACCAGATGTTTCCAGCCCTTTCCCATATCCGTCAGTAGTAGCATAACAATAGAAAACTCCATCAAACTCAGTGATACTAGCATCAGCAATCATATCTGGCACCAAAGCATTACCAAATGGATTATCTACTTTAAAAGCTTGGCTTTCCTCTTGTCGGTTGGGAGTACAAGCCGTTATAGCCGTAGCCATAGCGACTAATAAATAAGTACTTAACTTTATATTCATCATTTATTTTTCCAATTTAACCCATATAACAAAACCTCCGCGAGGCTGACATTCTATATCCAATTCTTTGTCATCGGATGACAAATTTTCAATCTTCATATGCTTTTCTTCAATAGTATCCGAAAAAAATTGGACAAACTGAATAGGTTCTTTAATAAATTCCAAATTCACATGGATTGATTTTGTGTTTTCCGTACCATTCAAACCGGAAACATACCAAGCATCATTACTTTTACGAGCAATAACGACACTCTCAGCCGGATAACCTGACAGCAGTTTGGTATCTTCCCATGCAACCGGCAAATACTTGATAAAGTTTTGTACCTCTATGGGTTGTTGCTTATATCCTTCAGGACGGTCCGCCAAATGCTGTAAGGCTGATTCAAAAGTTACAAGTAATGCCAATTCATGCGCATCAGTAGTGATATGCGGATGTTGTGAGTCGGTAAACGTACAAGGTGTATAATCCATCGGACCTATCACATTACGAGTAAAAGGCAAAGTACAATTATGCCATGCAGCATTATCGGTCAATGTAGATTTATTATTGTACCATTCAGCCCCATATACCGCCTCCACACTCATCAAGTTTGGATAGGTACGTTGCCAGCCCCTAGGAATAGCAGCTCCATGAAAATTAATTAACAATTTATGTTTGGCTGCATCCTCCAGCAGATCAATATAATAATTCATGGTGGCTATAGAGTCTCCACCAAAGAAGTCAATCTTAACACCTTGAATACCGATTTCTTTTAACCATTTAAATTCTTTTTCACGTGCTTCAGAAGTATTTAACCGATACAATGGAGTAGGATTACACCACGCAGTTGATGAATTGTACCATATCAAGGGAGTTACATTTTTCTCTTTACAATATTTCATAGCATCATCTAAATTTCCTCCATTCTCCATTGCATCCCATTCCCAATCGATCAGCATATAGGGCAAATCAAAATCAGCTGCGAAATCAATGTATTTCTTTACTATTTGATAATCCTTAGAACCATGATTATACGCCCAATATATCCAAGAAACCAACCCAGGTTTTATCCATTGGGTGTCTTGGATTTTACATGATTCACTCACATCTGTTACCAAAGTCGATTCTACAATATCAGCCAATGTTCCCATGATAGCAACACGCCAAGGTGAATGCCAACCAGATTGGCATATCAACCGTTCATCTGATAATTTTATCTTATATATAGAAGAATCAGCTGCATTGGTAAGATAGGCTCCCGTATTATCACGTAATATGTTGGCTTCAGTTAATAGTACAAAAATACTGTCTGAAGGTTGGAACAATGCCGGAAAACTCCAGTCACGTCCCTCATTATCTGCAATTCCATCCGTATTTGGCCAATAAAAACCCTCATATCCTACAATAAACTTTTGTGTCCAACGCTTAATGCCTGCAGTAAAAGCAAACGAAGTATATTCATCAAGAACTTCAACTGCTTCTTGCGTTTCAGGAAGATGATAACGGAAAGCTATACCATCATTATAGACCCGGAAAACAAGATCCACTTGAAGTCCTTTGGCATTTTCAAATTGATAAGTACATTCATTAGCTTCATTATGACAATGTTTACGTTTACCTGTCAACATTTCATAATCATCAACAACAGAAGTCACAAGTGTCGAACCTATCAACTTGAAGCCATCGTTAGTTTCCGATATTTTTAGGCCTATTTCAGGCAATGACATCATTTTGACCTTCTCTTGCCCATCACGATAAGTGACATAAAATCCTTTTTCAGCATAATATTCAACGGTAATCTTACCGTTAGGTGATTGTAATGAATTGTTCTGTATTGTACATGAAATGCAGAACAGACACAATAGCGAAAAAATAATAAGACGCTTCATAATTGTTAATTCATTTCATTATCTAAGTTTTAATGTTCATCATTGATTAGCAACTCCCAATATTCTCCTTCCATTCCATTTAACAAATTCAAATATAAGAATATATTAAGAATTATACTCAATCGAACTTTTTAAATTACAAAGATAAGTCAAAGAAGGCTTTTATTAATTGTTTAATAGAAATCCTATCACATTTTTCTAAAAGAGGGTGCTTGATTAAGAGGGCACCCTCTTTCTCTTCATCCTCTCAATTATTCATACAGATGAAAAATACGCCTCATCATCATCCATTTTTCTTCTGCACAATCCCCCTCCTTACATTTTTGAAAAATCGACATGAAATCCTCCCACTCCTGTTGTCGGGGTAATGTTGCAAGTTTAGCCATAGCCGACTCCCAATCGAAGTTAACAGGAGTTTCGACAATCATAAATAATCGATTGTCCCATATATATATTTCCATTTCTAAAATACCTACTGAACGAATGCCTGCCTTGATTTCAGGCCATGCCTTTTCTTTACTATGCCTATTAACATATTCTGCAATCAATGCGGCATCATTTTTCAAGTCCATAGTCCGGCAGAAACGTTTCACCGGACCTTGAAACTCTTTGACCTTGTATCCTTCTATAATCATACAATTGAAACTTTATTAATTATAACCCGCATTCTGCTTCAAATTCTTATTGACATTCAACTCATTCTGCGGAATGGGAAAATATCGATTATGATCAGACCATGTACGTTTTTCGAATTGATAGTACATATCTTCATCTACAGGAGAAGCATTAGAACCACTACCACGATAGTTAAGAGCTGACGGATCATCTGACAGTTTTACTCCGGTAAATGTATGGTTCAACAACTCTTTAGCAATGCCCCAACGCAATACATCAAAATAACGAAGACCTTCAAAAGCCATTTCAACACGACGTTCTTTACGTACAGCTTCACGTACAGCTTCCTGACTGCCCAAATCCGCCATTGCATATCTTGACAAATTCACCCGGTCACGAATGTCATTGATAGTCAAATCAAGCAATGATTGATCAACATCGGCAGGAGCCGCCTCATTCACAGCTTCCAGATAGGAAAGCAACACTTCGGCATAACGCATCAAAGGAGTATGGGTATAGTTACCCCAAATATTCGTGTTGCTAGGATCCGCACCTTTCTTTGGACAATAGCCATTAAACAAAGTAAAACGGTTATAAGAGTCCGCAGTATTAGCACCTAGATAACAATTATAAGTTTTTCCCAAAAAAGTTGTGCCCGGATAACTACCCAATGGAGGTAAAAAAACTGAAGCATACAAACGAATGTCACGATTAGCATAAGGGTCGTCATCATTATAATTTGCAGATTTATCAATGCTCTTTCCATCCGCACAAAAATACGACTTGACCAGTTCGTTATATACTGCAAACTGATGCCATCCGCCTGCCATCTCAGGGAACATATAAATATAGCGTACATTAGTAAACTTATCTTTCAAACCTAAAATAGAGAAAATAGCCTCAGGACTCGTTTCACCACCATCATAAAAGAATTTTTCATAACTATCATCCCCATTCCTACGATCCAATGCATACACATCTGAATCAATAATTTTTTTCAATATAGCAGCTGCATCTGCAAACCTATTTTGCGCCAAATACAAACGTGACAATAACGTACAAGCGGCCCCCCTAGAAACACGCCCCAAGTTCTCGTTCTTTTGTTCAAGAGGTAAAATGTCAATCGATTCTTTCAAATCACTTTCGACTTGTGCATACACTTCCGATTGAGGTGTTTGCCCAATAGTATTGGCTTCTTCCACACTCAATGTAGTCAAAGGCATAGGTACATTTTGAAAATAGAAAGCCAAGTTAAATAAAAAGTAAGCACGCAACGTTTTTATTTCAGCCACCCATTCTTTTTTCTTATTTTCATCCATTGGACAATTGCCTATATTATCCAAAAATGTATTATACTTGGCAAGTTTCTCATAAGAAGTTCTCCAATAAGAATTTAGATTTCCATTCGTTGCCACCGTATTAGTACTAGCCATATTAGTGGTAAAGTTTTCCTTTTCAGTGCCATTTCCTCCACAAAAATCCAAATAAAGCAAACCTTGAGCTGAGTCAAAATTGTCGTTTGCCCAACCTTCACTAAATCGATAGCAACCTACCAATGCCAATTTGGCATCACCCTCGCCCGTCCAAAAATTACTATCCGAAATCTCTGCTGGCGGTTGCATATCTAATAAATCAGAACAACTTGTAGCACCAACAGCTACTAAAAATACCGATAAAAGAGTTTTAGCACACATTGCTATATTTTGTATTCTTTTCATGACGCTCTTGTTTTTAAAACTTAAAATTAAAACCAAATGAGTAAATAGCATTCAACGGATAATAGTTAGGGCCATCGCCTGTACCAATCTCATTTTCAGGATCCCAACCTTTATAAAAACTGCTGAAATTAAAGAGATTTTGTCCACTTACATAAATGCGTACCTGCTCCATACCTACCTTCTTAGTCAAATTCTTGGGCAACGTATAACCTAACTGAATATTTTTTACACGTAAGAAGGAAGCATTGCGAAGCCAATAATCGGAAGTCTGCAAATTAGGATGATTCATGTTGAGTGTTTCCATACGAGGATATTCAGCCCATTTATCCGGATTATCTGTAGTCCAACAATTGTCAGCCTGCCAACGCTGGATTTGACCACCGTTGTAGAACGCGTATGCCATATAAGAGCCTATCAAACGCTTATGTCCACCTAAACCTTGCAATAAGGCTGCGAAATCAAAGCCTTTATACGAAGCGGTTAAATTCAAACCATAGTAAAATTTCGGGGTGGTACTTCCCAGTACCTTTCGGTCATACTGTGCATCCACCTTACCATCAGGTTTTCCATCAGGACCACTGATATCTTTATACTTCACATAACCCGGTTTCAAACTACCTTTATCTACCAATTGGTCGGGGGCGTTATCTATCTCAGCTTGGTCAACAAACAGACCATCCGTTTCATAACCATATATAATTCCTAAAGGCTGGCCAACGATACGATTGCTATTGATTTCTTCTGTAGCGCCATTAGACAATTCTTCTACCGCATTCTTCAACCAAGTGAAATTGGGACTAATAGAAAAACGAAAATCTCTGCCAATCTTAGCATTGTAGGTCAACATAGTTTCAATGCCCTTGTTGGATACCGCCCCCACATTTGATTGTCCTACAGCACGTCCCATAATACCTGCAACTTCAACTGAAGAAAGGATGTCCGAGGTATATTTATAAAAATAATCAACAGTACCGTTTAACGCTCCGTTAAAGAGTGAAAAATCTATACCAAAGTCTGTAATCGCTGTTTTTTCCCAAGTAATATTCTGATTCTTATAAGTCGGAAGATAAGCACCCGATAACAAAGTACCACCAAATACATAATCATGCCCTAATGAGTAAGTTTGTTGATATGGATAAGTACCAATATTTTGGTTGCCCAACACACCGTATGATGCACGGAACTTCAAATTGTCGAACACATTGGATATTTTACTTTCCTTCCAGAAAGATTCTTCAGAAATACGCCATCCAACAGATACAGATGGGAAGAATCCCCAACGGTTATCTTTGGCAAAACGTGAAGAACCATCGTAACGGAAATTTCCTTCCAACAAATAACGATCTTTAAAAGAATAATTAATACGACCAAAGTAAGAAAGCAATGCATATTCTCCTAGACCGCTGCTATTATTCGCCGTTGACTTATCACCCGATGATAATTCATACAAGTAATTGTTAGGAAATGTATTACGATATCCATACAAACTTCTGTCACAAGATTGTTCTACTGATGTGCCTATCAATATTTTAAAAGTATGGTCTTGAATTTGCTTTTCATAAGTAGCCATAGCATCAAAAGTAGTATAGGTATTATTATACGAATCAACAGATAAATTGGCCGGACCTACCGTTTTATTCTCATCAAAATAAGTTTCCGCTTCGTAAGACTTGTTGAAACCTGTCCAATAACTTACCCCAGCTTTTCCTATCAAAGAAAGCCCTTTTATAGGAGTTTCCCATGTCAACTGACCGGTCCCTCTAACATTACGGCTGATATTTTCGACAAAAGATTCACTGTTAAGCCATGCTTCCGGACTATAATTATCTTGGTAACCAAAACTACCATCCGATTTCTTTCCTGCATAAATAGACGGTTCACGAACAGAATAACCAATAATAGCCCCAATACCACCAGAACCATTAGGAGCATGGTATTTGTTATTGTATGCATTCAAGTTTATATTCATAATCAATCCTTTAGCTATCTCGCTTCTCAAACTAACCAATGCAGTCATACGCTCATTATTAGTCTTGGCGGTCATACCTTCCTGATTCCGATAGCCTAACGATACATTATAGCTAGTTTTGCTATTTCCACCTTGAACACTGATATTATGTTGATGCTGAAAACCCGAACCACTTTCCATCAACCACTTCAAATGGTTTACATTAGGATAATTGTCAGGATCACTGCCATCTTTATATTTCCTAATCTGTTCTTCACTATAAGCGTCTTGACGCCCCATGTTCTGCATAGCCATATTGTAATATTCAGCATATTCCCAAGAAGGAAGGAAATCGGGCATTTCAGTAACCTTTTGCCAGCCGAATGAATTACTATAGCTAATGGTAGTCTTACCTTCGGCACCTTTCTTTGTCTCAATTAAAATTACGCCATTAGCTGCACGATTACCATAAATAGAAGCAGAAGCAGCGTCTTTCAAAAAGGAAATACTTTGAATATCTGCCGGATCCACATCATCGATGTTTCCTGAAAGACCATCAATCAGAACCAATGGATCATTACCTGCACTTGAAAAAGTTCCTGTACCGCGAATTCTGACTGTTGCCCCAGCACCGGGATTACCAGAATTTGTCAATACACTAAGCCCTGGAGCCAAACCTGCCAAGGCTTGAGCTGTACTCATTACCGGCTTGTTAGCAAGCTCGTCAGCCGTAATTGACGATACCGAACCTGTAAGATTTACTTTCTTCTGAGTTCCATAACCCACTACTACAACCTCTTCCAAATGTTTAGTGTCTTCTTTTAAAACAATATGCAACGGAGATGCAGAAGTTATCTTTACATCTTGTGTAGAGTAACCCACATAACTAACTTGAAGTGTAGAACCGATAGCAGCATTCACATAAAACTTACCATTAATATCCGTAATGGTACCATTTGAGTTTTCTTTTACCAACACACTAACGCCAATCAAAGGTTCTCCTGATGTATCAGTTACCGTTCCATTGATCTCTCGCAAATTTTGTGCAGATAAAGTTCCGCAGAAGCAGCAAAACAACAGAATCGCACAGATTCTTATGGATACTAAAATTCCATGTTGCCTTTTGTGTTTCATAATTTTAAGATTTAAATTGTTTATAATTAGGTATACAAAAGGCCAGCAAACCGTAAAATACGGTCTGCATAACCTTATAATCCAACAAATTTCTATTACTTAATTTTAAATACCGGAGCTATACTATTCACCTGTTTTTCAGGCAAATAAAGAATCAATCCTTCAGAGGTTCGATTAAATTTCACCTTACCATATCCTAAAAGTTCTACACGGTTGACACTACGTGGATACAGTTCACTTCCCGCGGCCAGCGATTTAATGACAACCTGCTTTTCTTCCGGCCATGCAAGGACAGTAGCATAGAGATATTTCTTGGTTTGAGTAAAACGGATTTCAGATGCAGTAGCCTTGGTATAAGCGCCTTCATTGAAACCTTGAGCGTTAATTTTGATATCTGAATCAGCTATAGGGCCTTCACCAAAGACCTTCCACGGATGTGTGTTATAAATAGCCTCTTTATTCACATTCATCCAGTCCCCGAATTCATTTAAAATGGCCTCTTCCTTTTCATCGAAAGTACCGTCAGCCCGAAGAGGAACACTAAGCAATAAATTACCGTTCTTGCTGACAACATCTACTAATAACTTCACCACATCGGAAGCAGTTTTGTACCAACCGTTCTCCAACAATCTGGTATCATAATGCCAGCCTCCTAAACAAGAGCAAGTCTGCCATGGTTCTTCATAAATACGATTAGGAGAGCCTCGTTCCACATCCCACACTAAAGCTTTACGTTGCTCATCGGTAAGAATTTTACCAAACATTACAGCACTGAAGTCCCCCTTACGAGTAGCCATATTATGATTATAAAAATGTGCAGCAATCTTTAAACCCGCATCGCTGATAGGATAAAACGGTACACCAGTCACATCAAAATAAATCAAATCGGGATTATAACGGTTTATAGCATCGACTGTACGATCATAAAAATTTGTAACATATTCACGAGTAGGAATACAAACACCATTTCCCCATGCCCATTGACGGTGAATCATACCATCAACCCAGCTTCCGGCACTTAAAGGGTGGTTCTGCGCATAAAGTTTCTGAGGATCATAGCCTTCCCACCACTTACCTTTACCATCTTCTTTGGTCAAACATCCATCGTAGGGCACACCTGCCTTCTCACCACGACGATCATATCGTTGAGCGGGTTCATACCAGCTCCACGCGTGATCCGCATGAAAACTGATGCCAAATGGAAGACCATTTTTCTTAGCCGCTTCAGCCCATCCCGCCAATATGTCTTTCTTAGGACCTATATTCATAGAATTCCATTCCTGATATTGGCTATCCCATAAATCGTAATTGTCATGATGGTTACCCAAAGCAAAAAAGTATTGAGCTCCAATCTTCTTATAAAAAGAGACTAATTTATCCGGATTCCAATTCTCGGCTTTAAACAAAGGCAATATATCTTTAAAACCCACTTCAGAAGGGTGACCATAATTTTCAACATGATGTTTATACTCCCGAGAACCTTCCAAATACAGAGAACGCGCCATCCAGTCCCCAGTTCCTTCCACACATTGCGGTCCCCAATGTGCCCAGATACCAAATTTGGCATTTCTAAACCATTCAGGAACTTTATAGTTCTGCAATGATTCCCAAGTAGGTTCGAATTCTCCCTCTTGCATTTTTTCATTTTTCTCTGAAACAGGTACCTGATAAGTCTGAGCCTCCAAAGCTCCCGTCCAAAGCAACAAAGCCAAAGCCCCAAAAAAATGTTTTGTTTTCATAGTATAATTGCTTTATATGTTTTTCAATTATCAATAGTGCAAATATACAGAGCTGAAACCAATTTGTATTATCCAAATGCGCCATTATATAGGATTTTATCGACTTTTCTATAAAAGAGAGCAAAAACAAGTATCAAAAAAGGTGATTCGATATGAAAATATCGATTTTCCATTGGATTATATACATAGTTTTATTTACTTTGCACTAAACCCTATCTCTCATACTAATACATTAGGCCCCATGACACAATCAATCGACCAATTACACTTACTTATATTAAATGTAGGTCTAGCCATTCACAATGCAGACTGGAATTGGAAAAACGTAAACAGTCCTTTTACCAGACTCTATTATATAATGGAAGGGACTGCCCAAATAATATTTCCCGACGGAATACAAGAACTAAAACCACATCATCTATATCTGGTTCCATCATTCACAACCCACAGTTATCATTGTAATTCTCATTTCACCCATTATTATCTTCATATATACGAAGACCATCAATCGGAATCTGGTATATTAGAAGATTGGAATTTTCCGATAGAAATACCTGCGGTCAACCTGGAATTACCACTTATTAAAAGATTATGTGAAATAAATCCTACCATGCAGCTTCCTCAATCCGACCCGACAAGCTATGACAACAACCCTACATTAATCAGAAACATCATCAAAAATAAACAGCGTACCTTCTGTGACAAAGTCGAATCCAGAGGCATAGTATATCAACTTATCGCCCGCTTTTTAAAAGATGCCAAACCTAAAGTGGAAGTCAACGATAACCGTATCCAAAAAGTCTTGTCCCACATCCGAAAAAATATCTATAAAACAGCAGACATAGACTCATTAGCAGCAATCTCATGCCTCTCAAAAGATCATTTTATCCGCCTTTTCAAAAAAGAAGTCGGTAACACACCACTACAATATATTAATCAGAAAAAAATAGAGAAAGCCCAATTAATTCTGATTACAGAGGATATCCCTGTAAAAAACATAGCTTATCTCTTTGCCTATGAGGACCATTCTTATTTCAACCGCTTATTCAAAAAACTCACAGGTGTTACTCCCCAGCAATATAGAGAACTATATAAAAAGTAACTGTCTCATTCTTTTTACGCAAAGGTTTACGTACTTTTTTCACTCCTTGCCACCACATTTCTAAAGGTTATTCCTCTATTTTTGATGCCGGAAATAAATCTAAAAATAAATAGAGCAATGAATTACAATGAAATCGGGAAAACCGGTATGCGGGTTTCCAATCTTAGTTTCGGCGCATCTTCATTAGGAGGAGTCTTTCATGATATCCGCGAAGCAGAGGGTATCAAAGCTGTTTACACAGCAGTAGAGCATGGAATGAATTTTATTGATGTATCTCCCTACTACGGACACTATAAGGCCGAAACCGTATTGGGAAAAGCTTTGAAAGAAATACCACGTGACAAATATTACCTCTCTACTAAAGTGGGACGCTATGGAAAAGATGGAGTCAACACATGGGATTATTCCGGAAAACGTGCTACGGAAAGCGTTTATGAAAGTTTGGAAAGACTCCACATTGAATACATCGATCTGATTAATGTACACGATGTGGAGTTTTCAGATATGAATCAAGTAGTCAACGAGACTTTACCTGCACTGGCAGAACTTAAGAAGAAAGGTGTTGTGGGACATGTAGGTATCACAGATTTGCAGTTGGAAAACTTGAAATGGGTCATTGACCACTCGGAGCCCGGAACAGTGGAAAGTGTACTCAACTTCTGCCATTATTGTCTGAATGACGAGAAACTGGCTGATTATCTGGATTACTTTGAATCAAAGAATATCGGTATCATCAATGCTTCCCCCCTTTCAATGGGATTGCTTTCCCTGCGTGGAGTTCCTGCGTGGCATCCGGCTCCCCAAGCATTGGTAGAAGCTTGCCGGAAAGCCGTTCAACATTGTCAGTCTAAAAACTACCCGATAGAGAAACTGGCCATTCAATATTCTGTCAGCAATCCACGCATCGCCACTACATTGTTCAGTTCGGCCAATCCGGATAATGTATTGAAAAATATAGCATACGCCGAAGAACCCATCGACTGGAATCTGGTAAAGGAAGTGCAAGAAATTATCGGAGAACAAATGCGTGTCAGTTGGGCTAATTCATAACAAAAAGGAGAATAATGATGGATTTTAACATAATAGACGCACATTCCCATCTTTGGTTACGACAAGACACGGAGGTCAATGACTTGCCCATCCGCACATTAACCAACGGACGATCGTTATTCATGGGAGAAGAACGTCAGATGGTTCCGCCTTTTATGATTGACGGACGGAATAGCGCTGAGGTTTTTCTCTCAAACATGGACTATGCACAAGTATCGGCTGCCGTAGTCACTCAAGAATTTATTGATGGCATCCAGAATGAATACCTCACAGAAGTGATCAATAAGTACCCGGACCGTTTCTTTGTATGCGGAATGTGCGAGTTTCGTAAGCCCGGTTATCTGCAACAGGCCAAGGAATTGATAAATTCTGGTTTCAAAGCAATAAAAATCCCGGCACACCGCCTTTTCCTAAAAGAAGGAAGAATCATGCTGAACTGTGACGAAATGATGGAAATGTTCCATTACATGGAAGATAAAGGCATTATCCTTTCCATTGATCTGGCCGATGGAGACACGCAAGTGCAGGAGATGAAAGAAATTATCCAGGAATGTCCGCTACTAAAAATCGCTATCGGACATTTCGGTATGGTCACAACCCCTCATTGGCAGGAACAAATTAAATTGGCCCGGCATACCCATGTCATGATAGAATCGGGAGGTATCACTTGGTTGTTCAACAGTGAATTCTACCCATTTGCCGGAGCGGTGAAGGCTATCAAAGAAGCAACAGATCTGGTAGGTATAGACAAACTAATGTGGGGATCGGATTACCCGCGGACCATTACGGCCATTACTTACAAGATGTCTTACGATTTCATCCTTAAAACGACAGAAATGACACAAGAGGAGAAAGCTCTTTTTTTAGGTAAAAACGCTGAAAGATTTTATGGTTTCAAAAATCTCGTATCTCTTCCTTATATTAAAAATATGTCAGAATAACCAACTGACACTTATCACTTAAAAACAAATAGAAAATGAAAGCAATTCAAATTACCGCTCCTTCCGAAATGAAGGTAGTAGACATTGAAAAACCGGAATTGAAACCGGGAGAAGTTCTAGTAAAAATTAAGTATGTCGGCTTTTGCGGATCGGACTTGAATACATTTTTAGGACGTAATCCGATGGTTAATCTGCCGGTTATTCCGGGGCACGAAGTGGGAGGCGTTATTGAAGCTATAGGTGAGGATGTTCCGGAATCATTAAAACCCGGCATGAGCGTCACTGTCAACCCTTATACCAATTGCGGAAAATGCGCTTCATGCCGTAACAGTAAAGTGAATGCATGCGAACATAACGAAACATTGGGGGTTCAACGCAATGGTGCCATGTGTGAATATATCGCATTGCCTTGGAGCAAAATAATCCCGGCCAGTCAAATTCCTCCTCGTGACTGCGCGCTGATCGAACCGATGAGCGTAGGCTTTCATGCTGTTTCCCGAGCACAGGTTACAGATATTGACATAGTGATGGTCATTGGTTGCGGAATGATCGGTATGGGAGCTATTGTACGTTCAGCTCTTCGCGGAGCTACCGTTATCGCCGTAGATCTGGATGACGAGAAATTGGAACTTGCCAAACGGGTAGGCGCACACCACACCATCAATTCCATGACAGAAAATGTGCACGAACGCTTGACTAAGATTACGGAAGGATTCGGCCCAGATGTAGTCATTGAAGCAGTAGGCAGTCCTGCAACCTATGTCATGGCCGTCAATGAGGTCGGATTTACCGGAAGAGTCGTATGTATAGGTTATGCAAAATCAGAAGTTTCTTTTCAAACTAAATATTTTGTCCAAAAAGAACTTGATATCCGCGGATCGCGTAATGCACTGCCCGCAGATTTCAGAGCAGTTATCCGCTACATGGAACAGGGAACTTGCCCAAAGGATGAATTGATCAGCAAAGTAGCCAAACCCGAGACTGCACGACAGGCTATGGAAGAATGGGCGGCAGCTCCCGGAAAGGTATTCCGCATATTAGTCGAGTTTGACTGACAAAATCCATACCAATCCCCCCAATGTGCTCAAAGTGAATTAAATAATCATATTTCCACCTTGAGCACATTCTCTTTTTTGATTAAATCCTGCTCGATTGGATAATGTCAATCAATATCGGACGGAGCCCGCTAACGAAACACTCTACGGCTATTACCATCAAAATAAGTCCCATCAAGCGCATCATTACATTATTTCCAGTCTCGCCAAGAATAGAAACCAGCCGGGTAGAAGCCCGCAATATAAGATAAGTGATAAAATAAATCAAACCAATCATTCCAATCAAAATTCCCTTCATGGTCCAAGTATTGGCATCATCCATCAGCATAATTCCGTTAGCAATGGCACCGGGGCCGCAAAGCATAGGAATAGATAACGGGGTAATCGAAATATCATTGGCATACGTTTTAATTTCTTCGTCTTTCAACTTCGTATTGGTAAAACGTGCCTGCAGCATATCATAACCAATTTTCAAAATAATAAAACCGGCAGCAATACGAAAGCCATTGGTCGATATTCCAAAGAATTTGAATAAGAATTGCCCGGAGAAAGTAAAAGCCAAAAGTGTTACAAAAGAGATGATCGTAGCCCGTTTCACAATATGACGCCGTTCTTCATCATCCATACCTTTAGTCATGGTTAAAAATACAGGCATGGTACCCAATGGGTTGGTTAATGTGAAAAAAGAGGTAAAGCATAGTAATGCAAATGGTAATAATGTATCCATTGAAGTATTATTTTTAGGTTATGGGCAAAAGTAATCTATAATTAGCAAATGAGCAATAGTAGAGATCATATTTCGCAAACAGGCACAACAAAAAAAGGGACTGTTCCCAAAACGACAGCCCCTTCCTGTTTCCACATTTACCAAACCAGATTTATTCTTTATCTTGCTACACAAGCACTTTATTATCACTCCCAATGGAGCTTATAACTCCTGAAACAGAGCAACTCGTTTTTAATGTATACACATAGGGGAAATGCAGTTTACAAAAGGAAACTGCGTGGAATTTTGTTAAAAGAATCAAACAACAGGACTATTCATTGACAGCACCGCAGTGAGAACATACCCCTTTATTCTTCATCTTCGCTCCGCAATTTCCACAACTGAATTTATATAGCGAAGCGTGCTTTATACGATTAAATGACCATACGGCATATACCAGCAAGCATGGATATCCCAAATAGTAATATGTTGTAAATGTGAAGAATAAGTATAAAAAGATGCAGCAGGACATCAATCCCAACAAATAAAAAAGCGCTGTCTCAGCATGTGTCTGATGAAACAAATCATCTAAAGTAGCCAGCCCTACAAGAATAATCCCCCAGACATTGAGCATGAAAAGAGAAAGAATAAAGGGCATACTAAAAGGATTCAAAGAAGGATTATAATAAAATTGCTCCCAAGTCCCCGGAACAAAATGCTGGATACTGGCATAAAGTGTAGCTGCGGTAGCTACCAGCCACAAAAGAATAGTAGGAAAAATACTATCAATATCATTCAACCAGATAAGTTGCAGTTTCTGACGACGAACAGCCCTATGGATATACCAAATGCCGAAAAGCCCTAATATCATCAAAAAAGCTATGGTATGGGAATTACTGAAAAAATGAATGAATTGTGACACCGGATCCACAGGAACTACTTTTTTCAATAATTCCTTTTCATGCACCCATCCCATGGTTTCCTGGTCCCGTGCCACCTTCACCCATACGGAGTCCACACTGTCAGCCGGCTGTACCATAAATTCCGCCACCACCAGTCTTTCTCCCTTAAAAACAGGAAGCACATCCACCAATGGCAGTTGCTGTAGCATTAGCGAATCAGAAGTAACTTCAAAATTACTGTTTAATGTATAATGCCGCTCCATCAAACAATTGACAGAATCCTTTGTCTTTGGTGGCATATCCTCGCCCGAAGTAACAAGCGAAGGATATTGGCAAGCCATCAAAACAGCCAATACAAAAAACAGCAACCCGATGTACTTACTTTTCAGCATATACTTTCATCTGACAATTTTTACAATCAAATCCTAAACGAAAACGTCTGCCATCCGAACCGACCAGATAATAAGGTTCCTTATAAGGAGAACGCACTTTATGCCAAGTGGGACACCATCCCATGCTATAACGCAGACAATGCTTGCAGAACATCAGTACTGCATCTTCTACCGGAGCTTTTTCATAAGCCGGAGCAATACGCTGCACGCCATGATTCCTATAGAATGAAACAGCATCGGCATTCATCACATTTCCCAGATAAGTCAATTCATTCACAGGATAAGCATGATGCGTTTGGGGCAACTTGCAAATCTCCCGCCGATAGTTAATGCGCCGCACTTCCAACAGCTTCTCTATTCCCTTACGACGAAGTTCGGCAAGCATAGAGGCCGGAATAAACCAATTGTCCGACCAGTCAATCACTATGTCCAAAGCCTCAAAAGGGGTATTTCCCAACTTGCCAAGTTGTGTGCGCAGATTGTCTTCCTGCGGAGTACGGGCACGTTCCTTCTCCCTTTCCAGCACCACACTGACACTGTTGGCATCTTCATCGGACAGGGTCAGGGTAAAGCCGAAATTATTCTCAGCCAATTTTAAGACGACCGCAATTTTCCTTTCGGCGGATTTACGCGACATCAATCTCTCAAATTCCTGATCAAAATTACGATAAAGTAGTGTACGAGGCTTTATCCGAGGCATCTCCTGAGGAAATAATTTATTATTCTCCACCCGGTTTATGCGAAATCCTTGCAACTTACCGGTCTCATCCAAAAAACAGACACCATCTCCATTATTAAAGGACTTGACTCCGGCTACAGTCAGATAATTGCCACGAATTTCCTTCACCGTCCCCATCTCCTCCCCCAAAGACTTGGGAGTATCGAAAGAAAAAATATCCTTATTCCGGTCAAAGAGAAAATAATGAGTAAAGCCACGGCTGAAACTCTTGTCCAACTGAGGTTTGAACTCCAATCTCACTTTTCCGGATGATGCACGAATATACTCCTTACGGCGTTTAAAAACAGCATCCAGCTTCTGACGATAATAAGCTGTTACATTTTTAACGTAAGACACATCCTTCAAACGCCCCTCTATTTTCAGAGAAGAAACTCCGGCATCCAACAATTGTTCCAACTCCTCACTCTGGTTCAAATCTTTCAGAGACAACAAATGCTTATTCCTTACTATGGATTTACCACCCGCATCTTCCATATCGAAAGCAAGACGGCAGAACTGGGCACACTCCCCCCGGTTGGCGCTACGCCCGAAACAAGCCTGACTGACATAACACTGTCCGCTATAGCTTACACACAAAGCACCATGTACAAATATCTCCAAGGGTACTTCAGGACAAACATGATGGATGTTTCCTATTTCAACAAGAGAGAGTTCACGAGCCAATACCACCTGACGGAAACCCGCCTCAGCCAGAAATTTCACTTTTTGAGGAGTACGATTATCCATCTGCGTGCTGGCGTGTAACGGTATAGGAGGCAGATTCAATTCCAACAATCCCATATCCTGTACTATCAAGGCATCCACTCCGACACGGTATAAATCCCAGATCATTTCTTCCGTCTCTTTCAGTTCCTCATCCTTCAGAATAGTGTTCACCGTCACATAGATACGGACATTATATACATGGGCGTACCGCACCAGCTCAGCAATATCCTCCAATGAATTTCCCGCAGCCGCGCGTGCGCCAAAACGGGGCGCACCCATATAAACGGCATCGGCACCGTGGTCAACAGCTGCGATGCCGCACTCCAGATTTCTGGCGGGAGCCAATAATTCTATTTTTCGTTGTCTGATCATCGTATTTCGTTTATATCAAACGGGGTTTCCTGATATACATAATAATTCAGCCAGTTGGAAAACAACAAGTTGGCATGTCCGCGCCAGCGCACCACCGGAGCATTATCCGGATTATCATCCTTATAATAATTTACAGGCTTCTGAATAGGCAATCCTTTTCCCAAATCCCGCTTATATTCCGTATCAAGCGTATAGGGTGAATACTCCGAATGTCCGGTAATAAAGAACTCACGCCCGTTACGCGCCATAGCCATATAAACGCCGGACTCATCAGATTCGGCTATCAAGCTCAAGTCCTGCACTTTCAAAATGTCCTCACGACGTATCTCGGTGTGACGACTGTGCGGCACAAAGAATTCATCATCAAATCCACGGAATATAGGCAAGCCCTGCACATTGATATGATGACGAAAAATACCAAACATTTTTTGTTCCAGCGGATATTTGGGAACTCCATAGAAATGATAAAGTCCGGCCTGGGCCGCCCAACAAATATAAAGAGTCGAGGTAACATGAGTACGCGCCCAATCAAAAATAGTCGTAATCTCATCCCAATAATTCACATCTTCGTATGGCATCTGTTCTACCGGAGCCCCCGTAATAATCATTCCGTCATATTTCTCGTCACGCATCAAGTCGAAGTCACGGTAGAATGCTTTCATGTGTTCTACCGGTGTATTTTTCGATGTATGGCTTTTCAACTTCATAAATGATATTTCCAACTGCAAGGGGGTGTTGGAAAGCAAACGCACCAGATCCGTCTCTGTTGTTATCTTCAACGGCATCAAATTCAATATCACTATTTTTAACGGACGGATATCCTGTGTACTGGCACGCGAATTGTCTATGACGAAGATATTTTCTTCCTTCAGCAATTCAATGGCAGGTAATTTATCGGGTAAATTTAACGGCATTTTCTTATCTATTAATTAGTTGCAGGTGCAAAATTAAAAAAAATCCCGCCAATTCTCCTTACTTGGTCATCATTTGGAACAAATAAAATGCAAATTCTCTTTTTCCGGCTTATCCCAGAAACCACTCATCACATTCAGTTTTCGGTTTTACTTTAAAAACAAACGGATATTTTCAAAAAAAATCGTACCTTTGGGCGCTAGTTAAGATAAAATTCTTAATAAGGCTAATATATTAAAGATAAAAAACCCATAAAAACACCTATGATAAAAACTATTTTTTCACTGCCGGAAAATACATATTCCCGCTATTTCCCCGCAGTAGGCATACAACCATTATTTTAATTATAACTTTTAAATCACCAAGTATGAAAATTTTTAAATCACTGCTGATCAGTGTGTGTATGGGCACTACTTTATGTGCATGTTCACCACAAACAGCGAACACAGAAGCCAACAATCAGATTACCACTGCAGGGGATGCATGGAAATGGGAAAAAGGAACCATCGTCATTGACACTCCGGAACGTCCTGCAGGACAAAAAAGTGTTTTAGGACTCATCACTCCGAAAATGGAAGTAGTACGCGTAGGATTTGTCGGCCTGGGCATGCGCGGCCCCGGTGCCGTATCACGCTTTACACACATTCCCGGCACACAAATAGTGGCGTTATGCGACTATGAAGCGTCACGCGCAGAGAATTGCCAGGAAATATTAAAGAAAGCCTCCATGCCGAAAGCAGCCATCTACTCAGGTGAGACAGGGTATGAAGAGCTTTGCAAACGCGATGATATCGACTTGGTATATATCGCGGCAGACTGGCTGCATCATTTTCCCATAGCCCGATGCGCCATGGAGAACGGCAAGAACGTAGCCATTGAAGTGCCTTCTGCAATGACCCTCCAGGAATGCTGGGATTTGGTAAACCTCAGTGAGAAGACACGCAAGCATTGCATGATTTTGGAAAACTGCTGCTATGACTGGTATGAAATGAATACGTTGAATATGGCGCAACAAGGAGTCTTCGGTGAAATAATCCGTGCACAAGGCGCTTATATCCATGATTTAAGCCCGTTCTGGGAACATTACTGGAAAAACGGAGAAAACGACAAACTGGGATGGCGTCTGGAGTATAACATGAAACATCGCGGTGACGTATATGCTACTCACGGCCTCGGCCCGGTGGCACAAGCTATGGATATTCACCGCGGCGACCGCGTGACTACACTGGTTGCCATGGATACCAAATCGGTAATCGGCAAGGAACTGGTTGAACAAAAAACCGGCAAAGAGTGTAACGACTTCCGTAATGGAGACCACACCACCACCTTGCTGCGCACAGCCAACGGCAAGGTCATTGAAATACAACATAACGTCATGACTCCGCAACCTTACAACCGCTTGTACCAACTGACAGGAAGCAAAGGTTTCGCCAACAAATATCCAGTAGAAGGATACGCCTTGGACGCCAAGCAGCTGAATGCTTCAGGTGTTCAACCCAAAATAGACAACTTGAACGCACACGGATTCCTTCCTAAAGCGGAAATGGACGCACTGGTGGAAAAATACCAGCACCCCATCTTGAAGAAATACGGTGAGATAGCCAAAGAAGTAGGCGGACACGGTGGTATGGACTTTATCATGGACAGCCGTCTGGTATATTGCCTGCAAAACGGGCTGCCTCTGGATATGGACGTTTATGACTTGGCGGAATGGTGCTGTCTGGCTGAATTGGGCCAGATATCCATGGACAACGGCTGCGCAGCCGTAGCCTTCCCTGATTTCACCCGTGGCGAATGGAACGTGATAAAGGGATACAAGCACGCTTACGCCAGTGCCGAGGCCGAAAAAGAAAGCATGGAAAAGGCAAAAGCGTTTACCGCCAAGCTGAAAGAGCAAGGAGCCAAAGAATGGGCTGAGGCTAAATAAAAGACAGCAAGGGCTAACCCTTCCAAAAAGAAAGTATATCGCATAAAAATGCGTAGCTTGTACCTGCACAAGGACGGCTACGCATTTTTTTTTAATAACCTTTCCATTTCTCACTTTTATTTGCTACATTTACATCCTCATCAAGCATCCAGTAAAGCCATGTACAACACTAAACAAGACCTGTTAACAGAAGAGAACAAGCGTTTGAGAGAAGAGATAGAGCAGCTCAGGAAAGAAAATGAATTACTAAAATTCCCGCAATCCTCGGGCTGTCTTCCGCAGTTCCTGATAGACCAGATGGACGCTATCATCTTTATCAAAGATGCAGGCAACGACTTCCGGTACTTTATGGTCAATGAAAACTTTTGCAAAGTACAACATCTTTCCAGGGCAGAAATCATCGGAAAGAACGATTACGAAATCTTCCCTCCGGATGACGCCCGGAAGTACCGTGAAGATGACGAGAAAGCCGTTTACGGAAAAACAAGCTACTCTTTTCAAGAAGAGGTGAACCTTCCCGGACAAAACAAAATCATTCTGAAAACCACCAAATCTTATGTAAGTGCATCCAATGGAAACAAGTTTTTGGTATGCATCTCGCACGATGTAACCCAAAGCGTCGAAAAAGAAACAAGGCTGAAAAATGCCATCGAGATAGAACAGGCAGCGCATCAGATGATGAAAGCCATCTTCCACAAGCTTCCATCGGCCATCCTTATAAAGGATATAGAAGACAATTACCGTTTCTATATTGTCAACAAAAAATTCGAACAGATGTGCAATATGTCCAAAGAAATATTAATAGGCAAGACGGATTACGATGTTTTCCCTAAAAGCGAAGCCGACAAATACAGAAAAGACGATATAGAAGCCTCCCTATATACCGAAAGCGACCCGATGGTTATTCAGGAAATAGTCACTTCACCTGACCGTGACGTGAACACCCATCTGCAAACGTTCAAATTCTCTTTCAGTTTCAAAGGCAAAAGTCTGCTGATATGCGTAGGAGTTGACATCACCCTGCAACACCAGATGATGGAACAAATAAAAGAGGCGCTGGAAAAAGCCGAGCAGGCAGACAGACTGAAATCGCAATTTATCACGAATATGAGCCATGAGATAAGAACACCGCTGAACGCCATCATCGGCTTCTCCCAACTGATTGCCGAAACAGAGGATAAAGAGGAGCAGAAGGAATACCACCGCATTGTGACACAGAACAATAACCTGTTACTGACCCTCATAGAAGATGTGTTGAATCTTTCCGAGCTAAACTCGGGCAACGTGAAATTCAATAATACTGAGTTCGACTTCGCCGATGCTTTCAGAGACTTGTACACACAGATGAAAGAAAAAGTATTCCGCCCGGAAGTCACATTCACTACCACCCCGTCACTCCCGTCCATCCTGGTAAGGACAGACCGGGAACGTATCATCCAAATTATCGGAAACCTGGTGACAAATGCCGCTAAGTTCACCTCAAAAGGAACCATCCAGATGGGATATGCATGCAAAGACAACGGACTGGAAATATATGTGAAAGATACCGGCTTGGGCATTAAAGCCAAAAATCTGGAGAGCATATTCAACCGTTTCAAAAAGCTGAACCCTTTCATTCAAGGCACCGGACTGGGACTTCCTATCTGCAAGTCGATAGCCGAACAAATGGGAGGCAGGATTTGGGTGGAATCCGAATTTGGAAAAGGATCGACTTTCTATGTATGGATTCCTTGTGTCGTATCTTCTATAAAGGATGAATAAAGTTCAATGAAAAGAAAATAGAAAGAGACAGAAAGATGTCGCACGTCATCTATACGACCATGGAGACAAAAAAGGAATGACATATAAAGAAACGCAGATTTACGCAAAAACTCCATTTAGCCTGCGTCAATCTGCGTTTCACCAAGATTCTTCACAATGACCGGAATAACCATAAAGTACACCCGGTCACCGCCTTGAAAAATCCCACTTTCATTCTCTCCTACAGACCGTTCTTGTAGATATTCGCCATCACCTTCTGGTATTGGTTCTCTATCTGCATATACGCCTGGAGGTTCTTATAAATACTTTCCGTTTCCACAAAATATTCAATCAATGAAATCTGTCCTTCGGTCAATGCCTGCTTCAACAAGTCCAACGAACGGTACATCAAAGGGACATCATACGCATTCAGAGCATCCTTCAACTGCTGCATCTCATTGAAGAGTGACATCAGAGAAGCCTCAACCTGCTCCTTGACACTTTCCTGCATCAGTTGTGCGCTGATAGCCTGCGCCTTGGCTATCTTTACCTTTTTGCGGTTTTGAAACAAAGGCAGGGAGCCGCCTACCACAAAACCATTCATCGAAGCCACATCATCCGTGTTACGGCGGAAACCGACTTCCAGTTTCGGCAACCATCCTTGACGGTCTACTGACACCTGCTTCTCGGCGGCACGGGCAACGGCAGCGGTGGCCTGCAGGTCAAGGTCTGATGCCATCACTTCATCCCGCATGACGTTGTAATCGTTGATTTCCTGTATGGAAGGATAGGTGGTTTCCGCAAACTCCAAAGGCATATTGCCGTTCATGGCAAGCAAAGACTGTAAGGCTGTGCGGTGGGCTGCGCTGTTTTGGGCAACTTCCGTCTGCACGTTCATGCGTTCCATCTTGATTTTGTTGACTTCCAGTATGTTCGCGTCACCGTTGTTCAGGCGTTTTTCATAAAGTGCCTGCAACTCATCAGCGTTCTTCATGCGGATATCCATCAAGGTCTTTTCCTGATTCAACAGAATAAGGTCCAGACAGAGATTCTTCGCATTCAGCAGAATATCCCGACGAGCAGCCTGTTGTTGCTTGTCCACCGCTTCGTTCTGCAATGTAGCCTGCCGGTTGCGGGTGATGTACTGGGTAGGGAAATCAAAACCTTGCGAAGCGACGAATTCCGTACCGTGACCACCTTCGGCAGCATTGCTGTAGAAAGAACTGTAACTCACCGTAGGGTCAGGCAAGTTGTTGTTTGTCCGGTTTTCCATCTTGGTCGCATCGGCGGCATGTTTCTGCGCCTTGAGTTCTTTATTGTTCTGCTCGATACTTTTCAAGATGTGGTCAATGCTTTGGGCCTGCATCAGCAAGGGGGAGCAGAGGGCCATTATTACTAAGATTCGTTTCATATTATTTCTATTATTTCTTCTTTCGGTTCATCAGTTCATAAACAATCGGGATGATGAAAGCGTTCAGGAAAGTCGATGTCAGAAGACCTCCCAGAATAACTTTCGCCATCGGACTTTGTATCTCATTACCCGGCAAATCGCCACGGAACGCCAAAGGTATCAAAGCCAGCGCGGAAGACAAGGCTGTCATCAGGATAGGGTTCAAACGGTCCAACGAACCGTGGAGAATGCTTTCTTTCAACTCCATGCCTTCTTCGCGCAACGTATTGTAATGACTTATCAACAACATACCATTACGGGTAGCAATACCAAACAACGAGATAAAACCGATGATAGCCGGAATGCTTATCTCGCCCGTTGTCATCATCAATGCAAATACCCCACCAATCAACGCCAAAGGTAGATTCAACAGAATGACTCCACTTTGGGCCGCATTCTTAAACTGGGTATAAAGCAACAGAAAGATAACCACGATACTCATAAAGGAAGTAAGCATCAGCGTACGGCTGGCCGCCTGCTCACTTTCAAACTGACCGCCATATTCCACATGATACCCTTCGGGCAGTTTGATTTGCGCATCAATCCGTTCCTGTATATCATTCACCACGCTGCGCAAATCACGACCGCTGGTATTGGCGGAAATCACAATCTTACGCTTCACGTTCTCACGGCTGATGGTATTCGGTCCCATGGCAGAAACCACATCGGCTACATAGTTGACAGGTATTTTCTGACCGTCACCGGTATCAATCATCAGGTTGCGCACTTTCTCCATCTCATCACGCACCTCGTCCTTGGTACGGACAATAAGATTAAACGCCTTGCCTTCTTCATATACCTGCGAAACGACTTCACCCGCCATGTTTACTGATACAAACTCGGCAAAGTCCGGTAAGGAAATACCGAATTTGGCAAGCATCTCGCGTTTAGGAACAATCTTGAGCTGCGGACGTTCGATTTGTTGTTCCACATTCAAGTCGGCAATACCCTCCACACTGCTGATGGCATCCTTTATCTGATTGCCGATGGCAAACATCTTGTTCAAATCGTTACCAAACAGTTTGATGGCAATGTTGGCCTTGGTACCCGAAAGCATGGCATCGATGCGGTGGCTGATAGGCTGGCCTATTTCGATATTCGCACCGGTAATGGTAGATAACTTGGCACGCACATCGGCTACCAGTTCCTGGCGGGAACGGTCTTTCAATTCAAACGGGGCCTCAATTTCACTCACGTTAACCCCTAATGCATGCTCATCCAGTTCGGCACGTCCCGTTTTACGGGCTACGGTCTGTATTTCGGGAATAGACATCAGCAACTCTTCCGCACGGTGTCCCATCTTGTCCGATTCTGCCAAAGAGATTCCCGGCAATGAACTGATATTAATGGTGAACGAACCTTCATTGAAAGATGGCAGGAAACTACGTCCTAATGTAAAAAACATAACCAATGCCACCGCAAACAGTCCACCCGTAAAGCCCAATACTGCGGATTTATGATTCAAGGACCATAACAAGGCATTGCGATAATGCTTTTTCATCCATACGGCAATAAATGCCTCTTTCGGCAATGCCTTACTTTTATTGTTGCCCAACAGATAGCTGCACAGTACCGGAGTGAGTGTCAAAGCCACCACCGTAGAAGCAAACAACGCCACAATAAAGGCAATGCCCAACGGAACCAACATACGCCCTTCCATTCCTGTCAGGAAAAACAAAGGAACAAAGCTGACTACAATAATCAAGGTAGAGTTCAATATAGGCATACGCACTTCCTTCGAAGCATTGAACACCACTTCAATCACGCTCTTACGTTCCCCTTCGGGCAACAAGCGGTTCTCGCGCAGGTGCTTCCATACATTTTCCACATCCACAATAGCATCATCCACCAACGAACCAATGGCAATGGCCATACCACCCAAACTCATGGTATTGATGGTGAGTCCCATATAGTGAAGAGTCAATATAGAAACAATCAATGACAACGGAAGGGTTACCAATGAAATAACCGTGGTACGTACATTGGCAAGGAACAAGAAGAGGACAATCACCACGAAAATAGCACCTTCGTACAACGAATCCTTCACATTGCCGATAGAACTTTCAATAAAACGGCTCTGACGGAAAATATCTGTAGAAACGTGTACATCAGCCGGAAGATTCTTCTGCAAATCCTTCAATGCAGCCTCCAATTGCTCTGTCAGTTCAATAGTCCCGGTCTTGGGTTGTTTGGTAACGGTCAGCAGTACGGCAGGTTTTCCCCTCTCCGAAGCAGTACCCAGTCTGGGTTCCTGCGAACCAATCCTCACATCGGCAATATCCTCCAATGTAACGGGCACTCCTTCCACCTTCTTGATGACGGAACGTGACAACTGAGCCACATCGTGGCTGGAAAGCACCCCGCGGACAATATATTCGTTTCCATATTCATAAATCACTCCGCCATTGGCATTCTGGTTCATGTTACGGGTAACGTTCATCACCTCTGCCAACGTAACATTGTAATGTTTCATGCGGGCAGGGTCAAGCAATACCTGATATTCCTTGATATCACCTCCCAGCACGGCAACCTGTGCCACACCTCCCGTAGAAAGCAGGCGCGGACGGATAGTCCAGTCTGCCAGTGTACGAAGATCGAGCATGGAAGTAGTATCCGAAGTCAGACCGATAATCAGCAACTCACCTAAAATAGAGGACTGAGGTCCCATGGTAGGTTTACCTACATTCTCGGGCAGCTCCTCGCTGACCAAGGACAATTTCTCACTGACAATCTGACGAGCCAGATAGATATCGGTATCCCATTCAAATTCCACCCACACCACGGAAAAACCATTGGTGGAAGATGAACGCACCCGGCGCACATGAGTCGCACCGTTCACGGCAGTTTCTACAGGGAAGGTCACCAATTGTTCCACCTCCTCGGCAGCCATACCATTCGCTTCGGTCATAATCACTACAGTCGGTGCATTCAAATCGGGGAACACATCGACTTCCGTATGAAAAGCCGTGTAAGTACCGCCGATAAGCAGCAAAACCGATGCCACCAGAACCAATATACGGTTCTGAAGGGAAAAATGTATTATCTTATTTAGCATAGGGCGGCTGATTAATGTTCATGACTATGAGCCGGAATCGCATTGCTGGCCGATGCTAATTTCACCTGATAGGCTCCCTTTGTTACCACACGGTCACCAGCTTTCAAACCGGTCAGAATCTGCACTTCCTTTCCGTTGCTCGCTCCCAAAGTTACCTCCTGTTTCTTATATCCTTCCTCATCCAGTTGCAGATAAACAAAGTACAAGCCTTGTTCTTCGGTCAGTGCCGTAACAGGCAAGGCCAGCACATCGGGCATTTCCGACGAGAGCAGATACACCTCCACATACGAACCGGGAATCACATCTCCCCGATTGTCAAATTCGAAAGTAACAGGTACATAGAAAGAAGTACCACCGGATGCTTTACCGTATGAAAGCAGACGCCCTTTCAACTCACCCAGCTCATATACCTTATTATCGTATGGAGTCTTGAAGTTTGCCGACTGAATGCTATGCAGATAACCATAATATTTCTCGGAAACATCTGCACGAAGGAACAAACGACGGTTCTGAGTGATACTCACCAAAGGCTGGCCTACCGATACATAGTCACCTTCCTGCACCAGACAATTCTTGATATAGCCCCCCAAAGGAGCCGTTACCGACACTCCTGTCTTGGTCTGGTTCTTTGAAATAGCCCCGTATGCCAATTGCGCGTTTTCATAACTCTCCTTGATGGTATTGAAGTCCTTCTGCGATATAATCTGGCTTTCTACCAATTTGGCAGCACGTTCGTATTCTTTCTTTGCCGTTTCGTATGCAATGCGGGCACGTTTTACAGGGTCTCCGTCCGGCATGTTCTCGGCAGAGATATTCAAGATGGAAGCACCCTTGCTCACGCTCATACCGTCCGTTACCGGATGGCGGAAAGAAACCACACCGGCTACATTGGCAACGACTACGCTTTCATCGCCTTGTGCTGCCTGCACCTGTCCGCTGGTCGTTATCACCTGACGAAATGCCTTAAGCTGGATTATTTCCGATTCTACTCCGGCTGCTTTCGCTTTTTCGGGAGCCAGGATAATTTCATCAGAGTGACCGGCTGCTGCAGTTTCCGTTCCGTGATTATGTCCTTCGTGACCTTCACTCTCGTGGTCATGACCTTCATGATCGTGGTCATGCGATTCTTCCGTTCCATGGTCATGCCCTTCGTGGTCATGACCCGATTTACTGTTGCAAGAGCCTAATAGGAATAATCCCATGACTCCCATAAAGATAAGTTTCTTCATGATGATATAATTTGTTCTTACTTTTTAAATTAAATACAAAATTAGCGGATAGAAAATACAACAAAACTGCGGATAGAAAGACGCTTTCTATCTGTCAAGCAAGAACATTACAAGGAGGGGCGCGCAAGCCCTTTACGTGGGGGAGACACGTAGAATGCAGTTTTTCTAAATAGTAATTACAAGGTAATGCTTTGTGCTCTGTCAACCGTAGTGAGAGCACCAGCACATCCGTCACCGTATATAGCAGCAAACAAAACGAATAATCAGGAGAAACACTATCTTGAGCCCGGTCCGGAGTTACACTTTTAAACTTGGTCACGCACCCGGCGTTACATGTATGGCTCTCATCGGAATGATCGTGCTGATGATGTTGCGAGGGACATTGACAGTCGCACATAGTCATATCATGCTGCAAGCAAAGAATTTCCCGATGATGATGATGAGGCAGAACGGATGCTGTCAACATGATAATGCTGACCCACATCAATACCCACGCTATGTATCGTCTCCGTTTCATCGGGCACAAAAATAGTTTTTTATCATGTAAATTCCAAAAAGAAAGCATGGTAAATGCCGAGATATCAGCAATTACCATGCTTTTTTATGATCTTTTACGTACAGAGTTTACCAGATAGAAACACGTTTTTCCGGAGCCAGATACATTGCATCCCCTTCTTTGATACCAAAAGCATCATACCATGCACCTATATGAGGGAGCGCTCCGTTCACACGCCATCTGCCCAATGAATGCGGGTCAGACTTCGTTTGCAAGCGAATCTGCTCATCGCGGACATTGCCCGCCCACACTCCGGCATAAGACAGGAAGAAGCGTTGTTCCGGAGTAAATCCGTCTTCTACTGCCAGCGGAGCATCTTTTGTCGCATTCTTGAACGCTTGGAAAGAAACCTGCAAACCACCATGATCGGCTATATTCTCACCCAAAGTCAAAGAGCCGTTGGCGTTGAGCCCTGGTAAAACCTGAATGCTATCAAAGAAATTCACCATCACCTGGGCACGTTCTTCAAAATGTTTGGCATCTTCAGCTGTCCACCAGTCCTTCAAATTACCCTCTTTGTCGAACTGACGTCCCTGATCATCGAATCCATGAGTCATTTCATGACCGATAACCACGCCGATAGCTCCATAATTGAATGCGTCATCGGCATTCATGTCAAAGAATGGATATTGAAGAATACCTGCCGGGAAACAAATCTCGTTCGTGGTCGGATTATAATAGGCATTGACTGTCTGCGGAGTCATTCCCCATTCATCTCTGTCAACCGGCTTGCCTGCCTTGGACAACATATAGTCCAGCTCGAATTCTGTAGCACGCTTCACATTGGCCCAATAAGAATCTTTTTCAATATTCAAGCCTGTATAATCCCTCCACTTATCAGGATAGCCCACCTTCACATAGAATGAGTTCAACTTCTCAATGGCTTTCATCTTCGTACTGTCACCCATCCATTCCAGATTCTGGATACGTTCTCCTAATGCAGTCTGTAAATTCTTCACCAACTGCACCATACGTTCCTTTGCAGCTGCCGGGAAATATTTTTCCACATACATCTGACCTACCGCTTCACCCAGTACTCCATTCACCGTACTTACCGCACGCTTCCATCGAGGCTGGTTGGCCTGCTTGCCGGATAATGTCTTTCCATAGAAATCAAAGTTCTGTGCCACCAAATCATCGCTCAGGTAACCGGCAGCCCTGTCTATCAGATTCCATTGCATATAGGCTATCTGATTTTCAACCGGCACACTGTTGATAATCTTCTCAACCTCTTTAACTGGCTCCACTTGAGAAACACTCAGTTCGGCCACCTCTTTCACACCGATGCCATTCAAGAAAGCATCCCAATCAATACCCGGAATATCCTTCTTCAATTCATCCAAAGACATTTTATGATAATTGGCCGCAGGGTTACGCTGTTCCACCGCACTGAAAGAAGCCTTCGCAATACGAGTCTCGATATCCATCACAGCCTCCATTTTCTTTGTGGCGGCAGCCTCATCAAAACCTGCCAATTGGAACATCTTTACAATATGCTCCTTATACTTATTACGGATATTGACAGTTGCATCATCGTTGTCCAGATAATATTCCTTTTCACCCAGACTGATACCACCTTGATACAGTTGGAACAAATTGCTCTTGCTGTCCATGATATCGGCACCCACATAGAAACTGAAGTAAGGAAAAACACCACTATGAGCCAGTTCCGCCATCAAAGGAACTATTTCCGATTTCTCCTTCACGGAAGCAATTTTCTCTAAATCAGCTTGAATAGGAGTTACTCCGTCAGCATTCAGTTTCACACTGTCCATGGCCAGATTATAAATATCCCCTATTTTCTGGCCTATTGTACCTTGCGCATTCTGTCCGGCAGCAATTTCCACGATCAGTCCTTTCAGTTGCTCCCGGTTATTCTCGGCAAGCATATCAAATGAGCCGAAACGGGAATATTCATTGGTCAAGGGGTGTTTCTTCATCCATCCGCCACAAGCATACTGATAAAAATCAGTTCCTTGAACAGCCGTAGTGTCCAAATTGGTCAAATCTATACCTGAAGTCATGACGGCTTCCTTTTTACTGTCACATCCGGCAGCTGCTGCCAGAGCCAATACAGCCATTGGTAAATAATGTTTTGCTTTCATTTGTTCTATATATATGATACATACTTTAACTTCCCTGCACCTCTTCTAATTCCATAGAAACGGCCTCCCATTCTTCCACCGTCTGATCCAGTTCCTTTTTCAGTTTCTGATGCTTTTCATACAAAGCCATATCCGATGCACCTTCGGGAGTAGCCATATCGGCTTCCACCCCGCCAATCTCAGTTTCCAGCTTTTCTATTTTCTGTTCACAATCCGCAACTTGTTTCTCCAGTTTGCGAATCTTCTTATTCAATTCTTTTTGCGCCTCATAGGATAATTTGTTCTCACTGACCGTTTCAGGTTCTTCCTTTTTAGCGACAGACACAGTAGGAGAAGCCGAAAGCTGCAACTCGTTCAGATTTTCTATTTTCTTTTTCTGCAAGAAATCATAGATACCGCCGATGTGTTCTTTTACTACCCCTCCTCCGAATTCATAGACTTTAGTCACCAATCCGTCCAGAAACTCACGGTCATGAGAAACGACAATCACCGTTCCGTCAAACTCCTTGATAGCCTCTTTCAATACATCTTTCGAACGCATATCCAAATGGTTGGTAGGTTCGTCCAGAATCAGGAAATTCACCGGTTCCAACAAGAGTTTTATCATGGCAAGACGACTCCGCTCTCCGCCCGACAGCACCTTTACTTTCTTATCTGAAGCCTCGCCTCCAAACATGAACGCCCCCAGAATATCACGAATCTTCAAACGGATATCCCCTTTTGCCACATAGTCAATCGTATCAAAGACACTCAGATTTTCATCCAGCATCTGAGCCTGATTCTGAGCAAAATAACCAATCTGTACGTTGTGTCCGATGGTCAGTTTACCTTCGTATGGAATTTCGTCCATTATACATTTCACTAAAGTGGACTTACCTTCTCCGTTCTTTCCGACAAAAGCCACCTTCTCACCTCTATTGATAGTCAAAGTCACATCGTGGAAAACGACATGGCTGCCGTATGCTTTCTTCACTCCGTCACAAATAACCGGATAATTGCCGGAACGCATGGCAGGCGGGAACTTCAACCGCAAAGCTGAATTGTCTTCATCATCAATTTCAATAGGAACTATTTTTTCCAATTGCTTGATACGGCTCTGCACCTGTACAGCCTTGGTAGCCTTGTAACGGAAACGCTCTATGAAATCTTCCGTATCCTGAATTTGCTTCTGCTGGTTCTCGTATGCACGCAATTGCTGCTCACGACGCTCTTTGCGCAATACCACAAACTCATCGTAAGCCACTTTATAATCATAGATATGCCCGCAAGATATTTCAATTGTACGAGTAGTCACATTATTAATAAATGCGCGGTCGTGGCTCACCAATACAACAGCACCCGCACTTGTCTTCAAAAAGTTTTCAAGCCATTGGATACTTTCTATGTCCAAGTGATTGGTAGGCTCGTCCAACAGCAACACATCGGGCCGTCGCAACAACAACTTGGCCAACTCTATACGCATACGCCAACCACCGCTGAACTCGGACGTAGGACGGTTAAAATCTTCCCGGTTAAATCCTAATCCCATCAATGTGCGTTCTATCTCAGCCGTATAATTGGTTCCTCCCATCATCAGAAAACGTTCATTGTCATGGGTGAACTTCTCAATCAGTTTATGATAGCTGTCCGAATCATAATCCGTTCTATCCGCCAATTCCTGATTCATTCTCTCAATACCGGCCTGCAAGTCAAAGATATGTTCAAAAGCCATCTCAGCCTCTTCCATCACGGTATGCTTGTCACTCAGGATCATGACTTGAGGCAGATAGCCAATGGTCACATCACGCGGAACAGAGACGACACCCGAGGTAGGAGCCTGTATCCCTGCCAATATTTTAAGCATGGTAGATTTACCAGCCCCGTTCTTTCCAACCAGCGCAATGCGGTCTCTCTTATTAATGACGTATGACACATCCTCGAACAGAGGTGTTACTCCAAACTCTACTTTTAAATTATCTACTGAAACCATTCGTTTTTATCCTTTTGCAAAAGTGGCAGCAAATATACGGTTTTATATGCAAAAAGATGAAATACGGGTAGATAAAAAAGACTCTTACCCTTAACAAACAGGATAAAAGTCTTAAAACATGTTAGAAAACATGCTTTTTTAGTTGTTTTATTTGCAGATTTCACTAAAGTCCGTACCTTTGCAATGTGTTTTTCATAGTATTAGATTTAAGGTTAACAAAGGTTGGAGCAAGGCGTTGCTCCTTTTTTTATGTCTGTACTTCCCGGAAAAAAGATGGGGCAGCAGAATATATACACATACTGCGTGCGAAAGGAGCTTAATCTTTCCGCTACCACAAAATCCATGAGACAAAGATTTTTAAAGCAATAACCATAGGACAGGAAAGGGGTAGGGATACGAATAAGATCCTTTAAGGACGAATCTGACGCCAAAATCTTTTGCTCATTCCTTACGACTTACGGATGAAAGCCCTGCTAAAATGCTACTGCTCCATAAGAATTGAAATCGAAAAGAACCTTATCAGCTTCTTTAGAAAAAGTTTTTTATCATCTACCAGATCTCAGCCCCTGCCTGTTTCACCAATTCTATTCGAGGCGATGATTTCGGCATAGAAACATGCTCTTCATATACTCCCGGACGGACAAGTATAGATATTGTTTTTTTGCCACCACCAACTGCCGCATTCACAGCTTCCTGAACTGTAAAGAAATCCCCACTTCCATCTTTCGCCACCACATAATCATAACGCCGCACATATTTTGCCAAAGCCGGCACCTCTTCTATCAGAGCATCGGCTGCCAATCCGGCAACTATACGTCCCCCGTATATATTCAGGTGAGTATTATCAATTTTCCCTTTCGGACAAAATTCATATTGTCCTGCCGGAATCCACATAAACAGTTTTCTTGAGTTCTCGACTCCCATACCGATAACCAGATCATGAGTCAGTTTATTCAAATCAATAAAAGGTACATTCATTTCTTTGGCCACCCGACGGGGAGATTCCAGATATTCCCCATGGGTATCAACCAATACCGGACCTTCTTTTTCATAACTGCCCTTTATCTCCGTCACACCTTCAGGAGGGAAATTACGACGGACTATAGAATTGAACAGTACAGGATTTCCTCCCTTAGCACGTGTTTCATTCACAAAACGTCTTAAATTATCATCAAAGGTACTTCCGGGTTCTGTATGTAATGTGGCTCTAGGTTTCTCGTCATTATGCCCGAATTGAATAAATACATAATCACCTTTATGTATTTTAGAAAGCACCACATCCCAACGTCCTTCATTGATAAAACTGAGTGAACTTCGTCCATTCATAGCGTGATTATCCACCACAACCTCTTCCGTAAAATATCCGGGAAGCATTTGTCCCCAGCCACGCTCTATATTACCATTCTTTAGACTTTTATTCGCCATGGTGGAATCACCAATCATAAAAATAGTAATGGGGTCTTTTCTCTCAACAATAAAAGCCGATAACAGGAGTAAAGCACATAAGGCAAACGACACTTTTAATTTCATGTTTTTCATATACATTTTATAAGTTAAAAAACTTAGGCAAAAGTAAACAAGAACAAGAAAAGGAACCATAAAAAATGATACAAGAATATAGAAATTTGTTCAAAATCATCTTTTAACAATAAAAAAATAACACAGAAAATGATTCCATTTTTCATCTATCGTTTAAAAACTATCATTTCATTCATCATCATTGCAGAACAATTACTAACATCTCTCTCTACCGAAATAGTCTCAATGCACATACCCGATCTTTCCATTACTATTTCCTTTACCCAATTTCAAGATTGTCTTTTTCAGTTTTATCATTTACAATGAGTTGTTTTTTCGACAACAACATATAATTTTTCGTCATTTTTCAATCTGAGTGTTTATTAATCTCCTAAAATTAAACAGATCATCACTTTAATTCATAAATTCGCAATCAGTTGAAAAAATATAAATCAATAAAATAAGGCCGTATGCGAAAAAACATTTTAATATTCATGATGATTCTTTCCCCTCTCTATTTTTGGGGACAACACCCCACAGACAATATGGATGTCAGAAAAGTATTCCCATTCCATAATACAGATGTCACATTAAAAAATTCTTGGTTAAAACAACGAGAAGAACTCAATATTACCTTCCTAAAATCCTTAGATCCCGACAGATTATTGCACAACTTTAGAATTACCGCAAAATTACCATCCGACGCAATCCCTTTAGAAGGATGGGAATCTCCGAAAATCGGTTTAAGAGGTCATTTTGTCGGTCATTATCTCTCCGCTGTTTCCAACTTAGTAGAAAAATATAAAGACCCTCTTCTTACCAAACATCTGAATTATATGATAGATGAATTATATAAATGCCAACAGGTTTCAAAAAATGGATATTTAAGTGCTTTCCCCGACAAGGATTTTGAAATATTAGAAACAAAATTCTCTGGAGTATGGGCACCCTATTATACTTATCATAAAATTATGCAAGGAATGTTAGACGTATACATCCATACAAATAACAAAAAAGCTTATGATATATTGTCAGGTATGACCGACTACGTAATTAACCGTATGTCCAAACTAAGCAACAAGACAATAGAAAGGATGATATATACCGTAGAAGCCAATCCACAAAATGAAATGGGAGCAATGAACGAGGTATTGTACAAGTTTTATCAAATTTCAAAAGCACCTAAACATTTGGCACTAGCTAAATTATTTGATCCTGACTGGTTTGCTGATCCTTTATACAAAAATGAAGATATTCTATCAGGGTTACATTCCAATACCCATTTGGTACTTGTAAATGGATTTGCCCAACGTTATGCCATTACAAAAGAGAAAAAATATCATGATGCAGTCATTAATTTTTGGAATATCCTAACCAATCACCATATTTATGCCAATGGCACCAGCAGCGGGCCTCGTCCTAATGCAACAACTAAAACTTCTGTGACGGCAGAACATTGGGGGGAACCAGATCATCTCTGCAATACTTTAACTAAAGAAATCGCAGAAAGTTGCGTGTCACATAACACCCAGAAGCTATGTTCCTATATTTTCACATGGACCGCCAATCCTCAATATGCAGATTCATATATGAATACATTCTATAATGCTGTTCTTCCAGCACAAAGCAGCCACAGTGGTTCCTATATATATCATTTACCATTAGGCTCACCACGCAACAAAAAATATCTGAAGGATAATGATTTTGCGTGTTGTAGTGGTTCGTGTGCCGAAGCCTACACGCAACTTAACTCAAATATCTATTATCATAACGATTCTATACTTTATGTGAACCTTTATATCCCTTCAATTGTGAAATGGAGACAAAAGGACATACAGTTAGAGCAGAACAGTTATTTTCCTAAAGATTCCACAATCAATTTCACAGTCTCAACCAAACGAAAATCCCAATTCATTTTAAAATTATTACTTCCTTCGTGGAGCAAAGGAGTTGACGTATACGTCAATGAAAAAAAACAACATATCAATACGGCTTCAGCCGCATCATATCTTGAATTAAACAGAATCTGGCGTGACCAAGATAATATCAGATTAGTGTTCCACTATGATTTTCACTTAAAACCAATGCCTGACAATCCTAACACATTCGCAATTTATTATGGTCCGATGTTACTGGCATTTGAATCCAAATCGGAAGTAATATTAAAAGGCGAAACAAAAGAGATTCTAAAAAATCTTTCTGTTTCAGATCTCAAAAAGGCTACTTTCCAACTAACTAATAATAACAAAAACTATCAACTCCGCCCATTATATGATATAGACAATCAATCCTACGGAGTATATGCAACTATCAAAAATTATTAGATTCAGTTATTCCGCCAGCTAGCCGTTTGTGAAATTAGCGAAAAACCAAGGATCAGCCATATTATCGTATAATTCTCACTCTAAACTTTGTGAAGAATCTGTAGCACAACATAAATGAATACAGATTCTTCACCCTCACTAAAAGACAAAATAACAAATCCAGTAAATGATCATTTACTTTAAAACGTCGCAGGCAAAGAAAGCAATTGGTACATCAGTGTACGTGCCATGCGTTCCTGACCATTGGTATTAGGATGCAGCCGGTCATACCCCGGATCATAGAAATAAATAAGCTGTTCTTCAATCATCGGATTCATACCGGTAACCGAATTAAAATCGACCACCGGAACACCCCACAAATTACCTGCTTCTTTAACAGCCTGTACATAAGCATCCACATATTCTCCACACTTATTCTGATAACTTTCATCCGGTTGTACATTCTTTTCGCCAAACTCCGCCAAAGAACGATGCAAAGGAGTCAACAAGACAATCTGTTTGTCCGGAAATAGTTTTTTCAAATGGCTCAAGCCAAGATTAATGCGCCCTTTATACGTATCATTCGTCATCACAGGAGTACGTCTTTTACGGGTTTCCATTTTTTTAACTTCGCCACGGGCAGCCATCACCTGTTCTTCTTTCTCCGTAAACCAAACTCCAACAGGTACACTACTATTAAAATCATTGGTTCCCATCAAGACAACAATAGCATCAACTTCCTCCCCATGCTCCTTTTTCAATTGCTCTGCCTGACGGGACACATCATTCCATTGGCGGCCACTCACTCCATATACATAAGGAGTCATATCCAGCCATTCCTTCAAAAAGTCCCAATATTTCTTTATGTTGTCTCCATAACAATTAGGGTCAGTTATTGAATCACCTATATAACCCACCCTTTTCCCATACCACGGATGCTGAACACAACCTTTCTTACATGATTCTTTTCCATCCGAAGACACTTCCTGCCCGCATAACCACAACGGACACAACAATAAAAGAGCAAATACAATAAAATGTTTGTTTTTCATAAATAGCTGTTTATATTAAATCGTTCATTAGACAACTTCAAAATTAGTAAATAAGAACTAGAAAACCACCGTTACCAACATTTATTTTCATCTACCGGTCTCCACACGATTATTTCCTACTCCTTTCAAGCATAATCGGAAGCAATCTACATCATTGGAATAAGAAGAAAAAGTCTGGCATCCCCCTGCCAATCTTCAATTACAAGTAAACACAACTTTACTTTTCCACTCTGATTTGTTAACAAACTCCCGCATATCCATAAAGCATGTTATAACATGGCCAGATACAGTGCTAAAACTTGCAAGTACAAATTAAGTCCGTATCTTTGCACTGTGTTTTTCATAGTATTAGATTTAAGGTTAACAAAAGATTGGCTGTCTGGGATAGATAGCCTTTTTTTATGCCTTCAACTCTCCCCCCTTCCAATACGGGAACAGGCATAAAAAAAGAGACACTGACTCCAAAGGAAGACAGCATCTCTTCTTTATCTTATAAAATGGCCTCTTCTTATTCTTCTGTATATCGTTCAATAGTCTGATCACGGTCAGGACCCACTGAAACAATCTTAATCGGAGTTTCCAATTGTTCTTCCAGGAAAGAAAGATACGCATTAAACTCTTCCGGGAACTCATCCTCGCTGGTCATCTTGGTCATATCAGTCTTCCATCCCGGAAGCTCCGCATACACAGGTTCCAGCCCTTCGCTAATGTCGTATGGGAAGTAATCAATTTCCTCACCCTTTACTTTATAAGCCACACATGCTTTGATGGTTTCGAAATCATCCAGCACATCGCTCTTCATCATAATCAGCTGAGTCACCCCATTCACCATAATAGAATACTTCAAGGCTACAAGGTCAATCCATCCACAACGACGTTCACGACCTGTCACCGCGCCATATTCATGCCCCAGATCACGGATTTTCTTACCCGTTTCGTCAAACAACTCAGTAGGGAAAGGTCCTGATCCCACGCGGGTACAGTATGCTTTCATAATACCATATACATTGCCGATTTTGTTCGGGCCAATACCCAAACCGGTACAAGCGCCTGCACAAATGGTATTTGAAGAAGTGACAAAAGGATAAGAACCGAAATCAACATCAAGCATCGTTCCTTGCGCGCCTTCGCAAAGCACACTCTTGCCAGACTTCAATAAACCGTTGATTTCATGTTCACTGTCCACCAAATGGAACTGTTTCAAGTATTCAATGCCTTCCAGCCATTGTTTTTCCAATTCGGTTATATCGTATTCATAATTCAGACTCTTCAAGATCTCTTCATGACGTGCCTTCGCCTTTGCATACACCTCTTCAAAATTATGAAGGATATCACCTACACGCACACCGTTACGGCTGACTTTATCCGTATAAGTAGGACCGATACCTTTTCCGGTAGTTCCCACTTTGGCATCGCCCTTGGCAGCTTCGTATGCCGCATCCAGAATGCGGTGAGTAGGTAAAATCAAATGAGCTTTCTTTGAGATGTGTAAACGTTCTTTCAGCGGGTGCCCGCTAGCCTCCAAAGCCTCAGCTTCCGCCTTGAACAAAGCCGGATCCAATACCACACCATTACCAATAATATTTACCTTGTTTCCTTGAAATATTCCGGAAGGAATGGAACGGAGCACATATTTCTGACCTTCGAATTCCAGTGTATGACCCGCATTCGGACCTCCCTGGAAACGAGCTACTACATCATAACGGGGAGTCAGCACATCAACAACCTTTCCTTTGCCTTCATCACCCCATTGCAAACCTAACAAGACATCTACTTTCATGTTTCTTCGTTTTATGTTACTTATCTTTTTTCTTTCTACGCTTGGCCCAGGTACATTTGCTACATACGCCATATATATATAAGGAATAGTGCGAAGCATGAAATTTCTTCAGCTTCGTGTCGGCAATGGCTTGTTTCAGATTCTCATCCTGGAATTCCGTCACTTTACCGCATTCCATACATATCATGTGATGATGGGTTTCATTATTGTACGCGCGTTCGTACTGGGAAGAATTGCCGAACTGATGCTTAATAACCAATTTTGCATCGATAAAAAGAATGATGGTATTATAAAGAGTAGCCCGGCTTACGCGGAATTTCCCCTCATTCGCCATATAATTATAAAGAGTATCGATATCAAAATGGCCTTTAATGGAATAAATAGTATCGAGTATAGCATATCGTTCAGGTGTCTTTCGATGCCCGTTAACCTGCAGATATTCTGTCAGGATCTGCTTTACCTTATCTTTCACATTCTCTTCCATCACAGATTTCAGTTCTGCCGTCAAAGTTAAACCTTTTTATGATAACATGAAAGTTTAATGCCAATATTCTGTTTCTAATTTTATCTCTCCAGCCAAAGAAGCGAGTTCCACTTTATCTGATTTTGTCAATGGAGCCAGTAATCGGTTCGCCTTTTTCCCATTTTCTTTGCTTTGGACAGCAAACTTCTTCAAGGCAGTAGCAGCCGCTTTCCGGGTCAGCACCCCTTCACTTTGCAAAGTTGCCATTGCCTGATCCAGAAATTCAGCCTCCGAACGCTCTGTCAGTTGGTTTCCGTTCATCAGCAGCCTTGCCATCAGCATAAAACCGCATAACTGGAAGTATTCACGGTCATCGGCCATCCATTCAAAGGCCTTCTCCGAAGCGTAGGGCAAATGCTGAAACAGGCTCATGCAAGTCAGTTCCGCTATTTCCGGGTAGCGCATGTCCTCTACCCATATATCCGCTATTTCCGGATAAAATGTTTCTACTGGCTGCAACATCCCTGCCAGGATTTTACATTCACGGATATTCTCTTTCCATAAAGCCTGTGCCACCTCATGATTTTTTTCATAACGGGAGGCTATTTCTTTCAAACGAGGAAGTTCGATACCAAAATTCAGCTTATAGTCCAATCCTTTCTCGCGCATGCTTTGGGAAACCACCCCATTCATAAACAAACGGAATTGTCCCTTAATGTCTTTTATTGTCTCGTGTACATCCATATTTATTTTTATTCATTCCTATAAGGAAGATTTGCAAATTCTTTACTATAACGCAGCATCTGCTCCGCATAGCCTTCGCTGTAAAATATTTTTACATCTATAATCTTTCCATCCTTATCTGTCACAGCCTCATATACAGGATTTATAAAGCCTTTATAAGGAGCCAGATGCAGTTTTTCATAACGTGCCAATACCTCAGCATGCAAAACCGGATCAATTTTCACCGCATACTTCTCGACCAATTTACGGGCAGCCTCAAAATCGCCTTCACTTTTAATACGCTGTATTTCAGACAGCAACAATCCGAAAAGAGTACGAAGTTTTTGATAATCATTTATCCTCACATACGTTTTTCCGTCCTTCTTAACCAGCTCAACCACTTTATCCGACGCACCTTTCTCAAACGCCCACCGCGCAATAAGCTGGCGGTTGCGCATGTGCGCCTCTTCCACCCTATTACCTAATTCGATACGGACCAGCTGGGTCATCAGACCGTTCATCATATAAGTATAATATTCCGCTTTAAAAGCATCCCCATCCGGTGTAAGCCCCAGTTCAATCATTTTGGCATCCGGCAGATAATACAAGCCAAACAAATCGGCACGTGCTTCCTCAATGGTAGATCCGTATGCTTTCAAGGCATCCTGATCCACTCCGGGTAACAACTGTCCTGAACCATGGCCCAGACATTCATGCAAATCAGTATGCAAATTTCCCGTAAGATCTGCATATTTCTCTATCCATCCCTTTTCGTCGGCACCATAAACAAATTCATCCGTAAATCCATTACCATGAGCCGCTTTATAGTAGGCATCCGTCAAGTTTCCAATGGTTACTGACTTGGAACCATGCACACTACGAATCCAGTTGGAGTTAGGAAGATTGATCCCGATAGCCGTGGCAGGATACAAATCACCGCCTAGCATGGCGGCTGTAATCACCTTGGCCGACACACCTTTCACTTCCTTTTTCTTGAACCGATGATCCACAGGCGAGTGGTCTTCAAACCATTGGGCATTAGCGCTGATGATTTCCGTACGCTTGGTTGCTTCCAGATCTTTAAAATTCACAATGGATTCCCAACTAGCCTTCATTCCCAACGGATCTCCGTAGCTCTCAATAAAGCCATTGACAAAATCCACACGTGAATCCAGATCTTTCACCCATGCTATAGAATATTCATCAAAATCTTTCAAATCACCATTCTTGTAAAACCGGATTAATTTCTCGATAACAATTTTCTGTTGCGCATCTTCCGCCACATCAAGAGCCTTGTCCAGCCAATAAACGATCTTATCAATGGCCTGTCCATATAACCCTCCCGATTTCCATACCTTCTCTTGTACTTTTCCGTCTTCTTTTACCAAACGGCTGTTCATGCCAAACATGACCGGCATCATATCATTCGGATTCTTCTGATTATTATAAAAATCTTCCGCTTCTTTCTGGGTTACCCCTTCGTAATAATTCGCTGCAGAAGTCAGGACCAGATCTTCCCCATCCGCCTGATTTACACGTTTAGGCATTGTTTCAGGATCGAAAACCACCGGAAAAACCTCCGCACAAAGTTCTTCCACTGTTTCCCCCTCCCTCAAAGGCAACTTTAACGCATCCACATGCCTTAATGCATCTTTGAAAAATTCCGGAGTGAAACCAGGCACAAACTTGTCCGAAGCATAATGATGATGAATTCCGTTAGAAAACCATACACGTTTCAGATAAGTTTCCAAATTGACGAAATTCACGTTTGTACGGTCCCCTTGATAATCCGTATATACGGTTTCCAACATTTTACGAATAAGCAAATTGTATTTACCATTCTGATCAAATAATATATCGCGGCCTTGCAAAGCTGCTTGTGACAAGTAGTAAACCAACTCTTTCTGTCTCAAGCTCAAAGATTCAAATCCATGCACTTTATATCGAAGCAACTGTAAGTCTGCAAATTGTTCAACCGTGTAATTAAATTCCTTCATTTTATTCATACTCTTATCTACTTCATTGCAACCTGTCGGTCTCATTTCTACAATCAATGTTTTTCTCACAGATACATAATTCGTGAGCCGAAACAAAAAAAGGAAAACTATTGTTTTCCTTTTTCAAAATTATAATGTAGCAATCTACGCTCTTACTTTTTTTCCTGGTTTTTCTTGCGATAGCCATTAGGAGTTTCACCCACATTTTTATAAAATGCAGCATAAAAAGATTGACGATTAGCAAAACCTACCATTGCACTAATCTCCTCCACATTCTTGTCCATGTAACGTTTATCAACCAAAAGATGCAAAGCGTCTTTAATACGATACTCATTCAGCAGACAAGAATAATTCATGCCGAAGCGAGAATTCACCACTGCTGACAAATAACGGGTATTCGTCTTTAACTCTTTCGCCAAGTCCTTCGCTGAATAATTGGGGTCTTTGTACTTTTTCTGAACTACTACGATGTTCAAGATCTTATCATACAATTCATCGGCAAGTTCTGCTCTAATCAAGGATCTGTAAGCAGCCTTTTTCTCTTTCTTCTCTCTCAGGTTATAGGGCTGTTTCTTAGGAGCCGCTTCCTGGGTTTCTGATTTTTTTTCCACGTCGCTCATCAGTTAATTTTTTCTTTTAATTTTTCGTTGTTTGGTTAGTTATATAAATGCAAATATGTAATTTTGGACAAATGTGGGAAAAGTTTTTTTCATGTGCAACTTTTTCCACTTAATTTATTTCTTAAATAATCACAACACTTTGTTTTTTATGCAGCAAAAAAAGTTTATTTGTGCTATCTACAATAACCTGACCCACTTTCAAGTAGTAATTTCAAACCAAGTGAGTTACGAATAAAAGTATATCCTATCTATTATTATCGGGAAGAGATTCCGGCCAAATCTAAAGATTTTACTACCTTTGTGGTTCATTACGTTTTAAAATAACAAACAGACATGTTCCAAACCCTAAAAAATTACTTCGGATACGATAGTTTCCGTCCTTTGCAACAAGATATTATTCAGAATATATTAGCTAAAAAGGACACTTTAGTATTAATGCCTACAGGAGGAGGAAAATCCATCTGTTACCAATTACCGGCTTTACTGATGGAAGGTACGGCCATTGTTGTTTCACCGCTTATTTCTTTAATGAAAGATCAAGTGGAAAGCTTACAAGCAAACGGAATCGCAGCACGGGCACTGAACAGCAGCAATAATGAAACTGAAAATATAAATCTACGTCGCGAATGTCTTCAAGGAAAAATCAAACTGCTTTATATTTCACCGGAACGGCTGCTTATAGAAACAAATTTTCTGCTGAGAGATATCCAGATATCTTTATTTGCCATTGACGAAGCTCATTGCATCTCACAATGGGGACATGATTTCCGTCCTGAATATACTCAGTTAAAAGTATTACGTAATCAGTTTCCCGAAGTACCGATTGTAGCATTGACTGCCACAGCCGATAAGATAACCCGAAAAGACATTGTACAACAACTGGACTTGAAGGATCCTAAAATATTCATTTCTTCTTTCGACCGCCCCAATCTAAGTCTGGAAGTAAAAAGAGGTTATCAACAAAAAGACAAGACACGGACGATCCTTGAATTTATAGAAAAACACAAAAACGAATGCGGAATCATTTATTGCATGAGCCGCAGCAAGACCGAAAATGTGGCCGCAATGTTGATGAAACAAGGCATCCGCGCAACCGTTTATCATGCAGGATTAAGCAGCGAAATGCGCGACAAGGCACAAAATGATTTCATAAATGACCGTGTACAGGTGGTGTGTGCCACTATTGCCTTCGGAATGGGAATTGATAAATCCAATGTACGTTGGATCATTCATTATAACCTGCCTAAAAGCATCGAAAGTTTCTATCAGGAAATAGGACGCGCCGGACGTGATGGCATGGAAAGCGACACGTTGCTGTTCTATTCATTGGGAGACTTGGTTATGCTTTCCAAATTCGCCACAGAAAGCAACCAGCAGGAAATTAATCTGGAAAAACTACACCGGATGCAGCAATATGCCGAATCGGATATCTGCCGGAGGCGTATTCTGCTGAACTATTTTGGAGAGACAATGGATCATGACTGCGGCAACTGTGATGTGTGCCGTAATCCTCCCGAACGTTTTGACGGAACAATCATTGTACAAAAGGCTTTGAGTGCCATTGCCCGGACCGGTCAGCAAATAGGCACCCGCATGTTAATAGACATATTGAAAGGGTCGGCCAACCAAGAAGTGATTGACAAAGGTTATGACAAACTGAAAACATACGCTGCCGGAAGAGATATTCCCGCACGCGACTGGCAAGATTATCTGCTGCAAATGCTGAATTTAGGATATTTCGAAATAGCCTATAATGAGAACAATCACCTCAAAATAACTGAAAGCGGGCAAAAAGTATTGTTCGGCAAAGAACCCGCCATGCTGGTAGTCATCAAACGGGAAGAATTTGTACCAACTAAAGAAAAGCGCAAAAAGAAAGCCAAGGAAGAGGTACTCTTTCCCACTCCGGTTACTTTTGGTAATGAAAACAAGGACTTGTTCGAGGAATTACGCACACTGCGTAAAAAACTGGCGGACCAGCAAGCCATACCTGCCTATATTGTTTTATCCGACAAGACTTTGCATCTGATCGCCACCCAACAACCTACAACCATAGAAGCATTCGGCAATATCAATGGTATCGGCGAATATAAGAAAGAGAAATACGGAAAAGAATTTATAGAGTTGATAAAAAAGGTATTGAAGGAATGAAAAGCACGATGACAGTCCGGCAATAGCCCTGTCCGTATTTTTACTTACTCGCCTTCAGTTTATCCTGTAATTCCGGTCGGGGCACTCCCAATTCTATTGCTTTTTCAAAAGCGACATACGCTTCTCTTTTTTTCTTCTGACTTAAATAGATCTCACCACACATCACATAAATCTCCGCATCGTCAGGTGCCAGTTTGGCGGCCTCCTCCAAATCCAATAAAGCCAGATCAGGCGTATTCATTTCCACAGCCAATGTAGCGCGGGCTTTCAAATAAGAGACATCCCTGGGATTATCGGAAACCAATCTGTTGAAATCTTCCAACGATTCACGATATCTCAACTCCTTCTGATTTAAAATCGCCCTGCCCAAACGTGCCGTATTATTTCCCGGCTCCTCCTGTAACAAGGTGTTATAATCGATTCTCGCTCCTTTATAATCCCTGCGTTGCATATAAATATAAGCCCGGAAAAGTAACGCTTCCTTATTTGTCTTGTCTATATCAATCACATTACAATAATCCACATAAGCCCTGTCAAACAAATTTTTCTCCAAATACAGCGAAGCACGATTAAGCAATGTCACAACAGAATATGGAGTGATATTCAAAGATAACGTGTACGAATCAATAGCATCGTCTATTTTCCCCAATCTCCGCTGGACCGTTCCTAAATTAGTAAACAATAAAGCATTGCGCATATTGGCAGGATCCATCTTCAATGCCTGTTTGAACAATGTCTCTGATTTCCTCAAACTGTCTTTTTTTGCTGCGTCCAACGCACTGGTTATCAACTCATCATAAGTTTGCGCCTGCAACTGCATACATGCACATAACAACATAAGATAACATACTATCTGTTTCATCCGATTTTCCATACTAATTAATTCCGGCTGCAAAGGTAGAGGAATCTTTAACGATATTCCTTTAGTTTAATTAAAAAAAGCATAAGGTAAGTTTCTCGTTTTAAAGGGTATTCCGTATATTTGGCATACAATTTTAAAAGAATAAAGAACATGAAAGCAGAAAAAGCGATATTCGCCGCCGGATGCTTCTGGGGCGTACAGCATCAGTTCGAACGTATTCCGGGAGTATTAAACACCACTGTCGGTTACACAGGCGGCCCGGAAGCCAACCCTGCATATACTCAGGTAAAAGCCCACCAGACACACCATGTAGAAGCCATTCTTGTAGATTATGACGCCGACAGGGTCTCATATATCGATTTATGCAAACTATTTTTTGAAATACATGATCCTGCACAAACCGATGGAATAGGCCCCGACCTCGGGCCGCAATACCGAAGCATGATTTTCTACCTGGATGAAAAACAGAAATCTGAAACAGAAGAGGTCATCGGACTGCTTCGCTCGAAAGGTTATACAGTCAATACCCAATTACGTCCTGCCGAGAAGTTCTGGGAAGCAGAAGACTATCACCAGCATTATTATGACAAGACGGGAGGAGAACCTTACTGCCATATACGCGTAAAGAAATTCTAAATAAAATAACAGAGGTGTGCCAAATAACGACTCTTGACACACCTCCTGTAAAAGACCTATCAATCTTTTTATGCCTTCTTGATATAATCCACTATCCAGGCGCCTACTTCCTTGGTGCCATACTTGGCTCCGCCTTCAACCTGAATTTCCGGAGTACGCACATTTTCATCCAGAGAAGCATCTACGGCCTTCCGAATCAAAGCGCCTTCTTCCTTAAGGTCAAAATACTCAAAAAGCATGGCTACCGAGAGAATTTGAGCCAATGGGTTGGCTATGTTCAATCCCTTAGCCTGCGGCCATGAGCCGTGAATCGGTTCGAATACCGGAGTGCTTTCACCTGTGGAAGCAGAAGGAAGCAGTCCCATAGATCCGCTGATGACAGAACCTTCGTCTGTCAGGATATCACCGAAGGTATTCTCGGTCACCATCACATCAAAGAAACAAGGGTCCTGAAGCATTTTCATGGCGGCATTATCCACAAACATATAGTCTGTAGTCACTTCCGGATACTGGGGGGCCATCTCTTGGGCAATCTGTCTCCACAGACGTGAAGACGCCAGCACGTTAGCCTTATCGACTACGGTCAGGTGTTTGCGGCGCTTCATGGCGTATTCAAAAGCCACTTTCAAAATGCGCTCAATTTCCGGACGGGTGTACATATTGGTATCGTATGCCTTGTCGTTATCCTGATATTTTTCGCCGAAGTACATCCCTCCGGTCAGTTCACGGATACAGATAAAATCAGCATTCTCCACCAGTTCCGCCCGCAACGGAGACTTATGAAGCAAGCACTTGAATGTCTGTACAGGACGGATATTGGCAAACAAGCCCAACTTTTTACGCATAGCCAGCAAACCTTGTTCCGGACGTACTTTTGCTGTAGGGTCATTATCAAATTTAGGATCACCTACCGCCGAGAACAACACTGCATCCGCATGCTTACAAGCCTGAAAAGTCATTTCAGGAAACGGATCGCCCACTTTATCAATCGCATCCGCGCCACAGATAGCATATTCATAACTTACTTTGTGGCCAAACTTCTCACAAACCGCGTTCATTACATCAACGCCTTGCACTGAAATCTCCGGTCCGATACCGTCACCGGCTAAAACTGCAATCTTAAAATCCATTTTTTTAGTGATTAATGGTTAGCGGTCAGTACTGAACAGTTAGCGGTTAATGAAGTCTGACGACACAATTCATTAACCACTAACCATTCATCACCAACCCTTATTATTCATATTCATTTTCTATTATATTCAGCATTTTCATGGTTGCCTTGATAGCAGCTTCCGTCTGGTCGGCATCCAGTCCGCGAGTACGGAAAACTTTTTCTTCAAAACTCCATGTAATGACTGTTTGCACAAATGCATCTGTACGCCCACCCGGGGGAATACTTACCGCATAGTTGGTCAGCATGGGGAATTTACGCCCCAACGTCACCTTATAAATTTTACGCAATGCACGCACAAAAGCATCATACTGACCATCACCGCTGGAATTCTCCTCAAACTCTTTTCCATTAATTTCTATTTTCACGGTAGCCATCGGTTTCAGCCCGTGCGCCAGTGTCACAATATAGCTTTTCAGTTTTACACTTTCGCTTACCACCCCATGCTTCAGTACATCAGAGACAATATAGGGCAAATCCTCCCGGGTAACCAGTTCCTTCTTGTCACCCAGTTCGATAATGCGTTCCGTCACCTTACGCATGGATTCTTCATCCAGGTCTAGCCCCAGATCTTCCAGATTTTTACGGATATTGGCTTTGCCACTGGTCTTGCCCAGCGCATACTCACGCTTACGTCCGAAACGCTCCGGCAGCAAATCATTGCAATAAAGATTGTTCTTGTTGTCACCATCGGCATGAACACCGGCCACTTGCGTAAACACATTCTCACCCACAATCGGCTTGTTGGCGGGAATGACAATACCCGAATAGGATTCCACCACCCGGCTCACATCATTCAACCGGCTTTCGTCAATATTGGTCAACGCATTAAAATGATCTTTCAGAATAGCCTGGACACTGGCAAGGGGTGCATTTCCGGCACGTTCACCCAAGCCGTTGATAGTCGTATGAAGCCCTTTGACCCCACTCAGCACGGCAGCAAGCACATTGCTCACAGCCAGGTCATAATCATTATGCGCATGGAAATCAAAATGGACATGAGGATAACGCTTCTTCATTTTCCGCATGAACTCGATCACTTGCAGGGGATTCAAGACACCTAACGTATCGGGCAGCATATACCGTTTGATACTAGTATCTTTCAGTCCGTCCATCAGCTGGAATACATAGTCGGAAGAGTCTTTCATACCGTTGCTCCAATCCTCCAGATACACATTGACGGCAATATCCAGTTCATCGGCATAACGCACCACATTCACAATGTCTTCAATATGTTCCTCGGGGGTTTTCTTCAACTGCTGTGTACAATGCTTCAACGAACCCTTACACAACAAGTTTATCACCCGGCATCCCGTACGTTGTATCCAGTCTACAGAGGTATGGCCATCCACAAACCCGAGCACCTCCACCTTGTGAAGCAAGTTCCGGCGTGCGGCCCAGTCACATATCATTTTAACGGCTTCAAACTCACCGTCCGATACACGGGCCGAGGCAACCTCCACCCTGTCCACCTTTAAATCTTCCAATAGCAGTCGGGCAATCATCAATTTCTCATGAGGCACAAAAGACACTCCGCTGGTTTGTTCGCCGTCGCGGAGCGTGGTGTCCATGATTTCTATCTTGACGCTTTTTCCCATGCTTCTATCTTGTCTTTGTTGGTCAGCAAAAAGTCGATATCGTCCAGTCCGTTCATCAGGCAATGTTTCTTGTACGCATTGATTTCAAAATGCTCGCTTTTGCCTGTCGCCTTGTTAGTGATCGTCTGTTTGGGCAGATTTACTTCCACTTCCATTTTCGGATCTGCGTGGATCGAATCGAAAAGTTCCTTCAAGAACCCTTCACTCACCACCACCGGAAGCACAAAGTTATTCAATTCATTATTCTTATGAATATCCGCAAAGAAACTGGACACCACTACCCGGAAACCATATCCTGCGATAGCCCATGCGGCATGTTCACGGCTGGAGCCGGAACCGAAATTCTTTCCCGCCACCAGGATTTGTCCGCCATAAGTAGGATTATTCAATACAAAATCCTTGTTCAGAGAGCCATCCGAATTATAGCGCCAGTCACGGAACAGATTATCACCGAAGAATTTCTCTTCACGGGTGGTCGCCTTTAAGAAACGGGCCGGAATAATTTGGTCTGTGTCCACATTCTCCAACGGAAGGGGCACGCAAGTGCTTGTTATGATATTGAATTTCTGTTTCATTGTCTTCGTATTTTTACATTAGTTCTCTAGGATCTGTTATCACACCCGTCACTGCCGCCGCAGCCGCTACCAGCGGACTGGCAAGCAACGTACGCGCGCCCGGCCCCTGACGTCCTTCAAAGTTACGGTTACTGGTAGATACCGAATATTTTCCGGCCGGAATCTTATCATCATTCATCGCCAGACAAGCGGAACAGCCCGGCTGACGGATAGCAAATCCTGCTTCTTCCAATATCTTGTCCAGTCCTTCCTCACGGATCTGCGCATCCACCATCCATGATCCCGGCACCAGCCATGCAATCACATGATCCGCTTTCTGTTTCCCTTTCACCAAAGAGGCAAAGGCACGGAAATCCTCAATACGGCCGTTGGTACAAGCCCCCAGAAATACATAATCAATCTTCTTGCCCAGCAGTGACTCTCCCGGCTGGAATCCCATATAGTCCAATGATTTTTGAAAAGAAGCGCTCTTATCATCTGCCGGAATCTTTTCAGTGATTCCCATGCCCATTCCCGGATTGGTTCCGTATGTAATCATCGGCTGGATATCTGCGGCATCAAAACGAACCTCTTTATCAAATACGGCATCCTCATCACTCTTCAACGTTTTCCAATAAGCCACCGCTTTCTCCCAATCCGCACCCTTCGGAGCATGTTCCCTTCCTTTTATATAGTCAAAAGTCACTTCGTCAGGAGCCACCATGCCCCCACGGGCACCCATTTCGATACTCAGGTTACATAAAGTGAGGCGGCCTTCCATACTTAGGTTGCGCACAGCCGAACCGGCATATTCCACGAAGTATCCGGTAGCGCCACTGGTCGTCATCTGAGACATCATATAAAGAGCCATGTCTTTTGCCGTCACTCCCTTTCCCAGCTCACCGTCAATAGTGATGCGCATGGTTTTCGGACGGGACTGCAAGATACATTGCGATGCCAATACCATCTCCACTTCACTGGTACCGATACCGAAAGCTACAGCTCCCATCGCACCATGGGTCGAGGTATGCGAGTCACCGCAAACAATTGTCATCCCCGGCAAAGTCAGCCCTCTTTCCGGACCTACCACATGAATAATGCCATTTCTCTTGTCCATCATGCCGAAATGCGCCAGACCAAAATCCGCAGCATTCTTTGCCAATGTATCCACCTGTGTCTTAGAAACCGGATCTTCAATCGGTTTATCCTGATCGTGTGTCGGAGTATTATGGTCCGGCATACAATAAACGTGATCCGGACGGAAAACTTTCACTCCGCGCTCACGCAGTCCGGCAAAAGCCTGCGGACTGGTCACTTCATGGCAATAAAGCCTGTCTATATAAAGCTGGGTAGGTCCGTCCTCTACTTTCTGTATCACGTGGGCGTCCCAAATCTTATCAAATAATGTATTAGCCATTTTTGTATTTACGTATTATTATCTTTTAAACTTGTTGATACAATCAATATAGGCTTCTACGGATGCAGCGATAATATCCGTATTCGCTCCGAAACCATAGTACATCTGTCCGTCGTATTCCACCTGCATGTGTACTTTACCCATATCATCACTACCTTTGCTGATAGCTTGAATCGTGAACTCCTTCAGCACCATGTGCCGGTCTATGATTTTCTTCAAAGCCTTGATAGCGGCATCTACCGGTCCGTTTCCACTGGCGGCGGCTTCAAAGTGCTCTCCGGCAATATTCAGTCCCAAGCTTGCCACCGAACGGACCCCCACACCACTTGTCACCTGCAAGTAATCCAGCTTGATATGGTTATTGACGCTTCTATCGGCTCCTGCCAAAACCAGAATATCATCATCTGTGATATCTTTCTTCTTATCGGCCAGTTTCAAGAAGTCCTCATATACCTTATCCAGTTTGTCCTGTTCCAGTTCGACCCCCAAAACATGAAGACGATGTTTCAAAGCGGCACGTCCGCTACGGGCGGTTAAAACGATAGCATTATCATCAATACCCACATCTTTCGGGTCAATGATTTCGTAAGTCTGTACATTCTTCAGCACACCGTCCTGATGAATACCGGAAGAATGCGCAAAAGCATTGCGTCCTACGATTGCCTTATTCGGCTGAACCGGCATATTCATCAGACTTGATACCATACGACTGGTCGGATAAATCTTCTGTGTGTTGATATTTGTCTGGATATGGATATCATTATGACATTTGACAATCATCGCCACCTCTTCCAACGAAGTATTACCGGCACGTTCTCCAATGCCGTTGATAGTCACTTCCACCTGACGCGCCCCATTCAGCACACCACTGATGGTATTGGCAGTAGCCATACCCAAATCATTATGGCAGTGAGTAGAGATAATGGCCTTGTCAATACCATCTACATGATCTACCAGGTATTTAATTTTCGCCCCATACTCCTCAGGCAAGCAATAACCTGTGGTATCGGGTATATTCACCACTGTCGCTCCCGCCTTAATAACGGCTTCTACCACACGAGCCAGATATTCATTATCCGTACGTCCCGCATCTTCCGCATAGAATTCCACATCATCCACATAGCGGCGTGCATATTTCACGGCAGCTACCGCACGCTCTATAATTTCTTCACGGGTAGAATTGAATTTATATTTGATATGTGAATCGGATGTTCCGATACCGGTATGGATACGTTTGTGCTTGGCAAACTTCAGCGCGTCAGCAGCTACATCAATGTCCTTTTCTACCGCACGGGTCAGCGCACAGATAGTAGGCCATGTAACGGCCTTTGAGATTTCAATTACAGAATTGAAGTCTCCCGGACTTGAAATAGGAAATCCCGCCTCAATCACATCTACTCCCAAAGCTTCCAGCTGCTTGGCCACCTGAATCTTTTCTACTGTATTCAACTGACATCCCGGAACCTGCTCACCATCACGAAGGGTGGTATCAAAAATAAATAATCTGTCACTCATAGGTTTCAATTTTATATTTTACTATCATTATATTCATAAAAAAAGCCTTTCACACAAGGAAGTGAGAAAGGCTTTCGTATATCATCATTCATACATACTTTTACGCACGACACTCACTTCCCGCTGACTTTGCCAGTAGAATAATAATGCCGCATAGCAAAATATGTATAAATCCTTGGTTCATTATTTATCTCTCATTTTATTTAAAACGTTGCAAAGGTAGAGATTATTTTTTAAACACAAAATAAAAATGAAAGTTTTTTCATATAATAAGCTACGAATTTTTATTTATTTCAATTTCAGAGTAACAGATTATTGGAAGTAACTTATTTGCCCTATCCATCAGCATAACAAGAACATACACTGGTAGGGGCGGGGTTCGCCCGCCCGGATGCGTCCACCTAACGATGGGTGTCACTTGGAAATGCCTCTCTGAATGTATTCGGGCGGACCCATGTGTCCGCCCCTACGGGAGACGCAAAAAAAAGCCTCCGGAACAATTAAGTTCCGGAGGCTTCTCTAAAAACGGCGGCTACCTACTCTCCCACTGTGACGCAGTACCATCGGCGTGGTGA
>ERZ1673697.455-NODE-455-length-64626-cov-7.982314_pt1 | contig 64626 bp, 56 predicted proteins | sample MGYA00580227_ERZ1673697 | MGnify/ENA primary metagenome ERZ1673697 (study PRJEB41218, sample SAMN15661759) | gut metagenome | host: Homo sapiens | place: Canada: London | collected 2015-08-20/2019-03-30 | study: EMG produced TPA metagenomics assembly of... | reverse complement strand
GACCAGCCGCAATGCCCGTAAACTGGGCGTTCCCGGCGATTATGCGTTGATTTCTGTGTAAACTCAACTATAAAAACGCCCCCGATACGAAAAAAGGGCATGAAAAAAGGACAGCCATCCGTTCTGCTGCCCTTTCTTCGGAGAAGGTATTTTTGTTTCTTATGGGGTGTAACAAAAAACTATATAATATATTGGGGGGGTTTACGTTTTTTATTATAACTGCACTTCAAAAATAAATGTTCACAAACATGATTTTATTTGCATTTATCTTTTTATGCAAAATGTAAACGTTTTCGTAATTTATCGTCATTTTTATTAATTAACAAAAGAATGAGGACGAACTGTTTTGTATAATTCGCCCTCAATTCTTGTTAAATCCATATTAAATCATTGATTTTCAGCGGTAAATTGTAATTTTTCCACTTTTTTAACAATTTTCGGAATTATCCGCTGTCATATTTTCGACAATTTGATCAGTTTCGTCAAAAAGTGCCTCAAATTCTTCCCGTCCAATCTTCTCTTTGACCAGTAAAAGCTGGGCACAGCGCTCCAGAACGTCCCGATTTTCGCGGATTATTTTCCGTGCCTGCTCATGACATTCATCCACGATGCGTTTTACTTCCTGATCGATCACTGTGGCAATGCTTTCACCATAGGACTTTGTATGGGCCAAATCCCTTCCGATGAATACTTCATCGTCATCGCCGCCATAGTTGATCAGGCCGACCGCATCCGACATACCGTACTGGGTGACCATCGCCCGGGCTGTCCGGGTTGCGGATTTAATATCCTGGGAAGCCCCGGTGGTAATATCATTAAAGATTAATTCTTCAGCGACACGGCCGCCAAGGGATACCATAATATCCTGAAGCATCCGGCCTTTGGTATAGAACATTTCGTCCTTTTCAGGCAGCGGCATGGTATAACCCGCAGCGCCGACGCCGGTCGGTATAATGGACACCGAATATACCGGTCCCACATCCGGAAGCAAATGGAATAAAATGGCATGACCGGACTCATGATACGCGGTAATCCGCTTCTCTTTCTCAGAGATAACCTTGCTTTTCTTTTCTGCGCCGATACCGACTTTAACAAAGGCCTTCTGAATATCTTCCTGAACAATATATGCCCGGCGGGCTTTTGCGGCAAGGATCGCCGCCTCATTCATAAGGTTTTCCAGATCCGCTCCGGTAAATCCGGCCGTTGTCTGGGCGATCTGATCCAGATCAACATCATCTCCGAGCGGTTTTCCCTTTGTATGCACATCCAGAATTTCCCGGCGTCCTTTGACATCCGGCCGTCCGATGCCGACCTTCCGGTCGAACCGTCCCGGTCTTAAAATCGCCGGATCAAGAATATCTACACGGTTTGTCGCTGCCATAACAATGATTCCCTGATTCACACCGAAACCATCCATCTCAACCAGAAGCTGGTTCAATGTCTGCTCTCTTTCGTCATGGCCGCCGCCCATACCGGTACCTCTCCGGCGGGCAACCGCATCAATCTCATCAATAAATACGATACACGGCGCATGCTTCTTCGCTTCTTCGAATAAATCCCGGACACGGGAAGCGCCGACACCGACAAACATCTCGACAAAATCCGAACCGGAAATGCTGAAAAACGGAACGCCGGCTTCGCCTGCAACCGCTTTTGCCAGAAGGGTTTTACCGGTTCCCGGCGGTCCCACCAGAATCACGCCCTTCGGTATACGGGCGCCCAGTTCGGTATAGCGTCTCGGATTTTTAAGGAAATCCACAACCTCCTGCAGCTCTTCCTTCTCTTCTTCCAGTCCGGCAACCTTCTTAAAGGTCGTTTCCTTCGCCGATTCATCCGACATTTTCGCACGGCTCTTTCCGAAATTCATCATTTTGGAATTCGAGCCGCCCTGCTGACTGGAAATAAAGGAAAAGAAAAGTACCAGCGCAATGATTCCGAAACCAAGCAGAAGACCATTTTTCTCCAGCCAGGAATCTCTCTGTGCATCGGTGACAAACCAGCGGTCTACCGATGTCTGTTTCAAAAGTGACTGGACTTCATTGACATCCGTCACATAACATTCCGACTGGGAATCGTCATTCCACAGCACCTCAACCTTACCGGTCGGCACCTCAACGTTCGGAACAATAATCACTTCTTCGATCGCATCTGCCCGTTCCTGTATATCCTGAAGGAATTGCGGGTAAGTGTAATCTCCGGCCCGGTTCAAAAGCATCGTATCATACAGCAGAACCGCCAGAAGTATAACGGCCAGAACCAGAGGCCAGATGCCAAATCCTCTTCTTTTATTCAATTGGCAACCTCCTATTCATCTAACACGACAGCTCCGACAAATGGCAGATTACGGTACTTCTGTGCATAATCCAGACCATAGCCTACGACAAATTCGTCCGGAATCTCAAAACCGGTATAATCCACATGGACATCTGCCACGCGGCGGTCCGGTTTATCAAGCAGTGTACAGATACGGATACTCTTTGGCTGTCTCTTATATAAAATCTCCACAAGATAGTGCAGTGTGTTTCCAGAGTCAATAATATCTTCTACAATCAGAACATTTTTGCCTTCCAAAGGCTCGTCCAGGTCTTTTACAATTCTTACGGCACCTGAAGATGTCGTTCCGCTGCCATAGCTGGATACGGACATGAAATCCATGGATACCGGCACAGAAATACGTTTTGCCAGTTCACACATAAAGAATACGCCGCCCTTCAGCACACAGATCAGGTGGACACTTTCTCCGGCATACTGCGCGCTGATCTGCTCACCCAGTTCTCGAATCCGGGTATCTACTTCTTCCTCTGTCAACAATATTTTGATATTGTCCTCCATCGCTTTTTTCTCCTTTTATCCTTACAACCAATACCCGCTTTGTGGCATCGGTCACTTTATAGTTATCGCTGATCCGGTATCCCATAATCCAGAGAATGTGATTTCCGTCGGCCAGCAAAAGCATACTCTCCCGCTGTTCCCGCGGAATCTTTTCATCGATCATCCACCGTTTAAGCAGTTTCCGGTGCCCCTGCCCGTCCAGTGTGATAAAATCGCCGTTTTCTCTGGTCCTTACCGTCAGACCATTTTTAATTCTATCATAATCAAACCATTTCGTATACCTATTTATGGGAATTTCTTCATTTTCATAATCCTCCCGGAGGGACAGTTCAATCTCCATTCCCGGTCCCGGAATGACAAATTTTCCCGGCGCCCGGACGTCCATACAAAAGGCTTCTTTCACCGTTTCCGCAGAGGCATTTTCTTTTTTTATGATAATCCCGTCGTAGGTCCGGACGGCCTGAAGCTGTCCCGGCAGGTGACACCGCCTGCCTACATATTTATCCATCAGCGCCCGTATCATTTCGATATGCTCCCGGTCCACATCCTTTAACTGGCCGGCGGCCACACTGATGGCCCGGCGGATCACTTCTCTCTGGATCACAATATCGAACGTCAAAAAGGTTTCATGATGAATCGTTACTGACGCCTGCCGTCCAACTTCCGCACACAGGTCAAAGGCCGCCTCGCCCTGACGATCCAGATAATCGGCAATATCCTTTAATAACCCGGCCGTTTCCTGTATATGTTGCCCGGCCGCCGCATTTATATACTCCCGGGCATAGGGCAGGATTGCATGACGTATCCGGTTTCTCGCATACAGATCCGTCAGATTGGTCTCATCCGTCCGCCACCCGATGCCCCGTTCCTGAAGATAGGCTTCAATTTCCTGACGTCCGGCGCACAGCAGCGGCCGGATGATTACATCCCGGACCGGCGGAATCCCCGAAAGCCCCCGCAGGCCTGTCCCCCGGAACAGATTGAACAGCACCGTTTCGCAGACATCCTCCCGCTGATGGGCCACCGCAATCCTCTGGGCCGAAATTTCCCTGCGGACCTTTTCAAAGCACTGATACCGGTAATAACGTCCGGCCTCCTCCTCTGACATACCCTCTTTCTTTGCGAAGCGTTTCAGATCCACATGAAAGCTGTAACACGGGATTTTCTGTTCCCTGCATACCTGTTCCACATAGGACTGATCCCCGTCTGCGGCTTTGCCCCGCAGGCCGTGATTGACATGAACCACCGCCAGGGATAAATGAAAATATTCGGCCAGCTCCGAAAGGACAAAAAGTAATCCCATCGAATCTGCGCCGCCGGAAACACCGACAACGATTTTCTGTCCTTCTTCAACCATATGATTCTGCTGCATATATTCACTGACTTTTTCAACCAGATAATTCATTCACAACGCTCCTTTTCTATGTCAACACATTAGAGTTATCATAACACAGATGCCGTTTTCTTACAAACCGTACACACAAGGACCGTCATGTCGTCCTGCTGCACTTCGCCCGGCCTGTCCAAAGCTTCATTTAAAATTTCCGATGCCATACCATTCGGGTTGCTGATATCCATTTCCGATAATAATGTACAGATCGCTTCATTTCCACGACTGAACCGGTTCACAACCCCATCACTCACCATCACAATAATATCCCCGTCAAAAAGATTCCGGCAAAAACCTTCGCAGTCCATTTCCGGAAAAACGCCCATCGGCAGCGAACCGGAAGTCACGCACTCCACCTGACTGCCCCGCTTTATAAACGTCGAAGACGCGCCTATTTTTATAAATTCACAGATACCGCTGTATAAATCGATCACGCTCAGATCCATTGTGGAAAATAACTGCCTGTCCCCCTGGAGCATCATCAGAGAATTAATCATCCGCAGGGCCGAACGTCTCTGAAATCCCGTATCCACCATCTGTTCCAGAAGATTGATCATCAGCTCGCTGTCCTCTTTTGCCCGCTCCCCGCTGCCCATACCATCGGAGAGAGACATGAGTACCTGTCCCGAATCCAGATAAATAAATGCGTAACTGTCGCCGCTGACCGCTCCGCCTTCCCTCGGGCGTCTCGCCGCCCCCTGAATGAGCCGGTATTTTGTATCCTCCACCAGTTCAAAGACTGTGTATTTTCTCCCCACAAGCTCCGGCGTATCCTTTTCAGGCACAAAACGCTGTCCGGCCGCTTCGCTGACGGCTTCAGCCAGTTCTTTTACCGTCATGCAGCGCCCCCGCCGCATCCGGGCCATCAGATAAATCTTCTGCCGGCGGCCGTGGCTTCCCTCATCGGTCACTGAAATCTTCTTTATTTTTATTCGCTTTTTATTTAATTGATGAATCAGGACATCCGACAATTTTCTGGAACTCTCTTTCCGCTCCGATAATTCCAGTGACAGGTCGTCCATAATCTCTGCGATTTCACCCATCTGTCCGGCAAAAACCAGACGGTTTTCATTCAGCCGGTTCTGCCAGCTCAGATTTAAACTGGCTGTCTGCATGACCCGGTTTGTTTCCTTTAAGAACCCGTCCAGATGAATACACCGACGCCGGAAACCGGCCGGCACCTGCCTTTTTTCCACCTGGCCCCTTTCTGAAAACAGGTTCAGCAGACCGTAGGCCGAATGACAGGTATCATAATATTCTTTTTCCCAGCAGTGCTCCCGCCGGCCGCAGGCCGCGCACATGGTCTCTGTCAGCTCTGAAAACGCCCGGGCCATTTCCCCTTCGCTCAGACCGTTTTTCTCCGGTATCTCATTCGTCAGTATATGCGACAGCTTCCGGAAAGATGACGCCATATCGCTGAGACGGCATTTGATAAAATTTTCTTCCGCTTCATGGGACGTCTCTGCCGGCTCCTGGACCCGTCCTTTTAAAAACACCCGCATCATACTGTAAAACAGGGCAAACCCCAGAGCGCCGCAAACCGCTTCAATCCCGCCCATTTTCAAATGAAGGAGGGCCGCTTCGGCCGAAATGCCGTCTCTGGCCAGTCCGTAGCCCACATCTGCGGACAAAATTAAAAGACTTAACATCAGTAGCATCTCATGCTGGCTGACCCAAGCCTTTTTCCATTCCAGTATATAAGTTATGAACATCACACCGATAAGTATTCCAAGATATTTTAGAAGCATGGTCTGGGGAATCCCCGCCGCCATTCCAAGCAGTGTAACCACCGGCAGCAAATTCCGGTGTTCCGGCCACATATAAGCCGCTCCGAAATACGCGATGCCAAATGGATTCATCACTCCTGTTACAGGATATTGTAAAAAACCGCTGAGCAATATAACCATCCACTGACGGATATTGATTCGCCTCATGCATATCCCTCCCATAAACGTCTGCTGTCAGACACTAACATCCTATGTTCCGGGGACATGCTTGTTGCTCACAATCCTTCGACGGTAATCCCTGCCCGGGCCTATTCGCTCTTCTTAAAAATAATATCTTCGGAATCTGCCAGCCCCAGTTTTTCCCGGGCCAGTTCTTTATAATACTCATCCGAATTCATATAGTTCGACTTCTCTTCCAGCGCCGCCTTCATCTCTTTCTGCTCATCGATCTGAACCTGAAGCTCATCCACAACCGCTCTGTCCGCAGCCAGATCCTCTTTTAATTTGGAACTGTTATACATAAGAACCACGCAGAAAACAAGAACAACACAGGCAATAATTGCCATTCCGCCGCGGTTGTTCCGCCGCTTTCTATTTCTTACATTCTTTTTTGCCATATATCTCCACCTGAAATTCCCATATTCATTCATTATTTCTTTTTTATCTTTTTTATTTTACCTGTTTCTTCAAAATAATTCAATACCTATCACCGGAATTCTGTCGGAACTTCCGAAGAATCTGCCGGATTTTTCGAAACAGGCGGAAAAAGGGACTCAGCGCCCGGCTGAGCAGCGAAATATATACAGGACTTATTGTTTTCAGATAAAACAGGCTTCCGGTCAAGATCCCCGCAATCGTGAAGCTTCGGATCTCACCCCGGTTATACGTGAACAGAAGATAAAATAAGACCGCGGTCATGACCGCCCAGTAAAGCAGGTCTTCCGCATTTATCCAGAAAAGTGAATGACGGATAAGATTTCGGAGGATTCGCAGGCCATCGTATGCCAGACACATGCCGATTCCCCAGAAAACCGCAAGAAAAAAAAGATAGAACTGACTTTGGACCTCTGCGCTCATAGGCTAACGGAACAGCCGTCCGAAACCTTTTTCAGGATTTTTCGGAGGCTTCTTACTGTTGGAATACACCAGGCTGTCCACATGCCCATCCACATTGACCTCACCCTTTTCCAGGGTCAGATGATTCACATGAAGATCCTCCCCCCGCAGAAGCAGCAGTCCGTCCTCGGTGTCCATAACGATTTCGTTGGTATCAAAGGAAATCACATCCACAATCCCCGTCATCTGAACACTGCTCCGGTTAAACAGGGTTAATTTATGATTCTTTCCTCCAAGCCTTTCATCCATAAAAAAACCTCCCCATACACCCAGATTACTTTAAGTTAATCTAAATATATGGAAAGGACTTCTAAAATATTCTATAAATACCTGAACAGTTCTTTGGCCTCTTCTTTACGCACCGTATCCGCAACGTTTAATACTTCCACTTTAACGTTCCGGGTTCCAAAGCCGATCTCAATGATATCTCCGGCTTTAACGCCGGTGCCCGCCTTGGCCACCTTTCCGTTAATGGATACACGGCCGGCGTCGCAGGCTTCATTTGCCACTGTTCTCCGTTTGATCAGACGGGATACTTTTAAAAATTTATCCAGACGCATCGGATTATTTATTCATCATATCTTTTAAAGCTTTACCGGCTTTGAATTTTGGAGATTTGGAAGCAGCAATCTTCATCGCTTCGCCTGTCTGAGGATTTCTTCCTTCTCTCTCCGGTCTTTCGCTCACTTCAAAAGTACCGAAACCAACTAACTGTACTTTTTCGCCTTTTGTTAATTCTTCGCCAATAATATCTACAAAAGCTTTTAAAGCCTTCTCAGCATCTTTCTTGGATAACTCTGCCTGTTCTGCCATAGCTGCGATTAACTCTGTTTTGTTCATTCTAATGTTCCTCCTTAAAATTTCTTAAACATATTTCATTCAAATGTTTAATTTCATTCCATAATTCGTCCATCTGTTCGATGGTCATGTTTTCCGGATTCAGCCCTTTTTTGGCGGCTGTTTCCTCAATATATTCAAATCTATTTATAAACTTTTCCGTTGCGTTTGTCAAGGCATTTTCCGCATTTATGTTGAAAAACCGGGATAAATTGACCGCCGAAAACATCAAATCTCCGAATTCCTCAAAGATTTGGGAAGCGTCCCCCTTTTCGGCCGCTTCAAGCACTTCCTGAAGCTCTTCTTCGACCTTCTCCGCCGTCTGCCGGTAATCCGAAAAATCAAAACCGACGCGGGCCGCTTTTTTCTGAACCTTCGCCGCGCGGATATTCGCCGGAAGGGATTTTGCGACTCTCCGCATCCCTTCCGTCAGCGTATCTTCATGCTTTTCCTTCTTCTTAATATCTTCCCAGTTTTCCAGCGCAGCTTCCGGCGTTTTCGCCCCGTCAACACCAAAAACATGGGGATGGCGCCGGATCATTTTTTCGGAAATTCCTTTCAGGACGTCCCCCATCGTAAAGCGCCCCTCTTCCTCCGCGATCTGCACATGCATCACGACCTGAAGAAGCACATCGCCGAGTTCCTCACAGAGATTGGCAGCATCACCGCTGGCTTCGTAAATGTCAATCCCCTCCGCCGCTTCATAGGCTTCCTCGATCATGCAGTCCCGAAGGCTCTGATGCGTCTGCACCCGGTCCCAGGGGCATCCGTCCGCCGCCCGCAGACGGGCGATAATATTTTTAAAATCGTCAAATGTATATTCTTTCTCCATCCTGCTGCTCCTATTCCTTCGATTCCGTATTTTTCCGGATGCAAAATGCCCGTACCTGCTGCCGTGTGGCCTTTTCCATCTCATCTCTGGCAAATTTCCAGTCAGATACCTTTCTGACCGGATTCAGATCCCTCAGACTCCGGAGAGGGATCATCACATCCATCGCCGCGGCAACATCCTCTACCCTCGGAAGCTCATCGAATTTAACCAGGATTTCTTCCGCATCCAGGAAAAATTTCAAAACGGCAGTGCTGGTCGTTTCCACATAGGACAGCATCAGGCAGAGTACCGGATTTCCATCTTCATCTTCCCGGACAGCGCCCGTACTGCCCACCATATAATGTTCACCGTTTAAACGGACGCTGCTGTAGGCAGGCTCTTCAAAACCAATCTTTATCCGGTGGACTGTGTCCCCTTCCCGGGTTTCAAGCCACAGTCCGTCCTTCCGGATCGTAAAGCGAAAGCCCTTCATCCCCATCGAGTAATTATTATGGATCATCTGGAGCATCAGCGGAACAACACTGGCCGTGTTTTCCTCCATTTCATAGACCTTCCCGACAACCCGTTCCATCACCTTTGGAATTCCCGAGACCATCCGGCCCCAGCGGGACGGTGTCGGACGCATCACCAGTGTTTTTCCTTTAAACCGCCCTTTATGCTGATAAATCTTCCGAACAGCCGGCGCCGCTCCGGAAAAAGATAAATGTTCCAGCGTATGGTTTAACTTCTGCAGCGCCTCCCCATTTTCAGGCAGCGGACCATCTGAAAAAGGCGCATCATCCTCACCGAAATATTTCATCAGAATGTCCATGGCCTTTCCTTCCGGAAACAGGCAGGCGCTTCCGCCCGTTGCCGCAATGACAATATCCCTGTCAGGAATAATGACAATATTCTGACCGAGCATACCGTTAAACTGGAAAGCGCCCGGCCGCCGGCACATCCAGAACTGATAGCCGTAGCCATACCGGTTCATAGCCTCCGGCGTATCGATCTGCTTCCGGCAGGCCTCATCGATCCAATATTCGGGAACAAGCTGTTTTCCTTTCCAGTTTCCCCGGTTCAGGCAGAGTATGCCGAGCTTTACCATATCTTCGATCCAGAGGCTCAGCCCCCAGCCGCCCTTATTAATCCCCTCCGGATTTTCCTCCCAGTAAAGGTCGTAAATCCCCATCGGATGAAAGAGCTTTTCATTCAGATAATCCAGCATCTTCATCCCGGTGGTTTTCTGGATAATGGCCGAAATCATAAAGGTATTGGTGCTGTTATAAGCGAAATCCTCCCCCGGCGCAAAAATTTCCGGCGAACGGATAAATCCCTCCACCCATTTGTCTTCAGTCACGCTGGACAGCTCATTAAACGCCGCCCCGGTGCTCATCGTCAGCAGATCCCGCACGCAGATCCCCCGGCGCCGCATCATTTCCTGCCATTTACTTTCCTCCGGAAAAATATCATAAATCGAATCTTCCAGAGAGAAATACCCTTCATCTATCGCGATGCCCGCAGCAAGGCCCGTAATACTTTTGCACATCGAATGGGAAATGTGCCATATCCACTCTTTATAAGGCTTAAAGGCCCCCGATGCGATAATTTTTCCGTGCCGGGCCACCATAATCCCATGGGATGCCAGCGTCTTTTCCGACATGGCTTCATAAAATGCCGTCAGCCATTCGGAAGGCACGCCCTGAGCTTCCGGCGTCGTCCGCTCAAGGGGCTGAGGGTCCTGGCGGAACTCCGGCATTTCCGGTTTCTGGGGCACAAAAATATCTGACTGCATTCGCTCACGCTTTCCCTGCAGTAAATTGCTGATTAATTCGATGGATTTAATGGATGACAACATAATTTTCCCCCATTCCTTTCCTTTTTAACTATTGTATCCTGCCCTGGCTGTCTCTGTCAAATAATTCCCTGTTTTTGGCAGCCACCGCCCCCGGCTGTCAGTTTGCCCTTGCCGGGTTTTTGTGCTATATTTATGTATGGAAAGGGGTAATTATTATGAGTCATAAAACACTTTATCTGGAATGTTTCTCCGGCATCAGCGGAGACATGGCGGTTGCCGCCCTCATCGACCTCGGCGTCGACCAGACCTTCCTTCAGAATGCCTTAAACAGCCTGAATGTCAACGGCTATGAAGTGAAAATATCCAAAGTCAGCAAATCCGGCATCAGCGCCTGTGATTTTGACGTCATTTTAGACAGTGCACACGAAAACCACGATCATGATATGGAATATCTTCATGGCACCCACAGCCACGAGCATTCTCATGACCATGAACACGATCATGAACATCATCACGACCATGAACACGACCATGAACATCATCACGACCATGAACACGACCATGAACACGATCACAAACACCATCATCACCATGAGCACCGGAATCTGGAAAGTATCCAGGCAATCATTAACAGCGGCCATATCAGCCGCCGGGCAAAGATTACTGCCTTAAAAGTTTTCCAGGTGATTGCCGAAGCCGAAGCAAAGGCCCACGACAAACCGTTAAGCGAAGTCCACTTCCATGAAGTCGGCGCTGTCGATTCGATCGTGGATATTGTCGCCCTCGCCGTCTGCCTGGATGCTCTGGACATCGACGATGTCGTCATCTCGGAATTATATGAGGGCCAGGGAACGGTCCGCTGCCAGCACGGCATTCTTCCGATTCCTGTTCCTGCTGTGGCAAATATTATTTCCGCCTATCAGCTTCCGATGCATATCATGGATATTCACGGCGAATTCGTCACTCCGACAGGCGCTGCCATCGCTGCGGCGCTGCGGACCAGGGAAAAGCTTCCGGAGCATTTCCGGGTTCTTCAGACAGGTATCGGCGCCGGAAAACGGGAATATGAAAAAGCAAGTATTCTCCGCGCCATGATTATCGAAGATCTGGATGCCAGACCGGAACCAGAAAAAAAGGAAGCTCCGGTATCCGCTTCTATGGAGATCGCTGTCAATAAAGAAAAGCATCTGGCCACTGTGAAACCGGCGGACCGGGAAATCGGCCCTGCAAAACGGGAAACCGACATGGAACCGATATGGAAGATTGAAACCAATCTGGACGACTGCACCGGAGAAGCCATCGCTTTTGCCTTCCATGAGCTTTTTGAAGCCGGCGCCCAGGATGTTTATACAACACCGATTTATATGAAGAAGAACCGTCCGGCCACCATGCTGACTGTTCTCTGCCGTAAGTCCCTGATTCCTAAAATGGAAAATGTCATTTTCACCCATACAACCACCATTGGACTGCGTAAGTATCCGGTGGAACGTACCATCCTTCCACGGGAAATCCGCACGATCGATACCCCATGGGGCAAGGCGAAGGTGAAATATACGACCTGGAACGGCCATATTTATGCCTATCCGGAAAATGACGATGTATCCGAAATCGCCCGTAAAAATAATTTAAGTTTTCCGGAAGTCTATGCGGCCGTTAAATCTCTGGCCTACGACAAAACCATTTTAAACACGGAAAAGGGCGAAGCTCAGAAACGGATCGACTGTAAAAAAGCCCTTCCGGAAAACAGCGACGAATAAAAACCGCAGCCATAAAGGAGATTCTAAATGGAACACTTAATTCAGCTTTTTGAACCTCATGTAAATGACGGGATCTGCCTCGCTTTTTCCGGCGGTGTGGACAGCAGCCTTGTGCTGGCTGCCGCCTGCCAGGCCGTTTCCCGGGTAAACCCGGCCCGTCCGGTGCTGGCCGTCACCTTCGAAACCCGGCTTCATCCCCAGGGCGACACGGAAGAAGCCCGGGCGCTTGCACAGTCACTGGGCGCCCGCCATCTGACTATTCCGGTGGATGAGTTTTCCGATACACGGATTTTATCCAACCCGAAAAACCGCTGCTACCTGTGTAAATCCCTCCTGTTCAGGTCTCTGCTTCAGGCCGGACGGGATGCCGGATACACCTGGTTTTGTGAAGGTTCCAACCTGGACGACACCAAAGTCTACCGTCCGGGCCTTCAGGCGGTCCGTGAAGCCGGTGTCCACAGTCCTCTGATCGAAGGGGGTCTGACAAAAAACGACGTCCGGCGCCTCGCTGCCGAAGCCGGGCTGAAAACAGCCTCCAAGCCATCGACGCCATGTATGGCCACACGGCTCCCTTACGATACGCCTTTTGACTATGAGCTCTTAAGCCGCATCCATCAGGGTGAAGACTGGCTGAGAAATCTCGGCTTTTATAATGTACGCCTGCGCTTTCACGCACCGATTCTCCGAATCGAAATCGATAAAGCCGACTTTAACCGTTTCATGGATCAGCATGAAGCCATCACCCGGGCTATGAAAGACCTCGGATTCCTGTACATTACACTGGATCTGGAAGGTTTTCGTTCCGGAAGTATGGATATTTAGATTAAAAATCCTCCCTGCCGCATATACTAACGACATATACGAAAAGGAGGATTTTTTATGCAGCAGACTTATCCATTTGAATTAATGCCTCTTCCATACAGCTATGATGCTCTGGAACCCTATATGGATGCGGAAACGCTCCACTACCATCACGATAAACATTTAAAGACTTATATCGACAATCTGAACAAAATTTTAAAGGATTATCCACAATACCATGACTGGACACTGGAAGATATCCTCAAAAATCTGGATGAATTTCCGGAAGACATCCGCCAGACTGTCATGAACAATGCCGGCGGCGTCTATAATCACCAGATGTTTTTTGAAGGCATGCATGCCCCGGTCAATGAAAATCCCATGCAGAAGCTTCTTGCGGATGCTTTCGGCTCCTATGAAAAATTTGTGGAAAGCATGATGGATCACGCCATGTCCCAGTTCGGCTCCGGCTATGCCTGGCTCGTTATCAACCCGGATAAACAACTGGAAATTCTCAATACACCCAATCAGAATAATCCGATGTCCAACGGCAATATTCCGCTGCTCAACGTGGATGTCTGGGAACACGCCTATTATCTGAAATACAAAAATCTCAGAAAAGCCTATGTCACCAATTGGTTCCATCTGATCGACTGGAAGGCTGTATGGCAGAAAGCCCGGGAAAACATGAACTAAACTATAAAAGAAGGATATCCCGCCAGGATATCCTTCTCTTTACGTTCTGAAAACTTTATTCGGTTTTAGCCCCAGAGATTTTCCGGGTATACGCCATCTGCGATCAGTTTCTTAAAGGAAGAGACAACGCTTTCCTTATCTTCTTTGTAGGTCACGCCGAACCATTTATCTCTCGTCTCAAGCACTTTGACCGATGCCTTATCCGCTTTGATGAGCTGGTCCACAATCGTCGGAAGCAGGTATTCCCTTTTCACCTCGCCATCCGGGATTTCCTCTAAAAATACTTTAAATCCGGCTTCCAGCTCGTTCAAAAAGTCCGGTGTGAATCCCCACATGTTCATGGAAACGTGCTGATCCGGTGTAATCTGCATATCCGAGCCATTATCTTCATGGGCAATGGTGCCTTCCGGTGTCATGCAGATGCCGGAGGTTTCAACCACCTGAGCCAGATAGTCATTCGCATCAACGACACAGACGCCACGGGTCACTGCCCCGTGATCGCTGAGTGTATTTTTCAGGATAAATCCTGCCATACACATATCGTAAATCTTATCGGTGGTTCCTTCGCCGACCAGATAATCGTGAACCTTCTTAAATGCTTCTTTACCGTAGTAATCATCTGCGTTGATCACCGCAAAAGGCTCATTCACAACCCCCTTACAGCAGAGCACTGCCTGACCGGTTCCCCATGGTTTTTTACGGTCCGCCGGAGCGCTGAAGCCTTCCGGTAAATCATCCAGAGACTGGAAGACGTATTCAACATCGATCACCTTTTCAATTCTCTGGCCGATAATCTCACGGAAATCTTCTTCAATATCCTTCCGAAGGATGAAAACGACTTTATTAAAGCCTGCTGCCTTCGCATCATAAATGGAATAATCCATAATAATCTCACCATTCGGTCCCATAGGTTCCAACTGTTTAATTCCTCCGCCGAAGCGGCTGCCGATACCGGCTGCCATAATCACTAATGTTGTATTCTTCATGTTAAAACTCCTGATTCCTTTTATATTTTATTTCTAATTATCCGTCGCTTTTAAGTCCTCAAATGTTCTGTCAATTATTCCTATTATATCACACACGTATAAATATGGCTACTTTTTTCCATTCGACGTCATAATTAACAGAAAGGCCGGCATTTCTGTCAGCCTTTCCGAATTTTTCTGTTAAAATGTTTCACAGCTCCGGGTCCATATTTCCGGATGGCTCTGTTAAATATGCAGTTCGATTTTTTTCCCTGTCACTTCGTATTTTCTGTAGCGGACTCCGGCGGAATCCAGCATCCGCTTTGAAGCGATGACCGAAGGCGTATCCGCATATTTATCTTCATCATAAATGATTTCCTTAATGCCGCTCTGAATAATGGCCTTGGCACACTCATTGCACGGGAATAAGGATACATAGATTTTTGCCCCTTCCAGATTTCCCCCGCGGTAGTTCAGAATCGCGTTCAGCTCACTGTGGGTCACGTAGACGTATTTGGTGTCCAGAGGTTCCCCTTCTCTGGCCCACGGATATTCGTCATCGGAACATCCCAGCGGGAAGCCGTTATAGCCCATAGACAGGATTTTATTATCTGTGCTCACGATACAGGAACCCACCTGACTGTTTGGGTCCTTGGAGCGAAGCCCCGCCAGCTTTGCCACCGCCATAAAATATTCGTCCCAGGTAATGTAATTTTCTCTTTTTCCACTCATTTCTTATCCCCCAGTTCTTTCCGTAAATCCTTCCCGTATCACTTCTTATCCGACATCGATCCGCTGATGGCCCGCCGCCTTAAGCAGCCGGTTCATAACCGCCTGCCCCCGGCTCCCTTCGGCAAAGCTTTCGGAATAAATATAATCCACTCCGGCTCCATCCATACGACGCAGAATATCATACAGGTTATGGCTGATGGTCGCCTCCTCCCTGCGGGTGCCGATGCTCATCACGGCCGCCGCCTCGCCGCGGCTGTTTTCCGGAATATGATAGGCGCCGATGGTCTCATCCGTCCCTATAATCCCCACCCGGTATCCGGCGGCTGTTTTTTCAGAAGCCAGCTCTGTGATCTTCTCAATGACTTTTTTGCTGTCTCCGGAAACAATGAGCAGTTCGCCCTTCGGCGCATAATGTTTATATTTCATTCCCGGCGCCTTCGGCCGGAAATTTTTATCTTTATTCTCACTTAAAATCGCCGGGTCCACCCGGACCTCACCGACCACTTCCTCAATCATGGCCTTTGTAATATAGCCCGGCCGGAGGATCATCGGCACCTCGCCGCTCAGATCCACGATCGTTGACTCGATACCGATGCCGACAGGGCCGTCATCGAGGATCAGATCGATCTTTCCGTTCATATCTTCATAGACATGTTCCGCCCGGGTCGGGCTCGGCCGTCCCGAAGTATTGGCGCTCGGCGCCGCCAGACAGATTCCCGAAGATGCGATCAGCTTCCGCGCGACCGGATGGGACGGCATCCGCACCGCAACCGTATCCAGGCCGCCGGTAGTTCCGTAGGGAACTTCCGGCCGCTTCGGCAGAATCATCGTCAGAGGCCCCGGCCAGAACTTTTCAGCCAGCTTCACTGCCGTTTCCGGAAGCTCCGTTACCAGACCGTCCATCGCCGCCATATCCGCAATATGCACGATCAGCGGATTATCCGAAGGCCGTCCCTTTGCCGCATAGATTTTTGCCGCCGCCGTTTCATCCATGGCATTGGCTGCCAGACCGTAAACCGTTTCCGTCGGTATGGCCACAAGGCCGCCTTCCGCCAGTATCCTTCCGGCCGCTTCCAGCCAGACGGCCTCATCCATTTCTTTTGTATTATAAATCAGAGTTTTCATCCGTTTCATCTCCATCATATTTCTATCCATTATTATCTGGTCTTATTATAATCTGAATATCTGCATTTTTCCAGTATTTCTATTGAATTCCCATACCATTCATATAATGCATCGTTCCGAGATAAATATTCCATGCCAGTTTCCGCTGATATTCCACCGTTCCGAGTTTTTCTTCCTCCGCCGCATTGGTCAGAAAACCACATTCCACGATAACGATGGGCGCCGACGCATTTTTTAACATATAATAATTCATATTGGATTTCGGCACCCGGGTATTTTCCGGATCCACCCCGGCGATCAACTGTTCCTGAAGACAGGCGGCCAGCCGGGCTCCCTCCGCCGAATCCTGAAGATAAAACACCTGGGCCCCGCTGTATTTTGGATCCGTAAAAATATTCTGATGGATACAGAGAACAAAATCCGGCGCCGCTTCTTTAATAATCTCAATCCGCTTCGCCAGATCCTCTTTCTTTTTATTCCGGGCGCTTTCACTGTAAAGCCCCTTATCCGTATCCCGGGTCATAACCACTTCAATCCCCTGCTGCTCCAGGTAGGATTTTAAAAAGAGGGCTATAGACAGGTTGACGTCCTTCTCCAGCACCCCGGATGCACCGATACCGCCCGGGTCATTCCCTCCGTGTCCCGGATCAATGACCACGGTCCTTTTTGCCGTTTTCTCCGTGCCTGTGGAAATGACCGCTGCGACCTTTGAATATGTACGACTGTAAAAGAGAACGGATAATCCCAAAAAACCTGCCAACAATGCCACTGCGAATACTCGTTTCATAGATTCCCCGCAAAACATATCATTGCTGCATTATATGCCCCGCCGCCTTTACTTATTCCACAGCTCTCCGCCATCTTTTCTCAGCTTCTGGACCGCTCTGCTGACCCGTTTCCGCACGGCAGTCTCACTGATCTGCAGATGTCCGGCCATCTCACTGTACGACAGATCATAATAATATCTCATCAAAAAAACGGATCTTTCCTCCTCTGTCAGATAGGACTTCAGAGATTCCAGTAATTCAAATTCCTTTATTTCTTCGCACTCCGGAGAAATTTCCGCCGGATTCGGAACAAAAGCCTCCCTTTGATTGATCCTCCGGCGTTTTTCCAGATCCTTAAGCATACAGTATTTCGCCGCTTTCATAATCCATCCCTGCGGATTCGCATGGTTTTCCAGGACGCTCACCTTCTGACAGACCAGTGTCCACGTTGCAATCATGACATCCTCGATCATCGGATAATCATCGGTCATTTTTGACAGCATTTTTGCGACAGAGGCTTCGGTTTCCCCAACCAGCGTCTCCACGAAGGCTTTCTGCCGCGCCCTTAACTTTCCATAATCATTTATATTCATCGGTACTCTTTCTGACTTCCCATCCATCTTTTTAAATCCACAATCCCATCCTGTTTTTTATGTTTTCGACTGCCCCCCGGCAGCAAAAATTCTTTTATTTCAAGATTTTTTACATATTTCTCCGCAGTAAATTCTCTTTTCCAAAATATATTTCTATTTTACACTATAAGTGTTAAATAATTCCACCTAAAGTTTGATTTTATTGGTTACACTTATTGTGTAATTTTTTTTCACACCTTTTTCTTCGTTTGAAAGAAGAAGTCCTGTTATTGCTGCAAATCAAAAGGAGGATGGATATGTCGGATTTTGCAAAACGCCTCAGGGAACTGCGCTTAAAATACTATTGGAATCAAAGCCAACTGGCAAAGCGTACCGGCGTATCGACCAGTCTGATCAGTTCTTATGAAAATTCCGAACGTTTTCCTTCTCTGGACATCCTTATAAAATTATCCGATATATTCTGCTGTTCCACCGACTATCTTCTCGGTCTGGAATATGAACAGACCCTCAGCCTCAAAGGTCTCAGCGACCAGCAGATCCGGCTGATTACCGAACTTATCCGTGAATTTAAAAAAGAACAGCCTTCCTCCCTTCCAAAAAAGCGTTAACGTGCTATAATAAGGTTATCGCTATGAAACAGGATGGGAGGATTTTTAATGAGTAAAATCGAACAGATTCGCAGCGAAATGGTGGCTGCGATGAAAGCCAGAGATAAGGACCGTAAGGATGCCCTTTCCATGCTCCTCGGCTCCTTAAAAAACAAGGCAATTGATAAACGCTCCGACTTAACCGAAGCCGAAGAAAATGATATTGTCCTGAAAGAAATTAAGCAGTTAAAAGAGACCCTGGAGTCCGCGCCGTCAGACCGTACGGATATTATTGAGCAGTGCCGGTTCCGGATTCAGGTCTACGAAGAATTTGCACCAAAGTTTATGACCGAAGACGAAATTAAAGCAACGATCCGGCAGGTGCTGGACAAACTTGGCCTCGCGTCACCGACGGCTAAGGACAAAGGAAAAATCATGAAAGAGCTTATGCCGCTCGTCAAAGGTAAATCGGACGGAAAAGCGGTCAACGCCCTCGTGTCAGAATTTTTCCAGTGACATCATTGTGTAACAAAAAGGAGTATGAAGTATATGCATAAGAAAGATGATATTGTTAAAATATACGATGACATGTTTAACCTGATCGGCGCGGAAAAATGGTCCGTTGTCCATGAAAAAGGCCTGCTGCACCAGGTTGTTCATCTCTGGATTTACGGAGATGATGCCCAAGGACGGTGGCTCTATTTCATCCAGCGTTCCAAACAGCGTGAAGATTTTCCGGGCCTTCTTGATCTGCCGGTCAGCGGCCATATTGATCCGGAAGAAACCTTCTCCCATACCGTCGTTGCACTCACTCAGGAGTGTCTCGGCCTGAAGCTGCTCCCGGAACGTTTAAAACACGCCGGCAACATCCATCAGGTCATCGACAGTGGAAACTACCACGATAACGCATTCTGCCAGGTTTACGTCAAAGAGATTCAGCTTCCTGTCCCTGAATTCGAGATCCATGGTCCGGAAATGCTTTTTAAAGTAAAGTATGATGACTTCTGCAAATGGATTGAAAACCCGGAAGGCAGCCTTTCCCTCTTTACACCGGAAGGCCAGTTTATCACCGATTCCAAAGCCGAAGACTGGTGGTGGCTCCGCAAGAAGGAATTTGACACGGTTGTCAAACCATATATTGATGCCCGCTGAGATTCAGAGCGTTTTATATGACAGGAAGGTGTGAACTTTCCTGTCACAGAAAAAAAGATGCAGACTCTTCTTCAAAGAGAATGCATCTTTTTCAGTCTCTGCACATCCGGTATCCGAGTCCCCAGACCGTTTCGATATACTGCTCCCCCGGGTCCGCCCGTTTCAGCTTGCTTCTCAGATTGCTGATATGTATCTTTACCGCATTATCATCTCCGGTATAAGCCTGCCGCCAAATCGTCTCATATAAGACAGCCTTTGTATGGATGCGGTCTCTGTGACACATCAGGAGATTTAAAATCATAAATTCCTTTGCCGTCAAATCCAGTTTTTTATAATTCACTTCTGCTTTTTTAATGCCGCCATTGTTGATTTTAAGATTTTTGTACTGATGCAGCCGCACATTGTGAACCCGTTTATAGGCCTGACGCAGATAGTCCTCCATCATCTCAGCCAGAACTTCATCACTGAGCCGCGGATCGATGCCCCCGTCAAACCGGCTGCGCATATATTCCGCCCATTCCGGCGTTTTTTCACCACACACACCGAGCAGCGGGGCGTCCGAAAACAGACGGATCTGCTGAAACATCTCATCCCGGTCATCTCCCGGCACTTCCACAGAAAGAATCACCGCATCGTATGGATGTAATTTTATCATGCCGACCAGTTCTGTGTCCGCGACGGAAACCACCGAATACCCCAGTTCCGTCAGCCGTTTTTCCAGCCTGTAGGCCGGCGGCATGGTCTGCTCCGCCAGTAAAATCGTTGACATTTTGTACCCGCCTTTCTCTGTCTGTCCATTTTCTCTGTTCCTGTCCATCTGCCATTGGCACTTTGTGATTATTATAACACACCCCTGTAACATAGGCGAGCGAAAATTTCTCTGACCGATTTAATGTTTTAAACGATTTGACATTTAACTCCTATACAAATAAAATAAAACTATATTAATAAATCAGGAGAGTGTTATGAGAATAGCAATTTGTGATGACGATTATCAAACTATTGGTATTATGAATTCGTTTATCATGGAATATATATTTGAGATTGGTGGTGAGGATTTTGAACTTAATTCAAAGAACTATAATTTATGCATTCGCTTTTTTAATAATTATTACAAGTAGTTATATTTTTTTCAAACCCTATTACATCGCAATGAAAAACGGAGGGAACCTTCTCTGGATCTCCCGAAAAAAACATGCTGTACTTTTTTCAATTTCTATTATAGCAATATCATTGGTGGTACTTATAGGTATTTTTAAACAATTGGGCATTATTTCCGGTCTTTGTTTACTTCCAGCACAGCTTTGTGTAACATTAACGAATTTGTTTCCTTTAATCATTTATCAAAACGGAATTTTATATCGAACTAAATTTATTGAATGGAACAATATAGAAAATATAATTATTGATAAAAACCTCTTGACTATATATCAAAATAATAATAGTTATAAATGTTTTATTCATAATCCGGAAATACTTATATCTATTTTAAAAGAAACAATAAAATTTTTAAAAATTGAGGTGAAAGAATAAACGAATATTATCTTTCATTCTTTGTTTAAGTATGACTTAATTGCAATCGCAGAATGGATTGAAAAAGCCTTTGTTAAATGATTTCAGGACAATAAAGGGGCTGCAAAAAAAGCAGCCTCTTTATTGAATACAAAACGTGTTTATCTGCCTTTCACTCCGGCGCTCAGTTTCTCGCCGTCATAGTGAATCTCAATCACATCTCCCGGAAGCACCGCATCCGCAAGAATCAGTTTACCAGCCAGAGTTTCCACATGTTTCTGCAGAAAACGCTTTAATGGACGCGCGCCGTAGACCGGATCATATCCCTGTTCAATGATATAATCCTTCGCTGAATCGTCCAGTTCAATCGAAATCTCTTTATTCACAAGACGATGGTTCAGATTTTTCATAAGAATCTCAATGATACTGTGAATATCGGACTTGCTCAGCGGCTTGAACATAATAATCTCATCCAGACGGTTCAAAAATTCCGGCCGGAAGTGGGCCCGCAGTTCACCCATGACCTGAGCTTCCGCTGCCGCTTCGATATCCCCTGCGGCATTGATGCCGTTCAGCAGATACTCAGAACCGATATTCGACGTCATAATCAGAATCGTATTCTTAAAGTCTACCGTCCGTCCCTGAGAATCGGTAATCCGTCCGTCATCCAGCACCTGGAGCAGGACGTTGAACACATCCGGATGGGCCTTTTCAATCTCATCGAAAAGAACAACCGAATATGGTTTCCGGCGAACGGCTTCGGTGAGCTGACCGCCTTCTTCATAGCCTACATATCCCGGAGGCGCTCCGATCAGACGGGACACGGAGAACTTCTCCATATATTCGCTCATATCAATACGCACGATATTCGATTCATCATCAAACAGACTCTCTGCCAGCGCTTTCGCCAGCTCGGTTTTACCGACACCGGTTGGTCCGAGGAACATAAAGGATCCAATCGGTTTGGTTTCATCTTTAATACCTGCTCTGGAACGGATAATAGCTTCCGTCACCTTTTCAATACCTTCATCCTGTCCGATGACCCGTTTATGCAGTTCATCATCCAGATGGAGGGTCTTCTGGCGTTCACTTTCAGTCAGTTTCGCTACAGGAATTCCTGTCCACCGGGAAACGATCCGTCCGATCTCATCATCGGTCACCTGTTCCCGCACGAGAGAATCCTCGGCGCCGTGAATCTTCTGCTCCTGTTCCTCCAACTGGCGTTTCAGTTCCGGCAGACGTCCGTACTGGAGCTCTGCCGCCCGGTTCAGGTCATATTCTCTCTGGGCCTTTTCAATCTCTTTATTTACATTTTCAATCTGGTCCCGGAGAACCCGGACCTGATCCACATCTTTTTTATCCGCTTCCCACTGGGTTTTCTGAATCTGAAAATCTTCTCTCAACTGGGCAATCTCTTTCTGAATCGCAGCCAGGCGTTCCTTGCTCAGATGGTCATCCTCTTTTTTAAGGGCCGCTTCTTCAATCTCAAGCTGCATGATCTTTCTGGAAACCTCATCCAGCTCTGCCGGCATGGAATCCAGCTCCGTCTTAATCAAAGCACAGGCCTCATCCACCAGGTCGATGGCCTTATCCGGCAGGAATCTGTCGGAAATATAGCGGTTTGACAGAACCGCCGCCGCTACCAGCGCACCATCGGTAATCTTAACGCCGTGGAAAACCTCATACCGCTCTTTCAGTCCACGGAGAATGGAAATCGTATCCTCTACCGTCGGTTCATCCACCATAACGGGCTGGAAACGACGCTCCAGCGCCTTATCCTTCTCGATATACTGGCGGTATTCATCCAGCGTGGTCGCGCCGATACAGTGAAGCTCACCCCGGGCCAGCATCGGTTTTAACATATTTCCCGCGTCCATGGCGCCGTCGGTTTTACCTGCGCCGACGATCAGATGAAGTTCATCCACAAAGAGGATGATCTTACCCTCGCTCTTACGAACCTCTTCCAGAACCGCTTTCAGACGTTCCTCAAACTCACCGCGGTATTTCGCTCCGGCTACCAGTGCGCCCATATCCAGTGAAAATATCTGTTTATCCTTCAGACCTTCCGGCACATCGCCCCGGACAATACGCTGGGCAAGACCTTCGATGACCGCCGTCTTACCAACGCCGGGTTCACCGATCAATACCGGGTTATTCTTCGTCTTACGGGAAAGAATACGGACAATATTCCGAATCTCACTGTCCCGGCCGATGACCGGATCCAGCTTCTGATTTCTGGCTTTCTCCACCAGATTCTCCCCGTACTTGCTCAGGCTGTCGTAGGTATCCTCCGGGTTATCGCTGGTCACCCGCTGGTTTCCCCGGACTTCCATCAGAACGCTCAGAAACTTCTCCCGTGTGATTTCAAAATTCTTAAACAGGCCTTTTAATTCCTTATCCGCTGTTTCCAGCAGCGCCAGAAACAGATGCTCTACGGAGACATACTCGTCCCCCATCTGTCTGGCCTCCTGCTCTGCCTGGGTAAAAGTCCGGCTCAGGCTCTGGCTCATATACTGCTGGCCGCCCTGTACCTTCACACGGCCCTCCAGAAGTTTTTCCGTCTGGAAAACAAAACCTGCGGTATTTATATTCATCTTATCCATCAGCCGGACGATCAGACTGTCTTCTTTATTCAGTAATGCATATAGTAAATGCACCTGACCGATCTCCTGATTCCCATACTCTACTGCCAGGCTCTGACAGCTCTGAACAGCCTCCAGTGACTTTTGCGTATATTTATTAAAATCCATAAAACATGCCTCCTCTCAGACATCCTTTTTATTGTTATGTTTGTTATACTTGTAATATAACAGTCGTCTGCCGCTTTGTCAACACGTTTTTAAAAAATTTGCAATTTTTCTGCTGCCGCGGTATAATTTTATCAATACGGATAACCAATGAAAAACCATGTATACGAACTGTAAGAAAGGCTATAATTTAATTATGAATACATCACATTTAACACTTTTAACTGACTTATATGAACTGACAATGATGCAGGGATATTTTAAGAACAGCACCGATGAAACGGTCATTTTCGACGTATTTTTCCGTTCAAATCCCGAAGGCGCCGCTTTTTCTCTGACCGCCGGACTGGCTCAGGTCATTGAGTATATCAACGGACTGCATTTTACCCCTTCCGATATTGATTATCTGCGTTCGACCGGACTTTTCCAGGAAGATTTTCTGGATTATTTAAAAGATTTCCGTTTTACCGGCGATATATACGCGATTCCTGAAGGCACGGTCGTATTTCCGAAGGAGCCGCTGCTGAAAGTCATCGCTCCGATTATGGAAGCCCAGATTGTGGAAACAGCCATATTAAATATAATCAATCATCAGAGTCTCATCTGCACAAAGGCCGCCCGGGTTGTCTATGCCGCCGGCGGCGGTGTGATGGAATTCGGACTCCGCCGCGCCCAGGGACCGGATGCAGGCACTTACGGCGCCCGTGCCGCTGTGATCGGCGGATGCGTCGGCACTTCCAATGTCCTTGCCGGACAGATGTTTGATATTCCTGTAAAAGGTACCCACGCCCATAGCTGGATTATGAGCTTTAAAACCGAACTGGAAGCTTTCCGTAACTACGCCAGCCTCTATCCGGGCAACTGTCTGCTTCTCGTGGACACTTACGACACCTTAAAATCCGGTGTTCCCCATGCGATTCAGGTCTTTGATGAAATGAAAGCAAAGGGAATTCCTCTCGGCCTTTACGGCATCCGTCTCGACTCCGGCGATTTGGCTTATCTTTCAAAGAAAGCCCGGAAGATGCTGGATGATGCGGGCTACACCGATGCGGTCATCTCGGCTTCCAGCGACCTGGACGAATATCTGATTGACAGCCTTCACAACCAGGGGGCGAAGATCACTTCCTGGGGCGTCGGCACCAACCTCATCACTTCCAAAAACTGCCCGGCCTTTGGCGGTGTCTATAAACTGGCGGCCGTTTCCGATGATGAGGGAAACTTCATACCGAAGATTAAGGTTTCTGAAAATATTGAAAAGGTCACCAACCCGGGCAATAAAACCGTTTTCCGTCTTTACGACAAAAACACCGGAAAAATCAAAGCCGACCTGATTGCCCTGGCCGATGAACATTATAATGACAGCGAATCTCTGATGATTTTTGACCCGATAGCCACCTGGAAAAAGACCTGGCTGGCAGGCGGCAGTTTTACTGTCCGCGAATTGCTTGTTCCTGTCTTCAAAAACGGGGAATGTGTCTACACATCTCCGGCCGTCATGGATATCCGGGACTACTGTGCCGGGGAGCTGGATACGCTCTGGGATGAATCCCGGCGTCTGGTAAATCCTCAGGAGGTTTATGTGGATCTCTCCAAACCGCTCTGGGATCTGAAAAATGACCTTCTCGACCACGTTCATAATTTCACGGACAAATAATCAAAAACTCCCGGAAGAATCTGCAAAAAAGCTTTTCTTCCCGGGAGTTTTTCTATTCTCACAGACCACGTTTTCGGAAAGCCCCGGAGAAATTTATTTCTTCAAAAGCTTTGCCAGACGGCGGGCCGCTTCTTTTGTATCTTCCACACTTCCGAAGGTGGAGAACCGGAAATAACCTTCACCGCAGGCGCCAAAGCCTTCACCGGGCGTTCCCACTACCTGAATCTCATGAAGCAGATAATCAAAAAATTCCCAACTCGTCATGCCGTCCGGACATTTCATCCAGATATACGGCGCATTTTTGCCGCCGCAGTACCAGATACCCAAAGCATCCAGCGTCTCCATCAGGCAGGCCGCGTTCTTTTTATACACCTGAATATTGGCATGGATCTGCTTCTGTCCTTCCGGTGTAAATACGGCTGCGCCGCCCTTCTGAATAATATAGGATACGCCGTTAGTCTTTGTCGTACGGTTCCGCACCCACATTTCATTTAAGTTCATGCCGCCCCGTACCAGCGCTTTCGGGATAACCGTGTAGCCCAGCCGTGTTCCCGTAAATCCGGCGGTTTTGGACAGGGAACAGATTTCAATGGCACAGGTCTCGGCGCCCTCCAGTTCAAAAATACTGTGGGGCAGTCCCTCTTCCTCAATAAATGCCTCATAGGCCGCATCAAAGAGGATCACGGCGCCGGTTTTGTTGGCATAGTCCACCCAGGCCTGCAACTGCTCCCGGCGAAATACCGCCCCTGTCGGGTTATTCGGCGAACAGATATAGAGCAGATCGGCTTCCAGACGGTCATCCGGCGCCGGAAGGAAACCATTTTCCTCCCCGGAGGCCAGATGGACGATCTTTCTGCCGGCCATCACATTGGCGTCCACATAGGCCGGGTAGGCCGGTTCAATCACGAGGGCGGCGCTGTCCCGGTCAAACAGGTCCAGAATATCTCCCAGTTCGTCGCTGGCGCCGCTGGATACAAATACTTCATCCGGAGAAAGGCTGACGCCCCTTTCTCCATAATATCCGGCAATCGCTTCCCTCAGAAACGGCGCGCCGGTTTCCGGCATGTAGCCGTGAAACCGTTCTTTTTCCGCCTGATCCTCCACCGCCTCATGCAATGCCTGAATGACCGCATCACAGAGCGGCAGGGACACATCCCCGATTCCCATGCGGTACAGATGGGTTCCCGGATGGGCTTCTACATAGGCTTTGGTTTTCTGGGCAATATTATAAAAAAGATAAGACTCCTTCAAATCCGCATAATGCATATTCGGTATAATCATAAACGTTTTCCTCCTGTAGCTGTCTGTATTTTTTACATCGCGTCTATCGTGGATATGCCGATCGTCGTTTCTTCCAGAACATCCAGAAGGACCTTCACCGTATCCAGAGATGTCAGCATCGTTACATTATTCTGGCTCGCACAGCGGCGGATCAAAACGCCGTCCGCATAGTGGATTCCCGATAAAATCGCCCGGGTATTGATGACATAGCTGACGTAGCCGGCACGGATCGAATCCAGAATTTCCGTGCTGCCATCGCTGATTTTTCCACGGATCCGCGTACGGATCCCGTGATCTTTCAGGAAATTTGCCGTACCGATCGTTGCTTCGATATTAAAGCCCATGTTATAAAAACGCCGGATCAGCGGCAGGGCTTCCGCTTTGTCTTCGTCCGCCAGAGTGACGACCACTGTTCCATAATTCTGCAGGTGCATTCCCGAAGCGATCATGGCCTTGTACATGGCCCGGTGGAGCTTCTGATCGTAGCCGATGGCCTCCCCGGTGGATTTCATTTCCGGTGAAAGATAGGCATCCATGCCGTCCAGCTTTGAAAATGAAAAGGCCGGCACTTTAACATAATAGCGTTCTTTTTCTTTCGGATACCGTTCGGTTATTCCCTGTTCGGCAAGGCTCTTTCCGAGAATGACCAGGGTCGCTATATCCGCCAGACTGAAACCGGTGGCCTTTGACAGAAACGGCACAGTTCGCGATGACCGGGGATTGACTTCAATAATATAAACGTTTTCATCTTTATCCACAATAAACTGGATATTAAACAGGCCGACAATTCCGATGCCGATGCCCAGTTTTTCCGTATATTCCAGAATGGTGTTTTTTACACGGTCAGAAATACTGAACGGCGGATACACACTGATGGAATCACCGGAATGGATTCCGGTACGTTCCACAAGCTCCATAATGCCCGGAACAAAAACCTGTTTTCCGTCGCAGACCGCGTCAACCTCCACCTCTTTGCCCCGGATATATTTATCGACCAGCACCGGCTTATCCTCATTGATCTCCACAGCGGTTTTTAAATAATGGATCAGGTGTTCCTTCTTCGCGACGATCTGCATGGCCCGTCCACCGAGAACAAAGCTCGGCCGTACCAGCACCGGATAACCGATATCTTCGGCCGCCGCCACGCCCGCTTCGATCGTCGTCACCGCCTGTCCCTTCGGCTGAGGAATTTGCAGAGAAACCAGCAGTTTTTCAAAAGCATCTCTGTTTTCCGCCCGTTCAATGGCGTCAAAGTCCGTACCGATGATATTGACGCCCCGGCGCCGCAGCGGCTCTGCCAGATTGATGGCCGTCTGACCGCCAAGGGTCGCAATAACGCCCTCCGGCTTTTCCAGTTCGATAATATTGATGACATCCTCGGGACACAGCGGTTCAAAATACAGCTTGTCTGAACAGGTATAGTCCGTGGAAACCGTTTCCGGGTTATTATTGATAATAATGGCCTCATATCCGGCCCCTTTAATCGTCTTCACCGCATGCACTGTCGAATAGTCAAATTCCACCCCCTGTCCGATACGGACCGGACCGGAACCGAGAACAATAACTTTTTTCTTATCGGACACGATGGATTCATTTTCTTCCTCGTAGGTCGAATAGAAATACGGGATATAGCTTTCAAATTCCGAAGCGCAGGTATCGATCATCTTATATACAGGAACGATGCCTTTACTTTTTCTCAGCTCAAACACATCGGTTTCTTTCATATTCCAGAGCTTTCCAATGGTTTTATCGGCAAAGCCCATGCGTTTTGCCCGGTATAATGCCGGGATACTGCCCGGGTTCTCCCGGAGACCGGTTTCCTCCGCCACAATATTTTTCAGCTTGCGGATAAAAAACTTATCAATGCCGGAAGCCGCCGTAATTTTTTCAATCCGGCATCCGAGGCGCAGAAGCGCCGCAATGGCATAAATCCGGTCGTCCGTACCTATTTTAATAAAATCCAGCAGTTCCTCTTCGCTCTGGCCTTCAAACTTCGGACTGTAGAGATGATACAGACCGATTTCCAGAGAACGGATGGCCTTGAGCAGACTTTCTTCCACCGTCCGGCCGATACTCATCGTCTCTCCCGTCGCCTTCATCTGCGTGCTGAGGGCATTATCCGCATCGGCAAACTTATCAAAAGGAAAACGGGGCATTTTCGTCACCACATAATCCAGAGCCGGTTCAAAAGCTGCCGGGGTATTCGCGATCTGTATTTCATCCAGCGTCATACCGATACCGATCTTTGCCGATACCCGGGCAATCGGATATCCGCTGGCCTTCGATGCCAGCGCAGAGGACCGGGAAACTCTCGGATTGACCTCAATCAGATAATACTGAAAGGAATTCGGGTCCAGGGCAAACTGTACATTACAGCCGCCTTCGATTTCGAGGGCGCGGATAATTTTCAGCGCGCTGTCCCGGAGCATATGATACTCCTTATTGGTCAGGGTCTGGGAAGGGCACACAACGATCGAATCTCCGGTATGAATACCTACCGGATCCAGATTTTCCATATTACAGATCGTGATCGCGGTATCGTTGCTGTCCCGCATCACTTCATATTCAATTTCTTTATAACCTTTAATACTTTTTTCAATCAGCACCTGCTTTACCGGAGAAAGGGACAGCGCCTTTTTCATCAGCGGTAAAAATTCCCCTTCATTTTCAGCAAAACCGCCGCCGGTTCCGCCCAGGGTAAAGGCCGGACGGAGGACGACCGGATACCCGATTTTTTCAATGACCTTCAGGCCGTCTTCGATGTTTTCCGCGATGTCCGACGGCAGCACCGGCTCGCCGAGCTTCTGACAGAGCTCCTTAAACAGTTCTCTGTCCTCAGCCTGCTCGATGCTGCTGCTCTTTGTCCCGAGCAGTTCCACACGACATTCGGCCAAAACGCCCTTTTTCTCAAGCTGCATGGCGAGATTCAGTCCCGTCTGTCCGCCAATACCGGGCAGAATCGCATCGGGACGTTCATACCGGATAATCTTCGCAATATATTCCAGATTTAACGGTTCCATATACACCTTATCGGCGATGCTGGTATCCGTCATAATGGTTGCCGGATTGGAGTTGCAGAGAACGACTTCATAGCCTTCCTCTTTAAGCGCCAGACAGGCCTGGGTTCCGGCATAGTCAAATTCCGCCGCCTGTCCGATGACGATTGGCCCCGAGCCGATGACGAGGACCTTTTTTATATCTGTTCTTTTAGGCATGTTTCTTTTCCTCCTCCATCATCTGAATAAAACGGTCAAACAGGTAAGCGCTGTCCTGGGGTCCCGGAGCGCTTTCCGGATGATACTGAACGCTGAAAACCTTATCCGCTTCACACCGGACGCCTTCGACGGTCTGATCCAGCAGGTTGATATGGGTCACCGTCAGGTCTGTCGCTGCCACACTGGACGCATCCACCGCATAGGAATGATTCTGGGACGTCATTTCGATTTTCCCGGTTTCCAGATGCCGCACCGGATGGTTGCCGCCCCGGTGTCCGAATTTCAGCTTATAGGTTTTCGCGCCATAGGCCAGAGCGATAATCTGATGTCCGAGACAAATGCCGAAAATCGGATATTTTCCGCGCAGCCCTTTGATTGTTTCGATGACCGGTTCTGCATCCATGGGATCTCCCGGGCCATTGGATATAAAAATTCCGTCCGGGCGGAAGCTTTCAATAGTCTCCGCCGCCGTATTCCATGGAACGATCGTAACCCTGCAGCGCCGTTGATTCAGGCAGCGCACAATATTTTTCTTCATCCCGCAGTCAATGGCGACAATGTGATAACGCGCATCCGGCACATCGGCGCACCGGATTTCTTTACAGCTTACCTTTGAGACGGCATCCGTCGGAACCGGGCTTTCTGCAAGCATCCGAAGGCCTTCCGCCACCGGAACCGACGCATCGGTCAGCAGCGCCTTCCGGCTGCCGAAATCCCGGATGGAACGGGTCAGCTTTCGGGTATCCACGCCATAGATTCCCGGAATATCATAGGTCTTCATCACTTCGGAAAGTGTGGCGGCGCTCCGGAAGTTGGAAGGATCATCATTATATTCATGAACAATAAGACCGCCGATGGTCGGGATTTCTGTTTCATAATCATCCGCAGCCATCCCGTAATTACCGATCAGCGGATAGGTCATCACCACCGCCTGATAGGTATACGATGGATCGGAAATAATTTCCTGATATCCGACCATCGATGTATTGAAAACGATTTCGCACACCCTGTCACAAACAGCGCCAAAAGCGTAACCGTAATATTCACTGCCATCCTCTAAAATAATCTTTCTATTATATGCCACAGTCATCGTGGGCCTCCCTTTATCTGTCTTTCATTTTATGAATCTGTGAGAGCTTCTGCTCAAAACGGTCTTTCCGTGTATCTCTCGGAACCTCCGTCGGATAAACGCCGTCAAAGCAGGCGCTGCAGAAGGCATCGCTGCCGATCAGCGCACCGAGCTCCGATGCCGGAAGATATCCGAGGGAATCCGCACCGATCATCTCTGCAATTTCCTCCACGGAATGTTTGCAGGCAATGAGATTTTCTTCGGAATCAATATCTGTGCCGTAATAGCACGGGTGGAGAAACGGCGGCGCGGAAATCCGCATATGGATCTCCCGGGCTCCCGCATCCCGCAGAAGCTTCACAATCCGTCCGCTGGTCGTTCCCCGGACGATGGAGTCGTCAATTAATACGACCCGCTTGCCCTTCACATTTTCTTCAATCACACTCAGCTTGATCTTCACCTGGTCCAGCCGTGTATTCTGTTCCGGCGAAATAAATGTTCTGCCGATGTATTTATTTTTAATCAGACCGATTCCATAAGGAATCCCTGATTCCCGGCTGAACCCGAGGGCGGCATCCAGACCCGAATCCGGAACACCGATGACCACATCCGCATCGACCGGATGGGTTTTTGCAAGAATTTTTCCCGCACGGATATGGGCGCCATGGACGGATACACCGTCAATGACCGAATCCGGACGGGCAAAGTAAATATATTCAAAAATACACATTTTTTTCTTTTGAGTGCCGCAGTGCTCTCGTCGGGAAACAGGGCCGTTCTGACTGAACACGAGAATCTCTCCCGGTTCCACATCCCGGATAAAGTCCGCGCCGACCGCCTTCAGGGCACAGCTTTCCGAAGCCACCACATACATGCCGTCCGCCGTTTTTCCATAACAGAGCGGCCGGAAGCCGTAAGGATCTCTTGCACAGATGAGCTTCTGAGGCGACATCAAAACCAGAGAATAGGCGCCGTCCAGTGTATTCATGGCAGCGCTGAGCGCATCTTCGATGGAAGGGGTTCTCAGACGCTCCCGGGTCACAATATAGGCGATCGTTTCCGTATCGCTTGTCGAATGGAAAATCGCTCCGGAAAGCTCCAGTTTGCTGCGCAGCTCCGCCGCATTGCTGAGATTCCCATTATGGGCGAGGGCCATTCTGCCTTTCTGATGATTGACCTCGATCGGCTGACAATTATTGCGGTTATTTCCGCCCGTCGTTCCGTAGCGGACATGACCGACGGCCATCTTTCCTTCCGGCAGGCCGGCCAGCACATCCTTTGGAAAGACTTCGCTGACCAGTCCCAGATCTTTATGGGATACAAAAATCCCGTCGTCATTCACAACAATCCCGCAGCTCTCCTGGCCCCGGTGCTGTAATGCATATAATCCGTAGTAAACCATTCCGGCAACATCGGCGTTCTGTGTTCCGAACACACCGAAGACGCCACATTCTTCATGCAGACTCATACCCTGCCTCCTTTGGAACGCTCCAATGCCGCTCCAATAAATCCTTTAAAAAGAGGATGCGGCTTATTAGGGCGGCTCTTAAATTCCGGATGAAATTGTACGCCCATATAAAACGGACGGTCTGTAAGTTCAACGGCCTCGACCAGTCTGCCATCCGGAGACAGCCCGCTTAAGGTCAGTCCAAAGCTTTGCAGCAATTCGCGATAGTCGTTGTTAAATTCATAGCGGTGTCTGTGGCGTTCCGAGACAGAAAGACTCTGATAACAGCGCTCCATCACCGTTCCCGGCGCGATCGCACACGGATAAGCGCCAAGACGAAGGGTGCCGCCTTTGTCAATATCATTGCTCTGTCCCGGCATAAAATCGATCACTTTATGCCTGCACTGTTCGTCAAATTCACCGGAATTGGCATCCGGGATCCCTGCAGCCGCTCTTGCGTATTCAATGACAGCGATCTGCATCCCCAGACAGATGCCAAAGTATGGGATCTGTTTTTCCCGGGCATATTTTGCGGCAAGAATCATTCCTTCGATGCCACGGCTTCCGAATCCTCCGGGAACAAGAATACCGTCCAGCGCCGACAGCTTTTCCTCCGTATTTCCCGCAGTAATTCCTTCCGAATCGATCCAGTGGATCCGGACATGGGTATTATAGGCATAGCCCGCATGGCGAAGGGCCTCTGCCACAGAAAGATAGGCGTCATGCAGTCCGACATATTTGCCGACAAGACCGATATCCACCGTGTCCTTTCTGTTCTTAATCTGTTCCACCATCTGCTTCCATTCCGCCAGATCCGGCTCCGGCGCATCAATGCCGAGCTCCCGGCAGACGACTTTGGAAAAATTCGCCTTTTCCAGCATCAGCGGGGCCTCATAAAGATTCGGCAGCGTAATATTCTCGATAACACAGTCCGGCTTCACATTGCAAAACAGTGATATTTTTCTGAAAATTGCTTCCTCGAGGGGCTCATCGCAGCGAAGCACGATAATATTCGGGTTGATTCCCATCCCCTGAAGCTCCTTCACAGAATGCTGCGTTGGCTTTGATTTATGTTCGTCGGAACCCCTGAGAAAAGGCACCAGCGTTACATGAATAAAGAGGCTGTTTTCACGCCCCACTTCCAGGGATATCTGACGTACCGCCTCGATAAACGGCTGCGATTCGATATCTCCAATCGTTCCGCCGATCTCCGTAATGACCACATCTGCGTCCGTCTTTTTCCCCACACTGTAAATAAATTCTTTAATTTCATTGGTAATATGCGGAATCACCTGCACGGTGGAACCAAGGTATTCACCGCAGCGTTCCTTATTCAGCACATTCCAGTAAACCTTTCCGGTTGTAAGATTGGAATACCGGTTCAGGTTTTCATCAATAAACCGTTCATAATGCCCCAGATCCAGGTCCGTTTCCGCGCCGTCTTCGGTCACATAGACCTCGCCGTGCTGATAGGGACTCATCGTGCCCGGGTCCACATTAATATACGGGTCCAGCTTCTGGGCTGCTACCTTCAGCCCCTTCGCCTTCAGCAGTCTCCCCAGAGATGCCGCCGTGATGCCCTTTCCAAGACCGGAAACAACACCGCCAGTTACAAATATATATTTCACCATATCTGCTGTCTCCTTTTTATTTTATGCCATATGTCCGGAAAGCCGTTTCATGACTTCTTCATAGGCTGCTTCAACACCGCCAAGATCCCGGCGGAAACGGTCTTTATCCAGTTTTTCTCCCGTTTCGGAATCCCACAGACGGCAGGTATCCGGGCTGATCTCATCGGCCAGGACCACGGTGCCGTCGGATGTTTTTCCAAATTCCAGTTTAAAATCCACCAGTGTCACGCCACATTCTTTCCAGAGCGCCTGAAGCTGCCGGTTAATTTCAAAAGCATATTTTTTAATCGTTTCAATCTCCGCCTCTGTCGCAAGCTTTAAAGCAATGGCATGATACGTATTAATCAGCGGATCGCCGAGGGCGTCGTTTTTATAAGAAAACTCAATGGTCGGTATTTCCAGCGGTGTTCCTTCCTCAACGCCGTACCGCTTTGCAAAGGAACCGGCGGCGATATTTCTGATAATAACCTCCAGAGGAACGATGGAAACTCTTTTTACCAGTGTCTCCCGGTCACTGAGCTCCTCGACAAAATGGGTCGGTATCCCGTCTTTTTCCAGCTTTGCCATGAGCAGATTGCTCATTTTATTATTAATAACTCCCTTACCGGAAATGGAACCCTTTTTCAGGCCGTTAAATGCGGTGGCATCATCCTTATAATCCACAATCAGCCGTTCCGGGTCATTTGTCCGGTAAACCTTCTTTGCTTTTCCTTCATACAACTGTTCTTTTTTTTCGATTTTCATAACGTTATGTTTTCCTTTATATTTATTAAAAATTATTTGCCGCTGTCCCCGTAGTTTGCCAGTACCCGTGCGGAAGGGTCGTCGACATTACAGCCTTCCCAGGATTTATTCGGCATCCAGAAATCAGCGATCATTTCACTCTGTCCGGGATAATATTTTTCAAAAATTTCCCGATACAGAAGAGATTCCTTTGTAAACGGACGGGCATGGCCGTATTTCCGGCATCCCGCTTCAAATTCGGCGTCGGTATAGAAATCCTCCGCCCAGGCTTTCAGATCGTCCACCAGTGAATGGCCTACCGCATCGGAGAAAGCCGCTTTTTCACGCCATAATATTTCATCCGGCAAATATCCGCCGCCTTCAAAGGCGTGACGGAGCAGATATTTTCCCTTGCCGTAGGTATTTCGTTTCAGTTCCGGATCAACGGACATCACATACCGGACAAAATCCAGATCGCCAAAAGGCACCCGGGCTTCCAGAGAATTAACGGAAATGCACCGGTCGGCCCGGAGAACATCGTACATATGCAGTTCCCGGATCCGCTTTTCCGCCTCTTTCTGAAAGGCCTCGGCATCCGGCGCAAAGTCCGTATACTTATAGCCGAACAGCTCATCGGAAATTTCTCCGGTAAGCAGTACCCGAAGATCGGTCTGCTCGTGAATGGCCTTACAGATCAGATACATACCCATGCTGGCACGAATCGTTGTAATGTCATAGGTTCCGAGAATTTCGATGACCTTATCCAGAGATGCGATCACATCCTCTTTTGTAATGATGATCTCCCGATGGTCGCTGCCGATATATTCGGCTGCCTGACGGGCATATTTCAGATCGATAGCATCTTCCTTCATGCCGATGGCAAAGGTTTTAATCGGCACATCGCTTTTTTTCGCCGCGATCGCACAGACCAGGGAAGAATCCAGACCGCCGGAAAGCAGAAAGCCCACCTTCGCATCGGCGACAAGGCGCTTTTCAACGCCTGCCACCAGTTTATCATGAATATTCCGGCACACGGTTTCGAGGTCGTCGCTGCACACCGCATCCACTTTGGCGATATCACAGTAACAAATAAATTCACCGTCTTTATAGTAGTGGCCCGGCGGAAACGGCATGATTTTATCCACAAGTCCCACCAGGTTTTTCGGCTCACTGGCAAATACGATGGTGCCCTTTGTATCATAACCGTAATAGAGGGGCCGTATACCGATCGGGTCCCGGGCCGCAATATACGTTCCGGTCTCACCATCATAAATAATGCAGACAAATTCCGCATCCAGCATGGCAAACATATCTGTGCCGTATTCACGATACATAGGGAGTAAGATTTCACAGTCCGATTCACTTTTAAAGGTATATCTGTCAGAAAGCGCTTTTTTCAGCGCCTCGAAGCCATAGATTTCACCGTTGCAGACCACATAGCTGCCATCCAGTTCAAAGGGCTGCATTCCCGAAGGTGTCAGTCCCATAATCGACAGCCGGTGAAAACCGAGCCGCCCATTTCCCGTATCAACGATCCGGCTCGCGTCCGGTCCCCGGGAAATGGTGCGTGAAAAACCTTTTTCAAACAGAATGTCATCTGCGTCGCCGCAGTAGCCCATAATAGAACACATAAAATCTTCCTCCATATTTATCTTTTATTTGACACCGAAAAGAAGATCGCCGTAGGTTGGGAACGGCCAGTATTTCTTTGCGGTAATCACTTCTGCCTCATCACATGCAAGTCTTAATTCATTCATTTTTATAAGTACGATATCCCGGATGGCATTGGCCTGTTCACCGATATCTTCAATGCCTTTCAGATCGATCAGTGCCTGCTCCAGTTCATCGGTTTTGACAGAAATCCGGTCTGTCAGAGCGGAAAGCTTCTTCACCAGCCGGCTTTCATAGCCGCAGAGAATATCTTTGTCAAGGGCCTTCTTTGCCGCTGCCGTTCTGGCAAGGGACAGCGCATAGGCTTCGACCGCCGGCGCAATTTCCGTCCGCGCCATATCGACCATCGTATTGGCTTCGATGATAATTGTTTTGCAGTAATTGTCCAGCGTAATTTCGTAACGGGACCGGATCTCTGCCTCTGAAAATACTTTATGGGATGTAAGCATCTTCACATTTTTCGGATCAAGAATGTGCGGCACACAGTCCGGTGTTGTCCGGTAGTTCAGAAGTCCGCGCTTTTCTGTCGCTTCTTTAATCCATGTATCATCATAGCCATTGCCGTTAAAAATGATGTTTTTATGGTCTTTAATCGTCTTTCGGATCATTTCATGAAGCGTCGTTTCAAAATCCTCCGCCTTTTCCAGCCGGTCTGCATAGATTTTCAGGCTTTCGGCCACAGCGCTGTTCAGCATGATATTGGCGCAGGCGATGCTGTCTGAGGAACCGAGCATACGGAATTCGAATTTATTTCCGGTAAAGGCAAACGGTGACGTCCGGTTTCGGTCTGTTGTATCCCGGTTAAACTTCGGCAGGGTGTCCACACCGAGTTTCATCTGCATCTTTTCCGTACCGCTGTACGGCGTATCCGTTTCAATCGCTTCCAGAACCCCGTTTAACTCATCTCCGAGGAACATGGAAACAACGGCCGGCGGCGCTTCATTTGCACCCAGACGGTGGTCATTTCCCGCATTGGCCACGGAAATACGGAGCAGATCCTGATAATCATCGACCGCTTTAATGACCGCGCAGAGGAAAAGAAGGAACTGGGCGTTTTCATAAGGTGTTTCCCCCGGAGACAGAAGATTGACCCCTGCGTCTGTGGAAATCGACCAGTTGTTATGTTTACCGCTGCCATTGACGCCGGCAAATGGTTTTTCATGAAGCAGGCAGACCAGATTATGTCTTGCCGCTACCTTCTGCATGATTTCCATCGTAAGCTGGTTATGGTCCGTGGCAATATTGGTCGTCGTATAAATCGGCGCCAGCTCGTGCTGGGACGGCGCCACCTCGTTATGTTCCGTCTTCGCGAGAATACCGAGCTTCCAGAGTTCATTGTTCAGGTCTTCCATATAAGCGGCAACTCTCGGTTTAATAACACCGAAATAGTGATCGTCCATTTCCTGTCCCTTTGGAGGTTTTGCTCCGAACAGTGTCCGTCCGGTAAAATGCAGATCCCGGCGCTTTTCTGCCATCGTCTTATCTACCAGGAAGTATTCCTGTTCCGGACCTACGGATGTACGCACACATTTTACCGTATCATTTCCAAAAAGATGGAGGATACGGAGCGCCTGCTTATTCAAAGCTTCCATTGACCGGAGCAGCGGCGTCTTTTTATCCAGCGCCTCACCGCCATAGGAACAGAAAGCGGTCGGAATACACAGGGTTTTTCCTTTAATAAACGCATAGGAGTTTGGATCCCAGGCCGTATAGCCCCGCGCCTCAAAGGTCGCCCGGAGACCGCCTGAAGGAAATGACGACGCATCCGGCTCACCCTGAAGCAGCTCCTTGCCTGAAAATTCCATAATCACGCCGCCATCCGGTGACGGTGATATAAAACTGTCATGCTTTTCCGCTGTGATGCCTGTTAATGGCTGGAACCAATGGGTATAATGGGTTGCGCCATGGGCAACCGCCCAGTCTTTCATCGCTGTTGCAACCGCATTTGAAACACTGATATCGAGCTGTGCCCCTTCATCGATCGTTTTCCGCAGCGACTGGTAAACCTTCGCCGGCAGACTCGCTTTCATTACTCTGTCATCAAACACCAGACTTCCAAAATATTCAGATACAGTTTCCATAACAACATCTCCTTTTCCAAAAAAAAGACAAAGACCCCTTTAATGTATCAATTACATTAAAGACGCCTTTGCCTTTTTATCTCTTTTTAATTTTCAGTTTCTGTCCATCAATCAGACAATACCCTGTGCGTTCATCGCTTCAACCACTTTTTCAAAACCGGCGATATTGGCACCAATCACATAGTTGCCTTCAAATCCGTATTTCTTTGCAGCTGCATCAATATTGTGGAACAGCCGGATCATAATACCTTTCAGTTTTGAATCCACTTCTTCAAATGTCCAGCTCAGACGTTCGCTGTTCTGTGACATTTCAAGAGCAGATGTTGCCACACCGCCTGCGTTGGCTGCTTTGCCCGGTACAAAATATACGCCGTTCTTCTGTAAATATTCGGTTGCTTCTTCGGTCGTCGGCATATTCGCACCTTCGCAGACGGCCATAACACCGTTTGCTACCAGCGTTTTAGCATCTTCAAGATCGAGTTCGTTCTGAGTTGCACATGGAAGGGCGATATCGGCTTTCACTGTCCATACGCCTTTTCCTTCATGATATTCGGAATTCGGTCTGTAATTCTTATATTCAGTCAGTCTTGCACGTTTAACTTCTTTAATTTCTTTTAAAGCAGCAACATCAATGCCGTCCGGATCATAAACCCAGCCTGTGGAATCGGAAGCTGTCACAACTTTTGCACCAAGCTGATGCGCTTTTTCAATCGCATAGGTCGCTACATTTCCCGCACCGGAAACAATGATGGTCTTTCCTGCGATCTCCTGACCTTTGGATTTTAACATTTCTTCTGTAATATAGAGCAGACCGTAGCCGGTAGCTTCGGTTCTTGCCAGAGATCCGCCGTAGGAAAGTCCTTTTCCTGTGAGCACACCTTCAAAGACGCCGCGAAGACGTTTGTACTGGCCGAACATATAACCGATCTCTCTGGCGCCTGTACCGATATCCCCTGCAGGAACGTCTGTGTCCGCACCGATATACTTGCAGAGCTCTGTCATAAAGCTCTGGCAGAATGCCATGACTTCTCTGTCGGATTTTCCTTTTGGATCAAAATCGGAACCACCTTTACCGCCGCCGATCGGAAGTCCTGTCAGAGAGTTCTTGAAAATCTGCTCGAATCCTAAAAATTTGATAACGCCGAGATTTACGGATGGATGAAGTCTCAAACCGCCCTTGTAAGGTCCGATCGCACTGTTAAACTGTACCCGGTATCCGGTATTTACCTGTACCTGACCCTGATCGTCAACCCACGGCACTCTGAACTTAAACTGTCTTTCAGGATTTACCAGTCTTTCAAGCAATGCGTCACGTCTGAAACCTTCTTCATTCGCCTCTACAACTACCCGTAAAGATTCTAATACTTCCTTAACTGCCTGATGAAATTCAGGCTCTGCAGGATTTTGTCGGATTACCTGTTCAATTACCTCATCTACATATGACATTACTGCATCGCTCCTTCTGAATTAAAATATAAAATATAATCCTAAATAAAAAATTAAAGACACCTTTCCAGGAGTTTCTCCCTAAAAGACGCCTTTGCCTTTATGCGTTGCATTTTACGCCTGTAAAAAAGACTTGTCAACACTTTTTTATTTTCCTGCCTCCGGGAATAAAACACCGCTATTTCATTCTTTCATATTGACAAAATAAAACTTAAGCGGTATACTGCTCGCAAATGAGCAAAGGCGTTCATTTCGACACAGACCAGCATCTGTGCCGGAATGAGGCGCCTTTTTTTATTTCTCTTTAATAATTTCTCTGAAAGGACAGACATATATGAAAACAGAAGGTCAAGTACGAATCCCTTCCGGATGTGCGATTGCTGCCGTCATCTCCAGAGACGGAAATAAAATGTCCGGCGAAATGATCACAAATGCGATGAAACCGATGCACGACCGTTCCAACGGTCTCGGCGGCGGTTTTGCCGGCTACGGTATTTATCCCGAATACAAAGATTTTTATGCCCTGCATCTCTTTTACAACGAGCGCGCGACGCGCAAAAGCTGTGAAGCATTTCTGAAAGAGCGATTTGAAATCGTAAAGTCCGAGATCATTCCCACCCGAAAGGTCCCGTCCATTACGGATGAACCGATCATCTGGCGATATTTTGTTGCACCGCTGAAATCCGTTCTCGCCTCCCTTCAGTTAGATGAAAAAGAATTTGTCGTTCGGACCGTCATGAAGATCAATACGGAAATGCCCGGAGCTTATGTGTTCTCCAGCGGTAAAAATATGGGAACCTTTAAGGCCGTCGGATTTCCGGAAGATGTGGGTGTTTTCTATAAGCTGGATGAATATGAAGGTTATTCCTGGACATCCCACGGCCGCTATCCGACCAATACTCCCGGCTGGTGGGGCGGCGCCCATCCATTCACCCTGCTGGATAATTCCATTGTCCACAACGGAGAAATTTCTTCCTATGACGCCAACCGGCGTTTTATCGAAATGTTCGGCTATAAATGTACACTTCAGACGGACACGGAAGTCATTACATATATTATGGACTATCTGACCCGTATTCAGGGTCTGACCTTAAACGAGATCGCCAGCGTCATCGCCGCGCCTTTCTGGAGCACCATTGAAGCCACAGCCGATGATGAAGAACGAAAAAAACTGACCTATCTCCGCACCGCTTTTTCGAGTCTCCTTGTGACCGGACCTTTTTCCATCGTCCTTGGCTTTAACGGCGGTCTGATGGCCTTAAATGACCGGTTAAAGCTCCGTTCGATGGTCGTCGGAGAAAAAAAAGATCTCGTTTTTATTGCAAGTGAAGAAGCGGCAATCCGAATTATGGAACCGAATGCAGAAAATATTTATGCACCTGCAGGCGGTGAACCGGTGATTGTCCGGGTAAAGGAGGGTGCATTTTGATGGGCGTAGAATTTATATATCCTGAATTTGAAGTGATCCGGAATGAGCATCGCTGTATCCGGTGCAGAATCTGTGAACAGCAATGTGCCAACGGTGTCCATACCTTTGATGCCGGACAGGGCATCCTCACGATTGACGAGTCCAAATGCGTCAACTGTCAGCGCTGCGTATCCTTCTGCCCAACCCGGGCTCTGAAGATCGTCAAAAGCGACTGCCAGCTTCGTGAAAATACAAACTGGAAAAGCGATACGATTAAAGAAATCTATAAACAGGCGAACAGCGGCGGCGTTCTTCTCTCCTCCATGGGCACCCCAAAACCGCTGCCTGTCTACTGGGATAAAATCCTCATCAACGCCTCCCAGGTCACCAATCCCCCGATCGACCCTCTGAGGGAGCCGATGGAAACCCGGGTATTTCTCGGCAAAAAGCCGGAAAAAATGCAGCGCCGTGCCGACGGCACCTTAAACCTTGAGCTGCCGCCCCAGATCGATCTCTCCATGCCCGTCATGTTCTCTGCGATGAGCTACGGCTCCATCAGCTACAACGCCCATGCCGCTCTGGCAAAAGCGGCCCGGGAACTCGGTATTCTCTATAATACCGGTGAAGGCGGACTTCATGAGGACTTCTACTGCTACGGTGAAAATACCATTGTTCAGGTTGCCTCCGGGCGTTTCGGTGTCCATAAGGACTATCTGGAAGCCGGGGCCGCCATCGAAATTAAAATGGGTCAGGGGGCAAAACCCGGAATCGGCGGACACCTGCCCGGCGCTAAAATCGTCGGCGATGTTTCCCGTACCCGAATGATTCCGGAGGGTTCGGACGCCATTTCTCCGGCGCCCCATCATGATATCTACTCTATTGAAGATTTGCGTCAGCTTGTTTACTCACTGAAGGAAGCGACCGAATATAAAAAACCTGTGATCGTCAAAGTAGCCGCCGTACACAACATCGCCGCCATTGCCAGCGGTATCGCCCGAAGCGGGGCGGACATCATCGCTATCGACGGCTTCCGCGGCGGCACCGGCGCTGCGCCGACACGCATCCGGGATAACGTGGGTATTCCGATCGAACTGGCTCTGGCCGCTGTAGACCAGCGCCTGCGGGATGAAGGCATCCGGAATCAGGTTTCCCTGATCGTCGGCGGAAGCATCCGAAGCGCGGCCGATGTCGTTAAAGCCATCGCCCTCGGCGCAGATGCCTGCTATGTAGCGACAGCCGCCCTTCTGGCCCTTGGCTGTCATCTGTGCCGCACCTGCCAGAGCGGTAAATGCAACTGGGGAATCGCTACTCAGCGCCCGGAACTCGTCCAGCGGCTGAATCCGGAAGAAGGCAGCCGGCGTCTCGTTCATCTCATGACCGCATGGCAGCACGAAATCAAAGAACTGATGGGCGGAATGGGCATCAATTCCATCGAAAGCCTCCGCGGGAACCGTTTCATGCTCCGCGGTATCGGCTTAACCGACAAAGAACTGTCCATTCTCGGCATCGCCCATGCGGGCGAATAAACACGGCCAAAATACTGTGAAAAACACTTGGAGGTGTGGTATAATTTATGTTAGTCAATGCAATGAATCTGAACTATAGAGAATTGAATGACCAGATCCGCCGGGCAGAAAAGGACTGCTGTATCCAAAACTGTCTCGGACAGCGCTTTATCGGAACCGGCATGGATCATATCGAAATTACTGTCAATGGAATCCCCGGAAACGCCCTGGGCGCCTATCTGAACGGTGCGAAGATCATCGTCAGCGGCAATGCTCAGGATGCCGTCGGCGATACGATGAACGCCGGGGAGATCATTATCCACGGAAACATCGGGGATGCCGCCGGATATGCGATGCGGGGCGGAAAAATCTTTGTCCGGGACAATGCCGGATACCGCGCCGGAATCCATATGAAGGCCTATCGTGAAAAAATGCCCGTTATGGTCATCGGCGGCTGTGCCGGAAGCTTTCTCGGTGAATATCAGGCCGGCGGAAAAATCATTGTTCTCGGATTAACGGCGGATGCTGACAAAATTGTCGGCAGTTTTCCATGTACCGGAATGCATGGCGGAAAAATGTACCTGCGCGGCAGAACGGACGGTATTTCTTTCCCCGGACAGGTCACGGTAAATCCTGCCACACCCGAAGATATGGCCGAAATTGAAGCGGATATCGCCGAATACTGTACCCTTTTCGGTCGTGATTTCCGTCAGGTGATTGACGCGCCGTTTACTGTTATCACACCGGACAGTAAAAATCCCTACAAACAGATGTATGTAGCCAATTAAACCTTTAACGTTAAATGATATAGTAGTAGAAAGTAGGTTGTCATATGAAATATTCACCGCAGGAAATTATGCAGTATGTGCGTGAAGAAGATGTCAAATTCATTCGACTTGCCTTTTGTGATATTTACGGCAAACAAAAAAATATATCCATCATGCCTTCTGAACTTTCCCGGGCATTTGAATATGGTATCGCCATCGATGCTTCGGCCATCGACGGTTTCGGTGATGAAGCCCGTTCGGACTTACTGCTTCATCCGGATCCGGAAACACTGGCCGTTCTGCCATGGCGTCCCGAACACGGCCGGGTCATCCGTCTGTTCTGCGATATTACCTATCCGGATGGCAAAACCTTTGAATGTGATACCCGGAGTTTTTTAAAAAAAGCCATTGCCGATGCGAAAAAGGAAGGAATTTCCTTCGCCTTCGGCGCAGAGATGGAATTTTACCTTTTTAATCTGGACGAAAACGGCAAGCCCACCCGGATTCCTTACGATCATGCCGGATATATGGATATTGCACCGGATGACCGGGGCGAAAATGTCCGCAGGGAGATCTGCCTTACCCTTGAGCAGATGGGAATCCGTCCGGAAAGCTCTCACCATGAACAGGGTCCCGGACAAAATGAAATTGATTTCCGGTATTCCGATGCCCTTTCCGCAGCGGACAATGCCATGACCTTTCAGACCGTGGTAAAGACCGTTGCCGACCGGAATGGTCTCTACGCCGATTTTTCACCCAAGCCCCTCGCCGGACAGCCCGGAAGCGGCCTTCATATTAACATGTCTGCCCAAAGTGTCTCCGGTGAAGATATCTTACCTTATCTGATCGCCGGTACCCTTGAGAAAGTCTCCGATATGACCGTCTTCTTAAATCCGAGCGAAAAATCCTACGAACGGTTCGGAAGCAGCAAAGCGCCAAAATACATCTCCTGGTCCACTGAAAACCGGTCCCAGCTCGTCCGTGTTCCTGCCGCTGTCGGCGAATTCCGGCGGGCCGAGCTCCGTTCTCCGGACCCAACGGCAAACCCTTATCTCGCCTTCGCGCTGCTGATCTATGCCGGATTATACGGCATCAAAAACAGACGGATGCCGCCGGAGTCCGTGGATATTAACCTGTTTACCGCAGGTCCTGAAATTTTAAATACGCTGAAAGCGCTGCCGGATTCATTAAAGGCAGCCGTTGAAGTGATGAAAAACAGTTCTTTTATACAGGAACTTCTCCCGGAAAAGATGATAGAAATCTACAGCGCCGGGAATTCGTTCCGATCCTGAGAAATGACTTTTATGAAATGCATACAAAAATATGAAAGAGGGGAAGCCGAATGAGTCTGAAAGAATCTGTATACAGCGTTTTAGTTGTATCTAACGCCAAAAGCCTGAATGCATCTTTACGCACGCTTCTCCCCGACTTCAAATTTTCACCGATCTGTTTTGAGAGCAGCATCAGCTCCGCAAAACGGACGCTGCTCGAACGGCATTTTGATTTTGTCATTATCAACTCTCCCCTTCCCGATGATCCGGGTCTGAGTTTTGCGATCGATCTCTGTCATGAAAAAAGCATGGTCGCCTTACTTCTGGTAAAAACAGAACTTTATACGGCCACCTATGAAAAGGTGGCCGAGCATGGTGTTTATGTCCTCTCCAAGCCCCTCGCAAAATCCGTACTCCTTCAGGCCGTTGACTGGATGGTCTCGACCCATGGACGCCTGAAAAAACTGGAAAAGAAAACGATGTCCATTGAAGATAAGATGAAGGAGATCCGTACAGTGAACCGGGCCAAATGGCTGCTGATCGACCAGTTAAAAATGACGGAAGCCGATGCCCACCATTACATCGAAAAACAGGCGATGGACAGTTGTATGTCCAAAAAAGCGGTCGCAGAGGATATCCTCAAAACCTACGCCTGATGAAAAGAATCCTGCGTCGGCCTAAAAACTCCTTCCGCCGCCGCCGTGGGTCGTTCCGCCGGAGCTTTGATGAACAGAGCTTCCGCCCATGCGAAACGGTCCGTCATCATCATCCTTTCTCTCAATCCTTCTCCGGGTCACCATCCGGTTCACAAACCGGTCCTCGCGGATGATTTCCTGAGTGTTCCCCGCAGCAAAATAATCATTGACTCCGGCAGCAACACTTCCACCCTGGTTTCGGGTCATGAAAAATACGATAATTCTTCCGGCCAGCACGCTGATAACAAGCAGGATCAGCGCCTCGACAACGCCCGGACCCTTTTTCGCCGTCGGCGCATATCGTTCAACATCCCTTAAAAAACGGACACAGCTTCCATAATAATCGCCATCGGCAGCTTTTTCATAAATCCGGTCCAGCATTTTATCAATTTTTTTGTCTGTAAATGCCCGGATCACCGCTTCGCCGCCGGTCGATATATATAGCTGGCGATGCTGCATATCAATAAGAAAAAGCACACCGGCGCCGGACGGACCCTCTCCGTTATATGCCTCAAAAAAATCATCGGCATAGGCGGCTGTCGTCTTTCCTCCGGTATCCGCCGTTGTCACGATCAGCACATGATAATCTTCTTCCCCTTCGGTTTTCTGTATCTTTTCCGACAATTCCGCCGCTTCTTCACCGCTGAAAAGGCCGGCATCGTCATAGATTCCCGGAGGGTTTCCCTCCGCCCGGGCGCTCTGCCCGAAAATTCCGAGAGTTCCGAAAAATGCCAAAAACGTCAGCAAGATAAGTATATACCCTTTTCTCATAGTCTCCACCTCCATCGCTGTCCTAGATTAAAAAAGATCCCGCCAGGGCCGCCAGAAACAAAGCGCCCGATATTCCGGCCCACCACAGGTTCATTTTCGCCCGGCTCAGCGGAGGCTTTCCGGCCACTCTCCCGTTCTGTCCGTTCATCATGAACTTATAGACGGTTCCCCGGTAATTGTATGCCACAAACCAGACCGGCACATAGATAAATTCCCCGGCTTCACGGGTAAAGTCTACCCGTTTTTCCTGAATCGTGACCGTTGTGTAGCCGGATACCGCCCCCCGGATATAATCTTCGGCATAATGGGTCACTTTATCCTTCACCGCCGGCGCAAGCGCTTCATCATCAAAGTCATAGCCGGAGGATTCAAACCCGGCCAGATAAGGCATGGAAAACGCCTTCAGTCCATCAAAGTTAAAGGGTTCCAGCTTTGCCATCTCCCCGTCGTCCAGCTTCGCCGACGCATCATACGGAATATTTTCATACCGAAGCTGATATGCCCGGTGAATGTCAAAAAATTCCGTCTCTGTAATCTCGTAATCGCCCTGACGGAAAATATGGATATTCGTCGCCTTTGCAAAGGCTTCGGCCCGGGTATCAAAATGAAACAGCCAGTAAGGCACGTACATGGCTTTCAGCCGCTGAATATTTTTTGCCGAGACAAAACCCTTCGGTGCAAATAAACCGTTCCGGCACCATTTACGAAAGGCGTCTTCCGCATCCGCCCGGTTCATGCGGAAAGGAAGAATCCTGGCGGGCCGCCGTTTTCCCGAAAACCGATCGGCAAGAATCATCGGCGTTCCGCAGTAGGCACACAGCGTTGAAGTCTCCTTTTCTTCGGTTATAAACACGCCGCCGCAGTTCGGACACGCATATGTCTCCCCTTCCGGAATTTCTGCTTCATCCTCTGCCGCCCCGCCCTGCGGCTGCACATCCTCCGGAACCAATGTATGGCCGCAGTGACTGCAGCAAAGCTTCGATTTTTTTATATCATAGGTCATTTCCGCGCCACATTCCGGGCATGGATAATGTATAATCATCCGGCTCTCCTCCTGTATCCAAAAAAGGCCGATTTGAAGTCCTCTTTGTGAAAACATTCAAACCGGCTCTGTATCTTTAGTCCCGCTTCATCCCAAGAAGAATACCTGTTTTAAAAATATTGCCATCCATGGCAACCACTAATTTACCCTGGTTCTTCTCGATAATGGCTTTTGCAGTTTTTAATCCTCCGGTAAGCTCTGCTCCCGGCGCTGTAACCGCTTTCGCAGCTTCTGCCGCTTCCGCTCTCACAGCATTCTTAACAATATAGATCAGCTTATTATCCTGTGTATACATCTCTGCATAAACTCTGGAATCCGCTTCCGCATACTGTTCAAGATTATCATAAATCATGGAAATCGCTTTCCACATATCTTCTTTATTCATCTCAAGAACAATCGGTCTGTCCGGTGTTCTCAACGTTACGGCAATGCCGTTTTCTTTCAGAATCGAACGGTGGAGCTTACGGATATCCTTATTCAACTGAATGAAATCAAAGGATGTGGCCGAATCCCGAACCAGACCGTTATTTCCGAGAAGGCTTTCCAGTTCATCCTTCGGAAGGATCACTGTATGGTCGCTGCTTTCCTCAGTTTCCTCAGATGCTGCCACGCCTTCACCGCCATCCTGAATCGCTTCATCCACCGATGCGCCGAGATCCATATGCTCCCAGTCACTGGCCGATGTTGTTATCGGCGCTGCAGAGGCTTCGGCATTTGCCAGCGCTTCCGCCACATCTTCTCCGAGGTTCACCGTCGGACGGGTATCGCCGCTGATGGCTGTCTGCTCCATGGCAGCTTCCGGAACATCTTCCGAAACGTCCGCCGCTTCGTTTTCGTCCTCCGATTCATCGCCGTACTCGGCATTTCCTTTTCGGATGACCCAACTGATGAAACAGATATTTTCCAGAACAAAAATCACCGGAACCAGTATGTAAACCAGAGGAATTCCGAATACTTCATAGAAATCCAGCTTAAACAGCGCCAGCACAAGGGCGCCGTTAATCAATACAAGCACGAGCAGGATCAGCAGAATCCGAGGCACTGCCGGAAGCTTGCCCAATCCTTCAAAAATACGGTAAAACAGCATGTTCCGGATAAACGTTCCCGCTTTGATCCGGCGTACCAGACTGAAATAGCCGCGGATCAGGAAAATATATGCCAGGACGAGGAAGGCACAGGCCGCAATCTTTCGGAAGCTGTATTCCGTCCCCATCATATAATATGCGCCGTATAAAGAACCGCCGCCCAGGCCGATAACCAGGATGGCCCCAATCTCCGTAAAGATCTTATCAAACCATGTCAGCTTAATTCCGGCATAACCGCTGGCATTTCCTGTCGCTGCAATCGAGAAGATCAACAGGATTATAAAAATCACTGCCGCAGCGATCAGTACGATACGGGCAATACCGAAGGTTGATATCAGCTTTTTAAACTGGGTATAGCTTTCGTAAAAGCCATCCGTCTTTGATGTTAATTCATTATCCACCGCCGCATAGATGGTGTATCCCTCCTTCAGGGATGTCAGCTCGCCCTTCCACGCCGAAGTGTCATAAGCATCATTCTCCGTGCCGGTATCCAGGCTGAACTGCCCTTCGGAAGAATCCATTTTAATAAAGTAATGACTGGCTTCAATCCGTTTAACCGCATCTTCGCCGCTGACGATCACTTCTCTGTCATCTTCATCGTAAACAGCAAATGAGAAATTGCCGTCGGCGCTCATATAATTTTTAATCAGATCCTGATTTGCCTTTTCAAGTTCTTTTTCGGAAATCTCTCCCCGGTTTTCAATCGCCTCGATCAGGTGCAGTAACTGTGTCACATTCCGGTTATATTCTTCACCGAAATAATTACTGTGGTAATAGTCCGGTTCCGCGGACCAGCTTCCCCCGTTACTGAAATATGTATATACTGAATATCCGGAAACTGCCATAACGACCGCAGCAGCAAATAACAATACACGCATCACTGCCTTAAACGGCGTACTCTTTGTCGGATGCCACCGGCCATCTTCCACCACATCCGGAATATCTCCGATACCGGCCTCCGATGTTTCCGATAAGGCTTCATATCCGGGTTCTTTTACAGCCTCTCTGTCCACTTCATCCCAGAAGTCCTTTTTTCTGCCAAATAAGCCCATTTTCTATCCTCCTGTACATCAACTGACGTTTATTATAACTCCATATCCCTTATATTTTACACTAAACATCGACTATTTTCAATGTTTTAGCGAAATTTCCTCGATCAGCCAGCGGTACAGGTCTTCATAGACTTCTTCCCGGTTTATCTCATTCAAAATCTCGTGGCGGCCGCCCTCGTAAAAGATAATATCTACATTTTCCATACCCGACAGCACAAACATATCGTATACCTTCTGGACGCCGTTTCCGTTATTTCCGACCGGATCCGCATCTCCGGAGACAAAAAAGACCGGAAGGCGCTTTGGCATTTTGCTGATATTTTTCCTGCTTGTAATGAAATGAATCCCTTTAAACATTTCGTAGTAACCGTTCAGCGTGAATATAAACTGGCATCTCGGTTCTGCCACATAGGCATCCACATTGGCCTCATCCCGGCTGAGCCAGTCAAAATCCGTCCGGGCCGGTTTAAATCCTTTATTATAGGAACCAAAGGCCATTTTATTAATGAACTGGCTCCGGAAATGCCAGCCCTTTACTGCTGCAATCACTCTGGCCAGGCCGCAGCCCACCGCCGTCAGCACCGGCGGGTGATACCCCGTTCCCATAATAATAGCTCCGTCCACGCTTTCCCCGTGTTCAATAAGAAAATACCGGGTCAGAAAAGACCCCATGCTGTGTCCGAGGATATAATACGGCCTGTCCGGAAAACGCTTCTTAAACTGTTTCTGTATTTTATAGAGATCCTCCACCATACACCGGAAACCGTCTTTTCCGAGATAGCCCCAGTCCTCCGGGCTTTTGACCGAATCCCCGTGTCCCAGATGGTCGTTGCCGACAACCGCAATCCCCCGTTCATTCAAATACCGGGCAAAATCATCATACCGGTCGATGTACTCCACCATGCCGTGGGCGATCTGAAGCACCGCCTTTACCGGTTTTCCCTGAGGAATCCAGCAGATGCCGTGAACCTTTGTTTTCCTGTCCGTCGATTTAAAATAAAAATTCTGTTTTTTAGTCATCCACAACCGCCCCCAATACATCACCGATACTGTCATGAACCAGTAAATCCGCCTTCCGGTCATACGGTGTCTCGCTCTTATTAATCAGCACCAGTTTATTTCCGCTATAATACTGGATAAATCCGGCTGCCGGATAAACATTCAGAGAAGTGCCGCCGATAATCAGAACATCCGCTTTGCGGATGGCGTTCAGGCTGGCCGTAATCGTCATCTCATTCAGGCCTTCTTCGTATAAAACCACATCCGGTTTGACAATGCCGCCGCACTTTTCACATCTCGGCACGCCTTCGGCCTTTAAAATATATTCGGTATCATAGGCTTCATGGCAGCGCATACAGTAATTCCGGTGCACCGTTCCATGAAGTTCATAGACCCGTTTGCTTCCTGCGAGCTGATGGAGTCCGTCGATATTCTGGGTCACAATGGCTTTTAATTTTCCCATGGCCTCCAGCTTTGCCAGCGCCAGATGGGCCTTATTCGGTTTGGCATCCAGATAGAGCATCGTGCTTTTATAAAAATCATAAAAAATATCCGGGTGGGCCATGAAAAAGGAATGGGATAAAATCTCCTCCGGTGAACGCTGATACCGTTTAATGGTATTATAGATGCCCGTCTCACTTCTAAAATCCGGAATACCACTTTCCGTGGACACCCCGGCGCCTCCAAAAAATACAATATTATCCGACTGCTCAATCATTTCTTTTAAAGTCATACTGCCTCCCCCTTTCTATTTCGCCCATCCGTAAGAGCGCTTTACAGCTTCATGCCAGCCGGAAATGTATGTCTTCCGGCATTTTTCATCCATATCCGGCTCAAAGGTCCGGGCCAGTTTCCAGTTTGCTTTAATATCCTGTGTATCTTTCCAGTATCCGACAGCAATTCCCGCCAGATACGCCGCTCCGAGAGCCGTCGTTTCCACACATTCCGGACGGTGTACCCGCGTATTCAGCACATCCGCCTGAAACTGCATCAGAAAATTGTTGGCGCAGGCGCCGCCGTCTACTTTCAGCGCCGATAATGTAATTCCCGAATCCGCTTCCATGGCCTTTAAAACGTCAAAGGTCTGATAGGCCAGAGATTCCAGCGTCGCCCGGATAAAATGTTCCTTTTTCACACCCCGGGTCAGGCCGACTACCGTTCCCCGGGCATACTGATCCCAGTAAGGCGCTCCGAGCCCTGTAAAGGCCGGCACCACATAAACGCCGTTGGAATCCGCCACGGCTGTCGCATATTCCTCCGAATCCTTCGCCGATTTAATCATCCGCATCTCATCCCGCAGCCACTGAATCGCCGCTCCGGCCATAAAAATACTGCCTTCCAGGGCATACCGGACATCGCCGTCGGCGCTGGCGGCAATCGTCGTCAGCAGGCCCCTCTGGGATTTTACGGCTTCCCGTCCTGTATTCATCAGAAGAAAACAGCCCGTGCCGTATGTATTTTTCGCTTCTCCCGGTTCAAAACAGCACTGCCCGAAAAGAGCTGCCTGCTGATCGCCGGCAACCCCGCAGACAGGAATCCGTCCGCCGAGAATTCCGGCATCCGTCTCTCCGTAAATACAGCTTGACGGCTTCACCTCCGGCAGCATCGACTTCGGAATGTTCATCACCGCCAGAATATCTTCATCCCAGCACAGATCGTGGATATTATAAAGCATGGTCCGGGACGCATTCGTATAGTCTGTTACATAGACCGCGCCCCCCGTCAGTTTCCATATGAGCCATGTGTCAATCGTCCCGAAAAGCAGATCGCCCTTCTCCGCCGCCTCTCTGGCGCCTTCCACATGATCGAGAATCCATTTAATCTTACTGCCTGAAAAATAAGCGTCGGCAATAAGCCCTGTCTTTTCCCGGATATCCTGATCGTACCCCTTCGCCTTCAGCATATCGATATATTCCGACGTTCTCCGACACTGCCAGACAATGGCATTATAGACCGGAAGACCGGTATGCTTATTCCACACGACCGTTGTCTCCCGCTGATTCGTAATACCGATGCCGGCAATATTCTCCGCCGTAACTTCGGCTTTCCCCATCGCTTCTATGGCAACGCTCATCTGTGTTGTCCATATTTCCAGCGGGTCATGCTCCACCCAGCCCGGCTTCGGATAAATCTGCCGAAATTCTTTCTGGGCCACACTGACGATCTCTCCGGCCTTATTAAATAAAATACACCGTGAACTTGTCGTCCCCTGATCCAGCGCCATCATATATTTTTCCATGTAATCACCCCATCATTTATCTGAATTTCCTTCGGTTCAATGTAATTTCAAACGCTTCAAGCACTTCCGGGTCCTTCACCTGACGGTAATACCGGTCCGCAGCGGCCGGATTCCCCATACATATACAGGCCTTTCCCGCCATGACATAGTAACTTTCGTCCGGATGAATGTCATAGGCTTCCTCATAACAGCGGAGAGCTTCCTCCAGACACCCGTTGCTCACCAGAAGATTTCCTTTCATCACCAACAGATCGTCCCCGTCCGGTTCCAGCCGCAGCGCCCGTTCAATGGCCTTTAAGCCTTTCCGAACAAAGCCGAGCTGATAATTCGCCATCGCCAGATAATACCAGCCATTCACATTCCTGCTGTCATAACGGGTAACATTCTGAGCCAGCTCAAAAAATCCCTTTACCGTTTCAATCCCCGGGCAGCGGTCCTCCATAATCTCCCGGGCAATGGCCTCACACTGCATTAACAGGAGCGCCGCCCGTCCCTGATTCGTCAGCCGGCCGCCGCTTCCGATCATCATCTGTCCGCTGTTTTTCAACCGGGCATCTACCGGAATCCGCGCATAATCAATCACCTCAAAGGGGCCCCGGTCCGCCTGGATCAACATCTTCAGCGGTGCATACCGCTCATCTCCCATCTCGATCACAAGATAATTCCGGTCCGCCGTAAAATCAATATTCTCGGTCGGAATATGGGCCGGACGTTTTAACAGACGGACATTCTGCGTCTTCGCACAGATATTTCCTTCCAGAAATAATGCCGGATGGCGGATATACCGGTAAACTTCGGCGGTGACATACCAGCCCACAATTTTGTTTTCATAAATAAATATCACCGGAACGTCTTCGATACAACTGCTGCGAACCGTTCCCTCATAGAAATCTTCCAGATCGGCGCCTTCGGCCCCATCTTCGCTGCGTTTCCGGCTCACCGCCCAGCAAAATCCCGAATAGTCAAAAAATTCATTCATCCGGAGCGTTGCCCGTTCATCTATTTTCACTGCCAGAATGGCCATTTTAAGTCTCCTCCCTCTGCCTTTAAAGCAGACCTTTGTGTAAATTTTATATGGTAATATTATAGAACATTTTACATGTTTATTCAACGAAAAGCCTTTACTTCCCCCGTAATTTCAGCTACAATATGGGATAAATAAAACATACAGAAAGGTAGATTTATAATGGCAAATCCTATTGTAACAATTACTATGGAAAACGGCGATGTGATGAAGGCGGAACTTTATCCGGAAATCGCTCCGAATACAGTTAATAACTTTATTTCCCTGATTCAGAAAGGCATCTACGACGGAATCATCTTCCACCGTGTTATCGAAGGCTTCATGATCCAGGGCGGATGTCCGGACGGCACCGGCATGGGCGGCCCTGGATACTCCATCCGCGGCGAATTTGCTCAGAATGGCTTCGAAAACAACCTGAGACATGCTCCGGGCGTGCTTTCCATGGCCCGCACCATGATGCCAAACTCCGCAGGCTCCCAGTTCTTCATCATGCATCAGGCAGCTCCGCATCTTGACGGCGCCTACGCTGCTTTCGGCCGGATCATCGAAGGTATGAATATTGTTGATAAAATCGCCGCTGTGCCTACAAACCGTACGGATGCTCCGAAGACACCACAGAGAATTCAGTCCATGACTGTTGAACTTTTTGGGGAAACTTATCCGGAACCGGAAAAATGTTAAAAGATTTTAAAAAAAGGGCTTGATTATTTTTCAATTATTTGTTAAGATAAGAAAGTCGCAAACAGAATACTGTTGCTGACAAATGCAGTTGTGGCGGAATGGCAGACGCGCTAGATTCAGGTTCTAGTGAGGTAACACTCGTGTGGGTTCAACTCCCATCAACTGCATTTGACGAAAAAAACCGCAAACCTTGATGAGGTTTGCGGTTTTTTGTGTGAAAAAATTCAAGAAAAGAGCGACACTTGCTTGATTGTCCTTCTGTCTTAAGTATATAATAATCATATAAAGGAGGGAACCAAATATGATGTACCCATTTTTAACACTTAATAACGATACCGAAATTGTCCACTCTGAAATGAAATCGGATGGCCGTGTAAAGGTTTATATCGAAACACCGGATTTAAGAGATGGTTTCCATAACGCAACCTGTTGGCTTCCCGATTATACATGGGAAAATATCTGTGGATATTCGGATACCGAAATGGAATATTTTAAAAAACTTATAAAAGATAATGCTCACCTTATATTAGAATTCTCCCAGGAAGGAGGCATCCTCAGTGCCTCAAATTTTTAGGATTGGACCTTATATCGTTTATTTCTGGTCAAACGAAAACAAACCACTTGAACCCATTCACATTCACATTGCAGAAGGCCGTGCTTCCAAAAATGCCACAAAAATATGGATAACAAATTCAGGAAAAGCTCTGCTTTGCAATAATGCTTCTCAGATTCCGCAAAAAGAGCTGAGAAATCTAATAAGAGTCATTGAGGCCAACAGTGCTGCCATTATCAATCAATGGTATACCTATTTTGGCGAAATCCGATACTTTTGCTAATTACCGAATATAATTAAAACTATTCCCGGGTAAATCTAAAAAACAGGGATTCGTGTTCTTTACCTTATAACAATAATCCCTGTTTACATTTCTGTCTTAGATAAATTTCTTTTACACTCTACTCAACCCACGCCTGAAACTTATCCACAGCCACGCCTTTGATACCGGCATATCCATCCTGAACCGCATCCATTTCATCATCATTCTGTATCGGATAAAAAATCTCATGATTCATATCCGATACACAGTATACCGCTTTCTTATACGCATATCCATTTGGTGTTATGTAATATAATTGTACGGCCTGAATCGGACTACCATCACCGAGAACACCATTCTCCGTATCCGCAATATCATATTCACTACGAAAAGTTATATATGGCAGCCAGCCATTTTTTTCTGTATAAACTCTCCCTCTGATACAACCTTTACTGACGCAAATACCAAGATACCGGATAGCCTCATTGTCTCCGGCTCCGGCCCAGTCCTCACAGTTCTTCACCGGAGGCCACCACTGATCGGTATATGCCTGATAAATGCAATCTACGTTTCCAAGATCTTTTGTTCTTCCGATTTCTTCTGGTGTTTTTTTACTCTTTCTATTCCCCATCCCTTTCGCTTTAAAATTTCGGCAACGAATTCCGCAGTATTCTTTTCTGCCTGAATAAATCGCTCCCCGCCGGACAACGAAAAACACGTTTCGGTAAAACTCAACTAAAACCGACTGAAAAGCGGGCAATGACAAAATTTCATCTGACATTGCCCGCTTTCTCATATTCCTTAGATACGATACAGAACATCTCTAAACTTTAAACGCTAAAATATTATCCAAAAATACTCATCCGATTAATCGCAGAACTCTCTTAATCTCCTCTAATACTCTAAATATTTCGCTCCCACAAACAGGAAAAAACAAGTGAAAGCATCTATCTACTTTCACTTGTTTCCCCCTTCAATAAAAAGCTTCAAACCTTCTTTTATTTTTTACACTTAGAATCTCGTACTAGAAAATAGACGTTCTAAAATACATAATGATTAATCGCCAAAAAATTTTTTTAGTATGAAATATGTAACGATGAAAATCGCTAAACTAATATATGACACTAATAAATAATTATCATACGTCAATGGAATTTTTAATTTCGCAAGTAGTTTCTCAAATATCGGAGGATTTAAAATTTCTGCTAAAATACCAAACATTCCAAACACTATCATAGCTCCACCTGATATTATGTTTGCCAATTGTAAAATCCCTTTAATATACGCCTTCACCTTAAAGTATCCCCCCTTCTCTTAGCTCTTTGAACTGGACTTTCACTGAATATTGAAAGAATTGTCTACCCTCAAGCAAATACAAAGTAAAAAAACAAGTGAAAGCATATATCTACTTTCACTTGTTTCCCTGCCCGGTAAAAATTCAAAGACTAGTTACTCCAACTTTTCCGTTTTTACAATGACATCTGTTTTCTCTTCATAATAAATTCGATACTTCTTACCTTTTATAAAGCCTTCCGGACATATTTTTTTCTTTGAAAAACTATCTAAATAAAATAACTCTTTCTTATCCTTCTCGTTTATAAAACAGTATTCTGTACGGAACAAATACGGGCTTTCCCTGTTCTCATCCACAAAAGTAACCTCTTGAACAGAAATCTCCAAATTATTAATAATACGCATGTAATACCCCGTCAAACCTATAAAAAGTACACTAAAAAGTATCCCTATCATTAATTCCCTAAAATTTCTCTTTTCCGCTGTCCAAAAATGACTGCGAATCAAAAACATCAGACTTCCTGTTCCAAAAACTATCGCTGCACTTTCCATTTGATAATATAACCCGCTTAAATCATACATAGCTTCTCCTTTACCACGGCAATACGCTCCTTAGTAGATTGAAAACAATAACAACACCCTTAGAAATTCTATTCCCCCATCGAATAGATCTGCTCATACTCTGTCGAATTTGTACCGGAGTTATTGATGGATTCTTTTTATATTGTACTCCGGCATAAGATGAATAATTTTTAGGCATTTTTGATGAAACATACTTCGTTGTTTCATTTATGACGTTCTCCATAATCATGTCTGTACCTGTTCCAAAAGCAACCTTAATTGCCGATTTCGTCAAATCATTTGACTCACCTTTAATATGCCGCTCTATACTGACAATTCCTTCTGTCACAATATTTCTGGCAAATGCACCACCAAACCCAGATCCCGGAATCAATGCTGTTATTCCAGCCGCTAAATATTCTCCGGCACTGGATCTGACTTCAAAAATATCTGTACCTCTTTTTCCCTCAAAAAGATTTTGAACAACATCTCCCGCATATTGAGTTGCTAAACCTATCACAACCGCTGCTATCCAAAGCTCACCATTCACATCTTTTCGCATTACCGGATTATTATCACAATAAGCATATAAGTTTTTATCCGTTAACGCCATCAGTGTTGCAACCAACACATCCATAGAGTCTATACTTATAAACCGGCCGAGCTCCGGATGATAGTAACGGCTGGATACATAATAGAGCCCTGTTTCATTATCGTAGTAATAACCTCTGTAACGCAGCGGGTTGTTCTGACCAACAGTTGCCGCCAGAGAACCGGAAATATTTAAGATTTTTCCCCAGGCGTCATAGCTATATTCAACGACCCATTCGCCGGTACTGTCGATCAGACCAATAATATCGTTCTGAAGGTTTCGAACATAGTAATATTCGCTTCCATTATACCACAGAGCCACAGGGATGCCCAGAGTATTATAGGTAAACCGCATATCCAGATTATCGGATTTCTGGCGGGCCAGAAGACTGCCAACATAAGTAAAATCTGTCCGAACGGAACCTACGGTTTTACAGCACCGCTGTCCGTTATGATTATATCCGTAAGATGCTGACACTCCGCTTTTAAAGTACCCGGATAACTGACGTCCGTTTTTCCATTGATATTCCGCATAATCAAAGGCAGTCAGATTGCCGATTTCATCATAGGTCAGAGTTTTTCCGTCACACTGGACCATCTTGTCTTTCCATACACTGTCGTAAGTATAGGTGATTTCTTTCTTTAAGGTTGTCGGTTCTGTGCCTTCCGCTGCGTAATAATAGACTTTCTTCGAAGTCATATTTCCGCCCGTATCATACGCATAAATAATGGTTTCGTCCGTATTATCATCATCCGAACGGATCAACTGGCCAAAGGCATCATAGGCATAGGTCTGGGTTGTCCATGCTGTCTGAATCTTTCGGATATTTCCATTCGGATAATACTGATAGGTCATGCTGCGTCCGTTATTATTATAGCTCTGGATCACCGGTGTTTTTGCATTGTTTTCTCCGGAGGCATAACCATAAGATACAGTAAACGGCGCTGTAGTATTTAATGTCTGGCTGGTAAGCAGACCGAGAGCATCATATTGAGATGTAACATGTTTTCCACCCAGTGTTGTCGTCTTAACCTCATTATAATCTGCATCATATTCGTAACCTGTCTCCTGAGCATTATCATTATAAGCCTCTCGAATGGATATCAGTTTTCCATTTGTATCATAGTTGTAAAGAACGTAGTCCCCGGCCTTATTCTCAACACGTACCAGTCGGCCTTCTGTGTTATACAGATAATGCATTTTTTCACTATTCAGGATATCTTCAACATAGGACAGATTGCCTTCATTATCATACGTATACCGATAGTTCGGATATTCCACGCCACTGCGCCATAATTCATTCTTTTGTATAATCCGGTCATACTCGTCATAAACGGCGCTGACACCCTGACCGTTTTCGAAAACAACTTTTTCAGCCAGAGAACTGTTCGGTTTATATGTGGTTGTTGATATCACCTGATTACCGACTTTGGTCTGGACCACATTGCCAAAACCATCATAGTCGAAGGTATAGTTCATTCCGTGATGTCCGATGGTTTTCAATCGGTCGTTTTCATAGGTATAACTTTTGGTAACAGGTGTTTCTGCACCATTGACCTCATTACGTCCCGTAACCCCAATCACACGACGCATTTCATCATAAGCATAACTCACCGTTTTTCCATCCGCATCTGTGACAGACTTAAGCTCACCCGTGTTCTGGTCATAATTAAAAGTCAGGGTATGTCCAAAATAGTTTTTCACCTGTGCCTGATAGTTTCCGTCACTGGTGTAAACATAATCATTTTTAATGAATACATTTTCATTGGCCGGGTCAACGATTTTGTAAGATGTCAGGTTGCCATAACTATCATAAGCAAACTGATATTTTCTGTTTGCCGCTGTCGTTGCTCCTGTGATATTATGTTTGTCATCATAGGTGTAATCAAAGTTTGCCCCGGAAGGTGTGACGATTTTCTTAATGTTATTATTGATATCGTAAGCAAAGGTTGTTTTCCGATTTCCGGCGTCGGTACAGGAAATGATTTTACCATCGCTGTCATAAGTATAGCTCGGCCAGAATTCTTCTTTATACACGGACAAACCGTCAAAATATACGGCATTGGCATTGTAATTAAATACATAGCTGGCAATAACAGAGTTGTAATCCTTTTCCGGAATAATGACGCTGTTTAAATACTGCCACTGATTGGAATCACTCTGGAAATTACGGACATAAGACTGTTTGGTGCCATCCGTATAATTAAAGGCCAGCTCCACACCGAAGGCCCGGTTATCTTTGAGAGGCATCGGGTTACCGCAGCCCCAGGCATTCACAACAAAAACGTCTTTGGCTTTACCGGAAACAGAAAGGGTCTGGCTCAGCCGTTTTTCTTTCTGCGGATCACCGACCATGCGCATAGCTTTTGTATTTAACGGGCCCTCCAGAACAGAAATATCTTCCGTATCCACCGGGCCGCTGCCGTTGCCGCTGGATGTTGTTTCTGTTATATATTCTGCAGCCACATAGCCGGTATATTCGACACCTTCATAACGATAGGTAATCTGGAACCACTGCATACCGCTGCCGGAAGCCTCACTGAGAATCGTCACTCCGGTTCCATAAAGCACCTGTGCCACCGCCTCATAGCCGGTTCCCGGGCCGGAGCGGACATTTAATACATCCGCATTGACCGTACCGGTACGCACCGTGGATGAAATTAATGTCACATACTCTGCAGCCACATAGCCGGTATAGGTCGCACCGTTTAATGCAAACCGGATATGATACCAGGTCATGCCGCTGCCAGTTGTTGAATCCAGGACTGTTACCATCTGACCGTAGGAAATCTGTGTCACCGCTTCATAGCCGGTTCCCGGGCCGGAACGCACATTTAATACATCCGCATTGACCGTACCACTCACGATATTTACATCCGAACCCCCGCCGGAACCGGAAGACAGTGTCTGAATATCTACCAGATTATCCCGGTCTTCCATGGTGGATGAACGGGTAAATTTATTTAACTGATAGGTAAAATCGTTATTTTCAATCAGATTTCGGCGGTTTCCTACCTGTCCTTCTTCTAACTGAAGGGCATCCGCATACAGGGTTCCTTTATCATTTTTCCAGAATACGGAAACTGTCACTGAATCAGATGAGGCATCCGCCGGAAGACTGAACTGAAGATCCAGATATGTCCATTCGCCATAAGTGATTTTTACTTTACGGGATTCCAGGTACTGATTCTGTCCGGCATTATTTGTATATATCACCCTCAGATAAGCCCCGGCATCCGGACCAGATGCAATTTCATTGGCAGTTTTTAAATAAGCAGAAAATGTATAGTCCCGTCCTTTTTTTAAATTCACCGTCTGGTCATAATGTACCAGCGCTGAAATGCTGGTTGAATCCAGTTTCAAGGAACGATTTCCTGTTTTTGCGTAATTTCCGTCGGTATTTATGGATGCCGTGGCCCCCGCTGTGGCGCTTCCTGCCCAGGCACTGTTATCAAAAACGTTCGGATTTTTAAGATACTGAGGCGCCGTATACTGCAGCTTGGAAACCTTGGATAACTGGTTCACCGCACCCTTTGTTTCCATGTACTCCTGAGTCTGAGCATAACCTTCCTGATTTTTAATACTTACGGTATTTCCATGATGATTAAACAGATAGGTCTCTGAACGTCCTTTTTCATCCGTGAAGGTATTCATATTAAATCCGTACGTAATCGTCATTTTACGTTTTTCTGCAGAATTAATAAACTCCTTCACTTCCCGGACTCTTGGCGGATTGGAAGTATAGCTGTAAGTCATCTGATAGTTATCATAATTTTTTACAGAAGTCAGTAAGCCATTGGTTGTTGTCAGGAAAATTTCCTTACCGTCAAAATCCTGAATACCGTTCAGGCATCCATCCATATAAACAAAGGACTTAAAGCGTCCTGCCGGATTTGTCACTGAACTTAAGTGTCCATTCATATACGCCATGGTCAGTTTTCGGCCAACACCATCTGTCACGCTCTGAATGTGGTTATCCCCATAGGAAATCGTTAAAACGTTGTTGTTGGAATCCTTACACTGACAGAGATATCCGGAAGAATTAAAAATCAACCGGCCATTATTCTTGTCTTTGACCGTATATTTTTCAGAAGCAGAACTTCCCATCGTTAATTCATAGTCGGAATTATCCTCATCCAGCCATTTGGATTTGTCTTTATCCCATTTAAAGTAATGTTTGGAACCTGTGCCGTCGGTCCATTCATAATACTGTGTATCCTCAATCGTCCGGGACAGGAGCATCTGATGGTAATTTAACCGGAATCCCTTACCATAGCCAAGGTCCACATCCCTGTCATTGGAGTTATAGACAAGATATAACTCATACGGCATCCGGTTCCCGGAGATGGCATCCACCATATGCTTAAAGATAAGATTTCCGTTATAGTCGTTAATAGAAACCGTTCCGGCACGCCGGATATCCTGGGAGTGATAAGTCCAGTACTGCTGCAGACCTGTATAATTTACATATTTGATAAAAACCTTTGGCCGCAGTTCCGCTAAATCATCTCCGGAGTCTGAGGACAGATATTCATTGTAATTGCCGGATTCAACACGGTCTTTTAACATCACGCCATAGGCTTTGCCATTCGTATACCAGTCTTTAACCATTTCCGTAATATCAAACTGTATACTCTTGCCAATCTCATCCGAAAAAATATTACATTCCGCAATCCGGCTTTCGTATTTTGGCATGGTATTCCATGTGACTGTCGTAGAATCCCAGTTATCCAGAATCCGGTGCAGATTCACCTGCTTTGACACCCTGTAATCACTCAGGCATGTCACATTGAAAATCGCTGCAACCACCATATCGGCAGGCTTTAATGTCGGGAGTTCAAAATTAATCAGACTTCGTCCCACACCCACACTGGTGGACTGCCCTGTGACTAATTTTAAATCATTGACAAAATTATCATTTGGATATCGGGAACATATTCTTGTATCATAAATTTTCCGGTAATCTGTCGGACTGGTAATAATCGGATCAATAACTACCGGCCACTTTCTCTCGGATGCCCGCAGCCATTCGTAATCTGGAATAAGAATATAAATGAACCGCCCTTCCTTTTCTGTTTTCAGACACTGGACTTTGATATCATAAGATCGGCTGTCCGCTCCATCCACCATATATGGCGCAGCCATGGAAAATGCACATTTTCCGGAAGCATCTTTAAACAGAACCTTCTGCCCCTCCATTTCTGTCATCAGGCCCTCCGCCTGGATTTCAAACATAATGCTTCCTTCCTCCGGCATCTCCCGGAGAATGATATTTTCCTTGAGTTCATCGGATGTCAGAACATATTCCACATCCGCATAAGGCAGGGCGCCCGGATAAATGGCCCTGGATGTCAGTCCTGTCACCACAGTCCCGTCATCAGATTCTTTGGTATTTTTAACCTGAATTTCTGCCGCCAGAGCATTGTGCAATTTCCACTGAAGATTCCAATCCCCACGCTGAAGGGAAACCATCGGTTCTCCCTGTGCCAGCTTTGCAAAATGCACTTTCAGAGCATTTTTCCGGTTTGTATACCGTCCGTCTTTTTCCAGATAAAGATGATTATCAATCGTTCTCCACTGGTCCTCTTCCATGAAATGTACCGGCTTTCCATACACTGCCGCCGTTACTGAATGGTCTGCATTTTCAAAACACTTCACGCAGGCCTCACGTAAATCTTTTTTCTCTTTCATCCTATTGCTTCCTTTCTGAAATTTCTGTTTGTTCTCTGTCAAAACACTTAAACAATCAATGGCATCCACTCCTTATCAAAGTCTTTGCCTGTTAATAAGTGTTAAAATCCAAAAAGTGCAACCGGATATAAAATTTTTTCTGCCGGATAACAAACTTCCCCGGAGGTATCCATCCTCCGGGGTTCATGACTGCATCCACTATTTACTTTTAATTCATATTAAACCTGTGCTTCATCCGTTTCCAGCATCATTGCAACCGTTTCCGTTTCCGCCGCCTGTTTCTCCATCTCTTTATTATAATTCATTTTTACAAAAAAAGCTGCCACAGCAAGAACCGCTACGATGATTCCCGCCATAAGCATATATTTTCCATCAAAACGGCCAACCGTGTTAATAACATCGTCCTTATACCCATATTCCTTATTTTTTGACGCTTCTGCCCCCACGGGTGTTCCGCAGGCACTGCAGAACTTATCTTCCGGATCCATTTCTTTTCCACATTTTCTGCAAACCATCTTTTATCTTCAGCCTCCCCGACAATTTTCTTTTATTATAATACTATCTCTGCATATTCTGCAATCCCTGTAATAGAACCATATCTTCCGGCATCACCCGCATATTTGAAGTCACCGTTTCGCCATCCGTCTTTGTGACCGTAATTTCTATAACGGTCCCCTCTTCGATCATATTCTGAGAAACCGCATTAAAAAACGAAGCGAACTTCGGATGCCGCTGCACAAATTCATTCTTTTCCTTCATAAATTTCATCATCATTCCCATATTCATAATAACCGGGTCTCCTTTATAAAAATTATATTTTTGTTCAATTCTCTTCCGCCGCAGTGCGATCCTCGCGGAGCGTTTTTTCTTGTATAGCAAGAAAAAAGCACCGCCCCCGGTGCTCCTACGTCATCGAAAACAGTGCTTTGTACTGCGCCTCCAGGGGCTCGAACCCTGGACACCCTGATTAAG
>ERZ1673697.441-NODE-441-length-65892-cov-9.529474_pt1 | contig 65892 bp, 66 predicted proteins | sample MGYA00580227_ERZ1673697 | MGnify/ENA primary metagenome ERZ1673697 (study PRJEB41218, sample SAMN15661759) | gut metagenome | host: Homo sapiens | place: Canada: London | collected 2015-08-20/2019-03-30 | study: EMG produced TPA metagenomics assembly of... | reverse complement strand
ACTGCCTTCGTGTAGGTGGAACCTACGTCGCATCCGCCAAAGTATTTCATAGTATCTATATCCTTTCCTTCAAATCAAAAAACGTTTACATGCACACGTCGTCCGCGAAGTCGAGCAGGCTCTCGTCGACCGGCGTGGCGTGCATGACGGTGTCCATGTAGCTGGAGACCATGTCGCGCATGGAGCGGCGCGAAACGGTGCGCGGATCCATCAGATCGTGCGGGATCCAGATCAGGTGCAGACCCAGCTCGCGGCCCTGCTCGTCGAGCAGACCCTGAACGGTGGCCATGTTCTTGCACGCAACGTGCTGCCACATGATGACGATGTTTGCGTTCCACGCCTCGCACTGACGCCAGAGCTCGGTGACGACGTTGTGGTAACCGCCGTTGGTGTGGCGGCGCATGACCATGCGCTCGTACAGGCGGGCCATGTCACGCAGGGCCTCGGTCTCGTCGGTGGTGTTGAGGTGCTTGGTGTAGTTGAGCGATTCCATCTCCACGAGCACGTTGATGCCCCAGCTGTTTGCCAGCCAGTTGGAGAAGTTGGCGTAGTAGTGCGGCGGGCAGCTCCAGGTGATGGCGCGGTAGCGCATCTTGTTGTGCCAGGCTTCTTCCTTGTTCGCGTAAGCCTTGAGCAGCATCTTGTTGACCTTCTTGGCCGTCTTGATGGTGCGTGGGTCGAGGCCGCCGTCCATCTCGTAGCACCACTTGCGGAACAGCTCGTAGCACGGGCCGAGCAGCTGCGGATACGGGGTCTTGTTGATCTCCCATTTCTGGAGCTCGTAGTCCGTTTCCTCATTGAAGCGGTTGATCGCGGTGAAGTAGGCGTTCCAGTCCCACTTGGCGCCGGTGTTCTTCTCCACGAAGCGGATGCAGTCCTTGATGTCCTCCACGGCGGCGTCGAGGGTCTTTTCATCCTCGTAGCGCACGGGGAAGCACAGGTGATGCACCGGCAGATCCGGGAAGCGGCGGCCGAAGTAGCTCGAGGCCATGACCGAGCCGTCGCACGGCATGGAGCTGGAGATGAAGCAGGTGCCCATGTGCGGCAGGGCGTCGACAACGAGTGCGCCGCACTCGGACGTCGGCACCGGACAGGTGTCGGCCGGGAGACCGAAGGACTCGACGGCGTCGATGTACGGGATGCAGGTGAGCTGGTCGATCTCGGAGACCAGGAACACCGGCAGCAGCTGATATGGGATGCCGGCCACGGTCGGGAAGCCCGCCATGATCTGGCCCATGGTCATCTCGTCAAACAGCACGACCTGACGGTTGAGCTCGTCGCTGTTGCCGTTGCGCTTGTCGCACTTGGCGAGCAGGACGAGGTTTTCCGCCACGTAGCGGAAGCTGCAGTAGATCAGCTCGTGGCTCATGCGCAGGTTGGAACCGCGCAGGCCCAGGATGTTCTTGTCCATGAAGCTGTGGCAGCAGAAGTAGGACACCATCCAGCGGTAGTGGAACATCATGTTCACGGCCGGGATCAGGTCCTTGGAGAACGTGCCGAGCAGCATGCCCCACATGCGGGCCCATTCATAGAAGTCGTAGGCGGTGTCCTTGATGCCGCGCCACTCACGGCGGACGGTGCACATGGCGCCGTCGCGGTAGAGGCGGCCGAGGTGACGCTCGCCGTTTTTGATGACGTCGATCTTATCTTTGGTGGAGCAGGCCATGAAGGAGTTGTACTCTTCCTTCACACGGTCGCGGTCGGACGCGAGCATGCTCTTCCAGCTCTGACCGAACTTTTTCCAGTCGGTCGCCTTGAACATGTCCCAGAAGATGCCGCCGACTTCCTTCAGGTTTTTACCCTGTGCGGCCCAGTCCATATTGTCTTTTGCCTTGAAGAATTTTGGATTGGGATATTTCACCTTGCCCATTACTCGGCACCCCTTTCTCTCTGGATCTTCTTGATCTCGAGGCTTTCCACGAACGCCTGCACGCGCGTGCGGAGCTGGCCCGAGTAGCCGTTGTTATACACGCGGTCGATCGACAGGACCGGCCAGCCGTACTCGGTGTTCATGACATAGCTCGCCAGAGCGCGCTCGAAGCCCCAGTAATCGCAGTACTTCATCTGCTCGTAGATGATGCCGTCAGCGTTGTACTCGTGTGCCAGACGGTTGGCCGTCTCGCGGCGCTGATGCACCTTCTCGTCGGAGATGTAGCGTGCGCACTCGCCGACTTCCATGTAGTGGCGGCAGATCTGATGCAGCACGTCTTCCTCGTCGTTGAGCTCGATGACCTCGCGGCCTGGGGTGCTGCCGAAGCAGTAACGGTCGGACACGACGAGCGCGCCGCAGCCCTCGATGAGCTTCGTCAGGCTCGGATCGTCGATCTCGCTGCCGACGATGGCCACGCGGGCACGGTACGGATTCTTGGCGTCCGGCTTGCGCTTTTTGAGCTCGGCGAGCGTCTCGCGCAGGTAGGGCAGGATGAGCGCCTTGGGGCAGGTGTAGCTCACAAGGTTGAGGATGTGGAACTCATAGCCCGTGATGACGGGGTTCTCGGCCTTGCGCATCTGGCCGATCTCTGTGATGATCTCGCAGACCTCGTTGTGCTCGGCGACGGCCTTGCGCAGGGCTTCGTCGGAGGTGTCAACGCCGAAGGTCTCGGTCAGACGATCGAGCACGTTCTTGCGCATCTGCTCGGTGTAGGCGTCGATGTAGTAATCGGTCACTTTGAACGGCATGTCCGTGTGCGTGACGAAGAATTTCTCCTTGTCGTTGACGTGCAGCACCTCAAAGTGCTCCATGGCGCGGTTCATTGCCGAGCAGGCGTCCACGCCGATCATCGCATCCAGGAACTGGTAGCCACCCTCGATTGCACGCTCGAGGAGCGCACGTGCGTAGTCACAGGTATAGTTGGACATGTAGTACGTCGAGATATCCAGCGAACCGGTCTTGGGTGCTCTGAGTCGCACAGAGATGCAGTTGTCTACGTTGAGGAGGACCTCCGGAATGTGAAAGCAGGTATAGCCGAGAACGATGCTGCCGTTCTCCTGCGCCTGCCGCACCAACTCGTTGTTGGCGTCTTCCAGAAGGTTTTCAAAGTAGATCAGATGCTTCAGATCTTTCAAATGTTTTCCCTTCCTTCCTGATGGTTGTTGTTTCTTACTCTGGTATTACCAGAAATCAGCATTATCATATAGCAGTATTCCTGAAAAAGCAATGCTATGTGTCTCGATTTTAACATTTTCGGAACTATGCCGACATTTTCGCTTGACAGTCCGTCAATATGATGATAAATTCAAAACGAAAAGCACTTGGTAATACCAAATACATTTTGGGAGTGGATACGATGGGATTTGACAAGATCGAGGCGGTCTCGCTCACGGATCAGTTCGTGCAGAAGATCGAGAGCATGATTATTTCCGGGGAATTGATGCCCGGCGACCAGCTGCCGCCGGCGCGGGAGCTGAGCGCGCGCATGGGCGTGAGCCGGCCGGTGATCTCGGCCGGCCTGATCGAACTGGAGAAGATGGGCTTTGTGGAGATTGTGGCGCGTCAGGGCGTGTACGTCAGTGATTACCGCAGGACCGGCTCGCTCGACACGCTCACGGCGCTGCTGAATTATAACGGCGGCATCATGCGCGACGACGAGGTGCGTTCGCTTATGGAAGTGCGCAGCGCGAACGAGTGCCTGTGCATGAAGCTGGTGGTCGAGCGCGCCACGCAGGAAGAGCTGGATGAGCTTGCACCCATGCTGGACGCGATCAAGGACGCCAAAACCGACCAGGAGGGCGCCGAGGCAGCGTTTCAGTTCCACCATGCGCTGAGCGTTTTGTCGCGCAATGCGTTTCTGCCGCTGCTGTATAACTCCATCCACGGCTACGGTCTGCATTTCTGGAGCCTGTATCGTAAGCGCTACGGCGCCAACCGGCTGTATCAGAACAAGCTCGAGCTCTACCGTGCGCTGCTCGACCGCGATGCCGAGCGGGCGCAGGCATTCACCTCCGATATGCTCGACGGCGTTGTCAACGGCACGTTCTCGCTCTATAGTCATCCCGATCAGGCGTGACGCAGCATAGAAAAAACCGCAGGGCCTGGTCGGGCCCTGCGGTTTTTGACTGCCGGTTGGGAAGAAGAGGTGAAAACCTTGTGAGCACCGGCGAGCCGTTCACGGGCGTGTAAGGGTGGCCACGCACCGGGCGCCGGGGATCGTACACAGCAGTGACTATCCCACCGTGGTAATACCACATGACGCGGCATCATCGTAACCCGGATCTGTGTGGATGGCAAGCGGAAAATGCAAAATTGATAAATTATCAGCAAAGTGTCTCCTTCTGACGGCCGGAAACTATGGAAAACGCAGAATTCACACGCGCACTTTTCTGGTAATACCAAATATCCAGATGACTTCAGATGACGTAGTCGTTCGCGGCGCGCGCCGTCTGCCGCTCGAGCAGGTCCTGAAGCGTGATGCCGTCGAGATAGTTGCGGATGACGCGCTCCAGCCCCTCCCACATGGGCAGGGTGGCGCACTCTCCGCAGCGCGGGCAAGTGTTCGGATGTTGTTCGAGACAGGCGACGGGCGCGAGCCCGCCCTCGGTCAGGCGCAGGATCTCGCCGACGGTATAGTCCTTTGGCGCGCGGGCCAGCCGGTAGCCGCCCTGATAGCCGCGCGTGGTGCGCAGAATGTCGGATTTGCCAAGCATGGGCACGATCTGCTCCAGATATTTTTTCGAGATCTCCTGCCGCTGCGCGATGTCCTTGAGCGCGACATAGCCGTCGCCCTGATGCGCTGCCAGATCGAGCATCATGCGCAGGGCGTACCGGCCCTTTGTGGATATTTTCATGGGTAGTCCCCCTTTTTTAGCATATTACAATAATAACATATGATTACTAGGTTTTCAAGCGGTTTCTGACGATCCATGCGGAAGACAGCGGCTCGCTTGACAGATGCTTGACAAGCTACTATAATAAGGACATATTTCCGACCGGGACGCACCGCGCGTGTGCCGTACGGCCGGAAGTCTGTGCGTTTGGCGGCAAATTGCGCTCGGAGGGACCCGTGGACAGCAGAATGAAAAAGCTCACGCAGTACGTCGTGCCGACGATCCTCGGCAACTGCGCTTATTTTCTCTTTACGATCATTGACGGCATTTTTGTCGGCCAGGGCGTTGGCACGGACGCGCTCGGCGCGGTCAATCTGGTCTGGCCGTTCGTGATGGTGCTCAACGCCATCATCATGCTCACGGTCGTGGGCGGTGTGACGGTCTCGGCCGTGCGCATCGGCCGCGGGGACATCGCCGGTGCCAATCAGGCATTCATGCACTCGCTTGCCGGTACGCTGACGGCCGCGCTCGTCATGATGCTCATCGGTACGTGCCTGACGTCCCAGATCGCGACGCTGCTCGGCGCAAACGAGACGTATCATCAGCTCGTGTGTGACTACCTGTTCTGGTATTCGCTTTTCGCGGTGCCGTCGGGGCTGATGACGTTCCTGAACAACTACTGCCGCAACGACGGTTCGCCCGTGCTCGTGAGCGTGGGCTCCACGATCGCGACGGTCATCAATATCTTCCTTGACTGGCTGTTTGTGTTCCCACTGCACAAGGGCCTTATGGGCGCTGCCATCGCGACCGGCATCTCGCAGACGTGCGGCATGCTGATCGTGTCGTCGCACTTCGTTCTGCGGCGCGGCCAGCTGCGGGTGGGCCGGTTTCATTTCTCAGGCAAGCTCGCGCGCAAGCTGCTCCTGCGCGGCACGCCGGAGGCCATTGCACAGTTTGCCGTCCCGGTGGCGACGCTGTGCACGAACTATGTTTTGCTTGCCCGCCTCGGCGACATGGCCGTGAACGCCTACTCGATCATCTGCTATGTGGCGTCGTTTTCCGCGGCCATCTTCATCGGCGTCTCGAGCGGCCTGCAGCCGCTGCTCGGCCAGAGCTACGGCGCAAAGGATGCGCAGGAGCTCCGGTGGTTTTTTCGCGCGGGCGTGTTCATTGACCTGATCGGCAGCGCGCTCATCAATGTGGTGCTGCTGTTCGTCGGCGGACCGATCTGCAAAATGTTCGGCGCCGATGCGCTGACGCTTGCCTGTACGGTGCAGTACATGCCGCGCTACGCCTGGGGCTTTATCATCATGAGCGTGAATACGCTCATATCGGCCTACCTGTATTCGACCAAGCGCACAAAGCAGGCGGTCATTTTGAACCTGTGCCGCAGTTTCCTGCTCGACAGCGCGGTCATTTTCGCCGTGCCGGCCATCTTCGGCGGCAGCGCCGTCTGGCTGACGATGGGCATCTATGAGGGGCTTGCGCTGCTGCTCGGCGTTGTGCTCCTGCGCGCGTCGGAGCGCAACGGCATCGTGTTCCGCTGAAACTGCATAGCAAAAGGCCGCCGGTCAGAAAAACCGGCGGCCTTTTGCTGTCCAGATTTATTTGCCCACGCAAAAGCGCGCAAAGATGCGGTTGGTGATGTCCTCGCGGATGGAGGCGCCCGTCAGCTCGCCGATGGCAGCCATGGCCTCCTCGGCCTCCGTGAGCACGGCGTCGGGCGTCACACCCAGCAGTATCGCCTCACGCGCGGCGCGCAGCGACTCGAGCGCGCGGCCGATGGCTTCGGCGTGGCGGGCGTTTGTGAGGATCTCGCCGGCCGGTGCGTCCGGGGCGGGGAAGTGCTCCGCCACCGCCTGCTCGAGTGCTTCCAGCCCCGTGCGCTCTTTTGCCGAGAGCACGCACACGGCGTCGAACGACGCCGCCAGCGCGTCCGGCTGCACGGCGGCGGGCAGGTCGGCTTTGTTGAGCACCGCAATGCGCACGGAAGATTTCTGTGCGGCGGCGATGACCTGCCGGTCATCGTCGTCGAGCGGGCGCGCCGCGTCGAACACCGCGATGGCGAGCGCGGCGTCCGACGCCGCGTCCAGCGCCCGGTGCACGCCGATGGCCTCTACGGGGTCGGATGTGTCGCGCAGTCCGGCGGTGTCGGTCAGGCGCAGGAGCACGCCACCGAGCGTGACGCGCGCGTCGATCGTGTCGCGGGTCGTGCCGGGCACGTCCGTCACGATCGCGCGCTCATAGCCGAGCAGGGCGTTGAGCAGGGAGGACTTGCCCGCGTTCGGGCGGCCGAGGATCACGGCCGGAACACCGCCGTGGAGCACATTTGCCCGGGAAAACGTGTCCAGCAGCCGCTGGAGCCGGTCGATGCAGCCGGTCAGTGCACTCTCGTAGGCGCTGAGCTGAAAGTCCGGAATGTCCTCGTCCGGGTAGTCGATCACGGCGTGATAGTGGCTGGCGATGTCCTGCAGCGTGTCGTATACACCCTGCGCGTGCCGCAGCACCGCGCCGCCGAGCTGCCCGGCGGCGTTTTTTGCGTCCAGCGCGGTCTCGGCGTGGATGAGGTCGATAACGGCCTCTGCCTGCGTGAGATCCATGCGGCCGTTGAGAAAGGCGCGCTTCGTGAATTCGCCCGCCAGCGCCTGCCGTGCCCCGGCAGCGAACAGCGCCTGCAGTCCTGTGTGCAGCACGGCCGGGGAGCCGTGGCACTGCAGCTCGGCCGTGTCCTCGCCGGTGTAGCTGTGCGGAGCGCGGCTGACGGTGCACAGGCAGAGGTCGAGCGTCTGGCCGTCGGTATCGCAAAAAGCGCCGTAGACGAGCTTGCGGTCCGGCGCTTCGGACATGGGGCGGCCGTTGGCCGGGCGAAACACGCGGTCGATGACGGCGAGCGTCCCGTCGCCGGACAGGCGCAGGATGCCAATCGCGGACAGGACATTGCCGGTCGCGACGGCGGCGATCGTATCAGACATGAGATAACTCCTTTGTGCAGATCGGCGGAGCCGCTGGCTCCGCCGATCGTATCCTGTTAAGATGCTTGCTCCGAGCGCAGGATCGCTTCCCGCAGCTCCATGAAAACGGTGGCGGCCTGCGCGCGCGTGGCAAGACCGAGCGGGTTGAAATAGCCCCGGTCGTCGCCAGAGATGATCCCGGTCGTGCGCATGAGCTCCACACCGTCGCGCGCCCAGGCGGAGACTGCGTCCTTGTCCTTGAACACGACGGGGTCGGCGATCGTGGGAAGCGCTTTTCCGGTGCTCTGCACATAGCGGGCGATGATGGCCGCCATCTGTTCACGCGTGATCGGCGCGCTCGGCTCAAAGCGCCCATTGCCGGTGCCGCTGACGATGTCCTGTTGCGCGGCCCATGCTACAAACGGTGCATACCAGCTCCCGGGCGTTACGTCCGAGAAGGAAACGGTCGTGTAATCCGCCTCATTGATCTGCGCGAGCTGACCCAGCACCGTCACGAACATGGCGCGTGTGAGGGTGTCATTCGGGGCAAAACGCTGGCCGCCGACGCCGCTCATGAGCCCGTTGACGGCGGCGTACTCAACGGAATCCGCATACCATGCATTGGCGGGCACATCCACAAAGCGCGTGACGGAAGCGCTCGCCGACAGAAGCAGCGAAACGGTCTGCTCGCAGGTAATGGTTGCCTGCAGATCTTCACAGGCGATGTAGCGGTGCGCCGTGCGCAGCGCACCGGAGACGGCCTTCGCGCCGTCCGTCGCATCGATGAGCGCGCCGGCGGAAATGGTCACGCCGGCGTTTCCGCTCAGGACGGTGAAGCAGTCGCCGGTCTTGAGCGCGACCGTGTTGCCGGCATGGAGCGTGCAGATGCGGCTGCGCGCGGCGGTGCTGTGCAGCGCTGCGTCATGCGTCTGCAGCGCTTTGTCCAGCGCGGCCTGCGCAGCGGAGCGCGCCGTGGCTTCGGCGTGGCTCAGCACGGCGGTCGACCAGCTGTCGACATAGCTGCGCGACAGCAGCGGGTCCTGTCGGCTGCCGGCGTCTGCCGCCAGCGCGGGGAGCAGACTGCCGAGCAGCACGAGTGTCAGCAGCAACGAGATCAGTCGCTTGATTTTCAAGGGGCAGACCTCCTTTGCGGGCTGTCAGGCCTTCTTGATCTTTGCGGCGCGGGCCTCGGCCTCGTCCTGGCTTTCGGCAATGTAGTAGCCGAGGGCCAGCAGGCTGTCCGAGAAGTGGATGTTTTCAATGATCGGATCGGCGTCCTTGACCTGCAGTTCGGTGTTCGTGAAGTTCCAGATGGCCTTCACGCCGACGGAGCAGATCTCATTGGCGACGTCATTGGCCATGGCCTTCGGCACGCAGAGGACCGCGACGTCCGGCTGGATATCCGCAAGAATGTCGTCGAGCGTGGAGAAGTCATGCACCACGATGCCGTGCATTTCCTTGCCGATGAGCTCGGGGTTGATGTCGAACGCGGCCTTGAGGGTGAAGCCGTACTGCTCGAAGCAGAAGTTCTCCACCAGTGCACGGCCGATGTTGCCGACGCCGACCAGGACGGCCGAGTAGTTGCGATCCATACCCAGGATCTTGGCGACCTCGCCGCGCAGCGCCACGACGTTGTAGCCGTAGCCCTGCTGGCCGAACTCACCAAAGCAGCTGAAATCCTGCCGGATCTGCGAGGGGGTCAGACCCATCTGACGGCCCAGCTCGCCGGAAGAGATGCGCTCGATCCCGGCGGCGTTGAGGTCGTCAAGCTTCCGGAGATAGCGGGGCATTCTTCTGATGACATTGTTTGATACTTTGATACGTTTCACGAGTCATTATCCTCCTAATGGCAAAAGACACCACATTGTTAAGAAATGCATCTGCTTGTCACGAAAATAGCAATGCACAAACAGACATGATAAATTATAACACACGTTTTTGCGTGTTTCAAGTAAATGGTTGCCAAGGATGTTCAAAAATTCGAGGTTTTTTGGCGTCGTTTTGCAGCAAATCATTGAAAAATGGCATGAAAAAGCCCGGCAGGCATTTGCCTGCCGGGCGCAAAGATCCAATACGTTCAGTTTTCCGGAAGCCCTGTCAGGCGGCAAAACTCCGCGGCGGCGCCGGGCACGCGGTAGGACTGCGCATCCGCGCTGCTGGCGAAGATCACGTCCTTGCCGTCACGCCAGACGGTCACGCGTGTGGTCGTGCCGTCAGCATTGCTCTCTTCCAGCACGCACAGCGGTGTCTGCGCGGCGTCGACCGGCTGCGCCGGGTGCGTGCGCACCAGGAGCGCAGACAGCTCCTCGATGGTCTTGCGGTCGGAGATGTGCAGCGTCGTGCTGTCCGCGCTGTCCTCTGCCGGGACGGAGAAGAGCAGGCTGCTCACGCTGTCGTCGAGCACCGGCGCGCTTTCCGGTGCGGGGGTGTCATCGGACTTCTGCGTTTCCGATTCCCGGACGGATGGGGCTGCGGTCACGGTCGGTGTCCGGCTGCTGTCGAGCGCGGTGCCGGAGCTGCTCTGCGCATGGAGACGCGGCGCGAACCAGAGCGTCGCGCCGAGGATGAGTGCGAGGCACGCTGCCATGACCGAGATCGGCAGCAGGGGGGACGTGCGGCCGGCCGCCGGACGTTTTCGCGCGGCCGGTCTTGCCGGCGGTGCTTTGTGCATCGGCGCGGGCGGCGTGCACCGCGCCGGGCGTGCCGGGGCGGCGGTGCGCGGTGCCATCGGCACGGGCTCCTGACGCACCTGCTGCATGATGCGCGCGGTCAGGTCGGCAGGCGGCTCGGCGGCCGCGTCGCACACGGCGGCCTGAATGGCCAGAAAGTCGTCATAGACGCGCCGGCAGTCGGGGCAGGTGCGCAGATGTGCGCGCAGTGTCTGCACCTGCTCGGCCGGCAGCTCGCCGTCGAGCAGCTGACTGATCTGCTGCCGGTAATGTTCGCAGTTGCTCATCTGTCTGCACCCCCCTTCGTCTGCTTTGACGCATACTGGTCGGGAAGGTTCCCGTCGGCGAGCAGAAAATCGCAGAGCTTTCGCCGCGCGCGGAACAGGCGCGACTTCACCGTGCCGGCCTCGAGATGCAGCACCTTGCCGATCTCGGCATAGGACAGGCCGTTGAGCTCGCGCAGGATGAGGATCTTGCGCGCGTCGTCCGGCAGGCTGTCGAGCCCGCGCGCGACGGCGCGGCGCATTTCGCTGCGGGTCAGCTGCTGCTCGGGGCTCGTGCGCTCGTCGGCAGGGAGGTCGAACTGCGGCTGCTCATCGTCGTCCTCGGACGCGGTGAGCGACACGGTTGGGTGCCGCCGGCGGCTGCGCAGAAAGTCGATGCAGACGTTCGTCGTCAGCCGGTAGAGCCAGACGGAGAACTTGCTCTCGCCGCGGAAGGTGCCCAGCGCCCGGTAGGCGCGCAGGAACACCTCCTGCGTCATGTCGGCGGCGTCCTCCTCGTTGCCGACGGTGCGCAGGGCGAGGTTATACACTTGTTTCTGGTAGGCGACGACCAGCGCCTCGAAGGCGTTGGCGTCCCCGGCGCACACCTGAGCGATGATGCGCCGTTCCTCGTCCCGGTCCATGGTTTCCTTGCCTTTCTGCGGTCAGTCCCGCAAATCGCGCTGGATGGCGCGCGTGATGCGCCGCAGGTCGTCGAGCGTCTCCACGTGCACGACCTCCTGCTTGTACACATTGGCGTGCGGCACACCGCGCAGATACCAGCAAAACTGGCTGCGCGCCTCGAGGCACGCCAGCCGTTCGCCCTTGATCTCGGCGGCAAATTCGATCTGATGCAGCGCCGCCTCGATCCGCTCGCGCAGCGGCGGCAGGGGCGGCTCCGGCTCGCCGGCGATGGCGGCATTGCCGCGTGCGAACAGCCACGGGTCGCCGAAGCTGCCGCGGCCGATCATCGCAAGATCGGCGCCGGTGTAGCGCAGGATGTGCGCTGCGTCCGCGCCGGAAAAAATGTCGCCGTTGGCGATGACGGGGATCGTCACGGCGCGCTTGACATCGCGGATGATGTCCCAGTCGGCGCGGCCGGAGTACATCTGCACGCGCGTGCGCCCATGTACGGCGATGGCGGCTGCGCCCGCCTGCTGGCACATTTGCGCGAAGGCCACGGCGTTGACGTTCCCGCCGTCCCACCCTTTGCGGAATTTCACGGTCACGGGCACATCCACGGCCTTGACGACCGCCTCAATGACGCGCCCGGCGAGCTCGGGGTCACGCATGAGCGCCGAACCATCGCCGCTGCGGATGACCTTGCCCACCGGGCAGCCCATGTTGATGTCCAGAATGTCCGCGCCGGAGTATGCCAGCGCCATGGGCGCGGCCTCGGCCATGACCTCCGGCTCGTGGCCGAAGATCTGCACGGCGGCCGGGTGCTCGTCCGGCGGTGACCAGAGCAGCTGCTTCGTCTTTTCATCGTGATAGACCAGCGCCTTGGCGCTCACCATTTCCGTGCAGGTGAGGGCGGCGCCCTGTGCGCGGCACAGCGCGCGAAACGGCGCGTCGGTCACGCCCGCCATGGGTGCGAGCGTGAGCAGGCCGTGAATTTCAACGTTTCCGATCTTCACCATGCGATCTCGAGCTCCACGGGGCAGTGGTCGCTGCCGTAAATGTCGGAAAGGATGCTGGCCGTTTCGATCTTTTCCGCTGCGCGGTCCGAGCACAGGAAATAGTCGATGCGCCAGCCGGCGTTGTTTTCCCGCGCGTGGAAGCGGTAGCTCCACCACGAGTAGGCATCCGTCTCGTCCGGATGCAGGGCGCGGAACGTGTCCGTGAAGCCGGCGTGCAGCAGCTCCTGGAACTTCGCGCGCTCCTCGGGGCTGAAGCCGGGGTTGCCGACGTTGCGCTTCGGGTTTTTCAGATCGATCTCCGTCGCGGCAACGTTCATGTCCCCGCAGATGACGACCGGCTTGTGCCGGTCGAGCGAGCAGACGAACTCGCGGAACGCATCGTCCCAGCTCATCCGGTATTCCAGCCGGCGCAGGCCGTCCTGCGCGTTCGGCGTGTAGACGCACACGAGGTAGAACTCCGGGTATTCGGCCGTGATCACGCGGCCCTCGAGATCATGCTGCGGCAGGCCGAGGTTATACTGCACGTCGAGCGGCTCAGCCTTCGTAAAGACGGCGGTGCCGGAGTAGCCCTTTTTTTCGGCGCTGCACCAGTATTGGCGGTAGCCCGGCAGGTCGAGCGCGATCTGTCCCGGCTGGAGCTTCGTCTCCTGCAGGCAGAAAATGTCCGCGTCCAGCGTGCGGAACGTGTCCGCAAAGCCCTTTGTCACACAGGCGCGCAGCCCGTTGACGTTCCAGGATACAAGTCGCATTTTGTGTCCTCCGTTTTCACCGCCACGCAGCGGTTGATCGTAATGCCCTGATCGTAAAATTTCGCCTCATAGTCGGTCATGACGCCGACGGGGCCGTTGGCGTGCAGGTCGCGCGTGACCTCGCGCAGCTCCCAGCCTTCCTGTTCAAACTGCTCGAGCGAGAAGGCGAACAGTGGGTCATTATCGGTCTTGAACCAAATCTCGCCGCCGAGCGGCAGCACGTTTGCATACAGCGCCAGAAAGCCCGCGTAGGTCAGACGGCGCTTGTGCTGGCGGGATTTTTTCCACGGGTCGGGGAAGTTGATGTAGATGCGTGAAACCTCGCCGGGGGCGAACATGTCGAGCAGGTTGGCTGCGTCCCGGTCGAGAAAGCGCACGTTTTCGAGTCCGCGCTCTGTCACGCGCTCCATGCCGACGACCATGGCGTCCGGAACTTTTTCGATCGCAGCGAGGAAGACGTCCGGGTTCTGCGCCGCGGTGTCCGCCGTGAAGCGGCCCTTGCCGCAGCCGAGCTCCAGATGCAGCGCCTGATGGCCGGGGAAGTGCTCCAGCCAGTGGCCGCGCAGCGCCTCGGGTTCGGTAATCAATGTAGCCGCGCAGCGCTCCATGCGCGGGACGAGGTTGGGCTTTTTTCGCATTCTCATAAGTGGATACTCCTGTCATAACGGATCATGATTTTGCGTTTAGAGCATACCACACACGCCCGAAAACTGCAACGCAGAAAACCGTTGCGCATTTCTAAAGAATGTGTTAAACTTTATTTTACGCGAATTGCGAAATTTCATATCCGGGTGTAGCGCAGTTGGTAGCGCGGGTGGTTTGGGACCATCAGGCCGCAGGTTCGAACCCTGTCACTCGGACCACAAAGTGCGGTAGTCCATGGTACAGTGGACTACCGTACTTCTTTATTTATCTATTGAAAAAGCGCCGCGATATGAGGAAACCAAAGCGAGGGCAGGCGATGGCGATTATTGCCGCTTTCAGTATTCGCTCGGCGATATTCGGATAGATTATCGCAGCTGCATGCGATATCATTATAACAAAATCTGCGCAGCCGTCAACGGAGGGAACGAAAGTGTATTTTGCATACGGAGAAACGGAGCTTTCCTATCTGCGGCAAAAGGACAAGCGGCTCGGCGCGGTCATCGACCGCGTCGGACATGTTCAACGCGCGGTAGACACGGAACTGTTCTCGTCCGTTGTCCACCATATCATCGGCCAGCAGATCTCGACCAGGGCGCAGGCAACGATCTGGCAGCGGCTGTAGGACGCGCTCGGCGAGGTGAATGCCGAAACGATCCGTGCGGCCGGCGTTCCCATGCTGCAGTCGCTGGGCATGACCTTCCGCAAGGCGGAATATATGACGGACTTTGCCGAAAAGGTCGCCGCGGGGCAGTTTGACCTGGACGCCGTTGCGCACATGTCCGATGCGGATGCGATCCGGGAACTGAGCGCGCTGAAGGGCATCGGCGTCTGGACGGCGGAGATGATCCTGCTGTTTTGTCTGCAGCGCCCCGATATTTTCAGTTATGATGATCTTGCCATCCAGCGCGGGCTGCGGATGGTTTACCACCATCGAAAGGTCGACCGCAGGCTGTTTGAAAAATACCGCCGCCGCTTCAGCCCCTATTGCAGTGTGGCGAGCCTGTATTTGTGGGCGGTGGCCGGCGGTGCAATACCGGAAATGCGGGACTATTTGCCGAGACCCAAAACCGGAGGAAAAGGAAACGCCGAACATCGTCGTTCTGTTTGAAGTAAAACCCACCACGGCGGGGATGCAGAGATATCTCGATCTTGCCGCCGTGCTCAAGCCGCTGCTCTCCGGCTTGGAAAGCTTTACCTGGTCCGGGCGCTTCACCAGCCTGTGTGCGGATGGCAAGCTGCTGTCCATGAGCATCTGGACGGACGAGGCCGCCGTGGAGCGATGGCGCGGCGTGGTGCGGCACCGCATGAGCCAGAAGGAGGGACGCGAGCAGCTGTTTGAAAGCTGCCGGATCACTGTCTGCTCCGAGCTGCGCACCTATACCATGACCGACCGTGTGCAGGCCCCGCAGGACTCCAACGTTTTTTTGAGGTGTAAGTCATGACATGTATTCAACATTACGATTCTCCGCTGGGCGGCATCCTGCTGGCGGCGGATGACGACGGGCTGACCGGCCTGTGGTTTGACGGGGAAAAATACTTTGCCGATCATCTGCCTGCCGAGCATACCGAGCGGGAGACGCCGGTCCTTGCGCAGACCGCGCGCTGGCTGGATATCTACTTCACCGGGCGGGAGCCGGACTTTTTGCCGCCGCTGCATCCCATTGGTTCTGCGTTTCGCCAGACAGTGTGGGAGATCCTGCTGCAGATCCCCTATGGTCGCACGACGACCTATGGGGAGATCGCGCAGCAGCTTGCAGAGCGGCGAGGATGCACGCGGATGTCCGCACAGGCGGTCGGCGGGGCTGTGGGGCATAACGAGATCTCCATCATCATCCCCTGCCACCGGGTGGTCGGCACAAACGGCAGCCTGACCGGCTACGCAGGCGGCATCGACAAAAAAGTCAGGCTGCTGGAGCTGGAGCGGGCCGATATGCACGGCCTGTTTGTCCCCGAAAAGGGAACAGCCCTTTGAGCGCGGCCGATTTACATGACCGCGCCTGAAAATCGCGTCCCCTGGAATCCGATGATTTCAGGGGACGCTTTTTGCTGCCGTATTTCGGCTTGACTTGTGCTGCGGCGCGGATTTAGAATGGCAAAAGAAAAGTGGCGCGGCGGTGTGCCGTCCACCGCGCTGTCGGGAGCTGAAAACCATGATCGATCGAATGCTGGTTCGTGGCGCCAAGGTCCACAACCTGAAAAATATCGACGTTGACATTCCGCTGGGCAAGATCGTCGGCATCGCCGGCGTGTCCGGCTCCGGCAAATCATCGCTGGCGCTGGGCGTGCTGTATGCCGAGGGGTCGCGCCGCTATCTGGAGGCACTGTCGACCTACACGCGCCGCCGGATGACGCAGGCCGCCAGAGCGGCGGTCGATGACGTGCTGTACGTCCCCGCGGCGCTGGCGCTGCATCAGCGGCCGGGCGTGCCCGGCATCCGCAGCACGTTCGGCACGGGCACGGAGCTCTTGAACAGTCTGCGGCTCATGTATTCCCGTCTCGCCAGCCACCGCTGCCCCAATGGGCACTACCTGCCGCCGTCACTGCTGGTGGCCGCGGGAAAGGAGCTGACCTGTCCTGCGTGCGGTGCGCACTTTTACGCACCGAGCGCCGAGGAGCTGGCCTTTAACTCGCAGGGGGCGTGCCCCGGATGCGGCGGCACGGGCAGCGTCCGCACGGTGGACATGGCATCTCTGGTGCCGGATGATTCGCTCACCATTGACGAGGGCGCGGTGGCGCCGTGGAACAGTCTCATGTGGTCGCTGATGACGGACGTCTGCCGGGAGATGGGCGTGCGCACGGACGTGCCGTTTCGCGACCTGACGGCGCGGGAGAAGGACATCGTCTACCACGGCCCGGCGGAGAAAAAGCACATTTTCTACCACGCCAAAAACTCCAATCAGGCGGGGGAGCTGGATTTTACCTACTTTAACGCCGTCTATACCGTGGAAAACGCCCTTGCCAAGGTCAAGGATGAGAAGGGCATGAAGCGCGTCGAGAAGTTTCTGAAAGAGGATGTGTGCCCGGACTGCCATGGCACACGCCTGTCCGCCGCTGCCCGCGCGCCGAAGCTGCGCGGCATTTCGCTCGACGAGGCCTGCACGATGACGCTCGCGGAGCTGAATGACTGGGTGCAGGGGGTGCCGGACAGCCTGCCGGAGGAGATGCGCCCCATGGCCGAGCGCATCTGCGAGGCCTTTACGGGCACGGCACGGCGGTTGCTCGATCTGGGACTCGGCTACCTGACGCTTGACCGCTCTGCGGCGACGCTCTCCACCGGCGAGCGGCAGCGAATGCAGCTGGCCCGCGCCGTGCGCAACCGCACGACCGGCGTACTCTATGTGCTCGATGAACCGAGCATCGGCCTGCACCCGGCCAACATCGTGGGCCTCACCGGGGTGATGCACGACCTTGTGGCGGACGGCAATTCCGTCATTCTGGTCGATCATGATACGCAGATCCTGAAGGAGTCCGACTGGATCATCGAGATGGGGCCGGAGGCAGGCGCGAAGGGCGGCCGCGTCATCGCGCAGGGGACGGTGCCCACGATCGCGGCGGATCCCGCCTCGCAGATCGGACCGTTCCTGTCCGGCGGGACGGAGGCGGTGCTGCGCCCGCGCGCTGAAAAGGCCGACATGTTTGCGCAAGGAGCCATTCATCTGTCCACATCGCAGATCCACACGGTCCAACCGCTGGAGGTCGACATCCCCAAGGGGCGGCTGACGGTCGTGACCGGCGTGTCCGGCTCCGGCAAGACGACCATGGTGCTCGAGAGCCTGATCCCCGCGCTGGAGGCAAGCATCGGCGGCCGTGCGCTGCCACCGCACATCCGGGATATCCGCGCCGAGGGCATTGCGCACGTGAAGCTCATCGACGCGGCGCCCATCGGCATCAATGTCCGCTCCACCGTGGCCACCTATGCCGGCGTGCACGATGAGCTGCGCAAGCTCTATGCCAGATCGCCGGACGCGAAGGCGCACGGCTGCAAGGCCGGCGATTTTTCCTACAATACCGGTTCGCTGCGCTGCCCCGGCTGCGATGGTACGGGCGAGGTGAGCCTGGACGTGCAGTTTCTGCCGGATGTGAACATTCCCTGTCCGGACTGCCGCGGCTCGCGCTACGGCCGCGCGGCCTATGATATCAAGCTGACGAATCATGCAGGGCAGTCCGCCTCTCTGCCGGAGCTGATGCGGATGGACGTCAACTCCGCGCTCGACTTTTGCGCGGACCGGAAAACCGTCCGCCAGAAGCTGGACGTGCTGCGGCAGCTTGGCCTCGGCTATCTGACGCTGGGCGAGGAGACGCCCAGGCTCTCCGGCGGGGAGGCGCAGCGGCTGAAGCTGGCCAGCGAGATCGGCCGGATGCAGACGGATTCCGTGTTCGTCTTTGACGAGCCGAGCATCGGCCTGCATCCGCTGGATGTGCAGGTGCTGCTGGGTGTGTTTCAGGCGCTGCTGGACCATGGCGCGACGGTCATTGTCATCGAGCACGATCTGGATGTCATCCGCAATGCGGATTACGTCATTGACATGGGCCCAGGCGGCGGAGACGCGGGCGGCCGCATTGTTGCCGCCGGAACACCGGCGGAAATTCGGACGAGTCCGGAGAGCTTGACCGGGAAATATCTCTGAAACGATCGGAGATATGCGCTGCAGCCGCCTTCCGGCGGCGGAGACGTTCCGTCGGCATTTGTATACGCTGGGGGGCGTTTTCTTGCCCCGCAGCGGGAGAGAGGAGAGACGATATGATCCGGGATATTTGCAAAGACGAGGCCTTCCTTGCACGGCCGGCCGAGCCCGCCACGGCGGACGATCTCGGCACGGCGCGGGACCTGCTGGACACGCTGATCGCGCACAAGGCCGGCTGCGTGGGCATGGCGGCGAATATGATCGGCGTCAATAAGCGGATCATCGCATTCGACAACGCGGGGACGTATCTGGTCATGTTCAACCCTGTCATCGTCCGGCGCTCCGGCCCCTACGAGGCGGAGGAGGGCTGCCTGTCCCTGACCGGGCGGCGAAAGGCAAAGCGATTTCAGACCATTAAGGTGCAGTGGCAAAATGAGCGGTTTCAGACCCGGCTCAAGACCTTTACGGGCTGGACGGCGGAGATCATCCAGCATGAGATCGACCACTGCGACGGTATTTTGATCTGAGCGCGAGCGGGACGGCGCGGGAGTGCCGTGCTGCGCATTCCCATTGATTTGCCCTGCGAAATGTGTTACGCTGGCATTATCGGAAGCCCGGCCTTGACCGGGAAACTTTTGCTTATGGGAAAACAAGTATGGACTATTATCTTCTTGCGGATATGACGGTGCAGATCGGCTATGAGCTTGCGGTCGCCGGGGCGGAGACGTACCGCGTCGAGGAGACGATGCGCCGCGTGATCGAGGCCTATGGCACAGAGGGGCAGGCGTTTGCCATCCCGAACTGCGTCGCCGTGAGCTTTGTGGCGCCAAACGCCAAGCCGCTGACCATTATGAAGCGGGTGGGGTACCACGGCAATGATCTCGAGCGCATCGAAAAGCTCAACGCGCTCAGCCGGCGCATCTGCGCCGAGGTGCCGGAGCCGGAGGAGGCGCAGCGCTGGCTCAAAGAGACGACGGCCGCCATCCGCAGCTACGCTGTGTGGACGTATTACCTCGGCAATTTCATGGCGGCGGCGGGCTTTTGCTGCGTGTTCGGCGGCACGGTGCGCGACTGGCTCTGGGCGGGGGTGAGCGGCCTTGTCATCGGCTTCGTGACACGCTGCATGGACCGGCTGGAGGTCAACCCGTTTTTCAGTACCATGGCAGCGTCCTTTCTCATGGCGCTGCCGGCGTATGTTGCTGCCGGCCTCGGCTGGCTCGACTGCGTGGCGGTCGTCATCATCGGCGCACTGATGCTTTTGGTGCCCGGGCTGCTCATCACAAACTCCATGCGCGATATCATCTACGGCGACACGAGCTCCGGCGTTAGCCGCATCGTGCAGGTGCTGCTCTCGGCGTTCGCCATCGCACTCGGCACGGCTGCGGCGTGGCACGTTACGACGCCGATTTACGGCCACGCGGAGACGGTCGCTGCGCTGACCTATCCGCTCTGGGCGCAGGGGATCGCGACGTTTGTTGCCTGTCTGGGATTTGTGATCCTGTTTAACGTCCATGACTGGGGCTGCGTTTTGTGCGCGCTCGGCAGCGCACTGACCTGGATCGTTTACCTGCTGTGCAGCAGGGTGGGGTGCAGCGTCTACAGCGCGAACTTTTTCTCCGAGGTCGTGGCGGCGGTGTATTCCGAGGGGATGGGGCGCTGGCGAAAGTGCCCGGTCACGTCCTATCTGGTCATTTCCAGTATTCCGCTGCTGCCCGGCGCGGGTATTTATTACACGATGAGTATTGGCCTTTCGGGCGCCGTGCAGGCAGCGCTGCAAAAGGGACTGGAGACGGCGGGGATCGCGGGCAGTCTCGCGGTCGGTATTCTGTTGGTGTCGACGGTGTTTCGCGCAGTCAATGCACGCAGACGCCGCGCACCGGTATCCGGCCGCGAATGAACAGAGGACGAACCATGGAAAAACCGACTGTACTTCTATTTGATATTGACAACACGCTGCTGGATTTCAGTGCCGGCGCGATGCAGGCGATGGAGGAGATCTTCCGCGAGGCGGGTCTGCCGTATGCGCCGGAGATGTTCGCCGTGTTTCAGGTGGAGAACGACAAGCTCTGGGCGCGGATCGAGCGCGGCGAGCTGACGATCGCCGGGCTGCGGGACGTGCGCTGGCAGACGATCCTGACGCGGCTCGGGCTGGAGGCCGACGGTGCGGCGATGGAGGATGCGTTCCGCGTGCGGCTGCATGAGAGCGCGGTCCCGGTTGCCGGCGCGCTGGATGTGCTGACGCGGCTGCACGGGAAATACCGCTTGTGCGCTGCGAGCAACGGGCCGTATGCGCAGCAGTTGAACCGTTTGCGCCGGGCTGGGATGCTCGATGCGTTTGAGCGGCTGTTTATCTCTGGGCAGCTGGGCGCGGAGAAGCCGAGCCGGGTGTTTTTCGACCGGTGTCTGGCGCAGCTGCCGGGCGTTCGGCCGGAGCAGTGCCTGATGATCGGCGATTCCCTCACGGCGGATATCGCAGGCGGCAGGGCAGCGGGGATGCAAACCTGTTGGTTTGACCCGGCCGATCGCGGCACGGCCATGCCGCCGCAGGCGGATTGGCGCATCACGCGGCTGGAAGAATTGCTGGATATTTTATAAAGACGAAAAGGAGCGCTCGCTGATATGTGCGAGCGCTCCTTTTGCATATGTATCTATGGACGCAAAAACGCGGGTGCAGATTTCTCTGCACCCGCGCGGGTTTTATGCGGTTTTCGGGGTCAGCCGAAGATCAGATCTTCATGCAGACATCCCATGCACGCCAGATGACGGTGCGCAGGTTGCCGATGGCAACGCAGTCACCGACGCGGTGCACGTGACGGCCCTTGTCGCCAACCGGAGCCGGCACGAAGCCGATGCCGTTGATGACGTTGTCGCAAGCGACCTCGAAGGTCTTGCCGTCCTGACCCTTGACGGTGACGCCGCCGTCGTGGATCTCGGTGATGGTGGAGTGCAGGTAGGTCGGGACCTTGTGGTACTCCATCGCGTCACGCAGGAAGGAGGTGTTGGCAAGGCAGGTGGCCTGAGCAGCAACCAGGTCGCCGGCGTACTCGACAATGATCGGGTGCTTGCCCTGAAGGATCAGGTCGTAAGCCGCCTCGCAGGAGGACTGGCCGCCGCCGAAGAACAGGACCTTGTCGCCGACTTCCTTCTTCTCCTTGAGCAGTTCAGTGAAGCTCATGGTCTTCTCGAAGCCCGGGATCATGGGCATGGTTCTCGGCACGGAGCCGGTGGCCACGATGATTTCGTCGAAGCCGCGCATGGTGCCAAGGTCGGTGACCTCGGTGTTGAAGCGGATATCGATACCCTGCTTCGCGACTTCCTTCTTGTACCACTCAATGAGTTCCTTGTCGTTCTCTTTGAAGCTCATCGCGGAAGCGGTGAGGAACAGACCGCCGAGCTCGTTGGTCTTCTCGAAGAGGACCGGCTTGTGGCCGCGCTTTTTGAGGACGAGCGCGCACTCCATGCCGCCGATGCCGCCGCCGATGATGGCGACCTTCTTCGGGTTCTTGGTCGGGACGATCTTATACTTGTTGTGCTGCATGGTCGTCGGGTTCAGCGCGCAGCGGCCCAGGTGCAGGGAATCCTGCGTGCTCTGGATGTTCGCCGTGCCTTTGAACTTCGCGAAGTTGAAGCAGCCGTTGTGGCAGCGGATGCAGGGCTTGATCTCGTCCTGACGGCCCTCGAGGATCTTGTGGATCCACTCGGGGTCAACGAGGTTCTGACGCGCGATGGCAACTGCATCGAGACGGCCGGCAGCGATCTCTTCCGCGGCCTTGACCGGATCCATACGGCCGGCGCAGGCGACGGGCTTGTCGGTGAACTTCTTGATGTGCTCGACGTACTCGAGGTTGCAGTTGTCGGGCATGTACTGAGGCGGATGTGCCCAGTACCATGCGTCGTAAGTACCGTTGTCGCAGTTGAACATGTCGTAGCCGGCATCGCCCAGGTACTTGATGGCCTTCTCAGACTCAGCCATGTCACGGCCGAACTCTTCGAAGTCGGTCTCATACGGCATAGCGCCCTTGCCCCAAGCCTTGGTCTTGGAGACGACGGAGTAACGCAGCGACACCGGGAAGTCGGCGCCGGCCTGACGCTTGATCTCCTGCACGATCTCGACCGGGAAGCGGAAACGGTTCTCGAAAGAGCCGCCGTACTCGTCGGTACGATGGTTCCAGTTGGCGATGGTGAACTGGTCAAGCAGATAGCCTTCGTGGACAGCGTGAATCTCAACGCCGTCGACACCGGCCTCACGCAGCAGCTTCGCGGTCTTGCCGAACGCATCGACCATCTCGTGGATCTCTTCGACGGTCATCGGGCGGGAGAGCATGTCCTCCTGCCAACGGTTCGGGGTAGCGGAAGCGGAAGCGCAGCAGTAGCTGACGTCGATGACGGGCTTGGCAAGGGTGCCGAGCACCTTGTTGTTGTTCAGAGTGACCATCCAGGGGGCAACAGCCATGGAGCGGCCGAAACCAGCGGCGAGCTGAATGAACAGCTTGGAGCCGGTCTTGTGGTACTCGACCATGTAGTCGGCGAGTTCCTTGAACATCTTCTTGTTCTGCCAGAGCCATCTGCGGCCCATGGTGTCGCGGACACACTGCATGCCCGGGAGAACCAGACCGACGCCGTCCTGTGCACGGTTGAGCAGGAAGTTCGCAGCTTCCTTATCAAAGTGGCAGGGCTCCAGCCATCCAAACAGAGAGGTGCCGCCCATGGAGCACTGGACAATGCGGTTTTTGATCTCGACATTGCCAATCTTCCACGGAGTAAATAGCGCGCTATACTTTTCGTCCATGAAATACATCCTTCCTTTTTCTTTTATTACGAAGATGATCCTGCTGTTGCTCGCGGCAGATCATCGAACGTTTTCGTAGGTATGACACCGCAGTGCAGTGAACGCGATGCATACATACTGTGCATATCATAACATACATTTTGACAAAAAGCAATGAAATAAAATCGACCGGCTCGTATATTTTGCTCACAAAAAGCGTAAAAGTGTGACGTTAGAGGAAAAAAACGGCCGGAATTCCCAAAATCAGAGAACGCGAAAAATGTGCCGCCGGCTGCCGGATCGGCAGGCAAATGAGCAGACAGACGGCCGCGTATCAAAAGACGCTAAATAATACCATATTTCAACTTCCCTGTCAACTTTTAAACATATTGCCAAACGCGGAATTTTTACTTGAAATCCGGCCGCGACTGTGCTATCTTAATTCCATTCTTTCTTACACCTACAAAAAAGATATGTATTAGGAGGTTTTGCTATGAGCAAGCAACTGAACCGGGACGAAGCCTGGGAGCTGTTGACGGAATATAATCAGGACCCGTTCCATCTGCACCATGCCCGCACGGTCGAGGGCGTCATGCGCTACTTCGCGCAGGAGCTCGGCTATGGGGACGAGGTGGATTTCTGGGGCATTGTCGGCCTGCTGCATGACCTGGACTTTGAGCATTATCCCGACCAGCACTGCATCAAGTCGCAGGAGATCATGCGCGAGCGTGATCTCGACGAGCGGCTGATCCACGCCACGGCCAGCCATGGCTACGGCATCACGGTGGACATCCAGCCGGAGCATGAGATGGAAAAGGTGCTGTTTGCGACCGATGAGCTGACCGGCCTGATCGGCGCGGCAGCGCTGATGCGTCCGTCCAAGAGCGTGCAGGACATGGAGCTCAAGTCGCTCAAGAAGAAATATAAGAGCAGCGGTTTCGCGGCCGGCTGCTCGCGCGAGGTGATCCAGCGCGGCGCGGACATGCTCGGCTGGAGCCTGGACGAGCTGCTAACGCGCACGCTCGACGCCATGCGCGTGGTCGAGCCGCTCGTGGTCGAACAGGAAGCCTGAATGTGAAAAAGCCGGGGGCTGCACCCCGGCTTTTCCTATCTGCAACAATCGACTTGAATTCCTCGTAATTTGGTAGTATATTATCCTTAGCATCTGCACATGCACCGTGCAGCAAGGAGGCAACGGATTATGGTCATCTCAACCAAGGGCCGCTATGCGCTGCGCCTGATGATCGACCTGGCGCAGCATTGCGACGAGGGCTTCATCTCGCTCAAGACCGTGTCGCAGCGGCAGGATGTGTCCCTGAAATATATGGAGGCGATCGCGGCGGCGCTCAACCGCGCCAACCTCGTTATCAGCCAGCGCGGCAAGGAGGGCGGCTACCGCCTGAGCCGGCCGGCGAGTGAGATCACGGTCGCGGAGGTGCTGCACAGCACCGAGGGCAGCATGGCCGCCGTGTCATGTCTCGACGCCGGGGAGAACGGCTGCGAGCGCGCGGCCCAGTGCCTGACGCTGCCGATGTGGAAAAAGCTCGACGCCGTCATGGATAACTACCTGTCCGGCGTGTCTGTGCAGGACCTGCTCGACGGCAAAGCATAAGGGCACAGAAACGGGGGAAGAAAGCAAATTCTCTTTCCCCGATTTTTCTTTTTCAAATTCCTATTGACAATATGGGAAAAGCATGGTATCATTTACACAAAGCAAATAGGAATTAAAGGAGGACAGTCTCATGCGCGTCTACGCTGACAATGCGGCAACCACAAAACTATCCCCCGCCGCAAAGGAAGCCATGCTTCCGTACTTTGACGAGATCTACGGCAATCCCAGCACGCTCTATACCCTCGGGCAGGAGGCGGCCGAGCATCTGCTCGCCTGCCGCACCGAGATCGCGCAGCTGATCGGCGCTGCCGACCCGCGCGAGATCGTGTTCACCTCCGGCGGCAGCGAGGCCGACAATCAGGCCATCATCTCCGCCGCCAGAAACGGCGCCCGTAAGGGGAAAAAGCACCTGATATCCACCAAATTTGAGCACCATGCGGTGCTGCATACACTCGATAAGCTCCGCAGGGAAGGCTTTGACGTGACGCTGCTGGATGTGCACGAAAACGGCGTCGTCCGCGTTGAGGACGTGGCCGCGGCCATCCGGGAGGACACGGCGCTCGTGTCCGTCATGTTTGCCAACAACGAGATCGGCACCATCCAGCCCATTCAGGCCATCGGCGCGCTCTGTCGCGAGCGGGGCGTCCCGTTCCACACGGATGCGGTGCAGGCCATCGGCCACGTTCCCGTGGACGTGCAGGCGATGAACATCGACCTGCTCTCGTGCTCGGCGCACAAGTTCCACGGCCCGCGCGGCGTCGGCTTCCTGTACGCAAGGCGCGGCATCCCGCTCACGAACATCATTGAGGGCGGCGCGCAGGAGCGCGGCAAGCGCGGCGGCACGGAGAACACCCCGGCCATCGCCGGCATGGCCGCAGCGCTGCGCGAGGCGGTCGAGCACATGGCTGAGAATACGGAGAAGGTCACGCGCCTGCGCGAGACGCTCATCGCCGGCCTCTCGACGATCGAGCACGCCCGGCTCAACGGCGACCGCGCGCAGCGCGTGCCCGGCACGGTGAACTTCTGCTTTGAGGGCATCGAGGGCGAGTCACTGCTGCTCCTGCTCGACCGCAAGGGCATTGCCGCTTCGTCCGGCAGCGCCTGCACGTCCGGCTCGCTTGACCCCAGCCATGTGCTGCTGGCCATCGGTCTGCCGCACGAGGTGGCGCACGGTTCGCTGCGCCTGTCCGTGGGTGAGTACAACACGGACGAGGAAATGGCATACATCGTGGACAATGTGCGGCAGGTGGTCGCCTATCTGCGCAGCATCTCCCCGGTGTGGGACGAGCTGGAGACCGGCGCGCGCCCGCACCTGATCTAATACAAAATGATACAAAGGAGGCTTTCCTATGGCACTGTACAGCGAAAAGGTCATGGACCATTTTGAAAACCCCCGCAACGTCGGCAAGATGCCCGACGCCGACGGCATCGGCGAAGTCGGCAACGCCAAGTGCGGCGACATCATGCGGATGTATATTAAGGTGGACAACGGCATCATCTCGGACGTGAAGTTCAACACATTCGGCTGCGGCAGCGCGATCGCGTCCTCGTCGATGGCGACCGAAATGATCAAAGGCAAGCCCATTGAAGAGGCGCTGGCACTGTCCAATAAGGCGGTCGTAGAAGCGCTCGACGGTCTGCCGGCCCAGAAGATCCACTGCTCCGTGCTCGCGGAGGAGGCGGTCAAGGCGGCCGTGAAGGACTACTACGATAAAAACGGCATCGCCTACGACGCCGCGCTCTTTGCAGAGCACGACTGCGCCGCCTGTCACGGCGGCTGATACCACCCAAATATTTCTCTTCCCCCTTCTATGTTTTGCGGAAAGCACCCAGCCAAATGGCCGGGTGCTTTCTGTATGCCGGGACAAAAAACGTCCCCGCAGGTTTCCCGGGAAACCTGCGGGGGCGCGGCGCGTCAGTAATAGATGCTGTTTCGCTTTGGCCTTGGTCGGAAGTGGATGCCCGACACCATGCCGAGCGCGGCAAAGGTCGTGAACAGGGAAGAGCCGCCGTAGCTGAAAAACGGCAGCGTGATGCCGATGACGGGCGTGATGCCGATGCACATGCCGATGTTCTCAAACGTCTGGAACGTCAAAAACGCGGCCACGCCGAAGCACACGAGCGAGCCCATGTTGCTGCCCGAGCGGATGCCGACCATGACGCAGCGGATGATGACGATCAGCAGCAGCACGATGACGAGGATGCAGGCGATCATGCCGAGCTCCTCACCGATGACGGCATAGATGAAGTCCGTGTGCTTGCCGGCGAGGGCGTTGGACTGGCTCTGTGTGCCGTGGCCGAGGCCCGCGCCGGTCCACTGGCCGGAAGCGAGCGCGATCTTGCTCTGGTGCGGCTGCCAGTTGATGCCGGTGTTCGTCGGGTCGATGCTGGAGTCGTAGGGCGCGAGGATGCGGTTTTTCTGATAGTCGTGCAGCACGAACTTCCACAGCAGCGGGATCATCGCGGCGATGGCCGCAAAGCCGATCGCGAACCAGTGCAGCGCAAAGCCCGCGGCAAAGAGCATCACAAGGAAGATGAAGAAGAAGATCAGCGCCGAGCCAAGGTCGGACGACACGACGAGGATCAGCCCGAACAGCAGCACGAAATGACCCGCCAGCTGCGCGACCGACCACACGGAGTTCAGGTCGTGATATTCCTTTAAGTAACTGATCTGCTTTGCCAGAATGACGATGAACGTGAGCTTGACGACCTCCGTCGGCTGAATACCGATGCCGAAAAAGCGCAGCCAGCCGGTGTTGCCGGTGTTATCGCTCACGCCGAAGGGGATCAGCAGCAGCAGAAAGACCACGTTGAACGCGCACAGGATCTGCCACTTGTCGGCCAGCACGTCCACGTCCAGCACGGTCATGACCACGAACGCGAAAACGCCGAGGATGAGCGACGCGCTCTGCACGATGACATACTTGGCCGAATGGTATGACGCCGTGGCGCTCGAGATGACGACGATGCCAAAAATGGCGCAGATGAGGCCCATCACGAGCAAGAAAATGTCTGCCCGGTGAAAAAACTCCTTTGCGTAGGACATGGCTTTTTTCATGATGGCCTCCTTTCCGCCGCGGCGGCGTTTTGAAATCGGCGCTTATTATATCACACAAAACGACTTTACGCAACGGCCGAAACCGTGCTATAATACTTCTTCAGAATCGGAGGGATACCATGCAGGAATATCTGACCCACAGCGAAGCGGAGACCGAACAGGCCGGCGCGGACTTTGCGCGCGCCCTGCCGGACGGCAAGGTCGTGGCCATGTACGGTGAGCTCGGCAGCGGCAAGACCGCCTTTGTGCGCGGCATGGCCCGCGGCATGGGACTGACGTGCCGCGTCTCGAGCCCGACGTTCACGATCGTGAACGAGTATGAGGGCCCCCGCGAGCTGATCCATTTTGATATGTACCGTCTCAGCAGCGCGGACGAGCTGTTCGACATTGGCTGGGAGGATTATGTCAACCGCGGTTCCGTCTGCGCCGTTGAGTGGAGCGAGAACGTGGAGGACGCTTTTTACGGCGACGAGGTCGTGGTCCGGTTTGAAAAACTCGGCCCGACGACCCGGCGCATCACGATCACGGAAGGGAGCGGGAAATCATGCTGATCCTTGCACTGGAGTCCTCGGCCAAGGCGGCGTCGGTCGCCCTGTGCCGCGATGGGGTGCTCATTGCCCAAAGCCAGCAGTGCAGCGGCCTGACGCACAGCTGCACGCTGCTGCCGATGGCGGAGCAGATGCTGAAAAATACCGACACCAAACTCGCGGACGTCGACGCCATCGCCGTCGCGCGCGGGCCGGGCTCGTTCACCGGCGTGCGCATCGGCGTGTCCACGGCCAAGGGGCTCGCCTGGGGCGCACAGAAGCCCGCCATCGGCGTGTCCACGCTCGAGGCCATGGCGTATCACGGCCTCGCGGCGGGGGAGGGCGCGCTCGTGTGCGCGGCCATGGACGCCCGCCGCAGCCAGATCTACAACGCCCTGTTCGAGATCCGGGGCGGAAAACCGGTGCGCCTTTGTGAAGACCGTGCGATTTCGCTCGCGGAGTTGGGCGAAGAACTGGGAAAAATGCAGAAATCCGCTTTTCTGGTTGGCGACGGCGCACAGTTGTGTTATAATACATGTTTGGACATGGACATTCCCGCCGTGCTGGCGCCGGACAATCTGGTCAGCCAGAGCGCGTGGGGTGTGGCCATGGCCGCCTTCGGGCAGACGCCGGTCCCGGCGGAGGAACTGCTCCCGGTCTATCTGCGCCTGTCACAGGCCGAGCGGGAACGCCAGGCGCGGCTCGCAGCCCAGGCGGCACAGGAATGAAAAATTGAATCAACAAAGGAGACGACGAGATGAGTAATGTTCACGTTTTTGACCACCCGCTGATCCAGCACAAGCTCTCGATCCTGCGCGACAAGAACACCAGCGTCAAGGAATTCCGGGAACTGATTTCCGAGATCGCCATGCTGATGTGCTTTGAGGCCACGCGAGATCTCCCGCTCGAGGAGATCGACGTGGAGACCCCGGTCGCCACGGCGCACTGCAAGCACATCGCCGGCAAGAAGCTGGCCATCGTGCCGATCCTCCGCGCCGGTCTCGGCATGGTCGACGGCATGGTCACCATGATGCCGAACGTCAAGGTCGGCCACATTGGCCTGTTCCGCGACCCGCAGACGCTTGAGCCCGTGAAGTATTACTTCAAGATGCCGCCCGACATTGCCGAGCGCGACGTCATCATCGTCGATCCGATGCTCGCCACCGGCGGCAGCGCGTCCGCCGCGGTGCAGTTCATGAAGGAAGTCGGCTGCAAGCACATCAAGCTCATGTGCATCATCGGCGCCCCCGAGGGCGTGGCCGTGATGCAGAAGGAGCATCCGGATGTGGATATCTATGTCGCAGCGCTCGACGATCATCTCAATGAGCACGGCTACATCGTCCCCGGTCTGGGCGACGCCGGCGACCGCATCTTCGGCACCAAGTAATTCTCTCCTGTTGATCCGTAAAGCAAACACCCGGTATTGGCGAACCAATACCGGGTGTTTTTTTGCTTTGTTACTGCAGGTTCAGGTGCTTGCGCAGCATGCCGTGCGTGAGGAAGAAAAAGCCCACACAGAATGCCAGCGCGCCCACACAGGCACAGCCGAGCACGGTCCAGAGCGCCTGCAGCACGGTCATCGTGTTGACGGCCGAGCTGGCAGGCCCGTAGAACGCGCCGAAGATCAGCGTCAGCACGATGCGCGTGCCGATCCAGAGCACGAAGAAGAACACGACGGACATGAGCCCTTTGTTTTTCTTGAAGCTCTGACCGATCGCCATGGCGGCGTAGGTCATCAGGCACAGGGCAAGGCCGCACAAAATCACCAGCACGACCACGCCCGCTGCGAGCCGGCCGGCCTGTGCCTGCGTGATCGGGCTGTTATACGGAACGTTGAAGGTAAAAGCAAACCGGAACCGGACGACGTCCTCGTAGCCGCCGAGCATGCCGGACAGCAGCATGCCGAGCGCGTCGACCGCGAACGTGCCGAGAAACCACACGACCGAGACGATCAGCTTCGAGAAGATCAGCTCCGTCGTCGAGACCGGCAGCGTGAACATCAGGTAGCCCTCGTCCGTCATCAGGTTGCGGTAAAACCGCAGGATCATGAGCACGACCGTCGTCACGACGGCAGCGATGAGTGAGAGTGAAAACACGAACGACACGAGCGCGCTGATGGCGCGGATCAGAAAGCCGGTCTGGTTTTCGCACAGGTGGTTAATCAGGTTCGTGAACAGGCCGAGCACCGGCACGGCCGCATACAGCGGCAGCATGATACGCGCCGTGGCGCGAAAATCCTGCTTTAAGAGTTTTCCTAGCATCTGAATACCTCCCGGAACACAGCGTCCACCGATTTGCCCTCTTTGGCGCGCAGTTCATCCGCCGACGACTGCAGCAGCAGATGGCCGCGGCTGAGAAACGCCACGTCGTCAAGAATGTTCTCCACGTCCGCGATCAGGTGCGTGGAGATGACGACGGCGGCCTCGGGGTTATAGTTGCTGATAATAGTGTTGAGAATGAAATCGCGCGTCGCGGGGTCGACACCGCCGATCGGTTCGTCGAGCAGATAGAGCTTTGCCTTACGGCTCATGACGAGGATGAGCTGCACCTTTTCGCGCGTGCCCTTGGACATCTGCTTGATCTGCTGCTTGGGCTGGATGCCGAGCCGCTGCATCATCTGCACGGCCGCGTCGCGGTCAAAATCATCGTAGAAATCGCTGAAAAATTCCAGCAGCTGCAGCGCCGTCATCCAGTCGGCGAAATAGGTGCGCTCCGGCAGATACGAGACGATCTTTTTCGTCTCCTTGCTCGGCGCCTTGCCGTCGATGAGAATTTCCCCGGCGTCCGGCGTGAGCAGTCCGTTGGCCAGCTTGATGAGCGTGCTCTTGCCGCTGCCGTTCGGGCCGAGCAGGCCGACGATGTGCCCCGGCTCGACCGAGAGGTCCACGCGGTCGAGCGCCGGCTCCGCGCCGTAGCTCTTGCACAGGCCCTTACATTCGAGAATTGCCATGTTACATTTCCTCCTTTGCCTGCCGCAGATCCTGCTGCAGCAGCTCGAGCGCCTGCGCCCGGTCATAACCGAGCTGCGCCAGCGCCTGCCAGAATGCGTCGATGCCGGCCTGCGCCAGCCGCCGCTTTTCCCGTTCGATGCGCGCCAGATCCTCCGTCACGGTGCGGCCGGCCGTGCGCTGCGTCTGGATCAGCTCCAGCCGCTCGAGCTCGGCGAGCGCGCGCTGCATCGTGTTCGGATTCACGCCGGCGTCGGACGCAAAGTCGCGTACCGACGGCAGCCGGCTCCCGGGCGGAAACTGCCCGAGAATGATCGCACGGGCGATCTGGTCCACGAGCTGCGTGTAGACAGGCGCGTCGTTGCGGATGTTCCAGTTCATGATGCCGCCTCCTGCCAGAATCGTGTGTCACTGTATTAAGCAATTAAGACAATAACACAACGTGCACGAAATGTCAAGCCTGTTTTGTGAAGAAAATGCAAAAACGCCCGCAGCGGACGCTGCGGGCCTAAAGATTGCAGATTCAGACTTCGATTTCTTCTTTGACCGTGCCTTCCGTGACCGGGAGCGCAGCGGCCCTTCGCTGCGCGAGCAGGCCGGGGAGGATGGACACCAGACTGCCGCAGAGGATGCACGCGATACCGGCGAGCATATTGCCGGGGATGGCCTCGCGCAGCACCAGAAACGCCAGCAGCGGCGCGAGTGCGGGCTTGAAGAAGAACACGAGCGACGTTGTCTGCGCGCTCGTGACCTCCATGGACAGGAAGTAGCACGTGAAGCCGATGCCGGTCACGCCGACGTAGATGAAGAGCACGATCGGGAGGTTGGCCAGCGTGTAGCCGGTGAAGAAGGGGATGCTTGCAAACGTGTCCAGCCCGGCGGCCGTCAGGCTTGCGGCGAGGGAAGGAATATGCGTCAAACCGGCGAGTGCGATCATCTCGGCTGCGCCGAACAGAAAGCCGAAGCACGTCACGACGATACCGCCGAAGCACGCACACTGGCGCTTGCCGCACACGCCGTAGAGCGCGAACAGCAGCGTTGCCAGCAGGACGTACACCACGCCGAGCGCATCGAGCCGCAGGTGCCACGGTTGGATGATGAGCACAATGCCCGCAACGTCCAGCACGAGGCCCGCAATCTGGTTTTTCGAGATCGTTTCATGCAGGAGCAGGAAGGCGAACAGCGTCACGAACACGGGGTTGCTGGAAAACAGCACGCCGACGACCGATGCCTGAATGCGCGTGACGGACAGTTGATACAGCGACATACTTACCGCGATGCCCATCAGGCCCAGCAGCGCAAACGAGCCGAGCGCTTTGCCGTCCAGCTTCCGGCCGCGCTTTTTCAGTTCGCGCACGGCGAAGGGGATGAGCACCAGTCCGCCGACTATGAACCGGCTAAAATTGAGCTGGATGGGGTTGAACTGCCCGGAGATCAGCTTCAGCGCGACCTCCATGCTGGAAAACAGCAGCGTCGTGACCGCGATGTACAGATAGCCTCGTTTCATATCTGCGCCTTCTTTGTTTCATACTTGCACAAGCGGTTTCCGTTGTAACACCGTTTTGCACACTTGTCAAGCAGCGTCTAGCTTCCGACAAACAAAACCGGCGCCCGGTGTCGGCCGGGCGCCGGGGCATATGCAGTTCGTTCAGCGCGGCAGGCGGCCGGCGTTGCGCTCCCAGAACACGCCGTCGGCGTAGCCCTGAATGGCGGGGTTCGTCTCCGCCAGTTCCAGCCGCTTTTCGGCCCAGGCGCAGTATTGCTCGCTGCGCTCGATGGCGACGAAGCGGCGGCCGAGCTTTTTTGCCGTCACGGCCGTGGAGCCGGAGCCAGCGAAGGGGTCGAGCACGATGCCGCCGGGGTCGGAGCTTGCGAGGATGAGCTTGGCCAGCAGCTTTTCGGGCTTTTGCGTCGGGTGCGCGGTGTTTTCCGGCATGGACCAGTAGGGCACGGAAATATCGTCCCAGAAGTTTGACGGGCACGTGTTGCGAAACTTGCCGTCCGGCGTCTCCTCCCAGTCCTTCGGCCGGCCGCCGGCGCGGTAGGGCGCGCGCACGCGGCGGCGGACTTTCACGGCGTCCACGTGGAACGTGTAGGCGTCCGTGCGCGTGGCGAACCAGATATCCTCCATGCCGTTTTTCCAGTTGCGCTGCGCGCCGCGGCCCTTTTCCCGCTGCCAGGTGATGCGGTTTTGCAGCCGGAAATAGTCCTTGAGCGTCAGGCCGACGATCGGGCTCGAGCGCCAGTCGCAGCAAACGTAGACCGAGGCGTCCGGCTTGAGCAGCGGCAGCAGCAGCTCGATCCATGCGCGCGTAAAGGCGGCGTAGTTCGCGTCTGTCGTGCGCCGGAAGCCGCCGCCGGAGAAGTCCTTGGTCAGGTTGTACGGTGGGTCGACGATCAGCAGGTCTGCAAAGCCGCGCGGCAGGTGCGGCGCGACCGCAAACGTGTCGCCGCAGATGGTGCGGCCGCACACGGCGTCAAGCGGCATGTCCTCCGTCACGCGCAGGCAGCGCGCGAGATACTCCGGCGCATCCTCCGGCAGGAAGTCTATGGTCTTGTTGCGTTCGGCTTTCATGGCGTCACCTCGCGAAGAGAAAACAGCTTTTTTGCGGGCATATTCAGGTCTCTCCCATGGCGTAGACCATGTCCCAGAAGCGCAGGTCAAACAGGCAGCACTTTTTGAAGATTTCGCACAGACGCTGCGTCGTCCGCTCGTCGATGTCCGCGCCGAGTGCATCGATCCGGTCGATGAGCGCCTGATTGGTCTGCCGGTATTCCTCCGAAACGTAGCCCGCGAACCATGCGCCGTAGCGCTCGTCCTGAAGCGCGCCCGGATAACGCGCCGCCATCTCCTGCGCGATGTAGGCATAGCTCCACGAGCAGTTGAGGAGCGTCACGAGCCCGGTCAGCACGTCCCCGGCCTGCGCCTCGCAGAGCATGTAGTGGCTGTAGGCGCTGTTGTCGATGTGCGTGCGCGCGCTGCGGATCTCCTCTTGCGTGACGCCGAGGCGCTGCATGTACGGCAGGTGCGTGCGGAACGTCTCGTCGATCGTGTTCGCGAGCTCTTCGCTCAGAAAGCGGATCTGCTCGAAATCATCGGCCTTCTGGAGGATGGCTGCGAAGATCTTCACGTAATCTTTGAGGTAGAGATAGTCCTGCAGCATGTAGTAGCGGAACTTTTCCGCCGGCAGCGTGCCGTCGGCCATCTGCGTCACGAACGGGTGGGTGAGATAGCGCGGCCAGATGTCCTGCACGCACGCATGGAGCCGCTGCGAGAGCTTGCCGTCGTTATGCTCGCTCATTTGTGCGCGATGATCGCCACATAGCCGCCGCTCTGGTAGCCGGGCACGACGTCCTCCACGACCTCGTTGGTGTACATGGGGTTGCGCAGCAGCGTCTGATAGAAGTCAAAATCGTGGAAGCCGAGCGCCTTGAGCGCATCGATCTTCTCCTCGGTGGAGTGCCACACGCCCGCGCAGCACAGCTCGAGCGGATACGGCAGCTGGGGCATGACGCCATTGAGCGACGGGTGGTCAAACGTGCCGGCTTCCTTTGCCAGCAGGTACATAAACCCGAACGCGCTCTCCTTCGGCACATCCAGAGACACGAACTTGCCGTTCGGCTTGAGCGCCTTTTTGCAGACGTCGAATGCGCGCGTCAGGTCCTCCATATAGCTGGAGCTGCCGTTGAGATAGATCATGTCGTAGGCGTTTTCCTCCAGCTCGGCGTCCTCGATCGCGCCGAACGCGATCACGTTCACGCCGCGCTTTTGCGCGATCGCGCCCATGTCGTGCGAGGGCTCGATGCCCTCGATGCCGCTGCAGTCGATCATGCTCTCGAACAGGCCGCTGCCGCAGCCGACGGAGAGCACGCGCTTGCCGGCGATGTCGCCGAGCGCCGTCTGGAACAGGCGCAGTTCGCTCTGAAATAGGTTGTCGTTTTCCATGAACCAGGCGTCGTACTGCGCCGCATAGCCGTCAAATTTCGGTTTCATCATCAAAGATCCTTTCTGGGTATCATTTCGTTGCCGCAGCGGGCAGACGCGCCGCACGGACAAAAATCAACGATTTTTTTATTATAGCATACATGTGTTTTGCCTGCAATCCCACAGTGTCGGCATCGAAAAGGGAAGCGCAAAAGAACACCGGCAGGCATCTTCGGATGCCTGCCGGTGGCTGCGAAGGCTCACTTCCATTCACAGTTTCACAACGATGGAAGCGGGATTCTCGTTCCTCTCCGGGAGGGGAATCAGCTGCCAGCCGCTTCATATACCTCTTTTAGGCTTAACTTTTCATCAAGGTCACAGAAACTCCATTCGAGAGTTTTTTCTGTGAACCCGCTCAATTCCCAATGTTTGTATATTGCCAGATAATCATATTGCTTTTGGCTGATGAAATGGATGTCTTGAAGGGTCTGGCTCTCTGTATTAAAAATCGCAATGAAGTCACGATCACGCACCCCCATATCATTACGCACATAGCCCAACAGATAGCACGTGCCGGTTTTCTCGTCAAACTCCAGATGTCTTAGTACGGTTCGCACATCTTCAGCAAACAGTGTGCTTACTTTTGTGAAGGTGTTTGTCTCATAAACCCCAAGCTGAGTTCTTAAAGAAGTGATGGGCTTCTCGATATTGTAAAAAAAGCTGCCGTCGGGCGAAAAGCAAAATCCTTCATCCTGTGCGCCAATCCTGGTGATCGTGATCCGTTTTAACAGACAGAGGGAGTCCAGATCATAAAACCCCAGGCGCCCTTCTGTGGACTTCACGGCGATGATATTCTTTCCCGGCATAAAAGCGGCTGTATACGCATAGGGAATATCGCGGAATTTCGCAAGCTCATTTCCTGCTTTATCATATATATAAACCGTTCTGCCGCTGCAGCCCACCTGATAAGACTCGTTTTGATAAAAGCTCCAAAATCTTCTCATGCGAACGCTCCTTTTTCGATGCGCAAATTCTCGATTATTTTATTCATTATAGCATCAAATGGGGAATCCGCAAGAAATGGCATAAAAAATCCACCGTAATTCGATCGAATTACGGTGGACTTATGGCAAATAACCCCAACTTTAATAGAATTTCAAGGGGGTGCATTTTCGGCGCAAAAGGGGGTGCATTAGTTTTCGGAAATGCACCCCTATGTGGAAAAGTTTCTCATGACTGATCTATTCCTTCAAAAACGTGGCCAGAAGCATCCAGGTTTGTTATCAGAAAATTCGTGACTGCTCCACGAAACTCCGCTTCTGCGCCCTCATTTTTCCAAAATGCCCGGTTTGCGTCCTCGATTTTCGGCTGCATCTGCTCGATCTGGTTATCGTCCAACGGAAAACGGACATCACCAAAATCGTCATTCATAATTTTGAGAAGCAAATCGTGATACTTATGTGCACCGATTGTTTGTAAAGCGGCTATGATTTCAAAAAGATGTTCTGAAGCAAGGACCTCCTGCAAATCGTCCATGGCGGACATCCAAAACTCCACGCTAAGGGCGAGCAGCCTTTCACTCTGAGACATAGATTGCTGTAGTTCAAAGAGCTTTTCCCAGTGGAAAGACGGCAGTTGCTCCAAGACGTTACCTTTCTCCATGTAAAACTCGTTGTATGATTCCGTGCGCCACCCTCCGGCTCGCTTTATTACAACGCTATATTCGGATAGCCCATTATCATATATCACAGCGTTTCGCGAAGACAGAATATCATCCTCAATATAATAAACGCCTGCTTTGGGAACGTTTGCATCCAGTGATTTTCCGTTGCGTATTGTTCCGATGTACTGACCGTTAATGTACATTCGATACAGCAAAAGAGCTCCCGCAAATGCGGATTTCCGATGAATATGGAATCGCACCTCACTCATGAAATCGCACTCCTGTATGTGGATTCAATTATTTACATTGCTTAAAAAAGTCCACCGTAATTCTATCAAAATTACGGTGGACTTATGGCGGAGAAGGAGGGATTCGAACCCTCGATACCCTTGTGGGGTATACACGATTTCCAATCGTGCGCGCTCGACCAGGCTACGCGACTTCTCCACGTTCTGTTCGGGTTGCTTACATTTTAAGTTGTCAGCTTGCACATTATAATCAAGATTTGTCATAAAGTCAAGTCCCATTTTGAAAGAAACGCATTTTTTGTGCGGATTTGTCTCATCCCAGCAGGCAGGCGAGCAGGTTTCGCACGGTTTGGGCGTGGCAGCGGTCCTGCTGCGCCATGTCGCTCAGTGTTTCGCGCAGCGGGGACGGCGCAATGTCTGCCGCCGCGCCGAGCTGCTCCGCCAGCGCGAGCTCCTGTGTATAGACGCTGCGCAGATCCTGCGCCGCCGTACCCAGCCGCGGGCAGGCGGCGGGCAGGACGCAGCGCTCGCCCGTGCGCAGGAAGTACTCCACCTGCAGCTCTTTTTGGTGCGCCCGCTCCTGCGCCGCGATGCAAAGGAGCTGCTGCCGCCCGGTGCGGATGCGCTGCGAGAGCGCTGCATAAAACGCGGCTCCGGCTGCCTTGGCGCGGATGCACTCGGCAAGCAGATCGGTCAGCGTGTCGGCCTCCGGCGGTGCGGCTGCGGGCGCACCTGTGCTGCCCGCCACGCGCTGCCAGACGCGCTGAAATGTGCGGTTATCAAGAAAAACGGAATCCTGCATCGTCCATACCCCCACACCATGCTATGGCCCGGCTTGCAAAAACGTGCGAAGTGTGCCATAATCACGGCAGAGACTTTTCCATCGGAGGCGACCATTATGGCTCGATTTTTCATAGCAGGCACCAACTTCCCGAACGGCCGGGCGATCATCCGCGGCCGCGACGCCGACCACATCCGCGTGCTGCGTCTGCGCGCGGGGGACGATATTGTCATCTGCGACGGGGCAGGGCGCGACTATAAGTGCCGCCTGGTGCAGACGCTGGAGCACGAGGCCGAGGCCGAGGTCATCGAGGTCGTGCCGTGCAAGGCCGAGCCAACCGTGCGCACGACGGTGTTTGCCGGCCTGCCGAAGGGGGAGCGCAGCGACTTTCTTGTGCAGAAGTGCACGGAGGCCGGTGCGTCCGAGATCGTGTTTTTCTCCTGCACGCGCTGCGTGGCCAAGGCGGTCAATATGGAAAAGAAGCTCGAGCGCTGGCGGCGCATCGCCGAGGAGGCGGCCAAGCAGTCCGGCCGCGGTATCATCCCGCAGGTGCGCTATGAGGCAGACTTCGTTACCGTGCTCAACGGCGCGCTGCACACGGACCTGCCGCTGTTCATGTACGAGACCGGCGAGCGCGAGACGATCCGCGACGCGATCGAGCACACTGCACAGCCGATCGCCTCGGCGGCCATCATCACGGGGCCGGAGGGCGGCTTTGCCGAATTCGAGGCCGACATGGCCCGCAAGCTCGGCATGCACATCTGCTCCATGGGCGAGCGGATCCTGCGGTGCGAAACGGCGCCGGTCGTCGCGCTCACGGCGCTGATGTACGGCACCGGAAATTTGTGAACTTTTTTTGAAGCAGGGGCTTGACAAGCCCTATATGCGTATGCAATAATACTTCACGCAATCAAATAAATATCCGTCGAAACCTCAAGGATCGGCCCGGCCGAGACTGGAGGCGGAGGAACTCTGGAGAATCCCGCAGAAAGCGGGTGCCGAAGGTGCAAGGCGAAAGCCGAATCTCTCAGGCAAAAGGACAGAGCGAGTGCCCGACTCGTGCGGGCGTTCAGGCGCTGTTTGTTCTCTGGAGCTGCTGGTCAAAACGACCGGCAGCTTTTTGCTTTGCAAAAATTCAATGCAGAGGGAGAAACAACATGGATACCTTACTCAAAATCGTGCAGACCATCAACATGTACCTGTCAGACTACGTGCTGATCATCCTGCTCCTCGGCGCGGGGCTGTATTTCACCATCCGCACGAAGTTCGTGCAGGTGCGCTGCTTCGGCGAGGGCTGGCGGCGCTTCTTCGGTGAGTTCAGCCTCAACGGCGAGAAGCACAAGTCCGGCATGAGCTCGTTCCAGGCACTGGCGACGGCCGTCGCGGCGCAGGTCGGCACCGGCAACATCGTCGGCGCCTGCGGCGCGATCCTCATCGGCGGCCCCGGCGCGATCTTCTGGATGTGGATCATCGCGTTCTTCGGCATGGCGACGATCTATGCCGAGGCGGTGCTCGCGCAGGAGACACGCGTGGTCGAGCCGGACGGCACAGTCCTCGGCGGCCCGGTGTACTACATCAAGCGCGCGTTCCCGAACGGCTTCGGCAAGTTCCTGGCCGGTTTCTTCGCGGTCGCGATCATTCTGGCGCTCGGCTTCATGGGCTCCATGGTGCAGTCCAACTCCATCGGCGAGGCGTGCCAGAACGCGTTCCACATCCCGAGCTGGGTCATGGGCCTGATCGTTTCCGCCATCGCGGCGTTCATCTTCATCGGCGGCGTGCAGCGCATCGCCTCCGTCACGGAAAAGATCGTGCCGATCATGGCCTGCCTGTATCTGCTCGGCGGCCTGATCGTGCTCATCGCCCGCATCCGCTACGTGCCGGAGACCTTCGGCATGATCTTCAAGTACGCGTTCGCGCCGCAGTCCATCATCGGCGGCGGCATCGGCTACGCGCTCAAGACGGCCATCAGCCAGGGCGCCAAGCGCGGCCTGTTCTCGAACGAGGCCGGCATGGGCTCCACGCCGCATGCGCACGCGCTGGCCAATGTCAAGAGCCCGCACGAGCAGGGCACGGTCGCGATGATCGGCGTGTTTATCGACACGTTCGTCGTCCTGACCATGACGGCGCTGGTCGTCATCTCCACGCTCTATGCCGGCAACGGCCCGCTGGCCCATGGCGCGGTTGACGGTATCTCCAAGACAAACATGGCGCAGCTCGCGTTCTCGAGCGTGTTCGGCGATACGCTTGGCAATGCGTTTGTAGCCATCTGCCTGCTGTTTTTCGCGTTCTCGACGATCGTCGGCTGGAACCTCTTCGGCCGCATCAATGTCAACTATCTCTTCGGCAAGAAGGCGAACCTTGCCTACTCTATCATCGCCATCGTCTTTATTTTCCTCGGCTCCTGCCTGTCCAACGATCTTGTCTGGGAGCTGACGGACATGTTCAACCAGCTCATGGTGCTGCCGAACATGATCGCGCTCGTCGCGCTCTCCGGCCTTGTGGCCGTGGCCGCGCGCAAGCGCAGCGACGAGCACGAACTGCGCAAGTAATTGCGCATACGGCAAACCGCCCTGCACCGATCGGTGCAGGGCGGTTTTTGCGTGTTTGCTCATTTGCAGCGGCGCAGCACCTCGAGCGTGTAGCGCCAGACGCGCTGCACGGAGGCGATGTGCATCCGCTCGCGGCAGGTGTGGATCTCCGTCAAATCGGGGCCGAAGGACACGCAGTCGAGCCCTGGCAGCTTTCCGGCGAAGAGCCCGCACTCGACGCCCGCGTGGATGGCCTCGACCTTCGGATCGCGGCCATATTGTTCGCGAAAGACCGCGATCATGCGCTCGCGCAGGGGCGAGTCCTTGCGGTATTCCCACGCGGGGTAGTCGCCCGAGACGGCCACCGTGCCGCCGAGCTGCGCCATCAGGCAGCGCAGGCGCGCGACGAGCATCTCTTTTTGAGAGGAAACGCTGCTGCGCACGCAGAACGATGCCTGCACGGTGTCCGCATCCGTCGTCAGGATGCCGAGATTCAGCGACGTCTGCACGAGGCCCGGAATGTCCCGGCTCATGGCCTGGATGCCGTTCGGCAGGCAGCAGAGCATGCACACGGCGCGCTGCGTGGATGCCTCGTCCATCGGCAGCTGCTGCGGCTGTGCCGTCTCGGCACGCACGAACACATCCGGGTCGGCGGCCGCGTATTCGTGCCGGAGCGCAGCATCCATATCCGCGATGGCCGTCTGCGCGGCGGCAGTATCAGCCGCCATAATAACAGCCCGGCTCTCGCGCGGGATGGCGTTGTCCTTCAGGCCGCCGGCGACGGAGACGAGCCGCAGCGGTGTGCGCTCGCTGATCGCGTACAGCACGCGCCCCATGAGGAGGTTTGCGTTGCCGCGGCCTTTGTCGATCTCCGCGCCCGAGTGGCCGCCGAGCAGGCCGCCGACCGTGACGGTCAGCGCCGCGCCGGAAAACGGCGTGCGCGCGACCGACAGCGTGCACACGGACACGTTGCCGCCGGCGCAGCTGACGGTGAGCACGCCCTCGTCCTCTGAGTCGAGGTTGAGCATCGTGCGGCCCTTGAGGACGGACGCGTCCAGCGCAGCCGCGCCGAGCATGCCGGTCTCCTCATCGACGGTGATGACGACCTCGAGCGGGGGATGGGGAATGTCGTCCGCATCCAGGATCGCCAGCGCCATGGCCACGGCGATGCCGTCGTCCCCGCCGAGCGTCGTGCCGCGCGCGCCGATCGTGTCGCCGTCCACGAAGAGGTCCAGCCCCTCGCGGGCCATGTCCTTCGTGCAGTCCGGCGCGGTCTCGCAGACCATGTCCATATGCCCCTGCAGGATGACCGGAGCGGCGGCTTCGTACCCCGGTGTGCCCGGGGCGAAAATGACGACATTGTTGTGCGCGTCCTGAATATGGCGCAAATGATGTTCGGCCGCAAAGCGGACGAGGTAATCGCTGATTTCTTTCGTGCTGCCGGAGCCGTGCGGGATAGCGCACAGCTGCTCAAAATAGGAAAAGACGGCATGCGGCTCCAGATGATCGAGAATGGGCATGACAAATCTCCTTTGCTGGTGAAATGAACCCGGCGGACACGCTGCCGTGCCCACCGGGGGATGGTTAGGCTTCCGCCGGGATCTGCACCCGGGACAGGGAAGCGCGGATGTTGCCGGTGAACAGCAGGCTCAGGCGGCGGATCTGCGCTTCGAGATCCTCTTTCATCCCGTTTTCGAGCCATTCATAGAAAATGTCCGTGATGCCGAAGCGGTAGAGGTCGCACACGAGCTTTTTGTCCTGCGCGCTCACGCGCAGGCCGCGGGCCTGCTCCTCGACATAGCTGTGCATCATTTCCCCGGAAATGCGGTCCACGTGCTTCTCCAGCTCCAGACGGTGCGAGGAGGTGTAGATGTGATATACGGCGCGCTTGTGCTCACGCGCGAAGCGGGAGGCGGTGATCATGCACTCTTCCCAGCTGCCGGTCGCCTCAAATTCGTCGAGCGCGCGCTCGGTCTCGCGGCGGAGGATGGTGTCGAGCAGCTCGTACAGGTCGGAGTAATGGTAGTAAAATGTCCGGCGCGTGATCTGACATTCGTCTACGAGCTGGGTCACGGTGATCTTGTCAAACGGCTGCTCGGACAGCAGCTTCAGGAACGCATCCTGGATGGCGGCTTCGGTCAAATGTGCCAAGCGGGATCCCACCTTTCTGGTCGTGCGGCGCGGTCATTGCGCGGCCGGTTGTGTGTCCTGTGCGGGGAGATAGTCGAAGTGTGCATAGCTGTGGCGCCGGGCGACGGTATCGCACATGAATGTGTAGACTTTCCGGTGCAGGTCCCGGCGGGCGCTGCGCGGCGGCAGCGCGGGGTCGGGATAGAACGGATCGCTGACGACAACGGTGATGCACGGCGGCAGAAACCGCAGCAGCTTCCGCTGCCGGTAGACGACCACTACGCCGACGGCGGGCACCTGCTCGCGCACCGGGTAGGCAAATGCCGTGTCCGGGAACGGGCGGATACCATTATAATATGGCCAGATATGCGCCTCCGGGTAGATCATAACGGCCTGACGGCGCTCCAGCCGCCGGTGCAGCGCGGCGAGAAACTGCCGCGTGCCGTCGATCGTGTCCGCCAGCGGGACGGCGCCGAGCATCTGCACGATGTTGCGCAGACACGGAATGGAGACCGTGTCCGCCGCGGTGACAATGCTTGCCCGGCGCGGGAACGCCAGCAGCGTCGGGATAAAGGCATCCGCGAGCGTGTTCGTGTGGTTGCCGTAGAGAAAGCAGCCGCCGGGCAGGTCACGCAGTGCCTTGCGGTTTTCGATCCGCAGACCGAAAACGAGCTTGCAGTACAAAAACAGAAACGGCGTCATGACCAGCCGGTAGACGACAAACGCGAGCGCCTGCCAGACCGGGCTGGGGTGCTCGTAAGGAAAGTCGGCGCCGATCGGCTTTGGCCGGATGCGCCCGTTCGTCGGCGCAAAGTCGTCATGCAGCGGGTCGTGATAATAAACGGTCTTGCGGCTCATGTCGGTTCGCCGCACAGGGCAGCGGCATCGTAGAGCATCTGCTCCATCTGCCGCATGCAGCTCTGCTGTTCAAACTGCGTGCCGCTCTCGAGATACTTCCGGCTGTAGTCCGCGCGTTCGGCCGGGTGCTCGACCCAATAGTCGATCTTGGCGGCCATGTCCTCGGGATCCTTATTTTTAAATAAGGACTTCTCGTCAAGCGCGAACGCTTTTGCCGCGCTCTTCGGGGAGTTGGCGATGACCGGCACCAGTCCGCAGGCAATGGCCTCCAAGCAGGCGATGGACTCGATCTCCACCTCGGCGGGGTGGCAGTAGAGGTCGGCGCAGCGCAGCAGATTCAGCAGGTCCTGCCGCGAGAAAAACGCGATCTCCATGTCGACACCGCATTTTTCTGCCAGATGACGGTAATGCTCCTCGCGGGGGCCTTCACCGGCGAGGATGAGGTGGATCTGCTCGCGGTGGGCCGAGCGGCCGATGGCCTCGATGAGGATCTCCTGATTCTTTTCGCTCGACAGGCGGCCGGTCGAGACGATGAGGAACTTGTCCTCGAGCCCCTCCGGGCGTATGGCCGGGCCGGGCGTGAACATGCTGTTGACGCCGTTGGAGATCACGCGGCCGTTCGTCGGGCCGACGACGGACTCAAACGTGTCGCGGATGAACTGTGTCGGGTAATGGATGATGTCCGAATACTGATAGACCATCTGGTAGCAGGCGCGGTAGACGCCGCGGTTGATCGCATCGAGATCCTTGCACAGAAAGTGCGCCGTGACGTTTTCGGCCTGACAGTGGAAGCTGGAGGTGATGGGCTTGTTGTACGCCTTGGCGATCTTCACCGCCGTGTGCGACAGCTGCAGCACGAACGTCGTGTGTACGACGTCGCAGTCGCGGATCGCATCCTCGAGCAGGGCCTTGTCCACGCGCGGCAGCGTCACGCCATTGCGCTCCACGATCGGGTTGAGCAGGTAGAGGTTCAGCTCCGGCACGACGTAAAAGCACTCGTTGCCGGCCTTGTCCTGATCGGCGCAGACCACGCGCACGGTGTGCCCCTGCGCGTGCAGGAAGCGGATGAGGTTCATGCAGGCGATCGTGGTGCCGTTGTTTTCTTCGCCCAGAATATCACAGACAATCGTGATCGTCATGTTGTCGTATCATTCCTTGTTTTCAAAATTGGCAGGGGAGACCTGCCGCGTGATGCGACGTTCGTCATTGTAACCGGAAAAAATGAGAGCCGCATGAAAAAGGATTCTTTCAAGAATTCAAACAAATCAAACAAATCTTATCCTATCATATCATACTTTCCTGCGTGAGAAAACCTCTCATTTTCCTAAAAATGTGACTGATTTTTTGCGATGATCGTAAAACGCCACTGCGCCCTCTTGAATTACGTTTTCGAATCGTGTATATTATTTGTACCTATGTGTTCATATTTTTTGTTTTAGGAGAGCAAATTATGACAGACTATCAGAAGATGTATCAGGAAAAACTGACGACGCCGGATAAGATCGCCCAGCAGGTGCAGTCCGGCTGGCTGCTCGGCATGGACACGGCGACCTCGCAGACGCCGGCTATCATGACCGCGATCGCGGAGCACATCCGCAACAGCGATATTACGGGCGTGAAGGTGCAGGCCCTGCTCGATGCGTATCCGTTCGAGTTTTACACCGACCCCACGCTGGCCGGCAAGATGACCGGCTACAGCTGGTTTTCCAGCAGCGCGGCACGCAAGGCGGTCAATGCCGGCTATGCCGACATCATCCCTGCGTATTACCGCGATTTCCCGACCCGCATCCGCACCGAGTACGACTATGACGCCGTGTGCGTCGAGGTCGCGCCGATGGATCGCCACGGTTACTTCAGCCTGGCGCTCAACGGTTCGTATATCGACGCCATGCTCGACAAGACCAAGCGGATCTTCCTCGAGGTCAACGACCGTCAGCCCCGCGGCCTGTGCGGCTCGCTGATCCACATTTCGCAGGTCGACGCCATCGTGGAGTACAACCACGACCTGCCGGTCCTGCCGCCGGTGCAGCTCGACGAGGTGAGCAAGACGATCGGCGGGCTCATCGCCGAGCGCATTCCGGACGGCGCGTGCCTGCAGCTCGGTATCGGTGCGATCCCGGACGCGACCGGCATGGCACTTAAGAGCAAGCACGACCTCGGCATCCACACCGAGATGTTCACCGACTCCATGGTCGAGCTCATCGAGTGCGGCGCGGTCAACAACAGCAAAAAGCAGATCCATCGCGGCAAGACCGTCACGACGTTTGCCTTCGGTTCGCAGCGCATTTATGATTATATCGACGATAACCCGGCCGTCGAGATCCTGCCGGTCGAATACGTCAATGATCCGGACGTCATCTGCCAGAACGACAACATGATCTCTATCAACGCAGCGGTCGAGGTCGACCTCTTCGGCCAGGTCTGCGCCGAGTCGGTCGGCACGAAGCACATGTCCGGCTCCGGCGGCCAGATCGACTATGTCCGCGGCGCCTGCCAGTCCCGCGGCGGCAAGAGCTTCATCGCCTTTACGTCCACGGCCAAGGGCGGCACAATCAGCAAGATCAAGCCCATCCTCACCCCGGGCGCCGTCGTCACGACGAGCAAGAACGATGTCGACTACATCGTCACCGAGTACGGCGTGGCGCATCTGCGCGGCCGCAGCCTCGGCGAGCGTGCCCGCCAGCTGATCGCCATTGCGCACCCCGACTTCCGCGACGAGCTGACCTTCGAGGCCAAAAAGCGCGGCATTATGATCTGATTCCGCAGTACAAAGCCTGCTGTCCGCATCCCACGGACGGCAGGCTTTTTTCATCTCGCGCGTTCTGTATCCGGGCGCACACAATGGTGACGCGTGTTTCATCAAGCACTTGAAATTGCGCAAAAGTGTTACATTTGTACCGCTGTGAGGATTGTTCTTTTCTCGCAGCGGTACTATAGTGTAACCATAAAAAGGGGACAGATTTCAATGCTGCCCCAAATCTATTGGAGGGATTTTTCATGAAGAAAACGTGGAGCAGAGTGCTCGCCACCGTTCTGGTTCTGGCCATGGTGCTCTGCATGCCCGGTTTCGCAGCAAGCGTTGCCGACACGGCGGACTATGACGCCGATCATGCGGCCTCCGCTGAGGAACTGACGGACGCGGATCTGCCGGAGCTGCTGTCCTCGGACGGCAACCACTATCCGATCGTGCTGGTGCACGGCCTGTTCGGTTGGGGCGGCACGGAAGTGCTCGGCCTGAACTACTGGGGCGGCTTCAGCAGCCTGCGCGACATCCTCAACGATGCCGGCTACAAGGTCTACACCCCGTCCATCGGCCCCGTCGCCAGCAACTGGGACCGCGCCTGTGAGCTGTATGCCTACCTCGTCGGCGGTACGGTCGACTACGGCGCATACCACTCTGCCACCAACGGCCATGCCCGTTACGGCCGCACGTTCCCGGGCGTCCTGCCGGAGCTGAACAACCCCGATAGCGAGCTCAAGGTGCATCTGGTCGGCCACAGCATGGGCGGCGAGACGATCCGCATGCTCGCACAGCTGCTTGAAAACGGCGACGCCGACGAGCGCAACGCCAGCCGCGACGGATCCATCAGCCCGCTGTTCACCGGCGAGAGCCGCCACTGGATCGAGAGCATCACGACGCTCTGCACGCCGCACGACGGCAGCCAGTATGACACGAAGGTCTATCAGAACATCGGCGATCTGGCGCAGTATGCCATGGGCATCATCGGCGCGGTTGCTGGCACCAATGTCAATGAGAACAACCTCGGTCTGGACTTCAAGCTCGATCAGTGGGGCCTGGTGCGCCAGCCCAACGAGTCTTACTCCAGCTACTTTTATCGCGTCATCAACAGCAAGATCTGGACTCAGCACACCAACGACCTGAGCGTCTATGACCTCGATGTCGACGGTGCGGCCGTGCTCAACGGCTATGCCAAGGCTCAGGATGATATCTATTACTTCTCCGTCGCCTGCTCGAACACCCATCGGGAACCGCTGACCGGCCACTATCTGCCGAACGCCAGCATGAACCCGATGATGCTCAAGAGCAGCACCTACATGGGCAGCCACGTCAACTACGCGGTCGGCCACGTGAACATCACGCCGGAATGGTGGGAGAATGACGGCATTGTCTCCGTCCGCTCCGCCATCCGCCCGCATGAGAACTCCACGGATAAGTACAATGAAAACTACGGCGTCGGCGCCGACGGCAAGATGACCTTCAAGGCCGGCACCAAGATGGGCGTCTGGAACTACATCGAGAAGATCGACGGCACCGACCACATCAACATGGTCGGCCAGACGCAGAAGTCCACCCACGCCATGCTGCAGGCCAAGTTCTTTGAGCTGGCCAAGATGCTCAACAGCATCCCGGTGAGCAGCTCGTCCGACGCGCACATCTGCCCGGGCGCCCGCTTCACCGACATGCCGTCCTATACCAACTGGGCGCACGAGGGCCTTGATTATTGCATCCAGAACGGCATCATGAGCGGCACGAGCGCCACCACCATCGCTCCGAACGTCGTGACCACGCGCGCTCAGCTTGTGGAGATGCTCTACTGCCAGGCCGGTTCCCCGAAGGCCACGAAGGCCAGTCCCTTCACCGATCTGACCGACAGCTGGTATGTCGATGCGGTCAACTGGGCGGCCGAGAAGGGCGTCGTGAGCGGCACGAGCGCCACCACGTTCTCCCCGAACGCACCGGTCACCCGTCAGGACATGGCGACCATCCTCTATAACTACGCCAAGAATGTTCTGGATCTGGATGTTTTCGATACCGCTGACCTGACCGGTTATCCGGACTACAGCTCCATTTCCGGCTATGCCCGCACGGCGATATCCTGGGCTGTTGCACAGGGCCTGATCTGCGGCGCGGACAATGGTATGGGCGTTGTTACCCTTCAGCCGAAGGGTGACGCGACCCGCGCACAGACCGCTGCGGTCATCATGCGTTTCTGCCAGAACGTCCTCTGAGACTTCATTTCAACAACACAAGCCCGATGGGATCTTCCCATCGGGCTTGTCGTATTTTGTCTGGTCCTGGCTCAGCGCGCCTTTTCCCAGCCGTCGAGCGGCGCACGCTGGATGGCGCCGAACACCTTGCTGCGCAGGTCGGGGTAGGTCTGGCTCATGGTGCGGATGAACTGCTTGATCTCGTAACGCTTGCTGCCGCGGTCCTCGGGGCAGGGATTCTCGACGATCGGCAGCGCCAGTGCCTTCGCCAGATTGGCGATGCGCCCCTCGCCGGCGTAGAGCAGCGGGCGGATCTGATCCACGCCCGTGCGGGTCATGTGCGTCACCGGCTGAAAGCAGCTGATGCGCCCCTCGTACACGAGCGAGAGCAGGAACGTCTCGACCGCGTCGTCAAAGTGGTGGCCGAGCGCGAGCTTCGTAATGCCGCGCTCGCTGAGCGCGGTGCACAGTGCGCCGCGGCGCATCTTGGCGCACAGGGAGCAGGGGTTATCCTCTTTGCGCACGTCGAACACGACCTCTTTGATATCCGTTTTCAGGCGGGTGTACGGCACGCCGAGCGATGCGCACAGCTCCGCCACCGGCGTGAAATCCATGCCGTCAAAGCCGAGCTCGACCGTGATGGCCTCGAGTGCAAACGGCTTCGGATAGTACCGGCGCAGCTCGTTGAGCGCCATGAGCAGCACGAGCGAATCCTTGCCGCCAGAGACGCCGACGGCGACGGTGTCGCCCGGCGCGATCATGTCATAATCCTCCACGCACCGGCGCACCAGACCGGTGAACGCGTTCAGGTCATTCATAGCGGGACCTCCAAAATGAAAATAGAAACTGCGAATTCAAGCGTAAAACGGAGCAAAACGGAGATTTCGAGAGCAAAATGATATCTAAATCAAAATTCCGTTGACAGGTACCACCGATTGTGGTATAAAAGAGAAGCGCGAATGTGAGACCTATTCTACGTTCGCGCCTGAAAAATGTCAAAATGTTTTTCAACACATTCTAATTGGAGGCACGAATATGTCCACTACTTTGCTGAACAAGGACACCGTCACCCGCAAGTGGTACGTTCTGGATGCAGCCGGCAAGCCGATGGGCAAGACCGCAGCGCTCGCCGCCGATCTGCTGCGCGGCAAGCTCAAGACCGACTACACCCCGCACGTTGACTGCGGCGACTTTGTCATCATCATCAACGCCGAGCAGGCAGTGCTCACCGGCAAGAAGCTCGAGCAGAAGTACTACCGCACGCACTCCGGTTATCCCGGCGGCCTGCACGAGACGCAGTACAAGAAGCTCATGAAGGACAAGCCCGAGCTGGCTATGCGTCTGGCTGTGCGCGGCATGCTGCAGAAGAACACCATCGCCCAGTGGCAGCTCAAGCGCCTGAAGATCTACCGCGGCGCCGAGCATCCCCATGCGGCACAGAAGCCCGAAGTCTGGGATCGCTGAGAAGGAGGAAATAGAACATGGCAACTTATACGAGCAAGAAAGCCTATATGTACGGCACCGGCCGCAGAAAGTCCTCCGTCGCGCGTGTGCACCTGTTCCCGAACGGCACCGGCAGCATCACCGTCAACGGCCGTCCTCTGGATGACTACTTCGGTCTCGAGACCCTGAAGCTCATCGTTCGTCAGCCCTTCGCTGCGACCGATACCATGGGCAAGTTCGACGTCGAAGCCACCGTGACCGGCGGCGGCGTGACCGGCCAGGCCGGCGCGATCCGTCACGGCATCTCCCGTGCGCTGCTGCAGGTCGAGGACAGCTACCGTGCGCCCCTGAAGGCTGCCGGCCTGCTGACCCGTGACCCGAGAATGAAAGAGCGTAAGAAGTACGGTCTCAAGGCCGCCCGCCGCGCTCCGCAGTTCAGCAAGCGCTGATATATTCCAATATCGTTTTCAAAAGCCCGAGATCCACTGGATCCCGGGCTTTTTTATTCGGCGTCGCTTTTGTCCGTGACAGCCCTTTCCAGAATTTAAGGGTCAAGCCGGAGAGAATACACTTCAATACGCATTCCTTGCTTTCGGGAAAATTACTTAAAACAAATTACGTTTTCTTCCATTTTCCGATATCATGCATTTCAAGGATGGGCGCATTGCTGGATCCGGGCAGGTTCGGCTGTGCGAAATTTTGTTGGGAACAAAGAAAATTAGGCGGCTGCATTGTGGATAGCGACCAATGGCTGCAAGACAAATCGTTACATAAAACAGCTGCAGTTGAAATCAATTCGACAACCAATGTTCAATATTGGTTGAATGAAAATGAACAACTTGTTGGCGTATGTGTAAATTTTGAATTGGCGGACGATGTTCATTACGAACTGAATACTGAAAACTGGTTTCGATTTCTAAGAGAGGCATTGTTTATTGCGCCAAGCAGTAATTGCGTTGTACCTTTCCGTGACTTCCTTAACACTGCAGCCCCGCAAGTTGACTTCGGAATGGTTCTTGATGCGAAACGCATCGAATACAAAAAGGTGGCTTTTCATGATTGTAATATTGATGATTGGGATTGCGTGATCCTGACGGAGGAATTGAAGCCGAACAGCCATGACCATTGGTCATGGCTGTTCGGCGAACTGCGAAGGCTTTTCGCTATGAAAGCTGTTTTCGTTAAATTTCATCAAGCTTGTATTTATGCCTTTGCGCTCCGCAGCACTGCACATATACACCGTATTTTCCCGCTTTGGCTTCCAGCGAGTAGCCGCATTGTACGCAATGCTGCCCTTTTTTACTGTTCCTATAAAAATATTCTTCTATCATGTCGATGTCAATGGGCAGCGTTTTACGGCAAGCGGGATAACCTGCGCAGGCCAGAAAAAATTTTCCGCGCTTGCTCTTTATCAGTTTCATCGGTCTGCCGCAGCTTGGACATTTTTTGCTTGCCCGCACGTAGCTGGCAAAAGTGTCGGCGTTCGTTTCTTCGTTTGCATCGGCGTCTATGGTTGTGCATTGATCCGTTGTTCTGCTCATCTCTAGAAATCCGTAGAGAGATTTCGCTGTGCGTGTCCCTTCCAAGCGAATAATTGGCCGATACTTTGTCGAAGCGTCTTTCCTTCCGAGCGGAATTCTGCTCCGGAGTCCGGCATGCCGAACCATACGATCTTTTTGTCCAGGATCGCTACGGGATTTGCAACAAAACTGTTCTCGATTGCAAGTGCTTTGAATCCGGAAGGAAGATCACATTTCTTCTCAGCCCGGAGGCTGACTTTAACGCCATTTCTTTTTGCTGTCTGCAGAGCGGCTGCCAGTTGCTCGGAAAATGCATTCTCCACGGGCCTATTCGGAATATCGATTCGGATTTCCTGCTTGGCGCACGCAATATCCTGCAGAAATTCCCGGCTTCCGTTGCAGCTGTCAAAAAAGCGCATCATACGATCGCTGCTTGCGGCACACGCCTGTAAAAGCACCTGGCCGGACAGACAACTGGGTTTCCCGCGCTGCGATTCGATCATCCGCGCGAACATCAAGTTCCCGGAGAGATTCTTGTTATCCATATAAGCAATATTTGCTACGCCAATAAATTTTCCCCTTGCTCTGGTAAGCGCAACATTATAGAGCCGGTTGGCATAGCCGTTTCCGGTGGATGTGAGCAGCAGCCCCGGGCAAGGCATGCGATAGCAGTCGACTGCGTCGTAGAGGATCATATCTTTTTCGGAGCCCTGGAACTGATGAACGGTTGCGCAGGAAATGGGCTTCAATTTCGGATTCGCGCTTGCTGCGTCACGCGCCATTGCATGAAGCAGGCGCGCCTGCGCATGATACGGGGTAATCATGCCAACTTCACAGTGTTCGGCAGCTTCCAGCGCCAGAGAGAAAGACAGCAGTGCGCTCAGCACATCAGCTCATCGATGGACGTCGCGCACGCGCTTTTGGTGAAGGGAAGCGTGAGGCGGATGTTGCCGCCGTAATAATGCTGCAGGGTAGCTGGAAGACCGATGGCTTCAGCGGTATGCGCCAGTGTGTTGAGTAGTAACTGCTCGGTCATGTTCATGCACCTCAGAATTTGAAATTCCGGGGACGATGGAACCCTTGATGAGGTCGAGCACGGAATTTGCGCGAATGCCGAGGATACCCGGCGCGCGTTGATACAGCGCCCGGACAAACAGCCGCATGTCTGCCACGCTCGGCGCGTAGCACAGTGCCACCAGATGGCATCTTCCGGTGGTCTGCATCAGCGTCAGCGTTTCCGGCGCGGCCGCCATGGCATTTTTGATTGCCTCAAATTGGGCAACCTCCGTCTCGATGTTCACCACAAAGGCCACGCCTCCGGTGGCGGCCTGGGGATCGAGGATCGCCTGATAGCCGCGGATGACGCCGGACGTTTCCAGCGCGCGGATGCGGTTTTTTACCGCTGTTCGGGACAGACCAACAGCCGCTCCGATCTCCGAATAGGATGCCCTGCCGTTTTTCAGCAGCAGATGAATGATCCGGTTGTCGATATCGTCCAGCCCTGCGATCTGCATGGAATCCCTCCCTCAGGTGTTGTGGATCGGTGCATGCTCCCGATTCCAGTTTTGATTATATCAGATAGATTTTGGGATTGCAATTGCCGCACTTTCCAAGTGTAAGTGCGTGCGTTCGAAACGAAAGGCCGGGTATATTTTTTTGTGCTTTTTTATCCTAAAAAAGGGCTGAAAAGGGTTGCGCTTAACCGAGTTCTTCACCAAAAGACGCGAAATCCCCGGAACCGTCCGGTTCCGGGGATTTTTCCGTGTCCAAAGAGTTGGGGCGGCCGTGCGGCCGCCCCGGTGCATTTGTACCTTTATTTCTCTGCCGCGTCTGCGGTGGCTTCCGGTTCGGCGTTTTCCGCCGTTCCGGGGTGGTTGCGGCGCGGCCGCATCTTGCCAAGCAGACGGTTGATGTGCTTTTCAATGTCCTGCGACAGCTCGGCTGCCTTGGCCGCGACTTCATCGGCGGCTTTGGGCGCAGCGGCCTGCGCGGACGATTCCAGCTCCGGCTCCGGTTTTGCCGGGGCGTCCGGCTCCTGCGCTGACACGATGGCCTCCGGCAGCTCCGGCTGGGCGAGGATCGCCTGCAGCAGCTCCATGTCCGTCATGATGCGCTCCGGCTCGATGCCAAGCTCTTTTGCGTCGTGCTCGAGCACGGCAACGAGCAGGTCATAGTAATCGCCCTCGCACTTGAGCGCCTTGGCGATCTGCGGCAGCGTCTTTTCGTGGAACGTGCGCAGCGAGCCCTCGCCCGGCCCGAGGTACTCGAGTAGCTGCTGGCGCGCCGTGTCCTCGGACATGGTGCGGTCGATGTAATACGTGCTGCCGTAGAGCCCGTAGAGCACGCGCTGGGCGTCAAAGTAGCCGAGACGCATGTTCTGGCGGCTCTGTTCGGCGTCGAAGTTCAGAATGTTGCCGAGATCGACCGTCGGACCAATCGTCGTCACGTGCACGTCGTCCGGGATGCGGAAACGCTTTTCAATGCCGAAGCCGAAGATACGCAGGGCGATGATATCCTTGCAGCCGTTTTCCACCAGTGCGTGGATGGGCACCACGTCCTGCACGCCGCCGTCGGCATAATACTTGCCGCCGAGCTTTTCCAGCCGGAACGCCGGCAGGTATGCGCTCGCGAGCAGCATGTCGCACAATTCGTCCTTGTCAAGATCGGAGGCTTTGAGCTCCAACTCCTGATGGTCGGACAGAGAGTAGGTGACGATGAAAAAGTCCGTGTCCGAGTGACAGACTTTGTCCGCGTCCACGACCTCGGCGACCCATTTGCGCAGCGGTGTCACGTCAAAGCCGCGGTTGCGCACGATGTCGGCCACGCTGCGCAGCGTGCTCTTGAGCTCGGAGAGCGGGATGTCGCGGTTCATGAGGCGGCGCATTTCCTCGTCGTCCACGTCCATGACCTGGGAAAAGTGGATGTTGTTCCAGACGTTTTCAGCCTTTTCAAGGTCGTCCATGACGATCATGGCACCGTTGAGCGCGCCGACGGACGTGCCGGACACGGCGGAAAAGCGGATGCCCGCCTCGCGCAGGGCTTTCCACGCGCCGATCTGGTAGGCGCCCTTCGCGCCGCCGCCCTCGAGCGCCAGACCATAGGTTTTGTTACGATCCAGTTTCAGTTCCATATCGGTTCTCCAATCTGTAGATTTTTGCGGCACAGGGCGGCAGGTCAAATGCGCCCACGCCGTCATGCAGGGCAATGTGGGTATCGTCAAAGCAGTCAACGGCGTAGTCATACTCGCTGCGCACGAAGGCGAGCCGTGTCTCTTCGCACAGGCCGGCGCCGGGGCGGGTGAGCTCTACGTGGCAGCGCACCGGGTGTGCTGCGCGGTTGACGATCAGCAGCAGTGCCTCGTCCTCCGCCTCCTCGCCGAAGGCGTCCCGCCCGTCCGCGATGACGCGCAGGATGCACAGCACGCCGCCCGCCGGTGCGAACACGGCGACCTCGCCGCGCGTGAGCGCCGGGTGCGCATGGCGCAGGGCGGTCAGCTGCGCATACCACTGCAGCATCTGCGTGTCGCACATCTGCAGCGGTGCACGGTTGAACGGGTCGCACAGGCCCTGCATACCGGCCTCGTCACCGTAGTAGATCGACGGGATGCCCGGCAGCCAGAACTGCACGGCCGCCGCCAGAACCTGCAGCCGCGCGCCGCGCGCGGCCATGGCGTCCGTGATCTCGAGCTCCGCGAGCTCCGCGCGCGTGCGGCTGCGGGGGTCAAAGTCCAGCGCCAGCGCCGAGCGCGTGCGCGCCACGTCGTGGCTTGCCGTCAGGTTCATGAGCGCGTAGTACAGCGGCTGCGGATAGTTCAGCCGCTGGCTCAGCAGCAAGTCCGCCAGCGCGCGCGCTGTGGTGCGCCCGGTCAAAAACGTGACCAGAGCGTCGCGCAGGGGGTAGTTCATCACGCTGTCGAGCGCATCGCCGAGCGCGTACTGCCGCCGCTCGCCGTAGCTGACCTTCGTCACGGCGTCCTCCCAGACCTCGCCGAGGAGCACGCTGTCGGGATCGGCTGCTTTGGCAGCGGCGCGCATGTCGCGCAGCGCATCGTCCGGCAGCTCATCGGCCACATCCAGCCGCCAGCCGGACGCGCCGTCGTGCAGCCAGGTCTTGACGATGCTGCGCTCGCCGGAGATCATATATTTGCGCCAGTCGGGGTTGGCGGCGTTGATCGCGGGCAGGTCCTTGAAGTTCCACCAGCACTTGTAGCCGTCCGGGTAGTGTGTGAAGGCGTACCAGCGCGTATAGACGGAGCTGCGGCTGTTGTAGGCGCCGCAGCCGGGATAGTGCCGGAAGCGATTGAAGTAGCGGCTGTCGGCGCCCGTGTGGGCGAACACGCCGTCGAGCACGATGCGGATGCCGCAGTCCGCCGCGGCCGCACAGAGCTTTTTGAAGTCCGTGTTCGTGCCGAGGATGGGGTCGACCTTCCGGTAATCGCCGGTGTCGTACCGGTGGTTGGAGGCGCTCTCGAAGATCGGGTTGAGATACAGCACCGTCACACCGAGTTTTTGCAGGTAGTGCAGCCGGTCGGCGATGCCGCGCAGGGTGCCGCCGTAGAAGTCGACGGGGGCGTATTCGCCCTCCGGCGTGTTGGCCTGCCACTCGACGGGTTCGTCCCAATCGGCGTGGTAGTGTACGGTCTGGCCCATGCGGCGGTGGTGCTCCATGCCGCGCTGCGCGGTGGCGGAGCTGTCGCGCGCGAAGCGGTCGGGGAAGATCTGATACATCACGCCGGTGCGAAACCACGCCGGGGTCGTGAATCCGGCGCGATAGACCGTCAGGCGCCAGCCGTCGGTCGGTGCGTCGCACAGCCGGGCGTGCCGGCCGTCCGGCGCAGCACACAGCCAGCGGATGCCGCCGTCGTTGCACGCGAGACGGAACCGGTAGCGCAGCGCCTGCGGCGCGGCGGGCAGGGTCACGGCCGCTTCAAAGCCGGCGGCCGTCTGCGTCATCGCAACGGTGTCGCTGTACGCATCGCCGTAGATCTCCACGGCGGCGTCAAACACGAGCGTCTCCGTGTCCGCAAAGGCGAGGCGCACGGACGCGCCGGTCTCCACTGCGCCGATCGGGCTGCGGAAGGCCTCGTCGGCCGCGTCATGCTTCGGCGCGGTGTCCTCCGGCAGCAGGAGCAGGTACAGGTGCGCGTAGTCCTCCGCGGAGCGCGTGAAGCTGAAGTCCTGCGACATGGCCTGCCGCTGCACGCGGCAGTAGGCATCGTGATTATCGTGATAGAGCGCGAGCGCGCGGCGGATGGTGTCCGCCAGCTCGTAGGCGTTGAAGTTGGCAAACGAGAAGCCGGTGCCCTCGCCGGTGAATTGATTATACGGCTGCACGCTGTCGCGCAGGCCGCCGGTCTCGCGCACGATCGGCAGCGTGCCGTAGCGCATGGCGATCATCTGCGACAGGCCGCACGGCTCAAAGCTCGACGGCATGAGCAGAAAGTCACTGCCCGCGTATACGCGGTGCGACAGCGCCTCGTCGTAGCCGATGTAGGCGCACAGGCGGCCCTTGTGCCGCCACTCGGCGCTGCGCATGAAGTCCTCGTATTCGGCGTTGCCGGTGCCGAGGAGCACAAACGCCATGTCCTCGCTGTCCATGAGCTCGTCGAGCACGCACTGCACAAGGTCGAAGCCCTTTTGCGGCGTCATGCGCGTGACCATGGCGACGATGGGCGTGTGCGCGCCGATCTCAAGCCCGAGCTCCCGGCACAGCGCGGCGCGGCAGGCGACCTTGCCGCTCAGGTCGTCGGCGGAGTAGGGCGCGGCGATGCCGCCGTCGTGCGCGGGGTCAAAAACGGCGGTGTCGATGCCGTTGAGGATGCCGGACAGCTGGTGCTGCCGGGCGTTGAGAATGCCCTCGAGCCCCTCGCCGTAAGCCGCCGTGCGGATCTCGCCCGCGTAGCTCGGGCTGACGGTGTTGATGTGGTCGGCAAAGACGCAGCCGGCCTTGAGCAGGTTCGCGCAGCCGTTGAGCTCCATGAACTCGGGCGTGTAATAGCGCGCGTCGATGCTGAGCAGGTCCTGTATAAATTCAAAGGAGAACTTGCCCTGATAGGCGATGTTGTGGATGGTCAGCAGCGTCTGCATGCGCGACTGCATCCTGCCGGCGTACTGCGTTTTCATCAGCATGGGCAGCACGGCCGTGTGCCAGTCGTTGCAGTGCAGGATCTCGGGCGTAAAGTCCAGCCTTGGCAGCGCCTCCAGGATCGCGCGGGCGAAAAATGCGTACTGCTCGCCCTCGGCTTCGCCGCCGAGATAAATACGGCCGCCAAAATAAAACTCGTTGTCCACGAGGTAGATGACGATGCCGTCGAGCAGCAGCCGCTCGATGCCGACGTACTGGTGCCGCCAGCCGAGGTCAATATAAAAATCCGTCAGGTGCGTGACCTGAGATGCGTACTTTTCCTTGATCACGCGGTGGTACGGCGTGATGATGCGTGCGTCAAAGCCGAGCGCCGCGAGGCTTTTCGGAAGCGTGCCGACGACGTCCGCAAGGCCGCCGGTCTTGGCCAGCGGCGCGCACTCGGCGGCTGCCAGCAGCACGCCGGGCAGGTCGCAGCGGCCTTTCTCGGCCAGCGCTGCGCGCAGTTCGGGTTTCATGGCGTTTCCTCCTTTACCGGTTCGTGAAGGTGAAGTATACGGTCGAAAGCTCCGGCAGCGTCACGCGCGCGGAGCAGGGGAGCGCGCCGAAGGGCACGTCCTCGCTGCGGATTTCGGGCGCGTTGTGCACGCCGGAGCCGCCAAATTCCTCACTGTCGCTCGACAGCAGCTCGCGCAGTACGCCGCGCTTGGGCAGACCAATGACAAAATCGTCATAGCGCACGGGCGTGAAGTTGCACACGCACACGAGCCGGCGGCCGTTGCGTGCCGTGCGCAGGAAGGCGATGGCGCTGCGCTCGGCGTCGTCCACGTTCAGCCACGTGAAGCCGTCCCAGCCGTCGTCGATGTCCCAGAGCGTGCGGTTACCGCAGTAGCAGGCGTTGAGCGCACTGCACCAGCGCTGCATGGCTTTGTGCATCGGGTAGTCGAGCAGCAGCCAGTCGAGCCCCTGCTTGTAGTTCCACTCGATGAACTGGCCGAATTCCGAGCCCATGAACGTGAGCTTCTTGCCCGGATGCGCGAACTGATAGCCGTAGAGCGCGCGCAGTGTGGCAAACTTCTGCTCATAGGTGCCGTACATCTTGTCGAGCATCGATTTTTTGCCGTGTACGACCTCGTCGTGCGAAAACGCGAGGATGAAGTTCTCAGAGAAGGCGTACATCATCGAGAACGTCAGCTTGTCGTGGTGGTATTTGCGGAAGTAGGGGTCGAGCTCCAGATAGTCGAGCGTGTCGTGCATAAAGCCCATGTCCCACTTGAAGCTGAAGCCGAGACCGCCGTCGTAGGGCGGCTTCGTCACGCCGGGGTAGGCGGAGGATTCCTCCGCGACCGTCACGCAGCCGGGCCACGCCGTGAGCACGGCCGTGTTGAGCTTTTGCAGAAAGGCGACCGCGCCGAGGTTGATGTTGCCGCCGTCGCGGTTCGGCGTCCATTCGCCGTCGCGCCGGGCGTAGTTGAGATACAGCATCGAGGACACCGCGTCCACGCGGATGCCGTCGATGTGATAGCGGTCGAAAAACGACATGGCCGACGAGATGAGAAAGCTCTGCACCTCTGGCATTGCATAGTCGAAAATGAGCGTGCCCCACTCCGGATGCTCGGCCATGCGCGCATCCTTGCACTCGTAGAGCCGCGTGCCGTCAAAGCGCGCGAGCCCGTGCGCGTCCTTCGGAAAGTGCGCCGGGACCCAGTCCATGATCACGCCGATGCCGGCGCGGTGGAGCGTGTCGACAAAGTACATGAAGTCCTGCGGCGTGCCGTAGCGGCTGGTGGGGGCGTAGTACCCGGTCACCTGATAGCCCCAGGAGCCCTCGTAGGGGTATTCCGTCACGGGCAGCAGCTCCACGTGCGTGTAGTGCATCTCTCGGCAGTAGTCCGCCAGCTCGTCTGCGATCGAGCGGTACCACGGCAGGCCGGCCTCCGGCCGGCGCCAGGAGCCGAGGTGCACCTCGTAAATGCTCATCGGCGCGCGGTACACGTCGCGTGCGGCGCGGCGGCGCAGATAGCTCCGGTCGTGCCAGACGTAGCCCTCGATTGCCCAGACCTTGGATGCGGTCGCGGGCCCGGTCTCGCAGTGCGCGGCGAATGGGTCGGCCTTGAGCACCGTCTGGCCGTCCGGGCCGGTGACGGCGTATTTATAGAGCGCCCCGTCGCGCAGACCGTCCACGGTCTGCACCCACGTGCCGTCCGGCAGGCGGTCCATCGGCGTTGCCGCCGTGTCCCAGCCGTTGAAGTCGCCCACGAGCGCGACGCGCTGTGCGTGCGGCGCCCAGACGGCGAAGCGGTGCCCCGCCGCGCCGGGGAGCGCGTGGCAGCCGAACGTGCGGTAAGCGTGCACGGCCGCGCCGGTATGAAATTCCTGCAGCTCCGGCTCCATGGGGAAGCCGGGCGCGCGTCCTGTCTTATCCATGGCGCGCCTCCAATATCTCAGTCTAGCACGATCATTATACCGTGCCCGGCATGAAATTCCAACTGTTTTTTGCGGCCATGCTTTGACAACACGCCCCGCAGCCGCTATACTTGGGACAGACAGAATACATTTGGGAGGCGCGGTATGTTTACCTTCAACCACTTTAATTTCAATGTCCTCGATCTCGAGCGAAGCGTGCAGTTTTACCATGACGCGCTCGGGCTGGAGCCTGTGCGCACGAAGGATGCGGCCGACGGTTCGTTCCGGCTCGTGTTTCTGGGCGACGGGCACTCGCCGTTTCAGCTCGAGCTGACCGGTCTGCGTGACCGCACGCAGCCGTATGACCTCGGCGAGGGGGAGTTCCACCTCGCGTTTTCCGTGCCGGACATGGACGCCGCGCACGCAAAGCACGCGGCCATGGGCTGCATCTGCTTTGAAAACCCCGGCATGGGCATCTACTTCATCGAGGACCCCGACGGGTACTGGATCGAGATCGTGCCGGAAAAGTGAATCCCCGCGCAGGAGACGGAAACGTCTCCTGTGTTTTTTTCACGGTTCATTCACTTGAAAAATATTTAGGAAATTGGTATCCTGAGTTTGGAAATGCATTGGAAAACATCTGAAAAATACGGAAAGGAGCGACCGAACATGACGCGAAGAAAACGACTCTGCCTGCTGCTGGCGGTGCTGACGCTGCTGCTGGCGCTGAGTGCCTGCGGCGCGCAGAGCAAGCTGGTGCTGGCGACCACGGGCATGGAACCGACGCTGGATCTTACGCTGCCGGATACGATCACGCTCCCGGATAAGGGAAGGGATACGGTTTACAAATGCTATGTGGACAAGGCGTATTCCATGGCACTGGCGGCCGTGCTGCTGGATATGGACACGGACACGATGCAGACGCAGCTGGCGGGCCATCTCTCGTATGATGCGCAGACCGGCTACATCCAGTACTACACGCCGACCGAGGAGCTGACGCGGGGTGACCTGAGCGAATTCCCGACGGACGCGCAGCTCGAGCAGACCGTGCGCGAGCGGCTGAAAAAGTTTGAGCCGGAGCTTGCCGACACGTCCCGAATCGTCTTCAGCAGCGCAACCTACGAGACGAACGTGAGCAGCAAAACGGTCGATGTGACGCCCGAGGTCAACGGCTGGATGGTGTATGGACAGTACCACATCTCCATTTCCTTTGACAGGGACGGCAATGTGACGGCACTGACGCAGCAGTATGCCCCGCTCAAGATGGGCGGCACCAGGACCGTCCGCCTGGCGGACGCCAAGACCGTACAGGCACGGCTGGATGCGCACGAATTTTCGGCAAATATCGCGCAGGAGCTCACAGACTGCACGATCACTGGGTTTGAGCAGGCGTATTACATGAACGCCGGGTTCAATGCCGAAGGCGACTATGCGCTCTATCCGTTCTATGTCCTGCGTGGGCAGGGCACGGCGGCGGACGGCAGCGTGCAGGACTTCGAAGCGCTCGTGTCCGCGCTCGCGGGATGATAAAATGGATAGAATGACCGGCGCCCCACAGAAAAATCTGCGGGGCGCGCTTTGTTGGCCGGTATGTGCGTTCAGTCGTCCGGCGCCGACAGCCGGCAGATGTCGAGTACGGACACCTCGAACGCCGTGCGTTCGACGGCGCCGGTGTCCAGCACCTTGATGTAGCTGCGGCTTTGCAGCCGCCCTTCGAGGGACACGCGCGTGCCCACGTCCCAGAGTGCGGTCTCGCATGCGCGCGCGCCCCAGGTGATGCACGGCAGGTAGTCGCTGCGGCCGTAGTGCCGGTTCACGGCCAGCATCAGGTCGCAGATGTCGCGCCCCATCGGTGTCGTGCGCAGGTTCGGTGGTTTGCAGAGCGTGCCGCTGAGCAGGATCAGGTTGCGGTCATACGGTTCGTCGCTGAGCGAGATGTCGCGCGCGAACACCGTGATGACCAGCTTCGCGCCCGGCCCGCGGCGATTGTTGAACGAGCGCACATCGCCGATTACGCACAGCCTTGCCGATTCCTCCAGCGGCATCTCGGCCAGTAGCCGCTCGCGCACGACGACATTCACACGGTCGATCGTGCCGGACAGCCGCTGTGTCTCGAGCGGGAAGGTGAAAAAGCGCTCCTGCCGGTTTTCGTGCGACAGCACGGGCGGCGCCGCCAGCGTGCCGCAGAGCTCGGCATAGTTGTTTTGTTCCAGTTCGTCCATGTGCTGCACCTCTCTTGTTGGGTACCACAGCCTATGTGCCGGCGGCGGAAAATATGCGTCTTGTGCAATGCGGCCGGACGCGGTATAATAAGAGCACCTATTTTTCGTGTCTCATCAGAAAGGACGAACGATCATGGAACTTCGAGAGATTCTTTCCCGCTGCGACCATACGCTCCTGCGCGTGGATGCCACCGCGGCGGAGATCCGCGCCCTCTGCGATCAGGGCATGCGTTACGGCTGCGCCAGTGTGTGCATCCCGCCGTGCCATGTCGCCGGGGCGAAGAAATATGTCGGCGATCGCCTGCGCATCTGCACGGTCATCGGCTTCCCGAACGGGTACAACACCCCGGCTGTCAAGGCGTTCGAGGCGGCCGAGGCCATCCGCAACGGCGCCGATGAGGTGGACATGGTCATCAACCTGGCCATGGTCAAGGACGGCTGCTGGGACGATGTCGCGGCCGATATCCGCGCTGTGCGCGAGGTCAGCCGCGGCCGCATCCTCAAGGTCATCATTGAGTGCTGCCTGCTGACCGAGGAGGAAAAGCGTATGCTCTGCCGCATCGTGTCCGACAGCGGGGCTGACTATATCAAGACCTCCACCGGCTTTTCCACCGGCGGCGCCACGGCGGACGATGTGCGCCTGCTGCGCACCTGCTGCCCGCCGCACGTGAAGGTCAAGGCCGCCGGCGGCATCGCAAGCCTTGCCGACGCGGAGGAGTTTATCCGTCTCGGCGCAGATCGGCTCGGCACCAGCCGCATCGTGAAGATCGCCATGGCGCAGGAGCAGCAGGCCGCCGAGTCGGCAGCCGCGCCGCAGCAGCCGGAGGCACCTGCCCAGCCGGAAACGCCGGAACAGCAGGACACCACTTACTGAATCTGCCGGGCGGCGAGCTTTTGCCGCACGGTCCGCCCCAGCCACACGCCGGGGATGGCAAGCAGGAACCAGAACAGGGAATACAGCGGGCAGATCTGCCCGAGGACGTTGAGCGGCCGGTTTGCGTAGTTCCAGACGTTCCAGCCGAGGCGCAGGTTGACGAGCACGCCGGTGAAATACTCCACCGTCGTGACTGCAGCCGCGCACAGCGTCCAGCGCCGCCAGAGCACGGTGCGCTCGCGCCCCGCGATCAGATAGATCAGCACGACGCACACGCCGCCGCACAGCAGCATCGACCAGTGCGTCCGGCCGCGCCAGAGCAGCTCCAGCCCGCCGTAGCCCAGTCCGCCGGCGGTGAACACACCGCCGTATTCGAGTACTTTCATATGGATTTCGCCTCCGTGGGGGAGTATGTCCCCGGGAGGCCAAATTCAGTCCGCGTTTTTGCCCGCCCGGCGCAGAAAACCCTTGACAGATCGCGCCGGGACTGCTATAGTATAAAAGCTGAAAACAAAGTGGGCGCCCTTTGGGCAGCCTCACCCGGCCGCAAAGGCGGTCCGCGGTCAATAAAACCCGCTCCCGTTTGGGAGTTGTGTGTGTTTTATGCGCGCGGATGTGTCTTGCATCCGTGCTTTTTTGTTCCCGGAGCCACCGCTCCCGATGCAACCAATGGAGGTGTGTTCGTATCGCAACTGCAAACTATCAGATCAACGAAGAGATCCGCGATAAGGAAGTCCGCGTCATCGGCGCTGACGGCGCTCAGCTGGGCATCATGTCCTCGGCCGCTGCGCTGGAGATCGCCGAGGGGAAGGACCTCGACCTCGTGAAGATCGCTCCGGGTTCCAACCCGCCGGTCTGCAAGATCATGGACTACGGCAAGTACCGTTTCGAGCAGGCCAAGCGCGAGAAGGAAGCCAGAAAGAATCAGCATGTGATCGAAGTCAAGGAGATCCGCATGTCGCCCGGCATCGGCGAGAACGACTTCAACACCAAGCTGAAAAACGGCCAGAAGTTCCTGCAGGGCGGCGACCGCCTGAAGGTGACGATCCGCTTCCGCGGCCGTGAAATGGCGCACACCAACATCGGTGAACAGCTCCTGCGTGACTTTGCCGCCAAGTGCGCGGACATTGCCAACCTCGACAAGCAGCCCAAGCTGGAGGGACGCAACATGTCCATGTTCCTGTCGCCGAAGCCGCAGAACACCAATAGTAAGAAGTAAGCAAACCAAGGAAGGAGAAAATACAATGCCCAAACTGAAATCTCACAGTGGCGCGAAGAAGAGATTCAATCTCACCAAGAACGGCAAGGTCAAGCGTGCCCACGCGTTCAAGAGCCACATTCTCACGAAGAAGGATACCAAGCGCTGCCGTCGTCTGCGTTCCACCACTTATGCGGATGCGACTACTGAAGCGACCATCAGAAAAATGATTCCTTATAAATAAGGATTGACCGCACAATAGGAGGAAACAACAATGGCAAGAGTTAAGGGCGCGATGATGACGCGCAAACATAGAAAAAAGATCCTCGGCCTCGCGAAGGGCTACTGGGGCAACAAGTCCCGCCACTATAAGATGGCCAACCAGCAGATGATGAAGTCCGGCCGCTACGCTTACGTCGGCCGCAAGCAGAAGAAGAGAGACTTCCGTCAGCTGTGGATCACCCGTATCAGCGCCGGCTGCAAGGCCAACGGCATGAACTACTCCACCTTTATGCACGGCCTGAAGCTGGCCGGCATCGACATGAACCGCAAGATGCTCTCCGAGACCGCGATCCATGACCCCGCTGCGTTCACCGCTCTGTGCGAGCAGGCGAAGGCTGCCCTGAACTGAGTTTCCAAGTCAAAACCCCGCCATCCATCGGATGGCGGGGTTTTTCGTATTGGGTTTTCCTTCAGTCGATTTGCCGCGCCACGATGAGAAAGCGGCCGTTCGCCGTGTGGTAGGCGCAGGTGGACAGCGTGAGCAGCCGATCACCGGGCCGGATCGTGATGCCGGTGTCGTAGCAGCGGTTTTCTTCAATGAATGCGCAATACTGCGCAAACTGCTGCGCGTCCGTGCCGACGCAGTCATAATATCGAAAGGCGTCAGAGCCCTCAGCGGGGATTTCCGTTTCGATCGCGGCCACGACCTCATACGAATGGGAGGCGTAGAGCGTGTCAAACTGCACGATCCGGTGAGCAGCGCGAAATGCCGCATCCTTGTAGGAGATCAGGGAGCCGAACATGCTGCCGTCTTTCATGTGGTGCCCGTAGATGAGGATGTTGTCCGCCGTGCGCACATCGCAGTTTTCGGCGACATACAGCGTGCCGCGGTACGACCACTTGCCGTAGAAGTCCATGTGCAGGTACTTGTCCGGCGTGTCGGGGGCAAACATGACGACGTTGTTGATGTTGGTGCCGTCGATCCGCAGCCAGCCAATCGTATCCGCATTGTCGGCGGCAACTGCACGCACCTGCTCCATGGCCTCCGCACTGGCTGCGTCATGCGCGGCGGCGAGCGCCTCTGCGACAGCGCGGTCGCTGCGGTCATTGTGCCAGTACCAGCCGAGCACGCCAACGCAGACCAAGAATCCGACGATGCAGACGACGCGGATCACGATGAGAACGGTTTTTTTCATACAAAACTCCTGATAAGAAAATGGGCAGTGTCATTTGACGCTACCCATTTTAACTGCATGAGAGTGAAGATCAGGCACCGTGGTGCTTGTTCTTCCTGCGGTTGTAGTAGGTCGCAGCGAAGGTCGCCACGAAGATCACTGCCAGCGCAATGACCAGCCAGATCAGACGTGTGTCGCCGGTCTTGGGGGTGTTCGACTTGCTGCCGTCCGGATTATTGCCGTCCGGATTGTTGCCGTCCGGATTGTTGCCGTCCGGGCCATTCCCGTCCGGGTTGTTTCCGTCAGGATTATTCCCGTCAGGATTATTGCCATTCGGGCCTTTGCCGTCCGGATTGTTGGGGTCGGTGCCGTTGCCGTTATCGCCGCCGCCATTGTTGCCGCCGCCGTTGCCGCCGCCGTTGCCGCCGCCGTTGCCGCCGCCGTTGCCG